>ERZ1066122.1717-NODE-1717-length-16383-cov-10.220480_pt1 | contig 16383 bp, 18 predicted proteins | sample MGYA00382769_ERZ1066122 | MGnify/ENA primary metagenome ERZ1066122 (study PRJEB33369, sample SAMEA5778352) | biofilm metagenome | biome: Industrial cooling water; feature: Water cooling tower basin; material: Biofilm | place: United Arab Emirates | collected... | reverse complement strand
TCGTCGCGCCGGTCGGACCAGCGCAGGCCGCCGCGGGCGACCGGGCCGGCGCGCAGATGGATGCCTTCGACGCGCGGCGAATAGACCCAGATCTCCCGCCATGGGCGCGGGGCCGGCAGGTTCGGAACGGCCGCGCTGTCCAGCTTGAACGCCAGCGCTTCGCCGGCCGCGGGCGAGAAGGCGTTCGTCCGGAGCGTCGCGGCCACGACGCCGCGGATCAGCCGCAGGATGCGATCATCGTCCGCCGCGGCCACCTGGACCAGCCCCGCCTCGATCGCCTCGGCGGCCACGCGGGCCCGGTCGTCCGACGCGCGTTCGGGATCGTGGCGCGCGTCGAACAGCTCGACGATGCCACGGGCAACATCCGGTGCGCGGCGCAGTGCATCGACGACGGTGGTGAGGCCGTAGCTGAGGCCGGTCTGGCGCAGATAGCGGAACCAGGCGCGGAAGAGCACCACCGCGCGGGGCTCCATGCCGTTCGAGACGATCAGCCGGTTGAATGCGTCATTCTCGGCCGCGCCCGACAGCGTCGCGGCGATCGCCCGCTCCACGGTCTCGGCCCGCGCGAAAAGCGCCTCGGCCGCCGATCCCTCGTCGGTTTCGAGCAGGAAGTCGTGGATCCGGCCCAGCCCGTCGTCGAGCGTCGCCGGCAGCTCCTCGATGACCCGGAAGCCGAAATTCTCGAGCGCCGGGACCACGGCGGACAACGGCACGCTGCCGCCCACGTTGAAGATCTTGAGCCGCAGCTGATGGGCCGCGTCGCCCGCCATCCGGTGCAGCCGCACGTCGCGCGCGTCGATCGAGTCGAGCGCGTGCAGCCGCAGGATGTCCAGCGCGGCATCGGCCGGGGCATAGCGGGCCCGATAATGCGGCGGGAAGGCATTCGCGTAGCGCAGCCGCAGCCGCGCCGCCCGGCCGGGATCGGTCCGGCGGGCAAGCTCGGTCTCGATCGCCGGCGCCCAGTTGCGGACCATGTCGGAAATGCGCCGGTCGAGGGCCGCCGTGTCGGGCAGCACGCCGCCGTCGCGGATGTCCAGCGTGTAGCGGATGAGGGCGAGATCGCCGCTTTCGAGCGCCACCGACCAATTGAGGATCTTGGCCTTCGCCTCCGCCGCCAGCATCTTGCCGATCGCCACCCGCCGGGCCGTGGTGAGATCGTCCCGCGGCAGCCACACGAAGGCGAAGATGTGGCGCTTGAGCGAGCTCGAGACCATCACCAGCTTCGGCCGCGGCCGATCGGTCAGCGACATGAACGTCAGCGCAAGCTCTTCGAGCGCGTCGCGATCGAAGGCGATCAGCAGATCGTGGGGCAGGGCCGTGAAGGCATGGGTGAGCGCTTTGCCGGCATGGCCCGCAGGGTCGAAGCCATGGCGATCCTGAAGGGCGGTCAGCCGCGCCCGCAGCACCGGGATCTTGTTCGGATTGGTCGCGAGCGCGCTCGACGTCCACAGGCCGGCGTGGAGCGAAAGCCCGGTGATCTGGCCGCCGTCGCGGCGCGGCACCAGCACCAGATCGAGCGGCGTGCGGCGATGCACGGTCGAGATGAGATTGGCCTTGATCAGCAGCGGCGCCTGACCGCCTTCCTCGAAATAGGCGATCGCGCGCTGCATCGAGGGCTCGGCGAGCAGGTCGACCCGCTCGGTGCGCGACAAGCCGAGCGCTTCGACCTTTGCGAGCGAACGGTCCCGCACTTCGTGAGCGAGCTGGGTGAAATGATCGTCGAGGAACCAGCGGAGGAGCGCCGCGCCTTCGCCGTCCGGCAGCCGCTCCGCATCGGCCTTCATCGCCTTCTGAAGCAGCGGCCAGTCGTCCACCGCGGCGCGGACATTGGCGAGCACCTGTTCGAGCTCGTCGCACAGCGCCCGCCGCTCGCGCGCGCCGGCCCGTTCAATCTCCATGTAGATGATCGATTCCGCCCGCTCGCCGCTCTCGAGATCGGGCCGGATCGCCGCCAGCCGGCCATCGGCGTCGCGGCGCACCGCGATCACCGGATGGAGGACGCGGTCGATCGACAGATTGTGCGCGTTGACCGTGCCGGCGACCGAATCGACCAGGAACGGCATGTTGTCGTTGACGATCGCCAGGCGCATGTAGCGCCGCTCGCCGGCCACCGACTCCAGCCGCAGCGCGGGCTCGCCCGGCAGGCGGCGCTCGCCCACTTCGGCGATGAAGCGCGCCGCTTCCCGGCACGCATCGGCATCAAAGCCATCCAGTTCACCCGGCAGGGCGCGGCTGAGCAGCGCCTGTGCGATTTCCGCGATAAGTTCGTCTGCCGGCATGTCCTGCCGGGTCCGGGTGGCCGTCGCCATGTGTCTCCGCCTGCACTTTCTGCGACCGTCTGGCGCGGCCGCTTCACTGCCGCCGCTATGCGCCCGCCGGCAGCGCTTCTCAACCCCGCAAAGCGCGGTTCGGCCGCGGCCGCGCCCCGGCCGGTCAGGGGCGCGCGCGGATCGGCACCGGCACGTTGCAGATGTCGGCGCCGCCCGACGGGCGGTTGAAGAACGGATCGCGGCGATTGGCGCGCGCCTGGGCATAGGCGGCAAATGGCGCGCTGGTTGGATCGAGGAACTGATAGCGGGGCAGACCCGGGACCGCCTCGCCGCTCCGGACGCGCAGGATCGGCGTCTGCTCCGCGGCCGTGGCGTAGAATCCGAGCGGACCGGTGCCGCGCGGCAGCGCCGAGAGATGCTCGATGCCGGCGATCACCTGGCCGACCAGCGCGAGGTTGCGGTCCAGATGCCGCGGCGCATGGCCGATCACGGCATAGAGCTCGGCGCCGCTGCCGGTGTCCGGCGCCAACTCCCGGCCGGCCCCCACCATCGCATAGCAATGGGGCAGCCACGCCGCCGTCGCGTCCCGGGCCATCGGCCAGCCATCGGCACTGTGGCCGGTCGCCGGGGCATAAGCGTCGGGCGCCGGCAGGGGTCGGTAGACGATGCCACCCGCCGGCCGGTCAAATTCGGCCGGTGGCGCTGCGGCGATGCCGGGCGGCAGCGGTCGCTCCGCGCCGGTCGCACCCCATTGCGCGACATAATTGTCCTGGACGCGCGCGATCGCCTGGCCGTCCCAATGGCGGGCAGCGGCGAGCGCCCGGATGTTGGCGACATGCGCCGGCGCCCATGCCGGCGCCAAGCGGATGACGACGCGGCGGTCGCCGCGAAGGTCCATCACGAGGATCTCGTCCGCCGGGATATCGATCCAGGCGGAGGCAGGCGCGGCGGCGACGATCTCCGCCGGAGAGGGCGGGGCGGCAGGCGCACTGGCCTGCAGAAGAAGAGCGAGCGGCAGCGCGAGCGAGAGGCCTGGCATGGCTGCAGCCTGCCATGCCGGCGCGCCCCGGGGAAGGCTTGTCCTCGCGCGGCTTGCCCGCTACGGGCATGGGGCTCCAGCGCATGCGGAGCGGTGGCCGAGTGGTCGAAGGCGCTCGCCTGGAAAGTGAGTATACGGCAAAACCGTATCGAGGGTTCGAATCCCTCCCGCTCCGCCAGCCTTTCCTGATAATTCAGCAGGTTCGGCGCGTTCCGGCGTCGACGGTGCGGCGGAACTGGTCGCGCCGGGCAGCGGTCCGGGCATTGCGCTCGGCGTCCGGGCGGGCGCCGGGCGGGCCGCCTGCTTCGGTCAGTCGAGCGTCGCGGTGCCGCGCAGGACCATGACGGCACTGCCCGCCACGCGCGCGCGGATGCCGTCGGGCGTCCGCCGCGCCGATGCCCGCAGGCGGCTGGGCCGGCCCATTTCGACGCCCTGGCTGATGTCGAACGCGGCCGCCTCGGCACCGCTCAGCGACAGCAGCAGCGCCGCCAGGGTCGCGTTCGCGCTGCCGGTCGCCGGATCCTCCCAGGTGCCGGACAGCGGCGCGAACATGCGCGCGCGCACCGCGCTGCCGTCTCTGGCGTAGAGCAGCACCGACAGGCGCGCCGCCGCGTCGGGATCGCCCGGCAGGGCGCGCCGGAAAGCGGTCAGGTCGGGCGCGGCAGCGGCCAATGTTGCCGCCTCCACTTCCGCCAGCACGAATTCGACGCCGACGGTGGCGCGAACCGGCGGATGCGCTGCCGTCCGCACGGCCGAAAGCGGCAGGCCGATGCAGTCGGCGATCAGCCCGGCCGGCATCTCGCCGAGCAACTGCAGCGGCTGCGGCGCGTCGATCTCGGCGCCGCTCGGCACGCCGTCGGCGGTGCGGACGATCCGCACGGCGACCAGCCCGGCGCGTTCCTCGAAGCGCAGCACGTCGTCCGCCGCCTGGCCGAGCACGGCAAGCGCAAAGCCGGTGCCGACATTGGGGTGGCCGGCGAACGGCATTTCGGCGGTCCGGTTGAAGATCCGCACCCGCGCGGTGTTGGCGGGATCCTGCGGCGGCAGCACGAAGGTGGTCTCCGAATAATTCATCTCGGCGGCGAGCGCCTGCATCTCGGCGTCGCTCAGCCCGTCCGCTGCCGGAAAGACGGCAAGCTGGTTGCCGCCGAACCGCCGGTCGGTGAACACGTCGACGGTGACGAACGGATAATGGCGCATTTCCCGCTCCTGCTGCTGGTCAACCGGTCCGGTCGGCTGCCGGACGGGACGGCGTCAGCCGTCCATGTCTCCATCCTCGTCGTCGCTCAGCTCCCGCTCCGCCGTCTCCATGAAGTCGCGGGCGGCTTCGCGGTCTGCTTCGTCCTTGAACGCCGTTTCGAGATCCGGCGCGGCGCCGAGCATGAACAGCAGACACCAGAGCGCGAAGCGGCGCCCCGAATCCGTCTCCAGCCCGAACTGCAGGCGCAGGCGCTCGACGCCGGCAAGGAGCTGCTCCGGGGTCAGCGCGGCGAGATCGTCGGTGCCGAAGAAGCGGACGAGAAGCTGGTCGAAATCCATCCCCGGCGCTTACAGCCTGATCGGCCGAGGGGAAAGCGCTGCCGCGCGCGTCGCTCCCGATCGCTCATGCCCGCGAGCGGCGCAGCAGCTGCATCAAGGCCGTGTCGAGCGCGGACAGGAAGCGGGATCGGTCTGCGCGCGTGAACGGGGGCGGGCCGCCGATCCGGTCGCCGCCCGCGCGCAGGTCGCTCATGATCGCGCGCATGGCGACCGCATGGCCGATCGAGTCAGCAGTGAATCGCCGGCCGGTCGGCGCGATCACCGTTGCGCCCGCCGTCAGGCAGCGGTCGGCCAGCAGGATGTCCCCGGTCACCACCACGGCCGCGGCATCGGCATGCTCGGCGATCCAGTCGTCGGCGGCGTCGAACCGGTCGCTGACCACGATGCGTTCGATGCGGGGATGATCCGGGATGCGCAGCCGCACATTGCTGACGACGGTCACCGGCACGTCCAGCCGGAATGCGACGCGGTAAACCTCGTCCTTGACCGGACACGCATCGGCGTCGATGAGGATGCGCACAAAGGCAGTCATCTCCCCTGTCTATGCCATGCGCCACCAAGCGCAGAAAGGTTCGGATCGGGGCGCGTTCGCAGCCCCGCCCGCGCCGCTTCCTGATCGGACACGCCTTTGATCGACGATTGCCACGCCGCTTCCTCCGCCCCGTACGACGATTCCGGCGTGGTGGTCGACACCGCCCGCATCCCGGGCGGCGGGTACCTGTCTCTGATCTGCTACGGCGAAGACTATGAGATCGTCCTCGAAGACGGCGAGCAGCTGATGGGCAGCTGGGCGTCCCGCTCGGAGGAAGCGCTCGCGACGCTCGTCGCCGAGCGGCTGGGCCGCGCTCCGCAGAAGATCCTGATCGGCGGGCTCGGCATGGGCTTCACCCTCGCCGCCGCCCGCCGGGCGCTGCCGGCGGCGACCGCGATCGTGGTGGCGGAACTCGTGCCCCGCATCGTCACCTGGGCGGAAGGGCCGCTTGCCCACATCGTCGGCGGCTCGCTGAGCGATCCGCGCGTGACGGTCGCGCTGCGCGACGTGCATGACGTGATCACCGAGACCGGGGCGGCGTTCGATGCGATCCTCCTCGATGTCGACAACGGGCCGGACGGCCTCGTTCATCTGGCCAATGAGCGGCTCTACAGCCCGTGGGGCCTGCGTGCCGCCCATGCTGCACTCCGCCCCGGTGGCATCCTCGCGATCTGGTCGGCCTATCCGGACCCGGATTTCTCAGCCCGGCTCCGCGACGCCGGCTTTGCGATCGAGGAGATCGACGTGGTCGACCGCGAAGCGCGGCCGGAAGCGCGCCACACCATCTGGCTTGCCCGGCGCGGCGGCTGACCCGGGCTGCCGGCGCGAATTAACGTGCCGGCTTTCGGCCCATCCATGCTATGGGACTGCCATCACCTGCGGCATTGGCGCGCTTCTCGTGGCAGGGAGCCATTCCGCTCCCGTCAATCGATTGGGAGCATTGCCTGTGGACGTCAATTTTCTTCTGGCACGGGAGCAGCGATCGCTGCTCCTTGCACGCTTTGCGTCACGCGGGCAAAGTCGGGACCGGCATCTTGCGGACGCGGCGCGGAGCGCCGACCGCTTGCGCGCCAGCACATATCCGCACCGCCACGTCGCCTTCGGAGCGGCGGCATGAGCGCGGCACAGACACGGGTCGATCCATTCGGCCTCGGCATGACGGCGTCCGAGGCGGGACTGGCACGGACGGCCTGCCCCTATCCGGCGCATTTCGTCGAAGGCCGGCAATGGCTGACCGGCTGGGACTATCGCACCACCCGCATCGCCGCGCGCCTGCCAATGGCTCCCGGACGATGACCCGGCCGCCTGGCGCGACCCCGGCTCGGCCGGGCGTGCCGGGCGCGCGCGCGGCGGCGCTGCAGCGGCGCTGGACCGCGGGCGACCTTCTGGTGCTGCGGACGCTCGTCGCGAGCGGCGAAAGCCTGGCCGGGCTCGCCACGCGGCTCCGGCGCCCGCGCCCGGCCATTCTCGGCAAGTGCCGAGAACTCGCGCTGACCCTTGACGATCAAGCCGATCCACCCCGCAGGAGCATTCCATGAGCAGAGCCATCAATCTTGACCTGACCCAGGACGAAGTCCGTGCTGCCGTGCTGAAGCATGGCGGGGCGGTGAGCGCGATCGAGCCGCTTCATCCGCGCGGCACCCGCGTGGTGCTGATGCGGCCGGAACAGGCCGCGACCATCCGTCGTGTGCTGAAGCTCAAGATCATCGACGGTCCGGTCGTGCGCACGCCCCTCCGCCCCGCGGCGATCGCCCGCACCCGCTGATCCGCCGCCGCGGCCTCAGCGCGCGAGGGCGCGCGCGATCGCGCTTGCGAGGTCGCTCGCGCGATAGGGCTTGCACACCAGCGGCACGCTGGCGAAGCCGTCGGGGCGGCCGGCGTCGCCATAGCCGGTCGTGAACACGAACGGCAAAGCCGCCCCGCGCAGCCGTTCGGCCACCGGGCCGCTATCGTCGCCGTTCAGGTTCATGTCGAGCAGCGCGATGTCGAAGCCGCCCGCTGCCGCCCGCTCAAGGGCGCCGGGCAGTGTCGTCTCGATCCCGGCGACGTCGCAGCCGAGATCGATCAGCATGTCTTCGGCCATCATGGCGATGATTGCCTCATCCTCCACGATCAGCACCCGGGTCCCTGCCGGTATGTCGCTCACAACGGGTCCTTTCTGAGATTTGCCTCCGCGGGGGCGTCGATCCTGCAGACGAGCCCGGCCGCATCGAAGCAGATTTCGACCGCTCCGGCGAGATCCGAGGCGAGCGCGCGCTCGATCATTCGGATGCCGAAGCCGCGCGTGACGGGACGGGTGACGGGCGGCCCGTTCCGCTCCCGCCACACCAGGTTGAGCCGCCCGTCGGCACATGTCCAGCGGATCTCGACACGGCCGCCGGGCACCGAAAGCGCGCCATATTTGGTGGCGTTGGTCGCAAGTTCGTGCAGCGCCATCACGATCGAGACGGCCGCCTTGGGCGTCACTTCGATCGGCGGTCCGGCAGCGTCGATGCGGCCGGCGCCGCGCGCCAGCGGCCGCGTCGCGCCGTCGACCAGCTCGGCCAGCGTGGCGCCTTCCCACTGGTCGCGCGTCAGCAGGTCGTGCGCGGCCGCCAGCGCCGCCAGCCGGGACTGGAAATCCGCCGACGCGACCGCCGGGTCCCGATGGGCCTTGAAGCTCTGCAGGGCCAGCGCCTGCACCAGCGCGAGCGTGTTCTTCACCCGGTGGTTGAGCTCGTTGATCAGCAGCTTCTGCCGCTCCTCGAAAGCGCGCTCCTCGGTCACGTCCCGGGCAATCGCGTGCAGCCCGAGCGGCTGGCCGTCCGTGCCCAGCGTGAGCGTGGACGTGATCTGCCACCGCATCGCCCGCCCGCCGGGACCCGCCAGCCCGACATCGTAGCGGGTGGTGCCGCCGTCGCTCAGCTTGCGGCGGAGCATCGCGCTGGTGCGCTCGAATTCGCCCGGGGAGAGGAAATCGGCGATGCGCCGGCCGACCAGCTCCGCCGGCCTGACGCCCAGCGCGGCGCCCGCGGCCGGATTGGCCGCCGTGATCACCTGATCGAGATCGGCCGTGAACATGATGTCGTTCGCCTGCTCGAAGATCAGCCGGTGCCGCTCTTCCGAATCGCGCAGCGCCGCTTCCGCGCGGGCGCGGGCGAAATCGCGCCACATCCGCCGGACGGCGAGCAGGAGCAGCTCCGCTTCATGGTCGGTCCATTCCCGCGGCCGTGCGGCGTGGACGAACAGCGCCGCCTCGAACTGGCCGGCGCGGACCAGCGGTGCGGCCAGTCCCGCCTCGATCCCGATCGCCCGGTGCGCTGCCCGTGCGTCCGCGCTGCCCAGCAGCGGGTCCTCGAGGTCGTTCAGCCGGACGATCCCGCCGGCGGAAAGGCGCTCCGTCACGCCGGTGCCGAACATGTCCAGCGGATAGCGGCCGCTGATGTCGGCAAGCCCGTTCGTCCAGCAGCGCAGCACCGCGATTTCGTTCGCCTCGGCATCGATTTCGGCAAAGCCTGCCCGATCGACGCCGATCGTCCGGCCGATCAGCGCCAGGCCCTGATCGAGCACGCGCCCGCCATCGGCGCCGCCGCGCAACGCGTCGTCCAGCTCGGACAGGAACCGGTCGCGGCGGGACTGGAGAACGCGCGCGGTGACTTCGCGGCCCTGGTTGAACACGCCGCAGACGCCGCCCTGCTCGTCGATGATCGGCGTGAAGCTATAGTCCCAATAGGTCTCCTCGGGCCGGCCATGGCGCTGCATCGGGAGGAATTCGTCGATCGTCGAAAAGCCGGTGCGGGTGGCGCGGACGGCGGCGAGCTGCGGTTCGACCACGTCCCAGATATCGGCCCAGACCTCGCGGGCGGGCCGGCCGAGTGCGCCCGGGTGGCGCGGCCCGGGGATGGTCGACCAGGCGTCATTGTAGAGGAGGATCAGCTCCGGGCCCCAGTAGATGGCGGTCGGGAAGCTCGATTGCAGGCACAGCGCCAGCGCGACGCGCAGCGACGCGGGCCAGCCCTGGGGAGGTCCAAGCGGGGTCGCCGTCCAGTCATGGGCGCGGATGCGATCGCCCATCTCCCCGCCGCCGGTCAGAAAGGCTTGAAATGGCATAGGCCGGCGACGGTCTCCCCCTGGACAGAAGGCAAACGCGCAGGCCGCTGGCGGTATCCATTGCGCCTTGGCAACGACCAAAAATTCTCGTCCCGCCGGAGCACCCGGCGGGACGAGCCCCTCCAACTGGTCAGGCCGCGTTCCGCTGGAACTGTTCGGCCTCGGTCGATTCGGCCAGCGCGGTCGTCGATGCTTCGCCGCCGGCGACGGCCTGGGCGACCAGATCGAAATAGCCGGTGCCGACTTCGCGCTGGTGGCGCGTGGCGGTGTAGCCATGGGCCTCGGCGGCGAACTCCGCCTGCTGCAGCTCGGAATAGGCGGCCATGCCGCGATCTTTGTAGCCGCGCGCCAGCTCGAACATGCCGTAGTTCAGCTGGTGGAAGCCGGCGAGCGTCACGAACTGGAACTTGTAGCCCATCGCGCCGAGCTCGCGCTGGAACTTGGCGATGGTGTCCTTGTCCAGCTTTGCTTCCCAGTTGAACGAAGGCGAGCAGTTATAGGCCATCATCTTGCCGGGATGGGCCTTCTGCACCGCCTCGGCGAAACGCTTCGCGTCGTCCAGATTGGGGTGGGATGTCTCCCACCACAGCAGATCGGCATGCTCGGCAAAGGCAATGCCGCGCTTGATGCAATGGTCGACACCGGTGCCGTTCTTCAGCCGGAAGAAGCCCTCGGGCGTGCGCTCGCCGGTCAGGAACTCATGATCCCGCTCGTCGATGTCGGACGTGATGAGCTTTGCCGATTCGGCGTCGGTCCGGGCGACGAGCACGGTCGGCACGCCGCAGACATCAGCCGCGAGGCGTGCGGCGTTCAGGTTGCGGATATGTGCCTGGGTGGGGATCAGCACCTTGCCGCCCAGATGGCCGCACTTCTTCTCGGAGGCGAGCTGGTCCTCGAAATGAACGCCGGCCGCACCAGCTTCGATATAGGCCTTCATGATCTCGAAGCAGTTGAGCGGGCCGCCGAACCCGGCCTCGGCGTCGGCGACGATCGGCACAAACCAGTCCCGCTGGGCGCCCCCTTCCGAATGCTCGATCTGGTCGGCGCGTTGGAGGGTGCGGTTGATCCGGCGGGCCAGCTCCGGCCCGGCATTGGCCGGGTAGAGCGACTGGTCCGGGTACATGGCGCCCGCGGTGTTCGCATCGGCCGCGACTTGCCACCCGGACAGGTAGATGGCCTTGAGTCCGGCGCGGACCATCTGCATCGCCTGGTTGCCGGACAGCGCGCCGAGCGCATTCACATAGGGCTCGGACTTGAGCAGGTCCCACAGCTTCAGCGCACCGCGGCGCGCCAGCGTGTATTCGATCGGCACCGATCCGCGGAGCTTCTCGACATCGGCGGCGGAATAGGTGCGGCGAATGCCTTCGAACCGGCCTTCTGGGGCCGCGACAAGCTTGCTGAAATCGGACACTGGTTAATTCCTTTACAACCTGCTGAAGCGCGATAACGCCAATCTCCGTCATCGGGGCGCGACCGGCAATCCGGACACGGCCGGATTTCGGGTGAGACTGTGGAGGCGGGGAGAGCTGCACCTGTCATGTTGTGAAGAATTCACAGATCTGATACGGGTACCCCCACCACCGTGCGGGAGACGGGACATCGCGGACAAGCTGATCGCCGGGCACCAGTTGCGCCGCCTGCGGCGCCGGGAAGGGCTGACCCAGGCGCAGATGGCCGATCGGCTCGCAATCTCTCCCAGCTATCTGAACCTTGTCGAGCGCAACCAGCGGCCCGTCTCCGCCGCGCTGCTCGTGAAGCTCGTCGAGTCGTTCGATTTCGATCCGCGCGCGCTCGCCGCGGCCGGCCCCGGCGGCGGCGAAGCCGCCTTGCGGCGCCGGCTGGCCGATCCGATGTTCGCCGATCTCGAGATCGATCGGGGTGAGCTTGCCGAATGGATGGCCGCGGCGCCCGGTGGCGCCGAGGCCTTTGCGCGCGCCTTCGACCGGATCGGCGGTGCGGGCCGGGCGGCGGAGCCGGCTGCCGAAGCCGATCCGATCGGCCTGGTGCGCGACGAAATCGGGCGCTGGCGCAACCATTTCGCCGACCTCGATGCGGCGGCGGAAGCGCTGGCGGACGAGCTGCGCCTCGGGTCGGCCGATCTTTACGGGGCGATCGCCGAGCGGCTGCGCGTGCGCCACGGCCTGATGCTGCGCGTGCTGCCGGTGGAGGCGATGCCGGACCGGCTCCGCCGGCTCGATCTTCACGCCCGCCAGCTCCAGCTGTCGGAGATGCTCGATCCGGCCTCGCGCACGTTCCAGGCGGCGTTCCAGCTCGGCGCGATCGAAGCGAAGGGCGAGATCGAGGGGCTGCTGCGCGGCGCCGCGTTCCGCGAGCGCGCCGCCGCCCGGCTCTATCGCCGCCACCTGACCTCCTATTTCGCCGCCGCGCTGATGATGCCCTATGCCCGCTTTCTGCGCGCCTGCGAGGGCACCGGCTATGACATCGAGCTGCTGCAACGGCGCTTCGGCGCCGGCTTCGAGCAGGTCGCTCACCGGTTGACGACGCTTCAGCGCGTCGGCGCCCGCGGCCTGCCCTTCTTCATGATCCGCATCGACCGCGCCGGCCAGGCCTCCAAGCGCTATGCCGGCGCCAGCGGTGCGGCGCTGGCGATGGCGGACGGTCGCTGCCCGCTCTGGCGCCTCCACGCCGCGTTCGAGCGGCCCGGCCGGATCGAGCGCGACCTGGTGGAGTTGGAAGACGGCAGCCGCTGGTTCACCATTGCCCGGACGGTCCATCCGCAGGGCCGCCGTGCGGGCGACATTGCCGCCGAATTCGTCATCGGCCTCGGCGTCTCGGCACCGCTCGCCGCCAGCCTGGCGCTCGCCCGCGGCCTCGATCTGGGCGGGCCGGCGACGCCGATCGGGCTCGGTTGCCGCGCCTGCACGCGCCCGGAATGTCCGCAGCGCGCGGCGCCCCCGGCCGGCCGCACGCTGCTGTTCGATGAACGGGAACGCGGCGTCTCCCCCTTCAGTTTCGCCGGCGATTGATCCAGTAGAATGGCGGCGGGGCGCGGCGCGCGCGCCGGTTAAGATCGCATCCCCAAATGATTGCGTTCAGTCTTATTCGTTGGCCAAGTGCAGCAGGACTCGACATCTAGGCAATGTGCGGGCCGGGCCCCTCTGGCGATCGCTGCCCCCTTGCGATCGTGATGTCGGACCGCATCGAGTACGCTCGATGCACCGGGTCCGGCGGTCGGCTCCCTCCCAGCCCGGTGACACGGCGGCTCGTCATCCGTGACTGGAGAGGATGTTATGCCGCGTTCCCTGATACGATTGATCGTGCTGCATGCCCGGCTGGATCGCGAGGTCCGGACCGAGCAGCGCCGGTGCGCACCAGATGGCTTCCGGCTGGTTCGGCTGAAGAAGCTGCGGCTGTCGGTGCGTGACCGGCTCGTGCAGGCGAGCCGGCAGGCGGTGACCGCCTGAGGCTGCGGCCGGGCGGGGAAGGGCCGCCCGGCCGTTTTTTCTTGGACGATGGCGATTTGAACCGGGGCCTGGATCCGGCCTCGCTGTGGGAGACGACAGAATGCTGTTGGCGGGATTGGCGCTGTTGGCGGCGGCGCCGAGTGCGGAAGCGGAAGAATTGGGGCTGCGGCTGGCCCGGTTGGGCAGCCTCGCGAGCATCCTGCCGGTGCTGGAGATCAAGGAAACGGACGAGCTGCTCGACGCCCATCCCGAATTGTCGTCCAGCGACCGGCTGAAGCTGCGCATGACCGCTCACCGTGTCGCGCTCGAGGGATCGGAGCGCCTGCTTCGCGCCGAAGGTCGCGCTTATGCCGAGCAGCTGTCGACCGAGGATTTGCGCACCCTGGTTGCGTTCGCCGAGGGCGAGGCGGCGAAGCGGATGCGCGCGGCCGAGCCGGCCGTCACCGTCGCGACCATGGAAGCGATGCGCGGTTTCAACTACAAGCAGGAAGTGATGAAGGCATTCTGCAAGGAAACCGGCAAGGGCTGCAAAGCCAAGTAGCGCCCGGTGGCCGGCCGGACAGCAAGGAGGATGGCGATGGCGACGAAGCAGATGCGGCTGATGCTGGTGCTGGCGCCCGTGCTGGGCGCGGTAATCACGCCCGCGGCGCCCGCGGCCACGCGCGAGCGGCTGATGCCGAACAGCAGCCGGGCGATGGCGCGGCTCGACGGCAATGTGGCGCGGTTCACGGCGCAGGCCGGCGCGACCGCGTCCCGCCCCGAACCGGATCTGACGCGGGCCGGCGATCTGTTGCACCTGGATGCCCGCGGCCGGGTCGCGCGGCCTCCGTTCGGCCCGTCCGGTTCATTCGGGGGAGTCGCCGGCTTCGGCTGGCGCTGAGCGCCGCATGTCCGGCCGGCGGCAGACGTCGGCAGCGTCCGGCATGGCAAAGCGGCGCGGACGGTCGTCCGCGCCGCATTCCCGCAGCCACGGGGCTTGAGCGGGCCAGCCGGGCGAGCGGTCCCGGCGGCTGCTCACTGCACCGATGGCCGGCTCTTGCGCTCGGCCTCCAGGGCTTCGGCAGCCGCGGTCAGCGACCTGATCGCCGCGCGGAGCGCGGTCGCCGGATCCTGCGCCGCAGCCGGCGCTGCCGGCTCGACCACCGCCGCAACCTCGATCGCCTCGTTCGGCTCGACGGCAATCGGGTGCACTTCCGGCGCGACGGGCACCAGGTCCGGCCATTCGGCGGCGGCGACCGCGACGGGCGCAGGCGCAGGCCCAGGCTGGGGTGGGGGCGGGGGCGCCGTCTCGGCGGCGATCGCTGCGGCCACTGCGGTCGGTGCCGGGGCGGGCGGCTCGGGCGGAAGTGCGGCGGACGGTGCGGCGGGCAGCCAGGAATCGCTGCGCGGCGCGCTGCCCGGCTGCCAGCGTCCGGCGGCATAGTTCATCGCCGGCGGGCAGGCGCGGAGCGGCGCCTCCTCATCGACCGAATGGGCCAGATCGATGAGGCCGGACGCTGACACCCGCGCCGCCAGCCGCGCATAGGACGCGATCATGTCGCAGCGGGCGCGGCCATGCCGGGACGAGGACAGGCGGTTGCCGAGCTGGGTTTCGTAATCGGTGAAGGCCGTGAGGCCGTAGCGCGGCCCGTATTTGCGGACGAACCGATCGCGCACGATCTGCTGATATTCATTGACAATAGGGCGCTGGACACGAAGGAAATGATTATAGTCGTCCATGACGAAAGGATCGAGATCACGACAGTTGAGGCTGCCGACGAGCAGCATTGTCTTGAAGCGCTGGATCTTGGCTGCTGCGATTTCATGCTGCTGCCAGCATTCGTGGTCGAATGTCCGGCCGATATCGGCCAGTGCGGGCGCTGATGGCACTGCGGCAATCAGAACGGACGCAGCTATTCTCTGCAAAAGCATCTCACCCTCCAAAGTTACGAGGTGCGGACGCGTGTTCGTTCTGGCCAGTCGGAGAGTCGTCGCGCGGTGAAGAGTATCAGAAGCGCGATGAGCGACAATGGAGCAACGCTTGCAGCCCGTTCAGAAAACAGATGTAATCCTGTTCAGCTGGGGCCAGACGGTTGTCCAACACGATATTGCGCCCCCGTAACGAGCCTGCGGGCGTCCGTCAGACCGGGGTCGGGAGGTGCGCTGCGGTTATCTGCTACTCGGCCGCCAGGGCCTGGAGATCGGACGTATCGACGAAGCAGAGATCGTCCCAGCAGAGCGGCCGCCCGTCATGGGCGTGGACGCGCACTTCGGCGACCGGCATCCGGTCCCGCTTGTCGACCAGCACCGGGTTCGAGGGGCAGCCGGTTTCCCAGCGTTCGCCCCATTGCCGCAGCGCGATCATCGTCGGCAGCAGCGCCAGGCCCTTGTCCGTCAGCCGGTACTCGATCTTGCGGCGATCGCCCGCGCAGGGCCGCCGTTCCAGAATGCCGACATCGACGAGCCGGCCGAGCCGGTTGGCCAGGATGTTGCGCGCGATGCCCAGGCTCGACTGGATCTCCTCGAAATGCATCAGGCCATTGAACGCGGCGCGCAGGATCAGGAACGACCAGCGCTCTCCGACGGCTTCCAGGGCCCTTGGCAGGCTGCATTCCGCGGCAATCTGCTCGAGCGGTTCTCTCAGTCCCATTGATCCTCTTCCCTGTGGGGAAACCTAGCGAAAGCCGCCCCGTTCATCCAGCGGCAAAAAATTTTAGGTTTCTAGTTGCAACTCGAAACCTAATGCGTTAGGTAGCGATTCGCAACGGATAAACCGAAGGGACGGATTATGGCTCGGATTGCTGCCTTTGTTTTCGCGCTGACCAGCTCGCTGACGCTGCTCGGCACCGCCGCCACCGCGCAGACCGGTGGCTATTATTCGATGACGCTCGCCAGCCCGGCGGCCGAGGCGCGGCCGATCGTGCGCGGCCTGCTGTTCGCCTGCGACGGCGACGCCTGCGTGGCCGGCGAAGGCCCGAGCCGCCCGGCCGTCGTCTGCGCGTCGGTCGCCCGCGAGCTGGGCCCGCTGACCGCGTTCAGCGCCGGCGGCACCGCGTTCGACGCGGACGCGCTCGCCAAGTGCAATGCGCGCGCCAAGACCGAAACCACCCAGATCGTGCGTCGCTGATTGCACGGCGCGGGGGTCACCCCCACATCCCGCCGCGGACATCCCTCTCGTCCGCATCCCTCCGCCGGGGCCCGCACGGGCTCCGGCGGTTCTGTTTCTGGCCAAATCATTGACAAGATTTCACCCTTCCGGCCGCGCCGCCGCGCTAAACGGGGCTGTGACGCCGGGAGGATGATCTGCGCCGCATTGCCGCCTGGATGACCAACGGAGCCGCCCGGGCCCTGCCGGCCCTTGCGCTCGCCCTTGCGCTGGCCCAGCCGCCGACCGACGTCAGCAGCAGGACTCGTCTGCTCAACGGACGCTGCCGCCGATCAATAGGGTGGAGATCTCGGTGGTCGCGGCAGCATCAAAAAAAGAAGGCCCAGGCCGAAACGCAGCTGGAA
>ERZ1066122.1716-NODE-1716-length-16410-cov-36.160929_pt1 | contig 16410 bp, 12 predicted proteins | sample MGYA00382769_ERZ1066122 | MGnify/ENA primary metagenome ERZ1066122 (study PRJEB33369, sample SAMEA5778352) | biofilm metagenome | biome: Industrial cooling water; feature: Water cooling tower basin; material: Biofilm | place: United Arab Emirates | collected... | reverse complement strand
CTCATCGAGTAGTCGATGAAACTGTCCCGCATCTCGTCTTCGATCAGACGCGGGATCACCCGATCTCGCTGCTTCACCACGGCCACGCCCCCGGTTTTGCTCGCACGCTGACAGGCTCCCGCCGACCCGGCAACTCCGCTCGACGCCGGCGCAGGAGGATAACAGCCCGTAGAACCGCGGGATAGTACCCCGCAGTTCCGCAGCGGTTCGGAAGTTGTTCGGGAGCGGGGCGGCTCAGGCGGCGATCTCGCGCGTCTCGCGCGGGGGCTCGGTCCGGCGCCGCTCGAACTCCAGGCGGCTGGCCTCGGCGAGCGCGCGCATGGCGACGGCGAGCGCGTCGGGCAGCTCGTGGGGCGGCAGCCGCGGCTCAACGCGGGAGCGGTGATAGAGCTCGATCGCGCGTGCCAGGGAAGCGACGGCTTCGTCGAGCGCGAGGTGGAGCGGGCGGGGGGTGTCCATGGGAGCAGGCATGCCGGGGACGGGAGGGCGAGGGACCACGGAGCGGAAACCGGCCACGAACGCAGGGGCCGCAACAATCGTGCTGGAGCTGAGCCCGGCTCAGCGCAGGCGCGGCGCGCCTCGTGCACTGCGCGGCGACGGCGGCGCCGCTCCCGGCCGCAGCCGCGCACGAACCCATCGACTCCGGGCCACTCACCGATGCCTGACCTTCCCTACCCCGACCGAGACGGCCGCGCGCCCGTGGAGCGCGTGGTGCTGCTGGGCTTCATGTGCTCCGGCAAAAGTACCGTGGCCCAGGCGCTGGCGCGGCGGCTGGGCTGGACGCAGCTCGACTTCGACGTGGAGATCGAGCGGCGCGATGGCCGGAGCGTGGCCGCGATCATCGAGACGGAGGGGGAGGCAGCGTTCCGCGCGCGGGAGGCGGCGCTGACGCGCGAGGCGGCGGAGGTGCGGGGGCTGGTCCTCGCGCCGGGCGGCGGGTGGATCATGCAGCCGGAGCTGCTGGGCATGCTGGGCGTCACCACCTTCGCGGTGTGGCTGCGCACCTCGCCGGAGGAGACGGTGCGCCGGCTCTTCACCGACGACATCGCCCGCCCGCTGCGCGACCACCCGGACCCGGTCGGCGCGGTCGCGGAGTTCCTCGCCGAGCGCGAGCCGCTCTACCGCCTGGCGGACCTGACCGTGCCCACCGACGGCCGCGCGGTGGAGGAGATCGCCTTCGAGATCGAGCAGGTCGTACGGCTGCGCTCGGCCCCGCTGTACCCCGAACGGGTGAACGGGTGAACGGGTGAACGGGGGAAGAGGGGAAACTGCAAGACAGGATTACAGGATGAACAGGATGAACAGGATGGGATGACCAGGAGGATGAAGACGGAGGACGCGGGGTGAACCCCCTGCAGCAGGCGCCCGCTTCACGTCGTCTGAGCGCTCATGCCATGCTTCTCGCCGTCCCTGCCGTCATCCTGTCCAATGCCGTTTCACCCGTTCCCCCGTTCGCCCGTTCCCGCTGTCAGGGGTTAGCCGTCCTCCGCACCGTCCAGTCCATCACCTGGCGCATCTGCTGGTACTGCAGCAGGTCGGTGGTGGGCGCGGGCGTGTGGTACTGCGTCACGCTGAGCGTGGCCTGCACGGGATTCACCAGCAGCTCGGCGAGCAGCGATTCCGGCAGGCGGTAGCTGCTGCGCGGGAAGCCGCTGCCGCGGAAGGTGATGGTGCCGACGCCGCCGAACTCCAGTGCCCAGGCCTGCAGCGTCAGCGGTGCCGACGGGAGGCGCGGCGGCAGCAGCTCCACCACCAGCGTGCCACCCTCGGCCACGCGCAGCGTATCCGGCCCCGCTCGCCCCACCAGGCTCCAGCTCAGCGCCGCCGGCTCCAGCGGCACGCCCTCGATGACGGGGTAGCGCACGGCGACCGGCGTCCCGGCAAGCTGCGCCTCGGGCACCGCCCAGCGCCCGACGTAGCTGCGGGTGCTGTCGGCGCCGACGCTGGCGGGCAGCAGCGGCGTGCCCAGTGCCCAGAGCGTGTCGCTGAGCAGGCGGCGCGAGCGGCCGTAGCGGTCCAGCCCCGGGTAGACCGTGGCGCCGAGGCAGACGGTGGCGCGCGCGCCGCTCTCGGTGGTGCCGCAGCCGCGGGCGACGACCTCCGTCGCCATCTCCACGCGCGCCTGCCGCGCGAAGCCGCGGATCACGCCTGGCTCCACGAACGTCACGTCGCAGCCGGCCAGCAGCGCCAGCGCGCCGGCGAGCAGAAAGGACTGCGGCGGCTTCATCGGCGCATCAGGTAGTTGGCCTCCATCTCCCACGGGCGCCGGTGGTAGGTCTTGAAGGCGCCCGCCAGCGCGCGGGTGACGAGCGGGCTGAGGTTCAGGTCCACGTAGCGGTTGAGCAGCGGCCCGCCGGGCAGCCAGCCGACGGCGCGGTCCTCCAGCGGGTCGGTCCAGGTGAGGAAGAGCGCGTCGTACTGCAGCAGGTGCACGCGCTCGTGCGCGAAGGTCTCGGGCATGTCCAGCCCGGGGATGTCGCTGAGCAGCAGCGTACCGGCAACGGTCAGCCCCGCCGCCTCGGAGGTGTCCTCGTTGACGACGATGAAACGGTCCTTCACCCGGAAGACCGGGGCGCCGGCGGAAAGCGACCAGCCGGCGTCCAGCCGCAGCTTCGGCTCCAGCACGCCGTAGACCGCCCAGGCGGTGGCGACCGCGTCCAGCTTGGCGTGCGCGCGGCGCTCGCGCGGTTCCAGGTACAGCCGCACCAGTCCCAGCGGCAGCACCAGCCGCGCCAGCGCGCCGCGCCCGTCGGAGGCGTTGCGCACCACCGAACTGCCCACCGCCGCCACCTCTCGCCCCAGCAGCCCCGCCCCGTCGAAGCGCTGCACCGCGACGCGCTTGCCGACGTACTGCACGCCGCCGCCGAGCGCGCCCTGCGTAAAACCCTCGGAGAACGAGCCGCCGCGCGCCTTGCGCAGCACCCCCGCCGTTAGCCCGCCGAGCAGCGCGTTGGTGCCGGCGGCGGCGAGGTCGCCGGCCCACGACGGGTACGGCGGCAGCGGCCGGCGCTGCGGGCCGGGCGCCTGCGCCGCCAGCGGCGCCGCCAGCAGGCCCGCGAGCAGCAGCCCGGCGACGAGCGCCGGAGGACGACGAGAGGGCATGCGCATCCTGAGCGAGGAGCGGGGCCGGCACCACGCGCCGGTGGGCAAACACATGGAGGAACGGCCGATAGTCTAGCCGCACCGGCCGCGCCCGGCAACCCGGCCGGCTTGCCGGCCGCTCCGCTGGCCTCTATCCTGCCACGCCTCTGCACCGGCTCGCCTGCTGCTCCTTCACCCTCACGTGCCAACTCACCGTGAAACGCCTCTTCGCCACCGAGAACCTGCTGAACTGGCTGCTGCTGTTCGTCCCCGTCGCGCTGCTGCTGGAATACGTGCTGCACGGCGGCGCGATCGCGATCTTCGTGACCTCGGCGCTGGGGATCATCCCGCTGGCCGGCTGGATGGGCCGCGCGACGGAGCAGATCGCGGAGCGCATGGGCGAGGGGGTCGGCGGGCTGCTCAACGCCACCTTCGGCAACGCGGCGGAGCTGATCATCGCCCTCATCGCGCTCAACGCCGGGCTCTACGACCTGGTCAAGGCCTCGATCACCGGCAGCATCATCGGCAACATCCTGCTCGTCTTCGGGCTGGGCGCGCTGATCGGCGGCGCCAAGTTCCCGGCGCAGAAGTTCAACCGCACCGCGGCCGGCCTGGGCAGCACGCTGCTGGTGCTGAGCGCGGTGGGGCTGGTGGTGCCGGCGATCTTCCACTACCTGGCACGCGGCAACCCGGCGGCGCACGAGCAGGAGCTGAGCCTGGAGATCGCCATCGTGCTGATGCTCACCTACGTGCTCAGCCTCTTCTTCACGCTGCGCACCCACCGCCACCTCTACACCGGCGGCGGCGGGCACGAGGCGGCGGCCGTGGTCGGCCACGCCTCCGCCGGCCGCGCGCTGGGCGCGCTGCTGCTGGCGACGGCGGGCGTGGCGCTCATGGCCGAGCTGCTCGTCGGCGCGGCCGAGGTCACCGCCGCGGCGCTGGGCTGGAGCGAGGTCTTCGTGGGCGTCATCGTGGTGGCGATCATCGGCAACGCCGCCGAGCACTCGACCGCCGTGATCATGGCGGCCAAGAACAAGATGGACGTGGCGATCAACATCGCCGTCGGCTCCTCCATCCAGGTGGCGCTCTTCGTCGCGCCGCTGCTCGTCTTCCTCAGCTACCTGCTCGGCCCGCAGCCGATGGACCTGATCTTCACCCCGCTGGAGGTGCTGGCGGTGGCGCTCTCGGTGGGCATCATCGCCTTCATCGCCAACGACGGCGAGAGCCACTGGATGGAGGGCGTGCAACTGCTGGCGGTCTACGTCATCCTGGGCATCGCCTTCTTCTGGCTGCCGGTATGAACGCGGCGCGGCGGCGCGCCCGCGGCCCCGCTCAGAACGCGAGCTGGAACATCAGCTTCGCGCTGTGCAGCGTGTCGTTCTCGTCGGCCTTGGGCAGCCAGACGTCGTAGTTGAGCGAGACGCGGTTCAGGCCGCCGAAGTAGAGGCCGACGCCGGGCGTGAGCAGCGTGCCCACGTTGGCGGGCGCGCCCGCGTCGACGTCGCCGACGCTGAGGCGGAAGGTCGGCTCGACGGCGTGCAGCGCGCGCGAGAGGCGCGGCGTGCGGTAGCCGAGCCACGCCTGCGCGGCGGTGAAGCGGCGCTCGTCGGCCGAGGAGAAGTCGCCGGTCGCCAGCTCGCCGACGAGGTGCAGGCCCGGCACGCCGTAGTCGCCGTACTCGGCGTCGAGCTCGAAGGCGTGGCCGCGCTGCAGGGCATCGCCCGAGCGCGCGCGGAAGTCGCGGCTGCTCCAGGCGGCGCCGAAGCGCAGCGCCTGCAGCGGCTCGACGGTGGCGCGTGCGGCCAGCGAGACCGGGCTCTGGTCGCCGACGCTGCCGCCGAGCGGGCCGCGGAAGGCGCCGACCGCATAGCCGAAGCCGAGCGGCGCGCCGGTGGGGCTGCCCAGGACCTGCAGCCCGAGGTCGCGCTCGGTGTACTGCAGCCCGCTGAGCAGGTTGTACTCGTCCAGCGGGGCGGCGCCGCGGATCAGCGCGCCGCGCTCGATCGGCAGGATGCGCGTGTCGCTGGTGAGCGCGATGAGGCTGAACGGCTTGTAGGCGTTGCCCGCCAGCAGTTGCAGCCCCGGCGAGACGTTGAGCCGGAGATAGGCGTCGCGCACCACGGCGCGGTCACCGGCGAAGTCCATCTGCAGCTTGCCGCCGACGAACGCGTTGACCTTGACGCTGGCCTCCAGGTAGACGCGCCGCATCGTCACGTCGGCGGGCTGCACGGAATCGACGCTGCTGGTGCTGAAGAGCGTCTGCACGCGCGCGCCGAGGGCGATCTCTTCGACCGGCAGCCTCAGGCGCGGGCCGGAGTCGTTGGCGCTGGACTGCGCGGCGGCGGGCGCGGCGAGCGCCGCGGCCAGCAGCAGGGCGGGCAGCGGCGCCGAACGGGCGGAGCGGATGCGCATGAACGAAGGAGTTCCAGGTGGAGCTGGCCCGGCGGCTGCCGGGGGGCGCGACATCCTAACCTGCCGGAGCGGAATTGTCACGCCTCCGGCAGGTGCGCCTCGGCAGGCAGGGCGGGCAGCGTGAAGCGGATGGTGGTGCCGCGGCCCAGCTCGCTCTCGGCGCCGACGCGCCCGCCGTGCGCCTCCACCAGGTGCTTGACGATGGCCAGGCCGAGGCCGGTGCCGCCCTCGGCCCGCGAGCGCGCGGGGTCCACGCGGTAGAAGCGTTCGAAGATGCGCGGCAGATGCACGGCGGGGATGCCGGCGCCGTCGTCGCTGACCGCGACCTCGACCCGATCGGCGCCCTCGTGCGGCGCGGTGGCCCGAACGCGCACGTGCCCGCCCTCGGGCGTGTAGCGCAGCGCGTTGCCGAAGAGGTTGCTCAGGATCTGCCGCAGCGCGCCGGGGTCCGCATGCACGAAGCGGCAGCGCTCCGGCACGTCGAGCTGCAGCTCGACTTGCTTCTCGCTGAACGCGAGCGAGCAGGGCTCCCACGCCTCGCGCACCGCCTCCGCGAGCGCGACCGGCTCGGGCTCCGCGCGCCAGCCGCCGGACTCGATGCGCGAGAGGTCCAGCAGGTCGTCGACGAGCTGCTGCAGGCGGTCGGCGTTGCTCTTGACGACCTCGGCGAAGCGCCGCGCCAGCTCCGGCGGCAGGTGCTCGTCGAGCAGCGTCTCGCTGTAGCCGCGGATGGCGGTCAACGGTGTCTTCAGCTCGTGCGAGGCGTTGGCGACGAAGTCGCGGCGCGCGTCCTCCAGCCGCTTCAGTTCCGACACGTCGAGGAAGACGAGCACCGCGCCGCCGTCGGCCAGCGGGTGCGCGCTCGCCAGCAGGCGGCGCCGGCCGAACGTAAGCTCGGTCGGCGGCACGATGCTGCCCGCCATCACCCGGCCGACCAGCGTGAGGAACTCCGGCCGCCGCGCCACCGCCTCGGTGGGTATGCCCTGCGGGCGCTGCGGCAGGTGGAAGATGCGGCGGGCCGCGGGGTTGGCGCGGCGCACCGTGCCGTCGGCTCCGAGCGCGAGCACGCCTTCGGACATCGAGTCGAAGAGCGCGCGCATCTCGGCGCGGTCGCTCTCGGCCTGGCCGATGCGGCGCTGCAGCTCGTCGGCGAGCCCGTCCAGCGCGGCGGCCAGCTCACCGAACTCGTCGTGCCGGCGCAGCCGCAACCGCGCCGAGAGGTCGCCCTCGGCCATGCGGCGCGCCGCGGCCGCGATGCGCTCCAGCGGCCGGATGCTGACCGCGCTGTAGCCGAGCGAGAAGAGGCCGGCGAGGACGAGCGCCACCACGCCGGTGCCGAGAATGCCGCGCTGCAGACGGCGCACGAGGGCGTTCACGTCGTGCAGCGGCACCGCCAGCCGCAGTACCTGGCCATCGGCGCCGCGCGCGGCCAGGTAGAGGTGCTCCTCGCCGAGCGTGGTGCTGGAACGCAATGCGGCGCTGACGCCCGCGTCGCGGGCCTGGCGCACCTCGGGGCGGGTGTTGTGGTTCTGCAGCCGCGCCAGGGCGGCGCCGTCCAGCTCGGAGTCGCCCAGCACGCGGCCGTCCGGGGCGACGAGGGTGACGCGGCGGCCGGCGAGCGCGCCCAGCAGGTCCGCCACCGAGTCGGGCGACAGGCGGCCGAGATACGGGTAGAGCGCGCCGGCCAGCGCGATCTCGCGGCGCAGGTCGCCCTCGACGATGCGGATCAGCTCGCGCCGCAGGATCGATTCGACGCCCAGCGTCAGCGCCGCCACCGCCAGCGCCAGCAGCAGCAGGTAGCTGAGGAAGAGCCGGTGGACGGCGCGCAGACGCACGGCCCCGCCTCAGCCGCGCGGCGGCTCGGTACGGAAGCGGTACCCGAAGCCGCGCACCGTCTCGATCCAGTCGGCGGCGTGGCCCAGCTTGCTGCGCAGCCGCTGCACGTGCATGTCCACCGTGCGGGTGGCGATGTTGGCGGTGATCTCCCAGACCGCCTCCAGCAGTTGCCGCCGGCTCTGCACGCGGCCGCGCCGCTCCATCAGCGTCAGCAGCAGGCGGAACTCCGTGGGCGTCAGGTCCAGCGGCTCGCCGTCGACCAGCGCGGTGGCGGCGCCGGTGTCGACGCTGAACGGCCCCACCCGCACCACCTTGCCGCCGCTGGTGACCGGCGGCGCCTGCCGCACGCGCCGCAGTACCGCGCCCACGCGCAGCACCAGCTCCTGCGGCGAGAACGGCTTGGCGACGTAGTCGTCGGCGCCGAGCTTGAGGCCCTCGATGCGGTCCTGCTCCTCGCGCCGCGCGGTGAGCAGGATGACGGGCACCTGCTCGAACTCCGCGCGGCGACGCATCTCGGCCAGCAGCTCCAGGCCGGACATGCCGGGCAGCATCAGGTCCAGCACGACCAGGTCCGGCGCCTCGGTCTCCAGCGCGCGCAGCGCCTCGGGCCCGCTGGCGGCGGTGCGCACGCGGTACGCCTCGCGGGCGAGATGATAGGCCACCAGCGCGGAGATGTCCGGCTCGTCGTCGACCACCAAGATGTGCGCGCTCATTCCGGATCGCGGTTCGGCGGAGCGCACCCGTCAGACCTGCGCCGGCAGGCCCATCGCCTCCCACTCCTCGCGCGCCGGGCCGTAGACGCCGGGTACGCGCAGGCCGGCCAGGCGCATCAGCACCGTCATCTGGCCACGGTGGTGCGTCTGGTGGGCAACGAGGATGGCAAGCGTCAGCCCGCGCGACCAGCGCTCGCCGTACATCTCGACCTCGCCGGTGAGCGCCTCGTCCGTCCACTCGGCGGCGACCGCCTCGCCGACGCGGCGCGCGGCGCGCTCGTAGGTCTCCGCGATCTCGGCGGCGCTGGCAGGGACAGGCGTATCCTCGGGGAGCGTCTCCACGCTCAGCCCGGCGGCGGTGGGCATCTCGAAGAGCGTGCCGACAAGGTGCCAGGCCAGCTCGCCGAGCGAGCGGGTGGTGGGGGTGGCGCGTTGCGCAAGCGAGTCGTCGGTGAGCGTGCGCAGCAGCTTCAGCGTGCTCTCGCTCTCCTGCGCCCAGCCCTGCGAGAAGTCGTCGACGCGGCGGAACATGGCAGTCGGGGGGTTCGGCGTGGCGGCACCGAGCCCACCCGGCCCGGCGCGCGCCACAATATGAGAGGGCGGCGCGCGCGGGGCCAGCGCACGCTTACGTCGCCGGCTCCGTGGCGACGGTGGCGCGCGTAACCGCCTCGGCCAGCAGCGCGGGCGCCGGCTCGTCGCTCAGGCTGATCGCCGCGGGCAGCCGCAGCACGAAGGTGCTGCCGACGCCCCGCTCCGATTCCACCTCCAGCGAGCCCTCCAGCAGCCGCGCCAGCCGCCGCGAGATCGGCAGCCCCAGCCCGGTGCCCTCCTGCCCGCCGCGCGGCGTGGCGAGCTGCACGAACTCGTCGAAGATCTTCTCCTGGTCCTCCGGCGCGATGCCCTCGCCGTGGTCGCGCACGCGGACCTCGACGCCGCCCTCGCCCCAGCCGCCGAGGCTGACCTCGATCGCTCCGCCCCGCCCGAACTTGATGGCGTTGGAGAGCAGGTTCAGCAGGATCTGCCGTACCCGCCGCGGGTCCGTCACCACCGTCAGCGGTTCGCCCCTGCCCGCGAGGTGCAGCGTGGAGCCGTACTCGTCGGCCAGCGGGCGCACGGTGACGAAGAGGTCGTGCACGAACGCCGGGAAGCCGACCGGCTGCAGCTCCAGTTCCATCTTGCCGACCTCGATCTTGGAGAGGTCGAGGATGTCGTTGACCAGCTCCAGCAGGTGCTTGGCCGCGCGGTAGGCGCGCTCGATGCCGTTGACCTGCTCGTCGTTGAGCGGCCCGTAGATGCGGTCCAGCAGCAGCGAGCTGTAGCCGAGGATGGCGTTGATGGGGGTGCGCAGCTCGTGGCTCATGGAGGCGTAGAAGCGGCTGCGCGCGCGGATCGCCTCTTCCAGCTCCTGCTGGCGCGCGTGCAGCTCCTCGTTGAGCGCCTTCAGTTCGGCCGTCTTGTTCGCCAGCGAGACGGCCTGCTGGCGCAGCGCCTCTTCCGCGCGCTTGCGCTCCGAGACGTCGCGCGCGATGACGGTGTAGACGCGCTCCGCGGGCAGCTCCAGGCAGGAGATGGAGGCTTCGAGCGGCACCTCGCCCCCGCCGCCGCAGAGCGCGGTGAGCGACTGACTGGCCGCCGAGACCTGCCCCAGCCGCTCGCGCCGCTCCGTCGGGTTGCAGAGCGCCGTCAGGAACGCCGGCTCCGGCGCCGGGCGCAGGAAGCGGCCGAGCGGCTGGCCGAGCGCCTCCGCCGCGCCGCAGCCGAAGAGCCGCTCGGCCGCCCGGTTCCACAGCGTCACCTTCTGCTCGGCGTCGAAGGTCATGATCGCGTCCATCGCCGAGTCCACGATCTGGCCGAGCCGCGCCTGCGACTCCGCCAGCTCCGCGCGGTAGCGCAGCTCCACCTCGCGCCGCTCGCTCTCGCGCAGTTGCTGCTCCTGCCGCTTCAACTGCTCGGTCTTCAGGAAGAGATCCACCAGAACGGAGACCTTCGAGCGCAGAATGTCGGGATGGAACGGCTTGAAGAGGTAGTCGACCGCGCCGACGGAGTAGCCCTCGAAGACGAACGCGTCCTCCTTGCTGATGGCGGTCAGGAAGATGATCGGCGTGAAGCGGCTGCGCTCGCGGCTCTTGATGAGCTGCGCGGTCTCGAAGCCGTTCATGCCCGGCATCTGCACGTCCAGCAGGATGACGGCGAAGTCGTGGCGCAGCACCGCGCGCAGCGCCTCCTCGCCGGAGGCGGCGCGCACCAGGGTGTGGCCCAGCGGCTCCAGCAGCGCCTCCAGCGCCACGAGGTTCTCGGGCCGGTCGTCGACCAGCAGCAGGTGAGCGTCGGCAGGGTTCATCGCGGCAACTCCGGCCAGTACGCGAGCGGCGGGTGCGGCAGGTGCGCGAGGTGCGGCCCGATCTGCGCGAGCGGCAGCACGCGCGCCTCGGGCACCGCGGCCAGCGCCGCGGCCGGCATCACCCGCACCTCCGCCGTGGCGGGCTCCTGCACCACCGCATGGCCGCCGCCGTCGGCGATGCGGCGCAGGCCGGCGCTGCCGTCGTGGTTCGCGCCGGTCAGCACCACGCCCACCGTGGCGGCGCCGTAGGTGTCGGCCGCCGACGCGAAGGTCACGTCGATCGACGGCCGGCTGAAGCGCACCGGCGCCTCGGTGGAGAGCGCGAACGAGCCCTCCTCCAACAGGAGGTGGTAGTCCGGCGGCGCGAGGTAGACCCGGCCCGGCTGCATGTCCATTTTGTCCACCACTTCGCTGACGTGCAGGCGCGTACACTCCTGCACCAGTTCACAGAGCAGCTCCGAGTCGCGGCTGCGGTGCTGCACCACCACCAGCGGCAGCGCGAAGCCCGGCGCCAGCGCACCCACCAGCGTGCGCAGCGCCGTCAGCCCGCCGGCGGACGTGCCCACCACCACCACCCGGTAGCCCGCGTGCGCGGCCATCAGCCGAGCCTCCGGTAGATCTTTTCCTTCGCGCTCAGCGCCTCGTACAGCTCCTCCGCGTGCGAGAGGCTGAGGCTCTCCTTGCTGCCCAGCGCCAGGATCCCGAAGCGCACCAGGCTCTCGTGGAAGAGCCGCAGCACGCGGTTCTGCAGCGCCCGGTCGAAGTAGATCAGCACGTTGCGGCAGACTACCACGTTGAACTCCGCGAACGAACTGTCCGTCGCCAGGTTGTGTTGCGCGAAGACCACGTTGCGCACCAGCGACTGCTGGAAGAGCGCACCGTCATACCCCGCCGTGTAGTACTCGGAGAAGGAGCGCGTGCCCCCGGCCCGCAGGTAGTTCTGCGTGTACTCCTGCATCTTCTCCAGCGGGAAGATCCGGCTGCGCGCCTTCTGCAGCACCACCTCGTTGATGTCCGTGGCGTAGATCCGCGTGCGCTCGTACAGCCCTTCCTCCTCCAGGAGAATCGCCATCGAGTACACCTCCTCGCCCGTGGAGCAGCCCGCATGCCAGACGCGAATGAACGGATAGGTGCGTAGCAGCGGCACAACCGTTTGACGGAACGCGAGATAGAACCCCGGATCGCGGAACATCGCCGTCACGTTCACCGACAGGTCCAGCAGCAGGCGCTCCATCACCGCCGGGGTGTGCAGCACCTGCGCCTGCAGCTCGCTCACGTTGCTCAACCCCTCCGCGTGCACCCGCTTCCACAGCCGGCGCCGCAGCGAGCTGAAGGCGTAGGAGCGGAAGTCGAAGCCGTAGTGCCGGTAGATGCCTTCCAGCAGCAGCTGGATCTCGAGGCGCTCCAGCTCTCTGTCGTATCCCGGCGGCGCATCGGGCAGAGACATAGGGGCGAGTTGAGAGTTGAGAGTTGAGAGTTGAGAGTAACTGCAAGCACCGATTGTGCCTACGCGCCGTTCACTCGCAACTCTCAACTCTCAACTCTCAACTCAGCGATACAGCCAGACGCGCATCAGCGAGAGGAGCTGGTCGAGGTCGACGGGCTTGGTGATGTAGTCGCTGGCGCCGGCGGCGATCGACTTCTCGCGGTCGCCCTTCATCGCCTTGGCGGTCAGCGCGATGATCGGCAGCTCGCGGTAGTCCGGCAGCTCGCGGATCGCGCGCGTCGTCTCGTAGCCGTCCATCTCCGGCATCATCACGTCCATCAGCACCAGGGCCACATCGGGTTTCTGCTGCAGCAGCTCGAGGGCGGCCCGGCCGTTCTCGGCGAAGAGCACCTTCATGCCGTGGCGCTCCAGCACGCTGGTCAGCGAGAAGATGTTGCGCACGTCGTCATCGACGATGAGGATCTGCTTGCCCTCGAAGATGGCGTCGGCGTGGTGCAACTGCTCCAGCATGCGGCGCTTGTGCTCGGGCAGGTGGCTCTCCACGCGGTGCAGGAAGAGCGCGGTCTCGTCGAGCAGGCGCTCCGGGCTCTTGACGTCCTTGACGATGATCGTCTCGGCGTAGCGCTTCAGTTGCGTCTCCTCCTGCGGCGAGAGGTCCTTGCCGGTGTAGATGATGATCGGCAGCTCCTTCAGCGCCGGGTCGGTCTTGACGCGCTCCAGCAGGTCGAAGCCGTCGGCGTCGCGCAGGCCGAGGTCGAGGACCATGCAGTCGTAGTGCTTCTCTGCGAGCGTCTGCAGCGCCTGCTGCGCGCTCTCGACGGCGGTGATCTCGATGTCGTCGTCGCCCACCAGCTCCACGATGCTGCGGCGCTGCGCCTCGTCGTCCTCCACCACCAGCAGCCGCTTGACGTCCTGGTCGATGAAGGAGCGGATGCGGTCGAAGGCGCCTTCGAGGACCTCGCGGCTGACGGGCTTCTCCAGGTAGCTGAGCGCGCCCTGCTGCAGCCCGCGCTGGCGGCGGTCCATGCCGGAGACGATGTGCACGGGGATGTGGCGCGTCTCGGGGGTGTGCTTGAGGCGGTCGAGCACCGTCCAGCCGTCGATGCCGGGCAGGTCGAGGTCGAGGGTGAGGGCGTCGGGCTGGTACTCGCGCACCAGGTCCAGCCCGGTCTCGCCGTCGAGCGCGACCAGGCCCTTGAAGCCCTTGCCGCGCGCCATCTCCAGCAGCACGCGGGCGAAGGCGGGATCGTTCTCGATGACGAGCACCACGCGGTCGCCCGGCACGATGGCGGCGCGGTCGTCGTGGACGTTGTCGGCGAGCGGGCCGCTGCGCGAGTGGCGCCGGCGCTCGACGGGTGGGCTGGGGATCATCCGCGCCAGCGAGCGCTCGCCGACCGGCTCGTCCATGTCCTCCTCGTCGTCGCCGCTCCACTGCCGCGGCAGGTAGAGCGTGAAGGTGCTGCCCTGGCCCTCCGCGCTCTGCACGTGGATCTCGCCGCCGAGCAGCCGCGCGATCTCGCGCGAGATCGACAGGCCCAGCCCCGTGCCGCCGAACTTGCGGCTGGTGGTGCCGTCCGCCTGCTGGAACGCCTCGAAGATCAGCCGCTGCTTGTCCTTGGCGATGCCGATGCCGGTGTCCACCACCGCGAAGGCGAGCACCTCGTCGGCGGCGAGCAGCGCCGGATGGTGCAGGCGCGTGCCCGGCGCGGCGCGCGCGACCTCCAGCCGCACGGCGCCGCGCTCGGTGAACTTGAAGGCGTTCGAGAGCAGGTTCTTCAGGATCTGCTGCAGCCGCTGCCCGTCGGTGAAGACGACCTCGCCGGCGTCGGGCGCCAGGCGCACCCCGAACTCCAGCCCCTTCTGCTCGGCGAGCGGCCGGAAGTTGCGCTCCACGAAGCTGCGCACGTCGGCCAGCAGCACCTCGCCCGGGTTCACGTCCATCTTGCCGGCCTCGACCTTGGAGAGGTCCAGCACGTCGTTGATCAGGTTCAGCAGGTCGGTGCCCGAGGCGAGGATCGTCTGCGCGTACTCCACCTGCTTGGCCGTGAGGTTCTGCTCCGGGTTGTCGGCCAGCAGCCGCGCCAGGATGAGCAGCGAGTTCAGCGGCGTACGCAGCTCGTGGCTCATGTTGGCCAGGAACTCGCTCTTGTACTTGGAGCTGAGCGCCAACTGCTCCGCCTTCTCCTCCAGCTCCTGCCGCGCCGCCTCCACCTCGCGGTTCTTCTGCTCCACCTTCTTGTTCTGCTCGGCCAGCAGTGCCGCCTTCTCCTCCAGCTCCTCGTTGACCTGCTGCAGCTCCTCCTGCTGGTCGCGCAGCGCCTCCTCGCTCGCCTTCAGCGTGCGCGCCTGCGCCTCCAGCTCGGCGTTGGTGCGCCGCAGCTCCTCCTGCTGCGCCTGCAGCTCCTGGCTCTGGTTCTGCAGCTCCTGCGTCAGCTTCTGCGACTGCTGCAGCAGCTCCTCCGTGCGCATGTTGGCGCCGATCATGTTCAGCACCACGCCCACGCTCTCGGCGAGCTGGTCCAGGAAGAGCTGGTGGATCTGGCTGAACGGGAGGAAGCTCGCCAGCTCGACGACCGCCTTGACCTGGCCCTCGAAGAGCACCGGCAGCACGATGATGTTGCGCGGCGGCGCCTCGCCCAGCCCCGAGTTGATCTGGATGTAGTCGTCGGGGACGTGGGTCAGCAGGATCGGCTTCTTCTCCAGCGCGCTCTGCCCCACCAGCCCCTCGCCCAGGTGGAAGCGGTTGGCGACGTGCTTGCGCGCGCGGTAGGCGTAGCTGGCGATGAGCTTCAGCACCGGCTCGGCGCCGTCGCCGTCCAGGATGAAGAAGGTGCCGTGGTGTGCGCTGACCAGCGGCGTCAGCTCCGACATGATCAGCCGCGCCACCGAGTCCAGGTCCTTCTGGCCCTGCATCATGCGGCTGAACTTGGCGAGGTTCGTCTTCAGCCAGTCCTGCTCCTGGTTGCGCTCGGTGGTCTCCTTGAGGTTGGCGATCATCTGGTTGATGTTGCGCTTCAGCTCGTCGAGCTCGCCGCGGGCCTCGACGGTGATGATGCGCGTCAGATCGCCGTTGGTCACCGCGAGCGCGACGTCCTTGATCGCGCGCACCTGCGCGGTCAGCGAGTTCGCCATCGCGTTCACGTTGTCCGTCAGGTCCTTCCACGTGCCGCCGACGTTGGGCACCTCCGCCTGCCCGCCCAGGATGCCCTCGGTGCCCACCTCGCGAGCGACGCGCGTGACCTCGTCGGCGAAGACGCTGAGCCGGTCGACCATGGAGTTGATGACCTCCTTGATCTGCAGGATCTCGCCGCGCGCCTCCACCGTGATCTTGCGCGTCAGGTCGCCGTTGGCGATGGCGGTGGCCACCGCGCTCACGTCTCTCAGCTGCACGGTGAGGTTGCCCGCCATGGCGTTGACGTTCTCGGTGAGGTCCTTCCAGACGCCGGCGACGCCTTCCACCTGCGCCTGCCCGCCCAGCTTGCCCTCGGTGCCCACCTCCTTGGCCACGCGTGTCACCTCGCTGGCGAAGGCGCTGAGCTGATCGACCATGGTGTTGATGGTGTCCTTGAGCTGCGCCATCTCGCCGCGCACGTCCACGGTGATCTTGCGGCTGAGGTCGCCGCGCGCCACCGCGGTGGTCACGTCGGCGATGTTGCGCACCTGGCCCGTCAGGTTGCCGGCCATCGAGTTGACGGAGTCGGTGAGGTCGCGCCAGACGCCGGCGACGCCCTGCACCTGAGCCTGGCCGCCCAGCCGCCCCTCCGTGCCCACCTCCTTGGCCACGCGCGTGACCTCGCTGGCGAAGGCGCCGAGCTGGTCCACCATGGTGTTGACGGTGTTCTTCAGCTCCAGCATCTCGCCCTTCACGTCCGCCGTGATCTTGCGGCTGAGGTCGCCGCGCGCCACCGCGGTGGTCACGTCGGCGATGTTGCGCACCTGCGCGGTGAGGTTGCCGGCCATGAAGTTGACGTTGTCCGTCAGGTCCTTCCACGTGCCGCCGACGTTGGGCACCTCCGCCTGCCCGCCCAGCACGCCCTCGGTGCCCACCTCCTTCGCCACGCGCGTGACCTCGCTGGCGAAGGTGCTGAGCTGGTCCACCATGGTGTTGATGGTGTTCTTCAGCTCCGCCATCTCGCCCTTCACGTCCACCGTGATCTTGCGGCTGAGGTCGCCCTGCGCCACGGCGGTGGTCACGTCGGCGATGTTGCGCACCTGCGCCGTCAGGTTGCCGGCCATGAAGTTGACGTTCTCCGTCAGGTCCTTCCACGTGCCGCCGACGTTGGGCACCTCCGCCTGCCCGCCCAGCACGCCCTCGGTGCCCACCTCCTTCGCCACGCGCGTGACCTCGCTGGCGAAGGTGCTGAGCTGGTCCACCATGGTGTTGATGGTGTTCTTCAGCTCCGCCATCTCGCCCTTCACGTCCACCGTGATCTTGCGGCTGAGGTCGCCCTGCGCCACGGCGGTGGTCACGTCGGCGATGTTGCGCACCTGCGCCGTCAGGTTGCCGGCCATGAAGTTGACGTTCTCCGTCAGGTCCTTCCACGTGCCGCCGACGTTGGGCACCTCCGCCTGCCCGCCCA
>ERZ1066122.1715-NODE-1715-length-16418-cov-43.352014_pt1 | contig 16418 bp, 14 predicted proteins | sample MGYA00382769_ERZ1066122 | MGnify/ENA primary metagenome ERZ1066122 (study PRJEB33369, sample SAMEA5778352) | biofilm metagenome | biome: Industrial cooling water; feature: Water cooling tower basin; material: Biofilm | place: United Arab Emirates | collected... | reverse complement strand
CGCGGGCGCACCTTCTACGAACTGAAGGCCAACCCGGACGACGGCTGGTACGCCAACCAGTTCCTCTACCTGCCCGGCGAGGAGGAGGTGGAGCTCAAGGTGGCCAAGCTCGACGGCGAGCGCGCCGTGCTGCAGATCGTCGAGGACTTCCGCACGCCGAACCACCAGGTCTGGGGCATCAACGCGCGCAACCGCGAGCAGAACTTCGCGCTGAACGCGCTGATGGATCCCGACATCGACTTCGTCACGCTCCTCGGAACCGCCGGCACCGGCAAGACCCTGCTGGCGCTGGCCGCAGGCCTTGCCCAGACCATGGACGTGCAGCGCTACCGCGAGATCATCATGACCCGCGCGACGGTGAGCGTCGGCGAGGACATCGGCTTCCTGCCCGGCACCGAAGAGGAAAAGATGACGCCGTGGATGGGCGCGCTCACCGACAACCTCGAGGTGCTGACGCACGCCGAGGACCACGGCAGCTGGGGCCGCGGCGCCACCAACGACCTGCTGGCTTCGCGCATCAAGATCCGCTCGATGAACTTCATGCGCGGCCGCACCTTCCTCAACCGCTGGGTGATCGTCGACGAGGCGCAGAACCTGACGCCGAAGCAGATCAAGACGCTGATCACCCGCGCCGGCCCCGGCACCAAGATCATCTGCATGGGCAACGTCGAGCAGATCGACACGCCCTACCTCACCGAGACGACCTCCGGCCTCACGTACGCGGTGGATCGCTTCAAGAGCTGGGGCCACAGCGCGCACATCACCCTGCGCCGCGGCGAGCGTTCGCGCTTGGCCGATTTCGCCTCCGAGGTGCTCTGAGCGATGGGCATGCAGCCCCACGGCAATGACGCGGCGGACGGTCGCGTGATCTCCACCCTAACCATCGCCGGCTCGGACAGCGGCGGCGGCGCCGGCATCCAGGCCGATCTCAAGGCCTTCGCGGCGCACGGCGTGCACGGCCTCTCCGCGATCGCCGCGCTGACCGCCCAGCACACGCGCGGCGTCACGGCGGTGCACGCGCCGGACGTCGGCTTCCTGCGGGCACAGATCGACGCCTGCTTCGAGGATTTCGACGTGCGTGCGGTGAAGGTCGGGATGCTCGCCACGGGCGACATCATCCACGCCGTGGCTGACGCACTGGCGCACTGGAAGCCTGCCGCGCTCGTCGTCGACCCGGTGATGGTGGCGACCAGCGGCGCCAAGCTGCTGGCCGACGACGCGCTTGACGCGCTGCGCACGCGCCTGCTGCCGCGGGCGACGGTGCTGACGCCGAACCTCCCGGAGGCCGAGCTGCTGCTCGGCCGCCGCATCGCGCCGGGGCCCGATGCCGACGCCGCGCTGGCGGAGCTGCTCGCGCTCGGTTCCGACGGCGTGCTGCTGAAGGGCGGGCACCTCGCCGAAGCCGAAGTCATCGACCGCTTCGGCAGCGGCGTGCTGCGCGTGAGCTTCCGCAGCAGGCGGCTCCCGGTGGAGGGCCACGGCACCGGCTGCACGCTGGCTTCGGCCGTTGCGGCGCAGCTGGCGCTGGGCGAGACGCCGCCGCAGGCCTGCCGGCTCGGCACCGAGTACATCGCCGGCGCTCTTGCCGCCGGCTACCGCCCGGGCCTTGGCGAAGTCGTCGTGCTCGACCACTTCTGGCGCTTCCGCGAGGCGTGATGGCGGCGCCGCGAGGCCACGCGCCGCCGCGAGCGCCGCTGCGGCTTGCGTGACGACCGCGCGACGGGCATCGTCCCGCCCGTGATCCCCCCTTCAAGGAGCAGCACGATGCGCAGCGGCAATCCGGTTCTTGGCGAGAACACCTTCCTCGACGTCGGCTCCGGCCGCGTCGTCACCCGCGACGGCCAGACGATGACCCTCGGCGGCACGGTCAACAAGACCGCGCTGCTGCTCGCCATGGTGCTGATCACCGCCGCGTACACGTGGAGCCTCTACACGGGGCCGGAGAGCGTGCCCAGCGTCATGCCGTGGGCGTGGGGCGGCGCGATCGTCGGCTTCGTGCTCGCCATCGTCACCGTGTTCAAGAAGACCTGGGCGCCGGTGACCGCGCCGCTGTACGCGCTGGCGCAGGGCCTGTTCCTCGGCGCGATCTCGGCGATCTTCGAAGCGAAGTTCCCCGGCATCGTCATGCAGGCCGTCGGCCTGACCTTCGGCACGCTGGCCTCGCTGCTGCTCGCGTACAAATCCGGCCTGATCCGCGCCACCGAGAACTTCAAGCTCGGCGTCGTCGCGGCGACCGGCGGCATTTTCCTGCTCTATCTCGTCAACTTCGGCCTGCGGCTGATGGGCTTCGAGGGCATGGGCTTCATCCACGACAGCGGCCTGCTGGGCATCGGCTTCTCCGCGTTCGTCGTCGTCATCGCCGCACTGAACCTGGTGCTCGACTTCGACTTCATCGAAAGCGGGGTCGAGGCGGGCGCGCCGAAGTCCATGGAGTGGTTCGGCGCCTTCGGCCTGATGGTCACGCTGGTCTGGCTGTACCTCGAGATCCTCCGCCTGCTCGCCAAGCTGCGCGCCGACGACTGACGCGAAGGACGCATGCACCGACGGCGCCGCCACGTCGTCGGTCCCGGCATGAAGAAAGGGCGCCTCGCGGCGCCCTTTCATTTGGAACGTGGGAACCACCCGGCGCCGCGCGGAACGCGCCGCCGAGCCTCCGCGGCTCAGCCGACGACGCGCGCGGCGACGGCCTTGGCGAACGTCTGCGTGGTGCCGGTGCCGCCAACGTCCGGCGTCACGCCGTCCTTCGCGTCGAGCGTGTCGCGGATCGCCTGGCGCAGGCGGTTGGCGTGGTCGACGTGGCCGAGGTGGTCGAGCATCTGCCCGGCCGCGAGCAGCAGCGCGCAGGGATTCGCGATGTTCTTGCCGGCGATGTCGGGGGCCGAGCCGTGCACGGCCTCGAAAATGGCGGCGTGCTCACCGATGTTCGCGCCGGGCGCGAGGCCGAGGCCGCCGACGAGGCCGGCGCACAGGTCGGAGACGATGTCGCCGAACAGGTTGGTGGTCACGATGACGTCGAACTGCTCGGGGCGCATCACCAGCTGCATGCAGGTGTTGTCCACGATCATCTCGTTGCACTGGACGTCCGGATACTGCGTGGCGACCTCGCGAGCGGTCTTCAGGAACAGGCCCGAGGTCGACTTCAGGATGTTGGCCTTGTGCACCACCGTGACCTTCTTGCGGCCGAGGCGGCGCGCGAGGTCGAAGGCGTAGCGGACGATGCGCTCGGAGCCCTTGCGGGTGACCTTCTGGGTCAGCAGCGCGGTTTCGCCGTCCGCCGACACCGACTGCCCCTCGCCGATGTACGCGCCTTCCGTGTTCTCGCGGACGGTGATCAGGTCGATGTCCGCGTAGCGCGCCCTGGTGCCGGGGAAGCTGATCGCCGGACGGACGTTGGCGTACAGGTCGAACTGCTTGCGCAGCGCGACGTTGATCGAGGTGAAGCCCTCGCCGACCGGCGTGGTCAGCGGGCTCTTGAAGGCGATGCGGTGCGTGCGGATCGCGTCGAGCGTGGCGGCGGGCAGCAGTTCGCCGGTCTTCTCGAGCGCCGACAGGCCGGCTTCGACGAACTCGTACTTCAGGCCGAGATCCATCGCGTCGAGCACGCCGAGCGATGCGTCCATGATTTCGGGACCGATGCCGTCCCCGCGGATGACCGCGATCGTCTGAGACATTGATTTTCCTTGGTTTTCGCCCGATCCAGTGCGGGCAGCGGCGCGGATTATGCCGGAGCCCGCGCAGGTCGCGGCCTGACGCGGGTCAAGGAAACCGGGTCCGGTTCAGCCGTCACGCCCCCTGCCCGGCCCGCGCGGACCGATCAGCCGTGCGCGGCGTCGTGCGCGGCCGGCGATTCAGCGGCGCCCGCTTCGAGCTGGTCGAGGAAGTCGACCGCGCGACGCAGGTGCGGGATCACGATCGAGCCGCCGACGACGAGGCCAACCGAGAAAACCTCGAAGAATTCCTCGCGGGTGACGCCGGCCTGCTGGCACTGCGCGACGTGGTAGGCGATGCAGTCGTCGCATCGGAGCACCATGGAGGCCACGAGGCCGAGCATCTCCTTCGTCTTCAGGTCGAGCGCACCGGGCTTGTAGGTCTGCGTGTCGAGCGCGAAGAAGCGCCGAACGACCTGGTTGTCCTCGGCGAGGATCCGCTCGTTCATGCGCTTGCGGAAGGCGGTGAATTCGGCGACGCGGTCACTCACGGGGCGGACTCCAGAAGGGGCGCCAGGCCGCCGGCGCGATCGAGAGCGACCATGTCGTCGAAGCCGCCGACGTGGGTGCCGTTGATGAAGATCTGCGGCACCGAGGTGCGCTTCGCGCGCGACAGCATCTCCTGGCGCGCCGCGGCGTCGAGGTCAACGCGCAGCTCCCGCCACGCCACGCCGCGCTGCTTGAGGAAGTTCTTGGCGGCCACGCAATACGGGCAGACCGCGGTGGAATAGATCACGACGTCGGGAACGGCCATCGTCGGCTCCGGCGGGAACGCTGGGACAAGGCGCGGAACTATGCGGGCGCACGGCGGTCTTTTCCAGCGCCCGCTTAACGGCGGGTTCACCAGCCCCCCCGCCCCATTCGGCATCCTCGACCCATGCGCGCACGCCCCCTCACGACTTCGCTTCGTCCGCTCGCCCCGCGTCGGATCGCCGCATCCGCTGCGGCCTTGCCGCTGGGGCTGGTGCTTGCGCTTGCCCTGTCGGCACCCCGGCCGGCGTCGGCGCAGACCACGCCGGAGGCGCTGCCGCAGATGGGCTCCTCGGCCGCGCGGCTGATCGATCCGGCCGAGGAAGCCCGCTATGCGGCGATGCTCATGCGGGAGCTGCGTCGCCAGGACCTGCTGATCGAGGACCCGCTCGTCGAGGCGTGGCTGCAGGGTCTGGGCTTCCGCATCGCGGCCGCCAGCGGGGAGCCCGACCACGGCTTCACGTTCTTCATGATGCGCGACCGCCGCATCAACGCATTCGCGACGCTGGGCGGGCTGATCGGCATGAACGCGGGCCTCGTACTGACGGCCGAGCGCGAGGACGAGGTCGCCGGGGTGCTCGCGCACGAGGTCGCGCACGTCACGCAGCGCCACGTGCTGCGGGCCGCCGAGCGCTCCCAGCAGATCCAGCTCCCGACCCTGCTGGCGATGCTCGGCGCGGTGGCCGCCGCGTCGCAGACCGACTCGCGATCGTCGGACGACGCGGTGCAGGCCGCCATCGTCGGCGCGCAGGCTTGGCTGGCCCAGCAGCAGATCAACTACACCCGCAGCAACGAATCCGAGGCGGACCGGATCGGCATCGAGACGCTGGCCCGTGCCGGCTTCGACCCGCTGGGCATCGCCGATTTCTTCGGGCGGATGGAGCGCAATTCCCGCGGCAACTCGGGCGGCTGGCAGGCGCCGGAATACCTCCGCACGCATCCCGTGACCACCACGCGCGTCGCCGAGGCCCGCGATCGCGCGCTGGCGATGTCGAAGCGTCCGCTGCCGACCGCGGCCGGGCTGCAGCGCGATCCGCACCTGCTGCTGCCGGTGGCGCTGGCGCCCGACGCCCTCGCGCAGCCGGCACGGCCGGCGGAATTCGGTTGGGCCCGCGAGCGCCTGCGTGTGCTCAGCGCGCGCAGCGCGCGCGATGCGGTCGCGGAGTACGAGCGCCTTGCGGCGGCAGGGCCGATGGCGGCGGAATTGCAGTACGGGCACGCCCTCGCGCTGCTGGCCGCGGGCCGGGCGAACGACGCCGCCCAGCGGCTGGAGCGCCTGCTCGAGGCGCAGCCGCGCTCGCTGTGGCTCCGGCTCGCCGCGGCCGAAGCGGCACACGGCGCGGGCCGCGCGGCCGACGCGACCCGGCGGTTCGAGGCCCTGCTGGCCGACTACCCCCGGCACCGGGCCGTGACGCTGGCCTACGCGCAGGCGCTGAACGAACGGGGCGACCCCGAGTCGGGCCGGCGCGCGCAGGCGCTGCTCCGGCCCCTGCTTGCCGACGGCGCCGGCGATTTGCTGCTTCAGCAGCGCTTCGCGCGCGCCAGCGAGCTGGCCGGCGACGCCAACCGTGCGGTCGAAGCCCATGCCGAAGCGGCCTTCATTGCCGGACGCGCGGAGGACGCCCTCAAGCAGCTCGACGGCCTGAAGCAGCGAGACGACGTCGACTATGTGCAGCGCGCCCGCGTGGAGGCACGCATGGCGGAGATCATGCCCGTGGTGCTGGAAATGCGCCGCGCAGGCCTCCGCGCGCAGGACCAGGCGCGACGCACCTAGCGCGGGCCCGAGGCGCGCCCCCTTGCCCGCCGGCGACATCGAGGTGACGATTCCCTTTCAGGCGTCACGCTTGCGTCACAAATCTTTTATCTACTGGCGCCTCCGATCCTCGCAACGGACCCGCCCGTGCAGAAGCGCATCCTCATCGTCGACGACGAGCCCGCCATCCGCGACATGGTGGCCTTCGCCCTGCGCAAGGGCGAATACGAGCCGGTCCACGCCGGCGACGCCCGCGAGGCGCAGATGGCGATCGTCGACCGCGTGCCCGACCTGATCCTGCTCGATTGGATGCTGCCGGGAACGCCCGGCATAGACCTCGCGCGCCGCTGGCGCAAGGACGAGCTGACGCGCGACATTCCGATCATCATGCTCACCGCGCGCGGGGAGGAAAACGACCGGGTTTCCGGCCTCGAGTCCGGCGTCGACGACTACGTGGTGAAGCCGTTCTCGGCACGCGAACTGCTGGCGCGCATCAAGGCGGTGATGCGCCGGTCGCGCGATGACGAAGCCGACGGCAGCGTGCAGGTCGGCCGCTTGCGCATCGACGGCGCCGCGCACCGGGTCTACGCCGGGGAAGAATCGATCCACGTCGGGCCCACCGAGTACCGCCTGCTGCACTTCTTCATGACCCATCCCGATCGGGTCTACACCCGCGCGCAGCTCCTCGACCACGTCTGGGGCGGCAACGTTTACGTCGAGGAGCGCACCGTCGACGTGCACATCCGACGCCTGCGCAAGGCGCTGGAGCCTCAGCAGCTCGACGGCATGGTGCAGACCGTCCGCGGCAGCGGCTACCGGTTCTCGGAGACGCCATGACCGACGCGCGCGCGGCATGACGGCCGGGCTGCTGCTGCGCCGCGCCTGGAAGCAGTCGGTCGCGCGACTCGTCGCCATCCTGCTCGCCGCGGGGGCGCTGGGCCTGCTGCTCGACCGCGTCTGGATGCTGCTGGCGCTCGCCGCGTTCGCGGTGCTGTGCTGGCACTACTGGCGGCTGCATCGGGTGCTGGCGCAGCTGCATCGGCGGCGGCGCCTGCGCGAGCTCGACGGCCGCGGGCTGTGGGACGACCTCGAAATGCTCCTGCACCGCCGGCAGGCCGAAGGCCGCGCCCGCGTCCGCCGGCTGCTGGAGCTGGTCCGCGGCTACCGGCGCGCGGCCGCGCTGATGCCCGATGCCGTGCTGCTGATCGAACGCGGCAGCGGCCGCATCGAGTGGTGCAACCGCCAGGCGCGGGCCCTGCTTGGACTCGGGCCCCAGGGTCGCGAGGGCAACGTCGCCGACGTCTTCGCCGACGCGACGGCGCAGGCGTGGTTGGCCGAGGGCCAGACCGAGGAGCCGCTGCTCGACCAGCCGTCGCCGCGCGACCCGAACGTGCGCCTGAGCCTGCGCCTTCTGCCCTACTCGCCGGAGCAGTGGCTGCTGGTGGTGCGCGACGTGACCAAGCTGCTGCGCCTCGAGCGGCTGCGTCGCGACTTCGTGGCGAATGTGTCGCACGAGCTGCGGACGCCGCTGACCGTGGTGCACGGCTACCTCGACATCATGGACGTCGAGGATTACCCCGAACTGGGCCCGATGCTCGTCGAGATGCGCCAGCAGTCCCAGCGCATGTCGCAGCTGGTGGAGGACCTGCTGACGCTGTCGCGCCTCGAAGCGCAAGAGGCGCTCGCGCACCGCGAGACCGTGGCGATAGCGCCCTTGCTCGCGACCCTGCGCCGCGAGGCGCAAGCGCTGTCTGGGGGGCGTCACCGCATCGCGGTGTTCGACACCGCCGGCGTCGACCTGCTTGGATCCACCCGCGAGCTGCACAGCGCGTTCTCGAACCTCGTCTCCAATGCGGCCCGCTACACGCCGGTCGATGGCAGCATCGAGGTCCGCTTCGAGCGCGGCGTCGACGGCGGCGCCGTGCTGGCCGTGCAGGACAGCGGCTACGGCATTCCGGCGCAGCACCTGCCCCGACTCACCGAACGGTTCTACCGCGTGTCGACCAGCCGGACCCGCGAGAGCGGCGGCACCGGCCTGGGGCTGTCGATCGTCAAGCACGTGCTGAACCTGCACGATGCGCGGCTCGACATCAGCAGCGAGGTGGGCAAGGGCAGCACCTTCTCCTGCGTGTTCGGACCGGCTTCGGTGGTCGAGCGGCTGCAGGGCAGCGACGAGGCCTGAGCCCGGGCGGCGGCGTGAAAGCCGCCGCGCGGGCGGCTTGCCAGCGCCGACGCCCTCGTTTCCAATCGCGGGCTACGACACCGAACGCGAATCAAGGCCTTCCCGTGCCCACCCCGTCCAACCGGCGCGCTCCGGCCGCCGCCGCCTCGAAGCGCGCCTCCGCCCTCGCGGCGCCGGCCCCCGGCGCCAGCTGGCCCGACCACGAGCTGTTCCTGAGCCGCGAGCTGTCGCAGCTGGCCTTCAACCGCCGCGTGCTCGCGCAGGCCGAGGATCCGTCGATCCCGCTGCTGGAGCGGCTGCGCTACCTGTGCATCAGCTGCACCAACCTCGACGAGTTCTTCGAGATCCGGGTCGCGTCGCTGCGCACCAGCGTGCAGTTCGGATCCACGGCGACGATGGACGGCATCGCGCCGGGCGCGCTGTTGAACCAGATCCACGAGGAGGCGAGCCAACTCGTCGACGCGCAGTACAAGTTCTGGAACGAGACGCTGCGACCGGCGCTGAACGAGGCCGGCGTGCGCATCCTGCCGCGCGACGCGTGGAGCGCCAAGCAGAAGCGTTGGCTCAAGGAGTACTTCGAGCACGAGATCATGCCGGTGCTGTCGCCGCTCGGGCTCGATCCGACGCACCCTTTCCCGCGGATCCTCAACAAGTCGCTCAACGTCGTGGTCGTCCTCGAGGGCAAGGACGCCTTCGGGCGCGCCGGCGGCATGGCGATCGTCCGCGCGCCGCGGTCGCTGCCGCGCATCATCCGCATCCCGGAGGAGGTGTCCGGGCAGCGCGACGACTTCGTGCTGCTTTCGGCCGTGCTCACGGCCTTCGTCGACGAGATCTTCCCCGGCATGAAGGTCAAGGGCGCGTGGCAGTTCCGCGTCACCCGCAATTCGGAGCTGGTGCTCGACGAGGAGGAGGTGGAGAACCTCGCCCATGCCGTGCGCGACGAGCTGCTGGGGCGCGGATTCCGCCCCGCCGTGCGCCTGGAGATCGCGGAGAACTGCCCCACGGCCATCGTGCAGGTGCTGCTGCAGAACTTCTCCCTGCCCGACAAGGCGGTCTACCGGATCAACGGGCCGGTGAACCTCAACCGCGTCATCCAGGTCTACGACCTCGTCGACCGGCCGGAGCTGAAGTTCCCGCCGTTCTCGCCGCGCAAGCCGAAGCTCGACCTCGACGCGCCGTTCGACCAGCTGAGCGAGCGCGACGTACTGATGCACCATCCGTACGACAGCTTCAGCGGCGTGCTCGATCTCGTCGCGCATGCCGCCAACGACCCGGAGGTGCTGGCGATCAAGCAGACGCTTTACCGCGTCGGCAAGGACTCGCCGCTGATCGAACACCTCGTCTCCGCCGCCCGCAACGGCAAGGACGTCACCGTCGTCGTCGAGCTGCGCGCGCGCTTCGACGAGGAGGCCAACCTCCGCCTCGCCGACCGTCTGCAGGAGGCCGGCGTGCAGGTGCTGTACGGCGTGGTCGGCTACAAGACGCACGCCAAGATGATGCTGATCGTGCGCCGCGAGGGGCAGCGCCTGCGGCGCTACGTGCACCTCGGCACCGGCAACTACCACGCCGGCACGGCGCGCGCCTACACCGACATCGGCCTGATGACCGCCAACGAGGAGATCGGCGCCGACGTGCACGCGCTGTTCCAGCAGCTCTCGGGGCTCGCGCCGTCGTTCAAGCTGCGCCAGCTGCTCACGTCGCCCTTCACCCTGCACGCCGGGCTGCTGGGCAAAATCGCCCGCGAGGCCGAGCACGCCCGCGAAGGCAAGCCGGCGCGGATCATCGCCAAGATGAACGCGCTCAACGAAGCCAGCGTGATCCGCGCGCTCTACGCGGCCTCGCAGGCCGGCGTCGAGATCGACCTCATCGTCCGCGGCGCCTGCGCGCTGCGACCGGGCGTCCCGGGGCTCTCGGAACGCATCCGCGTGCGCTCGGTGGTCGGGCGCTTCCTCGAGCACAGCCGCGTCTACTGGTTCGAGAACGACGGCAGCCCGCAGCTGTACTGCTCCAGCGCCGACTGGATGGAGCGCAACCTGCTGCGTCGGGTCGAGACCTGCTTCCCGATCCTCGACCCGAAGCTCGCCCGCCGCGTCTACGACGAAGAGCTGGCGAACTACCTCGCCGACAACACCCACGCGTGGCTGCTGCAGCCCGACGGACGCTACGAGCGGGTCGTGCGCGGACCGGACGACATGCCGCACTCGGCGCAGCATGCGCTGCTGGCCAAACTCTGCCTCTGACATGCCCGACCGCTCGCACCGCCCGCTGCAGGACGGCGACCTGCTCGCCGCCGTCGACCTCGGCTCGAACAGCTTCCACCTCGTTGTGGCGCGCTACACGCTCGGCCAGCTGCGCGTCGTCGACCGCATCAAGGAGATGGTGCGGCTGGCCGAAGGCCTCGACGGCAACGGAGGGCTGCGGCCGGATGTCGTGGCCCGCGCGCTCGACTGCCTGGCGCGCTTCGGCCAGAAGCTGCGCAGCGTGCCGCCGGCCCAGGTGCGCGCCATCGCCACCAACACGGTGCGGCAGATGCGCAACCCGCAGAGCTTCCTGCTGCCCGCGGAGACCGCGCTGGGCCACGGCATCGAGGTGGTCGCCGGCCGCGAGGAAGCGCGGCTTTGCTACCTCGGCGTCGCGCAGGGGCACCCGCCGGGGAAATCGCGGCGGCTGGTCATCGACATCGGCGGCGGCTCGACCGAGTTCATCATCGGCGACGGCCTGCAGCCGATCGAGCGCGAGAGCCTGCAGATGGGCTGCGTGGCGAGCACCAAGCGGTTCTTCGGCGGCGGGCGCCTCACGCGCAAGCGCTGGAAGGACGCGCAGCTCGAGATGGCCGCCGAGTTCCAGCAGTTCGCCGCGCTGTATCGACAGCTCGGGTGGAAGGAGACCTTCGGCTCTTCGGGCACCATCAAGGCGATCGGCGAGATCTGCGAAGCCCTGAAGCTCGCCAAGCACGGGACCATCACCGACAGCGCGCTGGGCGCGTTGACCGAGCGGCTGCTCGGGTTCGACAGCCTCGAGGCGATCAAGCTCCCCGGGCTCGGCGCGGAGCGGCAGCCGGTCATCGTCGGCGGCGTGCTCGTGCTGGCGACGGCGTTCGAGGCGCTCGACATCCGCCGACTGCAGGTCAGCGAGTCGGCGATGCGCGAAGGCATCCTCCACGACATGGTCGGCCGCGCCGGCAAGGCCGATCCGCGCGAGGCGTCGGTGTCCGCCCTGATGACCCGCTACGCGATCGATGCCGCGCAGGCGGAACGCGTGGAGGCCACGGCGCTGGCCCTGTTCGACCAGGTCGACGCCGACTGGGGCCTCGAGGCGCCCGATCGGCAGATGCTCGGCTGGGCGGCGCGGCTGCACGAGCTGGGGCTGGCGATCGCGCACAGCCAGTACCACGTGCACGGCGCCTACGTGCTGGAGAACTCCGACATCGCCGGCTTCTCGCGCACCGAGCAGCAGTTCATCGCCACGCTGGTCCGCAACCAGCGCCGCGCCATCCGGCTCGTGAGCTTCGAGGGGCTGCCCGACCGCCTCGCGCCCGCGGCGCAGCGCTGCGCCATCCTGCTGCGCCTGGCGGTGCTGCTGCACCGCGCGCACGAAGCCGGGAAGATCCCCGGGCTGAAGCTTCGGGTGGGCGCGGGCGAGCTGCTGCTGAAGCTGTCGAAGCGCTGGCTCGAGGCGCACCCGCTCACGCGCGCCGATCTCGACACCGAGGCCGAGCACCTGCGCGACATCGGCCTGCGGCTGAGCCTCGACGGGGGCTGAGGCGTCACGACAGCGTCATGGCCGTGTCACCGGCCTGCCGCGTTGCCCGATCAGGCTCGCGGCATGGATACGCCGACGCCCCAGCAGCGCTTCGAACTGGTCACCGAGACCTATCCGCCCGAGATCAACGGGGTGGCCCTGACCGTGCAGTCGCTGCACGACGGGCTCATCGCCCTCGGCCACGACGTGGGTCTCGTCCGCCCGGCCCGCCCGGGTGAGCCCACCGACGAATCCACCGCGCTGCTGCGCGTGGACGGCGCTCCCATCCCGCGCTATCCGGGCATGCGCTTCGGCCTGCCGTCGGGACGGAAGCTCGCGGCGCGCTGGATGCGGCGCCGGCCGGACGCGATCTATATCGCCACCGAGGGCCCGCTGGGCTGGTCGGCGCTGCGCGCGGCCCATCGCCTCGGCATCCCGGTGGCCACTGGCTTCCACACGCGCTTCGACGATTACGTCGGCCGCTACGGCGCGGCCTTCCTCTCGCCCTTCGTGTTCGCCTGGCTGCGGCGTTTCCACAATCGCGCCGACGCCACCCTCGTGCCGACGCGAGAACTCGTCGAGCAGCTGGGCGCGCAGGGTTTCGCGAAGGTCTGCCGGCTGGGCCGCGCCGTCGACACCGCGCGCTTCCACCCGCGCTTCCGCTCCGAGGCGCTGCGCGAGGCGTGGAGCGTGGGTGCCGACGACCTGGCCATCGTCCACGTCGGGCGCATCGCGCCGGAGAAGAACCTGCCGCTGCTGCTGCGCAGCTACCAGGCGCTGAAGGCCGAGCGCCCGCGCACGCGGCTGGTCATGGTCGGAGACGGTCCCGATCGCGCGGCGCTGGCCGAAGCCTGCCCCGACGCGCTGTTCGCCGGCACGCTGCGCGGCGAAGCGCTCGCCGCGCATTTCGCCTCGGCCGACCTGTTCTGCTTCCCGAGCCTCTCCGAGACCTTCGGCAACGTGACGCTCGAGGCGATGGCCTCGGGACTGCCGACGGTAGCCTTCGACTACGGCGCGGCGCGCGAGCATCTCGCGGACGGCGCGCACGGCGCGAGCGTGCCGTTCGGCGACGAAGCCGCCTTCCTCGACCGTTTCCTCGCCACCGCGCGCTCGCCGCGGCGCACCGAGATGGGCGCCTCGGCCCGTGCGGCGGTGGAAGGGCTGTCGCCGGAGCGCGTCTCGCGCGACTTCGCCGAGCTGCTCACCGCGCTCGCGGCGCCGCTGGAGCGGGCGGCCTGATGCTGGTGTCCCGCGCCACCTTCGTCGAGCGTGAGCACGGCTGGTGCCTGCGCGTGAACCGCTGGTGCGCGTACCGGCTCGTGCGCCTGTACTTCAAGGCCGTGAGCCGGCTTGGCGACGGCGTGTTCTGGTACGCGATGATGGCGGCGCTGGCGGTCACGGGCGGCGAAGCCGGCCTGCACGCGGCGGCGCACATGGCGGTGGTGGGCGGGATCGCGGCCATCCTCTACCGGCGAATGAAGGGGTTCTTCCGGCGGGCGCGGCCCTGCCACCGCGACCCGGCGGTGAGGGCCTGGGTGGCGCCGCTCGACGAGTTCAGCTTCCCGTCGGGCCACACGCTGCATGCCGTGAGCTTCAGTCTCGTCGCCCTCGCGCACCAGCCTGGATTCGCGATCTGGCTGGTGCCGTTCACGGTCAGCATCGCCGTGTCGCGCGTGTTCCTCGGCGTGCACTACCCGAGCGACGTGCTCGCGGCCACGGCCATCGGCGGGGCACTTGCCGGCATCGCGCTGTGGCTGGTGCCCGGCGTGAGCCTGTTCGCGACGACGTGACTCAGGCGACGGCGGCACGCAGCGGCCGCAGGCGGAAGGTCAGGGCGTGCGCGACATCCGGGCCACCGTCGACCTCGGGCCAGGCCAGCGTGCAGCGCAGATCATCGCGTCGGCGGTAGCCGCGACGCCGCCATAGCGACTCGTTGCCGCGGTGCTCGGGCGGACGTCGGGGATCGTCCGCTTCGCGGTCGACCGCGCAGAACGCCGTCCAGTGGAAGCGGCCCAGCGCGGCGGCGTGCGCCTCCCGGGCGTCGAAGAATGCGCTGCCGAGGCCGCGGCCCCGGTAGGCGGGCAGCAGCACCGACTCGCCGAAATAGAACACGCTCGCCGGGTCGATGCCGGCAGCGGCGAACGGCGCGCGGAACGCCTCGCCCTCGTCGGCCAGCGGGAGGCCGCTCGAGGCGCCGACCACGGTCTCGCCGTCGAGGGCGAGGACGAACACGCTGTCTGGCGAACGGGCGTACACCTCGAGGTAGTCGCGCTCGTAGGCCGCGTCGCCCGCATACAGGTAGGGCCACTCGCGGAACACCGCGATGCGCAGCCGGGCCAGATCGCCCAGATGCGGAGCCACGGCGGCGCCGCGGACGAGGCGCAGCGCGATGCCGTCGCGGGCGCTGGATGCGGCGGCGGCGGGCGGCGGCGTCATGCGGTGTCGGCTGGGGCTTCGGCAGCGTGGGGCCGGAATGGTAGCGCGGGGCCCTTGGCCGCGGCGCTAGACTGCGGCCATGAACTACCGCCACGGGTTCCATGCCGGCAACCATGCCGACGTCCTCAAGCATGTCGTGCTGCTCGCTTGGCTCGACGCGCTCCTCGCCAAGGAGGCGCCGATCTTCGTCCTCGACACCCACGGCGGGCGCGGCCTGTATGCGCTCGACGGCGAGGCCGCAGCACGCACCGGCGAGGGCGCGTCCGGCATCGGACGACTGTGGGGCCTGCATGGGCTTCCCGCGGCCGTGCAGCGCCTGCTCACGGCCGTGGCGGCCGCGAACGACGGCGCGCCGCTGCGGCGCTACCCCGGGTCGCCGCGGCTGGCGCTGGCGGCGCTCCGAACCAACGACCGCCTTGCCGCCTGCGAGCTGCAGGCCGAGGAAGCCGCGGCGCTGAAGGTGGCGCTGGACGGCGATCCGCGCGCCGCCGTGCACGTGCGCGACGGCTACGAATCCACCCGCGCGCTGCTGCCGCCGCGGGAAAAGCGCGGGCTGGTGCTCATCGACCCCCCCTACGAAGCGCAGGACGCGGAGTATCCGCGCGTTCTCGAGGCGGCAGGGACGGCGCTGTCGCGCTGGCCCACGGCGGGTGTCGCGGTGTGGTATCCGATCAAGCAGCGCAGGACCCTGCATGGCTTCTTCCGCCGCGCCGCGCAGCTCGCGCCGCGCGGCCTGCTCTGCGCCGAGCTGATGGTGCGACCCGACGATTCGCCGCTGCGCCTCAACGGGAGCGGGATGCTGCTGTTCCATCCGCCGTGGCGCCTCGACGAGGCGCTCGCGCCGGCGCTACCGGTGCTCGCGCGACTGCTGGGCGTGGACTCGCCGACGCATCGCCTCGCGTGGCTTCGGGAGGCCGCATGAGCGCCGCGCCCGCCCAGCGCGTGCTGGTGGTCGAGAACTCGAGAAGCTATGCCGGCATGCTGTCGGACGCGATCACCGACGGGCTGCGCCTGCCGGTCACGGTCGCGCGGACGCTCGCCGATGCCGAGGCCGCGCTCGCCGCGCATGCCGACATCTTCCTCGTGCTGAGCGGGCTGGTGCTGCCCGACGCCGGCGAGGACGCGATCATCGAGCGCTTCTCGTCCACCGGCCTGCCCGTGGTCGTGGTTTCGGGCAAGTACGACGAGGCGCTGCGCGATCGCGTGCTGGGACGCTCGGTGGTGGACTACGTCATCAAGAGCGCGCCCGGGCATCTCGACTATCTCGTCTGGCTGGTGCAGCGGCTCGACCGCAACCGGCGCATCGCCGCACTGGTTGTCGACGACTCGCCTTCGGCCCGCCTGCTCGTGGCCGAACTGCTTTCGTCCTACGGCTTCCGCGTGCTGCTGGCCGCCAGCGGCGAACAGGCCGAGGCGGCGGTCGGCCAGGACCCGGGCATCCGCGTCGTGATCGCCGACCACGAGATGCCCGGCATGACCGGCGTCGAGCTCACCGCCCGACTGCGCGAACAGTACAGCCGGGACCGCCTCGCCATCATCGGCGTCAGCGGCGCGAACAAGGGGGAGCTGGTGGCGCGCTTCCTGAAGAACGGCGCCAACGACTTCCTGCACAAGCCCTTCTCGCGCGAGGAGTTCTTCTGCCGCGTCTCGCAGAACGTCGACAACCTCGACCTGATCGGGACGCTGCAGGACCTCGCCACCAAGGATTTCCTGACCGGCCTGTCGAACCGCCGGCACTTCTTCGACGTGGCCGCGAGGCGCCTCGAGGCGCTTCGCAGCGACCCGAAGCCCTATGCGGTCGCCACGCTCGACATCGACCACTTCAAGAAGATCAACGACACCTGGGGCC
>ERZ1066122.1712-NODE-1712-length-16450-cov-45.554376_pt1 | contig 16450 bp, 8 predicted proteins | sample MGYA00382769_ERZ1066122 | MGnify/ENA primary metagenome ERZ1066122 (study PRJEB33369, sample SAMEA5778352) | biofilm metagenome | biome: Industrial cooling water; feature: Water cooling tower basin; material: Biofilm | place: United Arab Emirates | collected... | reverse complement strand
GGCACAAGGCCGGCGTCTGCTGAAATCGATTGGTCGGGGAGACAGGATTCGAACCTGCGACCTCTACGTCCCGAACGTAGCGCTCTACCAGACTGAGCTACACCCCGATGTCGAGCCGCGTATTGTAGGGGGCGTCCGGGGGCTCGGCAAGCCCGGGGCGGGGCGGGCTTCGGCGGGCCGGTCTGTCCCGGGCGGGACGGCCGGCTGCGGCCCAGTCGGCCGGCCCGAGCCTGTAAACTTCGGGCACACCCGCGTCGCCCCCTGGAGCTTCACTTGATCAAGCCGCGTACCCCGCCCGGCGTCCTAGAACTGCTGCCGCGCGATCAGATCGCCTTCCAGCGGATGCTGGACACCATTCGCCGCACCTTCGAACGGTACGGTTTCCTGCCGGTCGAGACCCCGGTGATGGAGCTGACCGAGGTGCTGCTGACCAAATCCGGCGGCGAGACCGAGCGGCAGGTCTACTTCCTGCAGTCCACCGGGGCGCTCGACAAAGACAAGGACGGCCTGCCCGAGCTAGCGATGCGCTTCGACCTCACCGTGCCGCTGGCGCGCTATGTGGCCGAGCACGAGCATGACCTGGTGTTCCCGTTCCGGCGCTATCAGATGCAGCGCGTGTACCGCGGCGAGCGGGCGCAGCGCGGGCGGTTCCGCGAGTTCTATCAGTGCGATATCGACGTGATCGGCAAGGACGCGCTGAGCACGCGCTACGACGCCGAGCTGCCGGCGGTGATCGCTTCGGTGTTCGAGGCGCTGGCGATCGGCGAGTTCACCATCCAGTTCAACCACCGCAAGCTGCTGCGCGGCTTTTTCGAAGGGCAGGGCATCGCCGAGGGCGAGCGCCAGGCGGCGGTGCTGCGCGAGATCGACAAGCTGGACAAGCGCGGCGAGGCGGCGGTGCGCGAGACGCTGATCGGCGGCGAGTTCGGCCTGTCGGCCGAGGTCGCGGACACGCTGCTGGCGTTCTCGCGGGTGCGCGCGGTCGGGCACGACGCGGCGCAGGCCGCGCTGGACGCGCTGGGCGCGGGCACGGCGCTGTTCGAGGAGGGCCGGGCCGAGCTGCGCGAGGTGCTGCACCAGCTGCGCGCGCTGGGCGTGGCCGACAACCGCTTTGCGCTGAATCTGTCGATCGCGCGCGGCCTGGACTACTACACCGGCATCGTCTACGAGACCACGCTGAACGCGAACCCGGAGATCGGCTCGATCTGCTCCGGCGGTCGCTACGAGAACCTCGCCAGCCACTACACCAAGTCGAAGCTGCCCGGCGTGGGCATTTCCATCGGCCTCACCCGCCTGTTCTGGCAGCTGCGCGAGGCGGGGCTCATCGACACCGCCGACAGCAGCGTCGACGTGCTGGTGTCGCTGATGGACGAGGCCGGGCTGGAACACGCGCTGGCGCTGTCGCAGAAGCTGCGCGCCGCGGGCCTGAACGTCGAAACCCAGCTGGAGGCGCGCAAGTTCAAGAAGCAGATGGAATACGCCAACAAGGCCGGCATCCGCTTCGTGATCATCCGCGGCGAAGACGAGGCCGCGCGCGGCGCGGTGGCGGTGAAGGACCTGCGCCGCGGCGAGCAATTCGACGTGGCCGAAAGCGACCTCGCGCGCACCCTGCTGGTGGAGCGCGAACAGTGGCGCGCGCTGCCCAAACGCGATTGAGAAGAGGGGCCGCATGAAACCCATCACGCTCGACGGCCGCTCGCTCACCCGCGTGCAGCTCGAAGTGGTCGCCTACGGCGCCCCAGTGGCGCTGGACGATGCGGCGCTGGAGCGCGTGGCCCACGCCGCGCGCTTCCTGGCCGAACAGGTGCGCCGCGAGGAGCCCATCTACGGCGTGTCCACCGGCTTCGGCAGCAATGCCGACCGCCTGCTGGGCGCGCACCCGCTGCGCGACGAACTGCCCGGCGCCGCGCGCTCCGGGCGCTCGCTGCACGCGGAACTGCAGCGCAATCTGATCGTCACCCATGCGGTGTGCGTGGGGGAACCCTTTGCCCCGGATGTGGTGCGGGCGATGCTGTGCATCCGCATCAACACCCTGCTGCGCGGGCATTCCGGCGTGCGCGTGGAGACCGTGCGCGCGCTGGCGGACATGCTCAATGCGGGCGTGGTGCCGGTGGTGCCGCAGCTCGGTTCCGTCGGTGCTTCGGGCGACCTGGCGCCGCTCTCGCATCTGGCCCAGGTGCTGATCGGCGGCGGCGAGGCCTTTTACGGCGGCGAACGCATCCCCGGCGCGGAGGCGCTGCGGCGCGCGGGCCTGGCGCCGGTCGAGCTGTCGTACAAGGAAGGTCTGGCGCTGAACAACGGGACCGCGCAGATGCTGGCCTGCGGTGCGCTGGCGGTGCTGCATCTGGAAGAACTGGTCGAGACTGCCGACCTGGCCGCGGCGATGACCGTCGACGCCTTCGCCGGCCGCCTGGGCGCCTTCGCCGAGGACGTGCACGCGCTGCGCCCGCATCCGGGCCAGGTGCAGAGTGCGGCGCATCTGCGCCAGCTGCTGGACGGCTCGACGCTGGCGGATATTCCCTATCACCTGGTGCCGAAATTCCGCCCCTGGCTGCCGCACAGCTGGGAGACGCCCGAGGCGCAGACGCTGAGCTTCGACATCGGCTGGGAGTGGGTGCCCAGCGACCAGCGTCACGGCCGCGAGAAGTTCTACACGCGCTTCAAACCCTTCCGCGGCGGCAAGAAGCACCAGCCGCAGGACAGCTACAGCCTGCGCTGCGCGCCGCAGGTGCATGGCGCGGTGCGCGATGCGCTGGAACAGGCCAAGCGCATTCTCGATATCGAACTGAACGCGGTCACCGACAACCCGCTGGTGTTCCCCGATGCCGAGGCCGAGCACGTGGAGCAACAGGTGATCTCTGCCGGCCACTTCCACGGCATGCCGCTGGCGCTGGCGATGAGCTACATCAAGGCCGCGATCCCGGTGCTGGCCTCGATCAGCGAGCGCCGGCTCAACAAGCTGGTGGACCCGGCCACCAGCGACGGCCTGCCGGCGTTCCTGATCGGGAATGAAGACGCTACCGAATCGGGCCACATGATCGTGCAGTACACCGCCGCGGCGATCGTCAACGACCTGGCCAGCCGCGCGCACCCGACCTCGGTGTATTCGATCCCGACCAGCGCGAATGCCGAAGACCATGTGTCGATGGGCGCCAACGAGGCGCGTCACGCGCTTGCGATGGTGGCCGACCTGGAGAAGGTGCTGGCGCTGGAGCTGCTGGTGGCCGCGCAGGCGCTGGACCTGCGCCGCGACATGATCAACGCCGCGCGCGACCTGGCCCGGCGCAGCGATGCCGAGGCCTTCGCCGCCAAGGTGCAGGGCGGCCCGCTGCCCGGCGCGCCCGGGCGCGAGGAGTTCCTGGCCGAAGTCGAAGCGCTGCGCGCCGAGTTGGCCGCCGCCGCGCCCTTCCAGCCCGGCAAGGCCGTGGCTGGTGCGCACGATGCCATCCGCGTGCGTATCCCCTTCCTCGACCGCGACCGCGCGCTGGACGCCGATATCGCGGCGATTCTCGATCTCACCCATCAGGGCACCCTGATCGCGGCGGCCTGGCCGGGGAATCGCTGAGGGCGCAGCCGCGGGCTGCGGCGGGGGTGGGGATGGGATGTTCCGGATCGAATGCGGTGCTGCATGCCGGCATCGAAGAGCGTGCCGCAATGCGCCTCCGTGCGCCGTAGGAGGGCCTTCAGGCCCGAACGCGATCTGCGCGTTGTGCATATCAATGCACTCTTCGACGGGACAGGGCCGATTCGATGGTTTCGGGCCTGAAGGCCCTCCTACGTGGATTGACTTGCGGGGTGGACGCGGTGCATGAACACGAAGGGCGGCCCATGGGCCGCCCTTCAAGCTGAAGCGCCGAATTCCGGATGCCGTCCCGATATCCCGCTTCGATGGTGTCACCGGCATCGACGACGTGCGTCGATGCCGGCGAGCGTGCCGTCAAGACTGATCGATCAAGACGGGTCCATCAGAACCGATACTCGGCGCGCAGGTAGTAGTACGCGCCGTTGATGCCGAAGGGCAGGGTTTCCCAGCCGTAGGTGAAGCCCAGCTGCGGGAAGGGGAAGGCCTGGTTCGGGTCCCACTTGTCGGGGTAGGTGTCGAAGATGTTGTTGCCGCCCGCGCTGAGGCGGAATTTCTCGGTCACGTCCACGCCGACCGCCAGGTCGAACAGGGTGGCGCCGTCCCAGGTCTGCTTGAAGCCGGGCGTGAAGCCTTCACCGGAGACTTCGCCGTAGTAGTTGGCGCGCAGGGTCCAGTCCCACTTTCCGCGGGCCCAGGCGGCCTGGAACATGTGCCGCGTGCCGGGCTGGCCTTCCTCGATCAGTGTGACCTGGCTGTCGTCGAACAGCTGCTGCGGGCTGAGGATCGCCGACTGCGAGCGACGGGCCTGCACTTCGGTCTTGTTCCAGTGCAGCAGCGCGGTCAGATCCAGCGTGCCGCCCAGCGCCTGGTTGGTGTACTCGGCGACCACGTCCACGCCGGTGGTGCGGGTGTCGATGGCGTTGGTGAAGAACTGCGCCTGGGCCACGCCGAAGGGCGCGAGGATGGCGCGGATCGGGCAGTTGCTGTTGGTGCCGTCGCAGGGCAGACCGTCGGTGCCCAGCGACTCCGGCGCGATGTTGCTGGAGAAGATGATGCGGTCGTCGATGTCGATGCGGAACACGTCCAGCGCCAGGCTGAAGCGCTCGTTCGGGCGCCAGGTGAAGCCCAGCGTGCCGTTGACCGATTCCTCTTCCTTCAGCGCGTCGATGCCGAAGGCGCGGGTGACCGCGCTGTCCTGACGCGCGGTCAGGGTGTCGGCCAGCAGGCCGGTGCTCGGGTCGATGTTGGTCGAGCGCTGGCTGTAGAACAGCTGCTGCACGCCGGGGGCGCGGAAGCCGGTGGACACCGTACCGCGCAGGGCGAACTGGTCGCTGATGTCCCAGCGCAGCGACAGCTTGCCGGTGGTGGTGTTGCCGAAGTCGGAGTAGTCCTCGAAGCGCACGGCGGCGCCGACCAGCAGCTGGTCGGCGAAGCGGGTTTCGGCGTCCACGTACACCGCATAGCTGTCGCGGCCGTCGTCCACTTCCTCGTTGGGCGAGAAGCCCGGGAAGCCCTGGATGCCCGGCGCGGCGAAGCCGCCGTTCTGGTTGAAGATCGGGATGGCCGGGTTGTTGGTGCGGCCGTAGGTGTAGGACACCGGGTCGCCGGCTTCGATGCTGTAGTCCTCGCGGCGGTATTCCAGGCCGGTGGCCAGGCTCAGCGGCTCGCTGGCGCCGATGTCCAGGCTGCCGCGCACGTCGAAATTGACCGTGGTCTGCTGGAATTCCAGGGTGCCGGTGTCGGCCGAACGCGGCGACTGCGCGTAGATGCCGGCGGCCGGGTTGGCCGGGTCGATCGGCTCGTACCACCAGCTGACGTTGACCGAATTGCGCTCGAAGAAACCGAAGCGGCTGCGGCCGTGATTCACCGACAGGTCCCAGTCCCAGGCGTCGTTGAACTGCGCGCGGTAGCCGACCGCCAGCGAGCCGTCGTCGACGGTGGTGATGATGTTGGGCAGGAAGCCGTTGGGGTAGAGCTCCGGAACGGTGCGGCCGTCGCCGGCGCTGCGGTAGAAGCCGGAGGAATCGCCTTCGCGGCGCGACAGGCCGCCGAAACCGTACAGCTCGCCGGCGCCGAGCTCGATGGCGCCGTTGAGCCACAGGTAGGCGTCGGTCGCGTCGGCGTCGCCGATGCGCTGGGTCACGCGCGGCGGGCTCACGCGCAGCGTGTCGGGGCCGGCACGGTTGGTCTCTTCGCGGTCGCGGTACTCGGCGGTGAGATTGAGGTAGCCGGTCTCGCCCAGCGCGAAGCCGTGGTTGAGGCCGCCGTGCAGCACGGTGCCGTCTCCTTCGCGGGTCTGGCCGGCTTCGAAAAACAGCTGGGTTTCCTCGGTCTGGCGCTTGAGCACGATGTTGATCACGCCAGCGATGGCGTCGGAGCCGTACTGCGCCGCGGCGCCGTCGCGCAGCACTTCGATGCGCTCGATCGCGGTGACCGGGATGGCGTTGATGTCGGTACCGGCCGAGCCGCGGGCGATGGTCTGCTGCACGTTCACCAGCGCCTGCTGGTGGCGGCGCTTGCCGTTGACCAGCACCAGCACCTGATCCGGGCCGAGGCTGCGCAGGGTGGCCGGGCGGATGATGTCGGTGCCGTCGGAGATGGTGGTGCGCGAGAAGTTGAAGCTCGGCTCCAGCATCTGCAGCAGCTGGCCGACTTCGCGCGCGCCGGTGCGCTCGATCTGCTCGGCGCGGATGATGTCCACCGGCGCGGCGGTCTCGGCGGCGGTACGGTTCTTGGCGCGGCTGCCGATCACCTGGATGGTGTCGAGCGCGTCTGCGCCCTCATCGGCGGGCGCGTCCTGCGCGAAGGCGGGCGCGGCGATCAGCGCGAAGGCGATGGCCAGGCCGAGCGCGGCCGGGCGCGGACGGCTCCACTGGGTTTGATGCCGCTGGATGCGGGAATGCGGGTGCATGGGAAATCCTCTTTCGTGGGGTGGCGGGGTGGACGATGTGTGCGACGCCCCCTGTCCGTCCTCCCGGTGCGGGGGGCGGACGCGTCCTTTCGTCGCGACCGGCGGATTATGACAAAGCCGGCCGCGACCGAGGGCGGATACGACGCGTCGGCGCAGGGCCGTCCAGCTCCAGGCCTGTCCACGGACGCACATCCGGCAACCAGTCTCGGGGCGTCGTAGCGATTTCTTGTGTCGAGATGCCGGTCTGCGCAATCAAAGTGCGACAAGCCTGTGGCCAGGAAGCCTCTGATTCATTCAGAGGGCCTGCGCGCCATGGATGGCGCACTCGCAAATCAATCGCACAGGCGATGGGTGTCGCGGGAGCGGATTCTCACGGGAACGGATTCGGCTTGACCTGAGTACGCGACCTCTGAACGACGCCAGGCTGGCGTTGTTCTGCCTTTCCCTGGCGGCGGTAGCCCTCACTCCGCGTCGCGGCCTTCCACCCGCACCCGCAGCACGCCGTCCTGCAGCCGCGCGTCCAGCCTCTCGCCCGTGCGGGCGTCGCGTGCGTGGCGCAGCACGCTGCCGTCTTCGCGCTGGAGGATGGCGTAGCCGCGGGCGACCGTGGCCAGCGGGCTCACCGCTTCCAGCGCGCGGGCCAGGCCGTGCAGGCGCTGGGTGCGCTGCTGCAGGGCGCGGACGACGGCCGCCTGCGCGCGCGGCTGCAGGCGCTGCAGGCGGGTGCGGAGCAGGCCGAGGCGCTGCGCCGGGCGGTGGCTGCGCAGGACCGCGTCGACGCGCTGCAGCCGGGCCTGTCGGGATTGCAGGGCGCGGGCCCAGGCCGCGTCGAGGCGGCGCCTGGCCTCGCGCTGGCGCTGCGCCAGCACCTGCAGGCGCGCCTGCGGGCGCTGCGCCTGCAGGCGCAGGGCGGCGCGGTCGGCGCGCTGGACCGCCTGTTGGAGTTGGCGGCGATGCGCGGCCTGCAGCCGCTGGCCGAGCGCGCGCAGGCGCAGGCGCAGATCGGCCCGGTCCGGTACCAGCAGCTCGGCCGCGACCGACGGCGTGGGCGCGCGCAGGTCGGCGGCGAAATCGGCCAGGGTGGTGTCGATTTCGTGCCCCACCGCCGACACCACGGGAACCGGGCTGGCGGCGATCGCGCGCGCCAGCGCCTCGTCGTTGAACGCCCACAGGTCTTCCAGCGAACCGCCGCCGCGGGTGATCAACAGCACATCGTGGCGGCCGGCCGCGCCTGCGCGGCGCAGCGCATCGACGATCTTCGCCGCCGCGCCGTCGCCCTGCACCGGGACCGGCAGAATCTCGACCTCGACCAGCGGAAAGCGCCGACGCAGGACGCTCAGCACGTCGCGCACGGCCGCGCCTGTGGGCGAGGTGAGGATGCCGATCCGCCGCGGGAACACCGGCAGCGCCCGCTTGCGCGCGGTCTCGAACAGACCCTCGGCCTGCAGCCTGGCCTTGAGCGCCTCCAGCGCGCGGCGCAGCGCGCCTTCGCCGGCTTCTTCCATGGTGTCCAGCACCAGCTGGTAGTCGCCGCGGGGTTCGTACAGGGTGAGCCGGCCGCGCGCCAGCACCCGCAGGCCCTCGCGCGGCACGAACTTCAGCCACTGGCTCTTCGGCTTGAACAGCGCGCAGCGCACCTGGGCGCGGGCGTCTTTGAGCGTGAAATACAGATGCCCCGACGAGGGCTTGGCCAGATTGCCCAGCTCGCCCTCCACCCAGATCAGCGGGAAGGCGTCCTCCAGCAGACTGCGCGCCAGCGCGTTCAGCTGGCTGGGCGTGTAGGCCTGGCGGTCGGGGGCGGGCGGGGGGGGCGGCGGAAAGGACATCCGGGCAAGGATACGGGATCGGGTCTCGCGGGCTGAGGCCGGGCTCGTTCAGGCCCCCGACTGCTGTCATCCCGAGCCGCAGGCGAGGGACCTGCTTTATCCCGATCCGCCACTGGCGTCGATTCAGCATCCCCGCGCATATGCCGCAGCTTGCACACGGAAGCGTTCGATACCGGAAAAGCAGGTCCCTCGCCTGCGGCTCGGGATGACATCGTTGGGGAGATTCAGGATGGGAGATTCAGGACACCCACTTTTCGATCTTCGTCCGTTCCGAGCCCCCCCGCATGGAATCCTCCACGCGCCGCTCCCCGGCCTGCCGGTACAATCCCCGCATGTCTGCCCAGCCCGAAATCTCCTCCACGCCCGCCCTCGCGGACGCCCCCTGCCGCGATACGGCGCCCGCGTTCGGCCCCATGCCGCGCCGGCGCACCCTGCAGGTCCGGGTGGGCCGGGTGCTGGTGGGCGGCGGCGCGCCGGTGGTGGTGCAGTCGATGACCAATACCGACACCGCCGACATCAAGGGCACTGCGCAGCAGGTGGCCGAGCTGTGGCGCGCGGGCTCGGAGAAGGTGCGGATCACGGTCAACAACGAGGCCGCCGCCGCGGCGGTCCCGCATATCCGCGACCGCTTGGCGATGATGGGCGTGGAGGTGCCGCTGATCGGCGACTTCCACTACAACGGCGACCGCCTGCTGGCGGCGCACCCGGCCTGCGCCGAGGCGCTGGCGAAGTACCGCATCAACCCCGGCAATGTCGGCTTCGGCAAGAAGCGCGACACCCAGTTCGCGGCCATCGTCGAGATGGCGATCCGTCACGACAAGCCGGTGCGGATCGGCGCCAACTGGGGCTCGCTGGACCAGGCGCTGGCCGCGCAGCTGATGGACGAGAACGCCCAACGCGCGGAGCCCTGGGACGCCGGCCGCGTGCTGCGCGAGGCGCTGGTGCGCTCGGCGCTGGATTCGGCCGAGCGTGCGGTGGAGATCGGCCTGCCGCGCGACCGCATCATCCTTTCGGCCAAGGTCAGCGGCGTGCAGGAACTCATCGCGGTCTATCGCGACCTGGCCAACCGCAGTGATTACCCGCTGCACCTGGGCCTGACCGAAGCCGGCATGGGCAGCAAGGGCACCGTCGCCAGCGCCGCCGCGCTCGCGGTGCTGCTGCAGGAAGGCATCGGCGACACCATCCGCATCTCGCTCACGCCCGAGCCCGGCCAGTCGCGCACGCAGGAAGTCATCGTCGCACAGCAGCTGCTGCAGACCATGGGCCTGCGCGCGTTCACGCCGATGGTCACCGCCTGCCCGGGCTGCGGCCGCACCACCAGCACCTTCTTCCAGGAGCTGGCGCAGACGGTGGAAACCCACGTCCGCGACAAGATGCCGGAGTGGAAGCTGAAATACCCCGGCGTGGAGAACCTCACCCTCGCGGTGATGGGCTGCGTGGTCAACGGCCCGGGCGAATCGCGCCACGCGAATATCGGCATCTCGCTGCCCGGCACCGGTGAGGCCCCGTCCGCGCCCGTATTCATCGACGGCGAGAAGGCCATGACCCTGCGCGGGGAAGGCATCGCGCAGGCGTTCGTCGGGGTGATCGACGACTACGTGGCGCGGCGCTACGCGGTGGCCGCGGACTGACTCGGACGCGTCGGCGCCGAGGGGTCGCGAACCACGGCCCGAAGGCCTTACACTCGGGCTGCCGGCTGCGAAGCACTCGGTGGTGAAAGCGCAGTGCCGCCCATCGGCCGCCCTCGTCGCGCACCACCTGCCGCAACGCGCCGTCGCCGCACCGCCGAGGGGAGGCGGGCACGGGCATTCGAAACAGCGGGACTGTTTCGGTGGTTCGTCTGCCGCAACCCGCCCCGCTGCGGTCGCCTGTCGAGGTCTGCACGGATGCCGGCGTCGCGGAGCTTCATGCTCCACTCCACTGAAGGACTCCGCGCCATCCGTTGTCGAGGTCGTCCATGAGCAACTCACGCCCGAGCAAGTCATCCCTTCCGCGCATGCTGCTGGTGCCCACCGCGCTTGCGGTCGCGGTCGCCGCCGCGGCCAAGCCGTCGCTGTTCACCCGCTGGTTCGATGGCGATGACGGGCGTGATGCGCCGCGTGCGGCCCAAGTCTCGGGCATGGCGTCGAGCGCCGGTCCGCGTGGCGTACAGGGCCCGGCCATGGCGAGTGCCTCGCGGCCTGCGCAGGTCGGTGCCTACGACATCGGTGGTCTCGAGGGCCGCCCCTCGCGCGAGCCGAAGGGCCTGAGCCCCGGCGAGCGCGGCACCTGGATCGTGACCTTCCGCGAACTGCCGCTGGCCAGTTACGCAGGCGGCGTGCCCGGCCTGCCCGCCGCCAAACGCAGCCGCTCGCCGAGCGGGCGGATGAAGCTCGACGTGAAGAGCGTCGAAGCCGTGGCCTATGTCGACCACCTGCGCGGCAAGCAGGCCGGCTACGAGCGCGCCATCGCCTCCGCCATCGGCGAGCCGCTGGCCGTGCGTGTCCGCATGCAGCACGCGCTGAATGCGGTGGTCGCGGACATGACCGAAGCCCAGGCCCGCCGCATCGCGCGCCTGCCCGGCGTGCTGCGGGTCGAGCCCGAGCGCATGCTGGAGCAGAGCACCGACGTCGGCCCCACGCTGATCGGCGCGCCGCAGCTGTGGAACGGCAGCGCCACCGGCTCGGCGCTGGCCGGCGAGGGCATGGTGGTGGGCATCATCGACTCCGGCATCAATTTCGGCAGCCCGTCGTTCGCCGCGGTCGATCCCATTGACGGCTACACCCACGTCAACCCGCTCGGCGGCACCGTTCTGGGCACCTGCGCCCCCGGCGGCGTCGACCAGGGTCGCTGCAACACCAAGCTGATCGGCGGCTACGACTTCGTCTGCGGTTCGCCGGCCAACCTGTGCGGGACAGCCGACGTTCGCGAGGAGCCCGGCTTCGGCGACACCAATGGCCACGGCACCCACGTCGCGTCCACCGCCGCGGGCAACCGCCGCGATGTGGTGTTCAGCGGCGCACCGCTGCGCATCTCCGGCGTGGCGCCGCGCGCCAACATCATCGCCTACGATGTGTGCTACACCAACACGGCCACAGGTCGGGGCCTGTGTCCGAGTTCGTCGAGCACGGCTGCGGTCAATCAGGCGATCGCCGACGGCGTGGTCGACGCCATCAACTTCTCGATCAGCGGCGGCACCAGCCCGTGGACCGACAGCGTGTCGCTGGCGTTTCTGAATGCCACCAACGCCGGCATCTTCGTCGCCGCGGCGGCCGGCAACAGCGGGCCGGGTGCGTCCACGACCAGCCATGTCGAGCCCTGGGTGACGACCGTGGCTGCCGCCCAGCATGGCCGCGGCGGCTTCGGCATCCTCATCTCCGCGACCGGCCCGACGCCGGTCCCCGGCAATCTGATCGGCCTGGTCGGCAACCAGAGCACCGGCGGTGCCCAGCTCGGCGCCACCATCCCCGCCAGCACGCCACTGCGCATCAGCGCCGGCATCGACACCGCCGACGACGGCTGCAACGCCTTCGCCGCCAATGCCTTCAGCGGCGCGATCGCGGTGATCCGCCGCGGCACCTGCAACTTCACGGTGAAGATCGGCAACGCCGCCAGTGCGGGCGCCGTGGCGGTGATCATCGCCAACAACCAGGCCGGTGCGGTGATTCCCTCCACGCCCGGCACCACCATCCCCGCGTTCGCGATCACCCAGGCCGAAGGCAACGCCCTGCGCGACTTCGGCCAGGCCAACCCGGCGGCCGCCACCGCGCAGATCACGTTCCCCGCGGTCGGTGCGCCGAACACGGCGGATGCGCTGGCCGACTTCAGCTCGCGTGGCCCTGCCTTGAATCCGGTGGACCCGACCAATCCCCTGAATCTGATCAAGCCGGACATCGCTGCGCCCGGGGTGCAGGTACTGGCGGCTTATGCCGGTACCGCGATCACCGGCTCCGAGGGGGCGATCGACGTCCTCAACGGTACGTCGATGGCGTCGCCGCATGTGGCCGGCGCTGCGTTGCTGGTCCGTCAGGCCCATCCCACCTGGACCCCCGCCGAGGTCCAGTCCGCGCTGATGATGACCACCAAGCGCCCGGTGTTCCTGGAAGACCAGGTGACGGCGGCCGAACCCTTCGCCGCCGGCGCCGGCCGGGTGCAGGTCGAGCGTGCTGTCAACGCCGGGCTGGTGCTGCACGAGACCCGGGCCAATTTCCTGGCCGCAGATCCGAGCGGCGGCAACCCCGATGCGATCGCCTCGCTCAACGTCGCGAGTTACGCGAAAAACGGCTGCTACTCCAACTGCACCTTCACCCGCACTTTCCGCAACACACGCACCTATGGCGCGCTGTGGCGGTTGCAGGTGGAGGGCGTGCCCAGCGGCGTCGCCGTCAGCGTCCCGAATCTGATCTGGGTGCCCTACGGCGCCACGGCGTCGGTGACCGCTACCGCCAACGGTGCTGGTACAGGCAGCTTCAATTTCGACTGGCGCCACTTCAGGATCACCCTGACGGAGTACTACAGCGCCGGTGTTCCGCGCCCCGAGACCACGCTGTCGGTGCCGGTTGCCATCGCCTCCATCTTCATCCCGCCAATCGCGCCGCCGCCGACCTCGCAGCCGGTGGTGTCCACGGCCGGCAATACGCCTGTGCGGTCTGCGCGGTTCGGCGCCTGCGCGTGGCGTTCGACGATGCTGCGCTGGGGCGAGATGGTGCGGGTGCCGGGCTGCGGGTGATCGTCGTCAGGCAAGGCGCCTTGCGCATGCGAGGCGCCGGGTGAGCCATTCGGGCCGCTGCCGCTTCTGCGCAGCGGCCCGATTCATTTGGTGGCCGACGACTGGGGTTCGATGACGTGTGTCGACCCGGGCTCAGCCCGTCGCCAACCGCCCCCGCAGCGAATTGCTCATCGCCTCGGTCACCAGCACGTCCACGAACTGGCCGCGCAGGTCGGTGCCGGCGGGGGCGGGGAAGTTGACGAAGCGCATGTTCTCGGTGCGGCCGGTCAGCTCGTTCGGGTTCTTCTTCGACGGGCCTTCCACCAGCACGGTTTGCACGCTGCCGACCATGCCCTGGGCGATGCGTTTCGCGTTGTCGTTGATCGCCGCCTGCAGGCGCGAGAGGCGGGCGTGTTTCTCGGCGTCGCTCACCGTGTCTTCGAGATCGGCGGCCGGCGTGCCCGGGCGGCGGGAATAGATGAAGGAGAAGCTCTGGTCGAAGCCCACGTCCTCGATGAGTTTCATGGTCTTCTCGAAATCCGCGTCGGTCTCGCCGGGGAAGCCGACGATGAAGTCCGAGCTGATCGAGATGTCCGGGCGCACCGCGCGCAGTTTGCGGATCTTCTGCTTGAACTCGATCGCGGTGTAGCCGCGTTTCATCGCGCTCAGCACCCGGTCGCTGCCGGACTGCACCGGCAGGTGCAGGAAATTCGCCAGCTTCTGCACGTCGCGGTAGGCCTCGATCAGCGAATCGCTGAATTCGAGCGGGTGCGAGGTGGTAAAGCGGATGCGGCCGATGCCCTCGATCTCGGCCACGGCGCGGATCAGCAGGCCGAGGTCGGCGAACTCGCCTTCGCCGCCTTCTTCGTCGGGCGAGACGGGCGCGATCGGCCCGCGGTAGGCGTTGACGTTCTGGCCGAGCAGGGTGACCTCGCGCACGCCCTGGGCGGCGAGCTGCGCCACTTCCACCAGCACGTCCTCGAACGGCCGGCTCACTTCCTCGCCGCGGGTGTAGGGCACGACGCAGAAGCTGCAGTACTTCGAGCAGCCTTCCATGATCGACACGAACGCGGTCGGGCCCTCGGCGCGCGGCTCGGGCAGGCGGTCGAACTTCTCGATCTCGGGGAAGCTGATGTCCACCTGCGCCCGGCCGGTCTCGCGCTTGGCGCGCAGCAGCTCGGGCAGGCGGTGCAGGGTCTGCGGGCCGAACACCACGTCCACGAACGGCGCGCGCTTGAGCAGGGCCTCGCCCTCCTGGCTGGCCACGCAACCGCCGACCCCGATCAGCACCGGACGGTCCTTCTTCAGAGCGCGCCAGCGGCCGAGCTGGCTGAATACCTTCTCCTGGGCTTTTTCGCGGATCGAGCAGGTATTGAGCAGGATCACATCGGCATCTTCCGCGTTCTCCGTCATCACCATGCCCTCTTCGGCGCCCAGCACCTCGGCCATCTTGGCCGAGTCGTACTCGTTCATCTGGCAGCCGTGGGTCTGGATGTAGAGCCTTTTCGGCGCGGCCTGCGTTGCGGAGGGCGCGGCGTCCGACGGCGGAACGGCGGTGGAAGCCGGGGAGGCGAGGGTATCGATCATGTATCTGCTCCGGGGCGCGGCGGTCATTCCGGGCCGGATAGGCGGGAGGGGAGAGGGTTGATGCGGCTGGCGCCCGCCCGGCCTGTGCGAGGGTGTGCGCAACGTCATAGTGTAATGCTTCGCCTGCCGCCGCCGGTCCGTTCGCGGTTGACGGCCGCCGTCCGACGCGGTTAGCGTTGTCGATCAATGACTTGCCGGCAGCGCCGGCAAGCGACTCCCCAAGCCAACCAAGGCGCCCATGGCCCTCGTCCTCTCCAGCATGCCCGGCAGCGCGTCCCGGCCGCGACTTCACGTCGTGGCGTCAGTGCTCTCGCTCGCGGGCGTGTTCGCGGGTCTGCTGGCCTTTGCCGGCCCGGCCGAGGCCGGCCGCATCTACCGGTGCGACACGGCCGACGGCGGTCGCACCTATGCCAGCAAGCGGGTGTCCGGGGCGAAGTGCGTCGCGGTCAGCACCTACACGCCCACGGCCGCAGCGCGGTCCACCCCGTCGACCGCGCCCGTCGTCGAGCGGGTGGTGGCCACGCCCGCCGCGCCTGCGCCCGCTCCCGCCGCCCCAGTGCAGACGCCGGTCGTGGCTTCCACCGCCGGTGCCGAGGCGGCTGCTCCGGCAACCGCCGTGCCGGCAGCGCCGGCGAAGACGGCGCCGGTGACACGCCGGGTGGAAGGGCAGGTCTACTCCTACATCAAGGACGGCGTGCGCCACTACAGCAGCAAGCCGCCGCGCGGGGTGTCCGGTGCCACCGCGCATCGCACCATCCGCTACAGCTTCATGGAAACCTGCTACGCCTGCGGTGCGCTGCCGGGCGTGAACTTCGGCCGCCTCCGGCTCAATACCGACGCCTATGCCGCCGAGATCCGCGCCGCCGCCGCCCGCCACGGCGTCGACGAGGCCGTGGTACGAGCGATCATCCATGCCGAGTCGTCCTACAACCCGCGCGCGGTCTCGCGGGTCGGCGCGCAGGGCCTGATGCAGCTGATGCCGGCCACCGCGCGCCGTTTCGGCGTCACCGACTCCTTCGACCCCGCGCAGAACATCGGCGGCGGGGTGCAGTACCTCGCCTGGCTGCTCAAGCGCTACCAGGGCGATCTCACTCTGGCCGCGGCCGGCTACAACGCCGGGGAGGGCGCCGTGGACCGCTACAAGGGCGTGCCGCCGTACAACGAGACCCGGCGCTACGTCGAGCGGGTCCGGGTGCTGGCCGACCGCTACCGCGGCGCGCTGACCGGCAGCGGATCGCCAGGCGCACCCTAGCGGGGTGTTGAAAAACGCGCATCGTGCGCGTTTTTCAAGTCGCCAGTCCGGCACGTGTCCGGACTGGCTCCCGACGAATCAATCGCTTACGCGCTTGACTTGTCGTCGCAGCCATCCTTGGCTGCGTGATCAGGCTGTTGTTCAACAGCCTGCTAGAGAGCCCGTTGACGCGATCGGCGTGTTTGCTTTGCGAATTCAGCAGCCTCGGGCGGGGTGCGGGTCGGCGGGTCGCGCAGCGCTTCCTGGCCCCGCGGCGCCAGCCTTGCAGCGCGATGCACGCCAATCGCGTTGACAGGCCCTGGTCCCGTCCTACACCTGCCGTCCGTCTTCCGGACAGGCTGCGGCCTGCAAGCAGGCCACCCGACCGAGCCATTCCGTCGCACGTCCCGCCTGCCGGGGCCGGTTCCCGCGCCCGTTCCGCCTGCCTGCTGCGCGCTCGCCCCTCGCGCACGCCGCGGGGCCGCCCTGGCCGATGGGCGCCGGATCGCATCCGTTCCGGGCAATTCACCGTCTTTTCACCGCGGCCGGCGCCCCTTCCATGACCGCGGCGAGGCGAAACATTGTCGACGGATTCAGCGTTCCGTTACACTTGACCGTCTTTGCC
>ERZ1066122.1708-NODE-1708-length-16470-cov-8.282607_pt1 | contig 16470 bp, 17 predicted proteins | sample MGYA00382769_ERZ1066122 | MGnify/ENA primary metagenome ERZ1066122 (study PRJEB33369, sample SAMEA5778352) | biofilm metagenome | biome: Industrial cooling water; feature: Water cooling tower basin; material: Biofilm | place: United Arab Emirates | collected... | reverse complement strand
CGCTTGTACGCCAACCCCATCCGGCTGATGTAATGGTAGTTGCGGACGCCCACCGACACGGCCAGTACCACGTTTTGCAGCACCCACACCGTAGCCAGCGGCCGGAGGCGGCGCAGCGCGGAGGAGTAAAAATTGAGGTTGGCGCGGAAGAAATACAGCACCATCGCCATTGCCAGCAGAATGCTCACCACGAGCGCCCACGTGCCTTCGTGGACGAACTGGGAAAGGTCGAAATCGGGCGCAGGCCGGAAATCGAGCCAGATGTAGCGGATGTCGAGCGCGTTCTCGACGAGCAGCAGGCCGTTGAGCAGCACCAGCGCCGCCAGCGCCGCCAGATACTCCTTCCGCAGCGCCAGTACGCCCGTGCCGGGCCGAGCCTGCCGAATGCGCTGCACCGCGTCGGTGGCGCCGCCCTCCTGCCGCAGCCAGCGTGTGAGGGGCGTCCGCAGCAGAACACCCGCCGACAGCGCCAGCCCAAACACCAGAAACAGCACCCGCGTAATCGACAGATCGACGAACAGCAGCGCCAGCCACGCCGTCAGGCCATCGATCACACGCTCAACCAGCTCGACGTAGCGCGGATTGGCGATGGCAAAAAGCAAGTGAAACACGAACACCGCCACCAGCGGCAGTCCCAGCAGGCGGCCGTAGTACCACAGTCGCGCGGTGCCCGAACGCTGCTTCGAGCCATCGGCGCCGAGGCGCGCGCGGCGCGGCAGCGACGGCAGCGCCACCGCCCCCCACAGCACGTTGGCCGCCCCCGTGAGCAGGGCATTGACGGGCTGCCGCAGCGCCGGTTGGTTGACCAGCCCCACCAGCAGCGCCAACGACGTCCAGGTAGCGAGCTTGGCCGCGCCCGAGCCGACCAGCACCACGCCGCCGGCCGCCGCCAGGCCGCCCACGGCCACGGCCCACGCGGCGGGCGCCCGCCGCGCCTCAGCCCCGGCTGCGCCGTAGCTCAGCAGCCACGCCGCGCAGGCCACGTACCACAGCAGCAGGTTTACGCCCTGCATCTGCCCCCAGAACAGCAGATGAAACAGCAGCCCGGCGACGGCCACGGCGATTTTTTGAGTGGAAGAAAACACGACCGTCATCGGCTTGGAAAAAGAAAAAGTGCTTTGAATCTCAAAGAACAAGAGCGAAAAAAAAGGCGGCGTCGACGCTGGTGAGTCGCCGCGCATCGTCGCGCCGGCGAACCGCAGATACGCGCGCGCCACCCGCAGCACGACCACCGCCGCGAACACCGCGACGGCCACGAAAAGCAGGATGATGATCAGGACGGCAAGCATTGGAGAAGGAGGGGATTAAGGGTGAGAAACGTGTGACTAAGCCAAGCCACGCTGTTTCGGCTTGACGCTGCTGAACCCTCGCAGGCGCGGAGCCACGACTACCGCAGGCGCCACCACGAGCACCAGGAACATTCCGCCGAGCAGTCCTCGGCACCATCCGGTTGCCACCCACGGGTCTTGCTCGCGGATGCAGGTGTCGGTCAGGGGCACGTACAGTGTGCGGGCGGGCGCGGCGGCAGCGCCCTGGCCGGGCGCGATGGTGATGAGCAGGTCGGGCAGCAAATCAAAATCGGCCCAGCCCCAGCGGACGCGCGCCACGGGAGTGCGCCGGTCGTCGCCGCCCGTGATGACGTGGCTCGGCAGCGAGAAATGGGCACCACTGGTTTGAATGAAAAGACGCGCCGAATCGGGGTCACGGGTGGTGGTGCGTGGCTGGGCGGCCATACTAACCGGTGCCGCCTCGGCCCATACGCGCACCGGCGCGAAGGCGCCGCGAAACTCGCGCGCGGTGGCCGGTGGGGTGGTGGCGCGTTCGGCGCGGATGTCGGTACTCGGCAGCCACTCGAGTTGGAACGCTACTACGGGCGCTGCCAGCACCAGCAGCCACGCGGCCCCAGCGCCAATGCGAGTACGCGCCACGCGCCCCACCGCCCGCCACTCGCCATCCACCACCGCCACCAGCACGGCTGGGCTCTGGCGCCCGAAAAATGCCAGCGCCACCAGTGCGCCCGACGCCAACGGCGTGAGCCACCACGTACCGCCCGGTAGCCAGCCGCCGAGCAGCAGCGCCGCTATGGCGAACGCAATCATTAACAGGGTATCTTTCATTGTGCAAAGTGCTTTGATTTGCAAAGTATGAGGTGAAAAAAAAGCGCGGCGTTGTCTGGTGCCGCGCGAAGTCGGGAAGATGTTTGAGTTGAACCAACGCCGGGACGATGCCGGCGACGTTTTTCGGGTCGTTTTCTATCCGCCGCTCAGCAGCTTTTCGAGGGCCGCCAAATGCTCCTGAAAAGCGGTGCGCCCTTCCGTCGTCACGGCATAAGTGGTGCTCGGCTTGCGCCCCACAAATTGCTTGCTCACGGCTACGTAGCCCGCCTTTTCGAGCGCCGCCACGTGCGAGGCGAGGTTGCCGTCGGTGAGGTCGAGGGTTTCTTTCAGCTCGTTGAAGCTCGCCGCCTCGTTGGCCAACAGCACGGCCATCACGCCCAGCCGCACACGGTGGTCGAAGGCTTTGTTGAGGGCTTGAATCGAGTGCTTCACGGCAACGAAAATCGACAGAACGGCGGGGTTACGCCAGAGGCGCTTGCCCAGGCTGCGGGCCGCGCTCGTAGCGGTTAAACATTCGGATGCCGTAGAGAATGTGCGCCACCCCGAAGCCCGCGCCAAACAGCCACAAGCCGTACGGCGGCAGCAGCAGCCCCACCAGCCCCAGCGCCACCTGCACGTAGCCGAGGCCCCGAATCTCGTCGAGCGTGTACTTGCTCGCGCTCAGCAGCGCCAGTCCGTAGAACAGCAGCAGCGCGGGCACCACCAGCCCCACGGCACCTTCGCGGTACAGCGCCAGCGCAAACAGGCCGCCTGCCGCCAGCGGCGCCGACAAACTCAGCGCCAGCCGCCGCGCGGCGCCGCCCCACAGCCGTTGCCCGGTACGCGCCGCCCGCCGCCGCGTAAAGAAAAACGCCACCACCAGCCCCAACCCAATCATCACCACGGCCAGGCCTACCAGCAGCGGCAGCAGCGCGCGGCGGTCGTCGGGGCCTACACCGCCCGTAGCCAGCCGTGCGAAGCCCTCCGGCCCCAGCTCGTGCTCCAGCGCCACGTGCGCCACCCCGGCGCCAATCAGCGCCACCACGCCCGCCCCCACGCCCGCCAACCCGCTGAGCGACAAAAACCGCGACGACCGCTCCATAATGGCGCGAATCTCACTGAGCTGGGCAAGCGGATCAACTTCGGACTGCATACGCGACGAAGGCTAAATCAACAGAGAACTTTGTGCGACAAAGCTACGGCTCATTTTCACATTCACAAGTTGCCGCCCGCCCGGAGTTGTGCTCCGGTGGGAGAAAACCCGGGGGCTCCAGCCCCCACGGCGGTTGTGATAATGTGCTAATGTGGGAATGTGCCAGTGTGCTAATGTAGGGATGGAGCCGTACCCCCACCGGCGATTAAGAGTGTCTATATAAAACCTTATTCACTCTCCCCTCTCCTGTGGAGAGGGGGCTGGGGGGTGAGGATTCGGCGGCAATCACGAGGTGTTGTTAGACGCTCTAAGCGCAAATGAGCGGCCGATTGCTCGCGCCCAACCGCCGTGTGGGGGCACAGCCCCCACGATTGTCTCCCACCGGAGCGAAGCTCCGGGCGAGCAGCCACAATACGCTCGCCCGGAGCTCCAGCTCCGGTGCGACTGATAGAACTGGGGCTCCAGCCCCCACCCCACCAGTGCCTCCAGGCAACCCCACTCCACCTCCCTCGCTCACTTCCCACATCGGCGCCCACCCACCCAAACCACGGGCGGCGCCGATATTTGACCGACGCCCCCACCGCCGCACGATGCTGCTTTTTCTCCGCCTCACCTTCGAGAGCCTCCGCTTCGCCGCCGATGCCCTCCGCACCAACCTCCTCCGCACGGTGCTGTCGCTGCTGGGCGTGACGGTGGGCATTTTTGCCATCATTGCGGTCTTCACCGTCGTCGATTCGCTCGAGTCGAAGATTCGGCTCAGTATGAATTTCCTCGGCCGCGACGTGCTCTACGTCCAGAAATGGCCGTGGGGCTTCGGCGGCAAGTATCCGTGGTGGAAATACTTTCAGCGCCCCGAGCCGAGCGCCCGCGAGTTTCGGGAGCTGGAGCGCCGCCTGACCGGCGCCTCCGCCCTGGCCCTGATGACCGGCGACGACGCCAACACCATCAAATTCGGCAGCTCGTCGGTGCCCGACGTTACGGTCAACGGCGTCACCATCGACTACAACCGCATCACCGATTTCGACCTCTCGGCCGGCCGCTACTTCACGCCGCAGGAGATGGAAGCTGCCCGCAACGTGGCCGTGGTGGGCGCCGAAGTGGCCGACGGCCTGTTTCCGGCGCGCGAGCCGATCGGGCAGCTCATCAAGGTGCGCGGGCAGCGGTTTCAGATTATCGGCGTGATGGCGCGGCAGGGCGAGAATATGTTCGGGGCGTCGTCGGACCTACAGGTGTTCGTGCCGTTCGGCGCGATGAGCAAGATGTACCACGTGGGCGGGCGCGACGGCCTCGGCGTGACCATCGCCGTGAAAGGGCGCCGCGAAGACAAGGGGCTGCAGGAGCTGGAATACGAGCTGCGCGGCACCCTGCGCGCCATCCGCGGCCTGCGCCCGCCCGACGACGATTCGTTCGCCATCAACCGCCCCGAGCTGGCCGCCGACGCCATCAGCTCGCTGTTCGGCGTCATCGGCGCGATTGGCTGGGTGATTGGCGGCTTTTCGATTCTGGTCGGCGGCTTCGGCATCGCCAACATAATGTTCGTGAGCGTGAAGGAGCGCACCAACCTCATCGGGATTCAGAAGTCGCTCGGCGCCAAAAACTTCTTCATCCTGTTTCAATTTCTGTTCGAGGCCGTGTTTCTGAGCCTTTTCGGTGGCTTGGGCGGTCTGCTGCTGGTGTTCGGCCTGACCCTGATTCCGCAAGACACGCTGGCGCTGCTGCTGTCGCCGGCCAACATTGCGCTGGGGCTGGGCGTGTCGGCCGTGATTGGTACGCTGGCGGGCATCATTCCGGCCATTATGGCGGCCAATCTCGACCCGGTGCTGGCTATCAGAGCGAAGTAGGGGCGGGCGCGAAGGCCATTCCTACGTAGGGTTCCGGTGGGTGCAAGGCCCGGTTGGGCGGTACCTTTGCGGCCCCAAATTCCTGCCGCCCGATGCTGCCTCCTTACCTCACCGATGCCTCTCTGCACGACTTCATCACGCGCGCATTGGCCGAAGACGTCGGCGACGGCGACCACTCCTCGCTGGCCGCCATTCCGGCCACGGCGCGCAACCGCGCCCGGCTGCTGGTGAAGGGCACGGGGGTGCTGGCGGGCGTGGAGGTGGCCCGGCGCGTGTTGGCGGCCGTCGATGCGGGCCTCGCCCTCGACGTACAGCTCGCCGATGGCACCCGCGTACAGCCCGGCGACGTGGCTTTCACCGTCGAGGGCAAGGCGCGCTCCATCCTCACGGCCGAGCGCCTGTTGCTCAACTGTATGCAGCGAATGAGCAGCATCGCCACGCTCACGGCGCACCTGACGGGCCTTATCAGCGGCACCCGCGCGCGCCTGCTCGACACCCGCAAGACCACGCCCGGTTTCCGGGCGTTCGAGAAGTGGGCCGTTGTCATCGGCGGCGGCACCAACCACCGCTTCGGCCTCTTCGATATGGTGATGCTCAAAGACAACCACGTCGATTACGCCGGCGGCGTCCGTCAGGCCATTGAGGCTACCCACGCCTACCTGAAGGCCACCGGCCGCGAGCACCTGAAAATCGAAGTCGAAACCCGCACCCTCGCCGAGGTAGAGGAGGCTCTTGCTACAGGCGGCATCCACCGCATAATGTTCGACAACTACCCCCTTGAGCAGCTCCGCCAGGGGGTGGCGCTGGTGGCGGGCCGCGTCGAGACGGAAGCCTCCGGCGGCATCACCGACGCCACCATCCGCCCCATCGCCGAAACCGACGTCGATTTCATCTCCGTCGGTGCCCTCACGCACTCGGCCGGCAGTATGGATTTGAGCTTGAAAGCTTTTTAGAATTTCTGGTTGCTGGTTTCTGGTTGCTGGTTGCTATTTTTTTTCCGAAGCAGCCAGAAACAAGCAACTAGAAATAAGCTATCAGTAAAAAATAATCAGAAATCAGAAATCAGAAATCAGAAACCAGAAACCAGCAACCAGAAGCTAGAAACCAGCAACCAGCAACTCCTTCAATGCGTCCGCAACTGATTCAGCAAGCCCCGCCGCCGGGCACCATTCGCACCAAAAAAACGCAGCTTACTGCCGAGCGCTACACCGAAATCGCGCTGCGGCGCCTCTGGAAGAAACAGTGGTGGGTGCTGGCGGCCCTCGCCGGGTTGGGCGGGGTGCTGGCGCTGGTGTGGCCGTCGTGGTGGGTGCTGGCCATCGTGCTCACGCTCGGCCTGCTGCACGTATTGTTCTGGGGCGCGCAGGTGACGGGCGTCACGAAGCTCGAGCAGACGAAGATTTTGTTTGAGCGCGTGTTCTACGAAATCAACGCTCAGAATTTTCTGCTAAAGAAAAACGACCGCGAAGGCGCCCAGCTTAAATGGGAATTGTTCGAGCGCGCCGAACGCCTCCCCGACGCCTTCGTGCTCACGCTCAGCAGTACGCCGCCACCCGGCGCCCCGCCCGCCACGCGCCTTCAGCGCACCCTCACGTGGCTCGGCGCCGGCGAGCTACAGTTTCTGGTGCTGCCGTTCGGGATTTTCCTCAAACCCGCCGACCTCAAGCTGATGGAAGCCACCCTGCGGCGCAAGAATCTGCTGCCGGCTGAGACCATGGCAATAGCGGCCGAATAGATGTTCGGTCCGCTCTCTGACACCAGGGGGCGGGCCGTTTTTTTTTTGGAGAATCAAATTGGCAGTCACGTAGTGCTAAGCAGGCAGCCACAAGTTACAAGCTGCAAGCAAAGTCGTTCAATTAGAAGCACTTGCTCTCAAGTCAATGCCCGGTGATTTCAGGCCAACCGCTTAAGAGTCGTTTTCACACCCGGGAGGGCAGCCACACCGAATCGGTCAGTACGGAGGCAGAACTCAATAGGTGTGTTGCTGAGGTAAATCGGCTGGAAAAGTGGCTTTCGTTCGGTGGGCTACCCCGCAGGGGTTGTGCTCCAAGCCTAGGGCTGTTACACCAACGGGGTTGCTACCCTGGGCACGGCGGTTGGGCCACCCGTTACAGCGGTAACTACCGCAATGGCCGACGAGGCGCCTCCCAACAACTCCAATAATCATTGCTCGGCTGGGGGCGCGAATGCAATCGTATAGCGACGCACACTCAGACATACACCCGAAAACGGCCACAACGCAAAAGCCCCGGAAAACCGCATCTGTAGCCAGATTTGCGGCTTTCCGGGACTTTCAGGTGTAAACAGTGGTGATCCCGCTGGGACTCGAACCCAGGACCCTCTCATTAAAAGTGAGATGCTCTAACCAGCTGAGCTACGGAATCGGCGGCGCGAAAAACGCGGGGTCGGCTACCCCTTTCGTTATTTGCGGGTGCAAAGGTATGCACTTGGCCGCCAATGACGCAACGCGGATGCGAAAAAATGTGAGATTCGGGGTACTGGCGGGGGCTGTCGCGCTGATGCTGAATTCGGAGGCCGTCGTTGCACAGACCCAACCGCCAGCGAAGCGCCCACTCGCGATGGCCGATTCGCTGCTGACGCAGGCCGAATACGCCGCCGCCGCCACCGTGCTCGACTCGGTGGCCGCCCGGCGGCCTACACCGGCGGTGCTGCTCCGGCTGGCTTTCGCGCGCGAGCAGGAGGGCCGCGCCCCGGATGCACTCTGGGCCTTGCGCCGCGCCTACGAGTTGCGGCCCGACCGCGCGGTTCTTCGCAAGATGGATGCGCTGGCAAGCGCCCACCACCTCGGGGGCTACGAGTACGGCGACCGCTATTTCTTTCTGACCGTGTTTCGGCGCTACTACCAGTCGCTGCTGGAGGCGGCGCTGTTTGCAGGGGTGCTTGGCGCTACGCTGCTGCTGTTGCGCCGCCGCCGCTACCCTACTGCCCGGCCGTGGGCGGGCGCGCTGCTGGCCTATGTCGGCCTGACGGCCGTTGGCCTCAACGTGCTCCGGCCCGAGCGGCTGGGCCGCGAAGTCATCGTGCGGCAGCCCACGCCGCTGATGAGTGGGCCCACCGCAGGAGGGCGCTGGCTCGCCACGCTGCCGGCCGGCCAGCAACTGCCCGTCGCGGGCACCCGACAGGATATCTGGCTGCCCGTACGCTGGCAAGGCGTCCGCGCGTGGGTTCGCGCCGGGGCGCTGTATGGCGGCGCTGCTTACCGAGTGGCGAGTGACGAGGACGTGTCTGATGACTGAAGACGGGTATCCCTCGTCGGCGGTGGTCTACTGCGGGGTGAGATCGGGCTGTAGCGCGGACTTCAGTCCGCCGTTTAGCTGCCCTCCAACGGCGGACTGAAGTCCGCGCTACAGTTAGTCGCCACATCGCCCTAGACCTCTACCCCCTTACCAACTCCCGCAACACCACCAGCAGCCGCCACGCATCGAAGGCGCGGAGCGAAGGGGCCTCTGAATCCAGATTCCGCAGCAGGCGAAGCTCCGCGAGCGCGAGCGCGCGGCGCGCGGCGGTGGCCAGCCCGACACGCTTGAGACGCGCGGCCAGTTGCCAGAGCGGACTGGCCACCGCGCCCGGCTGCCCGGTGCGCGCCAGCCGCACGAGGTTGCGAACGGCTTGCTCGGTTTTCGCCCGGAAGGCGGCGGCCGGTTCCAAACCGACGTGCAGCACGGGATTGTCAAGGTGGCCCAGCGGCACGGCGGCAGCAGCCAGCGCGCCGCCCAATGCCGTGTCTTCGTGGCCGTAGGTGCGGCCCAGACGTTCGTCGAGGCCGCCCAGCGCGGCGTACGTATCGGCCCGAATCAGCAGATTGTTGAGCGTGAAGGCGGCGTAAGGCGCCTGGCGGCGGTGGACAGCGGGGCGCTGCTCGCGGGCGCGGCCGTAGGTCCAGCGCAGGCGCAGGGCGGGGTCGGCGGGGGGCGTGGGGTGGTAGGCAGTGCCGCCGATCCAGGCGAGCGGCGCAGAATCGTCGGCGACGGCGGCGCGGTAGCGAGACAGAAATTGGCCGTCGGGCAGGGCGCTGTCGGCATCCAAAAACAACAGCCACGGGTGGCGCGCGGCGGCAGCCAGCAGATTGCGGCAGGCAGCCCGGCCCACGTTGGCGGGCAACACCCGATACTCGACGCCCGGCAGGGCGCCCAGCGCCGCGCGGTTGGCGGCGTGGAGGGCCGTATCGGGCGAGGCGTCGTCGAAGGCGAGGATTTCCACCGTCAGGCCCGGCTCGGCGGTGGCCTGGCGGTGCAGCTCCGTCACCAACTCGCCGACGGGCCAGTTGTACACCGGCAGCAGAATGGAGAGGGCAGTAAGCGGCATCGGGACGAAGCGGGTGCGGCGAGTGAGGCGCAGCGCCTGAGTGGTGGGGTGGCAAGGTAGCAACCTGCCGCGTGTAGCCCAGGGTAGCCTCCGCTTCGCTTCGGCAACCTTGGGCTTCTGATATGAAACCCCTTCGGGGTACCCAACCGAATTGAGCGGCCGTTTGGATTAGCTGACGGCGGTTGGGCAATGGACCGCGAACCTCCGGTTCGCCCACGGCGGTTGGGAGCGGCCGGTTCGGCTCGCTCAACCGCCGTACCCAACCGCCGTGGGCGAACCGGAGGTTCGCGGTCCAACCGCTGCCGGGCGCTAACTCGAACAGCCGCGTAATGCGGTTGGCTATCATGAAGGGATCGCGACTCTGAACTACACCATACCCACCCCACCACTCAAAACCCCGTTCCGCGCGTCAACTCCTCGAGCGACGTGTCGCGGACTTGCTGCTCGGCGCAGCGCAGGATGCGGTGCGGGTAGCGCCGCATCAGCTCGTAGTTGTGGGTGGCCATCAGCACGGCGGTGCCGGCGCGGTTGATCTCCTCGAACAGCCGCATAATGCCGTCAGCTACGTCGGGGTCGAGGTTGCCGGTGGGCTCGTCGGCGAGGAGCACGGCGGGGTCGTTGAGGAGCGCCCGCGCGATGACCACACGCTGCTGCTCGCCACCCGATAGCTGGTGCGGCATCCGGGTGGCGGCGTCGCCGCCGAGGCCCACGCGCATCAGCACCTCAGCGATGCGCTGCTTGATGAGCGCCTTGTTGCGCCAGCCGGTGGCGCGCAGCACGAACCGCAGGTTTTCGGCGACGGAGCGGTCGAAGAGCAGCTGAAAATCCTGAAAGATGATGCCGAGCTTGCGGCGCAGCAGCGGCACTTCGGCGCGTGTCAGGACGCGCAGCCGGTAGCCCGCCACGGTGCCCGCGCCCGAGGCAAGCGGCAAATCGGCGTACAGGGTTTTGAGCAGCGACGACTTCCCCGACCCCGTGCGGCCCACCAGGTAGGCAAACTCGCCCGCCGCCAACTGAAACGTGACGCCCCGCAGCACCGGCGCCGCGCCGGGCTGCACATCCAGCCCCTGCACCGACACCACGGGCGCAGCGGCGCCATCGGGACCGGAGCCTGACGCAGACGAGACGGTGGTTTCTTCCATTGCAACAGTCGGGGCGCCACGCCGGGGCGGCCCCACAAAAATCGTCAGACAGTCAACGGTTGCAGCCGCCCAAACTCCAGCCCGGCGATGACGGCCGCCAGGGCTTCCTCCTTGCCCGCCAACCCGTAGCGCTCAAGGTTTTTGAGCGGCCGGTCGGCCCGGAAATATGCAATGAGTACGAATTGCTCGTCGCGGAGCTGGATGTAGTCCGGGATTTTGGCCTTGCCACGAACCTTGATGATGTACACGGGGGGTGGTGGAAGATGTGGGGATGTGGGAGATGTGATGACTTGCTTATCCTCACATCAATGCTAAACCGCCAGTTGGTCGTAGAGCAGCGCGGCGTGGCAAGCTACTACATCGACGCCTTGCTCGGCGCAGAGCGCGAGCTGGAGCGGCGTACGGATGCCTTCGGCGACGATGAGCGTACTGAATGAGTAATTGTCGTACACCGTCACGAGCTGCTCGAGCAGGCGCAGCCACTCTTGCCCTTCGCGCTCGAGGCGCCCGACCGGTACCTGGATGAACGCCGCGCCTACCCGCGCCGCCAACACCGCCTGGGCCACCGACGCGATGCCTGTGGCGCACGCCTTGATGCCTTTCTCGCCAAAAAAGCTCAGCGCGCGCATTCCGGCGCGCGTCAGCGGCAACGACAGCACCACGTTGGGGTTGAGGTCGGTGAGGAGTTCGCCGTCGTGAATGAGGGCGTCGGCGTCGGTAGGGGCCGCCGACGGGGCAGGCACCAGCACGGGCGCGTCAGTCAACTCGGCGAGGGTGCGGAAGTGGCGCATCGTGGCGTCGAGGCCGCTCGGGCCGGCTTCGGCCAGCGCGGCGGGGCGCACCAACACGCCGTCGAGCAACCCCAACTCCGAGGCGTCGGAGACTTCTTCGAGGGCGGCAGAGTCGAGAAAAAGATTCATCAGTAGTGGAGTGGGAAGTTGATAGAGTGAAGGGTTGGGAAACCGGTAGTTGATTGAGTGGCAATGTACACCCAACCCACTGAGCTACCCATCCATCGACCGACACCTTACCAACCGGCCAAAAAAAAAGCAAGCCGAACATCGCACCGCTCAACCGCCTACCCTTGCTGCCTTCCGGCCCTGGGGGAGTTCAGCGGGAGCTGGTCGTGCCGGCTTGCCGATGCAAAGGTAGTGACGAGTGACGAGTGATGAATGACTAATGAGGAAAAATCACTAGTCATTCGTCACTAGTCACTAGTCACCAGTCACCAGTCACCAGTCACTGGCTGGCCGTACGCTCCACGATGGAGCGGCCGAGCGTAATCTCATCGGTGTATTCCAGTTCGCCGCCGACGGGTACGCCGCGCGCGATGCTGCTCACCTTCACGCCCGCGTCGCGGAGCTTGCGCGTGAGGTAGAACGACGTCGTGTCGCCCTCCATCGTGGGTGAGAGGGCGAGGATGACCTCGCGGACTTCGGCGTCCGGGCCGCTCACCCGCTCGAGCAGCGACGGAATGTTGAGGTCGGACGGGCCGATGCCTTCCAGCGGCGAGATGACGCCGCCCAACACGTGGTAGAGGCCCCGGTACTGGCCGGTGTTTTCGATGGCGATGACGTCGCGGATGTCGGACACGCAGCACACGAGGGCGCGGTCGCGCAGGGGGTTGGCGCAGATGTCGCAGACGGGTTGGTCGGCGATGTTGTGGCACTGCTGGCAGTACGTCACGCCGGTTCGCATCCGGGTGAGGGCGTCGGCGAGGGCCAGAGTGCCGGCTTCCTCGCCGCGCAGCAGGTGCAGCGCCAGCCGGAGGGCCGTTTTGCGGCCCACGCCGGGCAGCTTGGCCAATTCCTCAACGGCCGCCCCGATGAGCTTGGAAGGAAAATCCATTCGATAAGTGCGAAGTGGGGAGTGCGAGGTGCGAAGTGCAACAAGGTGAGACTTCGCACCTCCTACTTCGCACTTCGCACCTACTCAATGTCCGCCGAAATACCCCGGTCGTGGATGGCCGAGCAGCGCGGCACCAACTCCGAGTACGAGCCGAGTTTGACCGAGCATTTGCCGGTGTAGTGAATCAGCAGCGTACATTGCTCGGCTTGTTCGGCGGTGTGGCCGCACACGTCGATGAGCGTACGAATCACGTGGTCGAAGGTGTTTACCTCGTCGTTATAGACGATGAGGCGGCGCGGGTCGTCGGGCGCGTCGAGCAGGGCAACGTCGTCTTCCTCTTCCTGCCACGGCTTGGGGACGGTGGCGAAACGCGGAGCGGAAACAGCGGCGAGTGCCGAAGCAACTGGCAGAAACATACCTATTTAAGAGCTACGAAGCAACAAAGATAGCGGCTCCGGCGGCGCACCGGGCGTTAATTTCGGCCCCGCGCCCCAGCCTCCCCCAACGCCGACGGGTGGGCGCGGATTCCGTCGGTGCCGCCTTTTTTCGCTTGTTCTGATGCTCGTTGCTTTTCGCCGGACGGCTTGCCCGGTGCTTTTTCCGGCTTGGTCGGTGCTGGCTCTTTCGCTGCTCGCGCCGGGCGCGGTGGCGCAATCGGCAGCCCCGGCCGCCGCGCCCACCAAAACCCTCACGATGGCCGATGCCGTGCTGATGCGCGGCCTGCTCCCCAAAAACCTCAGCGGCCTGGCATTCGCGCCCGGCACCACCACCGTGGTGTGGGTGCGCGGCGAGGGCGACAAGGAAGAGATGGTGACGGCCGACGCCGCCGCCAAAGACGACCAGCAAGACCGCGCCGTCCTCAGCAAAGCCGCTTTCCGGCAGGCGCTCACCGATGCGGGCGCGGCCGATGCGAAGGCCCTCGGCTTCGGCGCGGCGCAGTGGCATTCGGCCACGGTGCTGGCCGTCAACAGCGGCTCGGCGCTCTACCACCTCGACCTCAAAACCGGCAAGGCCACCCGCCAGACCGCCTGGCCCGCCGACGCCGAAAACGTCGATGCCGACCCCACCCACACCCGCGTGGCCTACACCTCCGGCCACAACCTGTTCGTCAGCGCCCCCGGCGCCGACAACGTGGCCGTCACGCAGGAAGCCAACGTGGCCATCGTCAACGGGCAGGCCGCGCACCGCTCGGAGTTCGGCATCACGAAGGGCACGTTCTGGAGCCCCAGCGGCCAGCGCCTCGCCTACTACCGGATGGACCAGACGATGGTCACGGACTACCCGCTGATGGACATCGGCCCGCTGCCCGCCACCGGCAAGGCCATCAAATACCCGATGGCCGGCGGCAAGAGCCACCACGTGACGGTGGGCGTGTACAATCTCGCCGCCAAAAGTACCGTGTTTCTGCAAACCGGCGAGCCGGCCGAGCAATACCTGACCAACATCTCGTGGGCGCCCGACGAGCAAACCATCTACGTCGCCATCGTCAACCGGGGCCAGAACGAGATGAAGCTCAACGCCTACGACGCCGCCACCGGCGCCTTCCGGCGCACCCTCTTCGAGGAGAAAGACGCCCGCTACACCGAGCCGGATCACGAGCTGACGTTCGTGCCGAAAAAGCCGGAGCAGTTCATCTGGCAATCGCGGCGCGACGGCTTCCGCCACCTCTACCTCTACGACACCAGCGGCAAGCTCGTGCGCCAGCTCACCAAAGGGCCGTGGGAAGTGACCGACCTGCTCGGCTTCGGCAACACCAACCAGACCGTAGTGTACGGCGGCACCGCCGATTCGCCCCTCGAACGCCACACCTACGCCGTAGCCCTCGGTGGCGGCGGCGAGCCGCGCAAGCTCACGCAGGGCACCGGCACCCACGCCACGCAGCTCTCGGACGATGGCCGCTGGCTGCTCGACAATTTCACGTCCACGGTCACGCCGCGCATCATCCGCACCATCGAGGTGGCCACGGCCAAGCCGCGCCGCCTGCTGCTCCGCGCCGACGCCCCCACCGCCGCCTACCGCCTGGGCGAGATGAAAATCGGCACCCTCAAAGCCGCCGACGGCCAGACCGACCTCTACTACCGCCTGATTACGCCGCCCGGCTACGACCCACAGAAGAAGTACCCCGCCGTGGTGTACGTCTATGGCGGCCCGCACGTGCAGCTCGTCACCGACTCGTGGATGGGCGGCGGCAACCTCTGGATGCAGCTGATGGCGCAGAAAGGCTACGTGGTGTTCACGCTCGATTCGCGCGGGTCGGGCAACCGCGGGCTGGCCTTCGAGCAGGCCACCTTCCGCAAGCTCGGCACCGAAGAAATGGCCGACCAGCTCCGGGGCGTCGATTTTCTGAAATCCTTGCCCTACGTTGATGCCGCGCGCCTCGGCGCCCACGGCTGGAGCTTCGGCGGGTTTATGACCACCACGCTCCTCACGCGCACCCCGGCCAACACCTTCAAGGCGGGCGTGGCGGGCGGCCCCGTCATCGACTGGAAATACTACGAAGTGATGTACACCGAGCGGTATATGGACACGCCCCAGGAAAACCCCGACGGCTACCGCACCGCCTCGCTGCTCAACTACGTGCCGAATCTAAAAAACAAGCTCCTGATGATTCACGGTACCGTCGATGACGTGGTGGTGTGGCAGCAGAGCCTGGCGTACGTCAAGAAATGCGTCGATGAAGGCGTACAGCTCGATTATTTCGTCTATCCCGGCCACCCGCACAACGTGCGCGGCAAAGACCGGGTGCATCTGATGCAGAAAGTGACGGAATATTTTGATGCGAATCTGTAGAGCCTCGCCACACGTTGCAGTGGCTGTACCCATCATTTTTTCACACCAATGACACTTTCCGCAATCTCCACTGACCCCGAAACGCTCGGTGGCGCCCCGGTTTTTCGCGGTACGCGCGTGTACGTGCAAACGCTGTTCGACTACCTGAGCGGCGGCGATTCGGTGGATTTTTTCCTCGAAAACTACCCGAGCGTCACGCGCGAGCAGGCGTTGAGCGTATTGGCCCAGGCCGGCCACGTGCTGCTGGCAGCCTACGAATTACCCGAAACGTATGCGCCTGCTGCTTGACGAAAATATGCCCACGCTGTTTCGAGCCGATTTCGGCCCGGAACACGACGTGCAGACCGTACGAAGTATGGGCTGGTTGGGCAAACAAAACGGCGAGCTGCTGGCGCTGATGACCGCCCACGGGTTTCAGGCGCTCATTACTATCGATAAAAACCTGTATGGTCAGCAGAACCTGGCCAAGGCGGGCGTCAGCGTAATCTTGCTGCGCGTATTCAGCAGTCGTCTCGACTCGCTACAGGCAATGATGCCGCAACTGAACGACGTGTTGAGTCGGCCTCTGACGGCGGGCATTACCATCCTGCACCAACCACGCAATGCCTGACTTCGACGCCGCCCACCTCCGCGCCGCTCTCCGCAAGCTGCCCGAAAAAGAGAAAGACGCGCTGCTGCTCCGCTCGGTGCGGCGCGATGCCGAATGGCGCGCGACGCTCGCCTACGAGCTGCTGCCCGACGTCACGCGCGACACCGTGTACGAGACCATCGCGGAGCGCATTCACGCGCTGCTCACGGGCGTGTCGGGCTACCAGCTCGCGCGGTTTCTCACCAAGGCAATTAAAAAAGCCACCGCCGAAATTAATTACGCGCGCCGCATCACCGGCGAGCGCCAGCTCGAAATCGACCTCCACGCGTATTTATTGCGCGAATTATTCGACAATTTTTCCGGCCAGCTCGATTCGCATTACACCCTGTTTTACAAGGCCGTCGGCAAGCTCACGCTCAAGCACATCAAGCTGATTCAGAAGTATCTGCACGAAGACCTTTGGCTCGATTACGACGACGACGTGCGCGATTGGCTCCGGCAGCTCCGCGCGCGGCCCCACCGCGCCCACGAGCTGGGCCAGCCACTGCCGGAGGGGCTGACGGCGTGACGTAACGCGGAGCTACGGCTCCGTCGTCACAGGCCGGATGGTGCAGGCCGACGGCGCCGCCCTAGCTCCGCTCACCGACAATATTGAGCCATTCGGGCAACCTGGGTTGCCATCCGT
>ERZ1066122.1707-NODE-1707-length-16472-cov-40.093013_pt1 | contig 16472 bp, 14 predicted proteins | sample MGYA00382769_ERZ1066122 | MGnify/ENA primary metagenome ERZ1066122 (study PRJEB33369, sample SAMEA5778352) | biofilm metagenome | biome: Industrial cooling water; feature: Water cooling tower basin; material: Biofilm | place: United Arab Emirates | collected... | reverse complement strand
CCGTAGGAGGGCCTTCAGGCCCGACCACACACACACGCACGCGTCACGGGCGGTCTCGGGCGGTCTCGGGCAGTCGCGGCTGAAGCCGCTCCTACGGCGGGCATCGCTGGCCGTAGGAGGGCCTTCAGGCCCGACCACGCGCATGCACGCGCGCGTCACGGGCGGTCTCGGGCGGTCGCGGGCGGTCGCGGCTGAAGCCGCTCCTACGCAGGCATGGCTAGCGTAGGAGGGCCTTCAGGCCCGACCACAGGCCAGGCGTGCCTTCATCGGGCATCTGCGTGCAGGCAAGCATCCGCCCAAGGCCCGCCACGGTAGGGATACTCCTCCGCGCTTGCCGCCAGCCCTGCGCGTACGGGGTTGTCGAGCAGATAGCGGACGCATGCCGCCTCGTCTTCCTCGCGACGCAAGGCGTGGTCGTGGAAAGCGTCTTGCCATACCGGACGCAGGCGCGGGAACGCACGCCCCAACCGGTAAGCGCTGCCGCCCTTCAATCGCCCGACCACCTTCGACAAACCTGCCTCTGCCTGCAACTGGATCAGGCCGTGCCAATGGTCGGGCATCAGGACCCATGCCCAACACGTCGCATCGCGCCAATACGCCGCGTCGGACAGGATGGACACTGCGGTCCTGGTCACATGTGGTGCTTCGAACAACCGCCGACGCCCCTGCGTGCAGAAGGTGATGAGGTAGATCTGTCCCGGCGCCGAAGCGCGGCCGATCCGCAGGCGGTGGTGTCCATATGGCATCGGGACACGATGCCTGTGCACGCATCCGTCTTGTATCGGGATATAGCGCGGCGTGTTGTCGGGAAATCCTGACGATGCGGGGACATGTTGAACCGTAAATGTCGTGCAGCCGGAAATGTTCAGGGGAATGGGTCGCGGCTGAAGCCGCTCCTACGGCGGGCATGGTTGGCCACAGGAGGGCCTTCAGGCCCGACCACGCGCGCAGCCGCACTCGCGCGACGGCCGTCGCGGCTGAAGCCGCTCCTACGGGGCGTGGTGATCGCATGCCTGCGTACGCATGGCGATGCGTGCCCGGCGGCGCCTGAGCGCTCGGCTAGAATCCCCCCACAACGCCCGCCCGCCGGGCCCGGGGACGCGCAATGACGTTGGGGATGTTCGATATCGCGGTGGTGTGTCTGGTGGTCACGGCCGTGTTGGCGTACGTGAATCACCGGTTCGTGGGGCTGCCGACCACCATCGGGGTGATGGCGATCGCATTGTTGCTGTCGCTGGGCTTGATCGTGCTGGACAGACTCGGGTTCGGGGCGTGGCGGGATTACGAGGCGACGTTGTTGTCGTCGATCGACTTCAGCGAGTTGCTGATGCAGGGCATGTTGTCGCTGCTGTTGTTCGCGGGGGCGCTGCATATCGACCTGAGCCAGTTGCGCGATTACCGCTGGCCGGTGGGGCTGTTGGCGGTGTTGGGCACGGCGGTGTCCACGGTGATCGTGGGCGTGGCGGTGTGGTGGTTGCTGCCGATGGTGGGGCTGGAGCTGCCGCTGGCCTATTGCCTGGTGTTCGGGGCGCTGATTTCGCCCACCGATCCCATCGCGGTGATCGGCATCCTCAAGTCGGCGGGCGCGCCGCAGAGCGTGAAGCTGGTGGTGTCGGGGGAGTCGCTGTTCAACGATGGCGTGGGCGTGGTGCTGTTCTCGCTGCTGCTGGCGGTGGCGGTGAAGGGCGAGACGCCCAGCCTGGGCGAAGGTGCGTGGCTGTTGATTCACGAGGCCGGCGGCGGGCTGCTGCTGGGCGCGGCGCTGGGTGCGTTGATGTATTACATGCTGCGCAGCATCGACAACTACCAGGTGGAGGTGCTGCTCACCCTGGCCGGGGTGATGGGCGGCTATGAACTGGCGAGCCATCTGCATGTGTCCGGGCCGCTGGCGATGGTGGTGGCGGGGCTGATCGTCGGCAATCACGGGCGTGCGTATGCGATGTCGGACGACACGCGGCATCACATCGACCTGTTCTGGGAATTGATCGACGAGATCCTCAACGCGGTGCTGTTCGTGCTGCTGGGGCTGGAGATCGTGCTGATCGCCTTCACCGGGCAGGTGATGCTGGCGTCGGTGGGCGTCATTCTCATTGCGCTGCTGGCGCGGCTGCTGGCGGTGGGCGTGCCGGTGGCGGTGCTCAAGCCGGTGTTCCGGCTGCCCGACGGTGCGTGGAAGGTGCTGACCTGGGGCGGCCTGCGCGGCGGCATCTCGGTGGCGCTGGTGCTGTCACTGCCGCAGGGCACGGAGCGCGAGCTGCTGCTGGCGCTGACCTATGCGGTGGTGGTGTTCTCGATCCTGGTGCAGGGGCTTTCGATCAAGGGGGTGATCGTGCGCAGCCTGAAGGCGCCGCCCTCCGCCTCGTAGGAGCGGCTTCAGCCGCCATCGCGCACGCACGCTACGTGCGCTGTCCGCGCGAGGTCGGGCCTGAAGACCCTCCTGCGGCCTGCCGCGCCCATCGTAGGAGCGGCTTCAGCCGCGACCGGCGCCCTCCGCCTCGTAGGAGCGGCGTGAGCCGCGATCGGCCACGGCGCGTGTGCTCGTGCCGCGCGAGGTCGGGCCTGAAGACCCTCCTACGGCCTGCCATGCCCATCGTAGGAGCGGCTTCAGCCGCGATCCGCTGACGTGCATGCCAAGTCGCAACACGGGCCGCACGGCCTGTCGCAGCTGAAGCCGCTCATACGAAGGTGCACGGTGCGACGGGGGCAGGTTGGAACAGGCAGGACTGGCCAAGCATGCGTGGCGCGCATGCGTGGGGCACGCGCGCACGCGCCGTGCGCGGCTCAGGGGTTGAGTTGCCAGAGCACGCCGTTGAGGAACGCGGCGAAGCTCACCCAGGCGATGTAGGGCACCAGCAGCCATGCGGCGGGGCGGTGGACGCGCCAGAAGGCGTGGAGGGTGGCGGCGATGGCCAGCCACAGCAGGATGATCTCGGCGAAGGCCAGGTCGGGGCGCTGCAGGCCGAAGAACAGCGGGGACCAGGCGGCGTTGAGCACCAGCTGGACGAGGAACAGGCTCAGCGCGCGGCGCTGGCCGGCGAAGCCGCCGCGGCGCCAGACCAGCCAGGCGGAGACGCCCATCAACACGTAGAGCGTGGACCAGACCGGGCCGAAGACCCAGCTCGGCGGGTGCCAGTCGGGCTTGTTCAACACGCCATACCACTCCGCGGGCGGGAACCAGGCGGCGGGGATGGCGGTGGCGAAGCACAGCAGCACCCAGCACAGCAGGGCCAGCCAGGGGCGTGGGCTGCGCAGGGTGGAGGCGGCGATGGCGGTCATGGGAGTGGCTCCTGATGTGGGGGACTGTGGCGTCGATCCTGACGGGTCGGCGAGCCTTACGTGGGCAATCCCGGGAGCGGATGCAGCGGATGGCCATCGATTCCCCCGCCACCGCGCTCCGGCGGCACCCTCTTTCGGCAAGGGGCTGGGGTTGGAGATGCGCCGGGGTTGGAGATGCGCCGGCGTCGGCGATGTCGCGGCTGCGATCGCGGCGGATTGGCTGCAGCGCTCTCTGCGTCTGCGCCGGGATACGCCACCAGCGGACACACGGCCGATGTACATAGCCGATCTACATAGCCGATTGACACAACCGATTTACACCGCCGATCTACGCGGCCGATTTACGCGGCCGATCTACACGGCCGCTCTGTTCGATGGCGATGTGGAACGGGAATGCAGCGTCGCCGGCGCGTTGGACGAGCCGGGTGGCGGATATCGCAGACTTCCGTTCGGAGCGTTTCCGCTTCGGTATTCGCCGGGAAAAGCAGGTCCCTCGCTGCGCTCGGGACGACAAGCGAAGGGCGCGCCCACATGGGCGCGCCTGTGCATGCCCTTACGCGAATGGGTCGCGCAGGATGATGTTGGCGTCGCGGTCGGGGCCGGTGCTGACGATGGCCAGCGGGCTGCCGGCGAGTTCCTCCAGCGCGCGCAGGTAGGCGCGGGCGGCGGGCGGGAGTTTGTCCCACTCGGTGATGCCGGCGGTGCTTTCGCTCCAGCCCGGGAATTCCAGATACACCGGCTTGCACTCGCGCCAGCCGTCGGCGTCCAGCGGCGCGTATTCGGTGCGCTTGCCGCGGTATTCGTAGGCCACGCAGATCTTCAGCTTCTCCATGCCGTCGAGAATGTCCAGCTTGGTGATGCACAGGCCGGTGATGCCGTTGATCGCCACCGCACGCTTGAGCGCGACGATGTCCATCCAGCCGCAGCGGCGCGGACGGCCGGTGGTGGCGCCGTATTCCTGGCCGCGGTCGCGGATGCCCTGGCCGATCTCGTCGTCCAGTTCGGTCGGGAACGGGCCGCCGCCCACGCGCGTGGCGTAGGCCTTGGCGATGCCCAGCACGTAGTCGATGGCGTCCGCGCCCACGCCGGTGCCGGCCAGCGCGCCGCCGACGGTGGTGTTGCTGCTGGTGACGTAGGGGTAGGTGCCGTGGTCGATATCGAGCAGCGAGCCCTGCGCGCCTTCGAACAGCACGCGTTTGCCCTGCTTGCGCAGGTCGTGGAGGATGCCGGCCACGTCGGACTTCATCGGCTCGATGTATTCGCCGAAGGCCAGGGCTTCGTCGAGGGTCTGCTGGAAATCGACCGCGTCCACGCCGAGATATTTGGTCAGCACGAAGTTGTGATAATCCAGCGTGCCGCGCAGTTTTTCGGCCAGTTCGGCCGGGTAGCTGAGATCGGCCACGCGGATGCCGCGACGCGCCACCTTGTCTTCGTAGGCCGGGCCGATGCCGCGGCCGGTGGTGCCGATGGCGCCCTTGCCGGCGGCCTTCTCGCGCGCCTGATCCAGGGCGATGTGGTACGGCATGATGATCGGCGTGGCCGGGCTGATCTTCAGCCGGCTGCGCACGTCGACGCCGTTGGCTTCGAGCTCGCCGATTTCCTTCTTCAGGGCGCCCGGGTGCAGCACAACCCCATTGCCGATCAGGCACAGCGCGTCGTCGCGCAGAATGCCGGACGGAATGAGGTGCAGCACGGTTTTCTTGCCGCCGATCACCAGCGTGTGGCCGGCGTTGTGGCCGCCCTGGAAGCGCACCACGGCGCCGATGTTCTCGGTGAGCAGATCGACGATCTTGCCCTTGCCCTCGTCGCCCCACTGGGCGCCCAACACCACGACTGACTGACCCATCTTTGACTCCAGAACCGAATGTAGGAGCGGCTTCAGCCGCGACCCGGCCGGCGGCCACGCACGGTCGCGGCTGAAGCCGCTCTACGGGTGCGCCGACACGGAAAAAGCCGGCGGGGCGAAAGGCCCCAACCGGCTTTTGTGCATTATCCGGGTTTTGCCCCCCGGGGGCCACCCCTGCCAGCGGAGCGTGTCCGATGCCCGATGGGCCCAGACCCGCCGTGCATGACGCAGCTCCCCAGACCGGATGGGGCTGAAGCAGGTCCCTCACTGCGTTCGGGATGACATCGCAGCGTTCCGGACGACCGGAGATGTCGCAGGGGCACGGGGGCACGGGGGCACGGGGGCACGGGGGCACGGGGGCGGGCGTGCGGGCATCCGGGCACGGGGGCATGCGGGCTTGGGCGCGGCGGCATGCGGGCTAGGGCGCGGCGGCGTGCGGGCTCGGGCGCGTGCGGGGCGCTAGCCCCGGATCAGGTGCAAGGCCACCAGGCCGAGCACCATGGCGCCGAGGCCGAACATGCGCAGGCGGCGGTCGGGCTGCTTGAGTGCCTCGGCCGCGGTCTGTTTCCACAGCCGCGGGGCGACGAACAGGATCAGGCCCTCGATCACCGCAACCAGCGCGAGGGCGGCCCAGAGGTCGTTCATTCCGACAGCTCGCGAATGGTCGCCGCACGCAGACGGTCGCGCTCGGAGCGCTTCTGCGCACGTACGGCGACCCGCTGGCCGCGTGCGTTGCCGCGCCGGGTGGAACAGCGGCGGCGACGGTCCATGACCATGGTCTTGAATCCGTACTTCGCCCAGATGCGGTCGAATTCCAGTTCAAGTTCGCGGCAATTCCGCGCCGCCTCCGTCAGCGGCGCCGGGTGAGGCCACGACAAGGCACGCAGCGCCTTGGACAGAGCCCGCAGGCGATGGAAGTCGCGATTACGGATGCCATCGGACATCCGCGTGCTCTCAACGATCGCTGCGCATGTACTGCAGGAACGGGTCGTTCTGATCGAGCACGATCACCGCATCGCCCTTGGCGAAGGATTTGCGGTAGGCCTCCAGGCTGCGCTGGAAGGCGAAGAAACCGGGGTCCGCGCCGGCGGCGACGCCGTAAAGACGGGTGGATTCGGCATCACCTTCACCGCGCAGGGTCTGCGCATCGCGTTCGGCTTCGGCCAGGATCACCGTGCTTTCGCGGTCGGCTTCGGCGCGGATCTGGTTGGCCTGCTCCTCGCCTTCGGCGCGCAGCTTGCTGGCCACCTGCTGGCGCTGGGCGCGCATGCGGTTGTAGACGTCGTCGATGACGCGGCTGTCGGTGGGCAGGTCGATCTGCTTGATGCGCAGGTCGACGATGCGCACGCCCAGCGTGGCGGCGCCCTCGTTGATGACCTTCAGCTGCGCGCCGACGATCTTGGCGCGGTCGCCGGAGACCACCTGAGACAGGGTGCGGCTGTTGATCTCGTTGCGCAGCGCGTCGCGGATGATCGGCTGCAGGCGCTCGACCGCGGCGTCTTCGTTGCCGCTGGTGGCGCGATAGTAGGCGCGGCTGTCGCTGATCTGGCCGACCGCGAAGAAGTCCACGCTCACGTCCTTGCGTTCGGAGGTGAGGTAACGCTCGGGGTCGGCCGGCAGCACCAGCAGACGCCGGTCGAAGACCAGCGCGCTTTCCACCAGCGGGATCTTGAAGTGCAGGCCGGGGCCGATGTCGCTGCGCGCGACGCGGCCCAGGTTGAGCACGACCGCGGTATGGCCTTCGCGCACCACGTAGACCGAGCCGAACAGCAGGATGAACACGGCCAGCAGGATGGGGACGATCAGGTTCAGACGCATCGTGGCGGCTCCTCAGTCGCGGCTGCCGCGGCTGGTGCGGCCGCTGCGGGTGGAACGGGACGTCTCGTCGGGCGTGGAGGTCACCGCCGGCGCGATCACTTCGGGCGGCGGCGGCGCGGCGGGGGCCGGCGCGGATGTCGAGCCCGGGGCCACCGGCAGGTACAACAGCTGACGGCTGTCGCCGCCGACGACCATGCGGTTCTCGGCCATCACCTGTTCGAGTGTCTCCAGCCAGAGCCGCTTGCGGGTGACATCGGGCGCGCCGCGGTACTGCTGCACCAGCAAGGTGAAGCGCTGGGCGTCACCGGTGGCTCTGGCGATCGTGGCGGTCTTGTAGCCTTCGGCCTCGGTGCGCACGCGCGCGGCCTGACCACGGGCCTCGGGCACCACCTTGGCGGCGTAGGCGCGGGCCTGGCTGATCAGGCGGTCCTTGTCCTGCTGCGCCGAGTTCACGTCGTCGAACGCCGGCTTCACCGCATCCGGCGGACGGGCGTTGGGCAGGTTCAGCTCGGTCACGGTGATGCCGGTGCGGTAAACCTCCAGCGAGCGCTGCAGGTTCTCGCGCGCGGCCACCGCCAGCGCTTCGCGCGCGCCGAGCACGGTGTCGAGGTCGGAGCGGCCGACCTGCTCGCGCACGGAGCTGAGCGCGGCCTCTTCCAGCACCTCGACGGCGTTGCGCGTGCCGAACAGGTACTGGCGCGCGTTGGAAATGCGGTACTGGACGTTGATCTCGACGTTGACGATGTTCTCGTCGCGGGTGAGCACCGGCACCGAGTCGGGCTCGAAGCTCTTGATCTGGGTGGCCTCGACCTTTTCCACGGTCTCGACCGGCCACGGAAACTTGAAGTTGGGGCCGGGGTCGAGGATGCGGTGGAACTCGCCGAAGCGCAGCACCACACCCTGCTGCTGTTCGGCGATCAGGGTGAAGCTGTTGAGCAGCACGATCACGCCCAGGGCGATCGCCGCCCAGCGCAGCGGGTGGCCATCGAAGCCGCCGCCACCGCCGCCGAACACGCCGCGGATGCGCTCGAGAATGTCGTCGAAACCGCCACCGCCGCCGGGCTTGCGCCGACGCGGCGGTGGCCACGGATTGTTGCGGTCCCCGCCCGAGGGGCGGTTGGAGTTGCCGTCGTTGCCGCCGGGGGTATTCCAGGCCATGCCTGCTCCAGTCGATGGTCGGATGTCGCCGGCAGGTGATGCGGGCGAAGCGTTCATATTACAAGGGAACGTCCCCGGCACCGGCGCGGAGGCGGTCGGTGGCGACGGCGCGGTTCATGCCGGGTCCAGACGCGAGGCCGTCACGGGCCTGGCCGGAACAGGAATCGGACACACTCGCCCGCACGTACAGGGCAACGCGGACTCAGCGCCGCTCCCAGGCTTCCGGCGCGGTGTCGGGCATCAGCGGTTCGAGCAGATGGCCTCCCGGGCCCGCAGCGATGCGGTGCGCCTCCGACAGCGGCATGTCGATCTCCAGCCGCCAGCCGGCGTCCTCCTGTGTCTCGGCGCGCACCGCGCCGCTCTCGTACAGACGCGCGCGCAGGCGGCCGGCGTCGGCCGGGAGCAGCAGACTGCCGCTGGCGCGGGCCACGCCGAAGCGTTCGCCCAGCGCCTCGCGCAGCAGGTCCAGGCCGGCGCCGTCGCGGGCCGAAATCCACACCCGTTCGCGGCTGGCGTCGGGCGCCTCGGGGTCGGCGGCCTCGCCGGCCGGGCGCTCGTGGCGCGGCTGCGCGCCTTCGATCCGGTCGATCTTGTTGAAGACCAGCAACTGCGGGATGTCGCCGGCGCCGACCTCGGCCAGCACCGCGTCCACCTGGGCGATGCGCTCGTCGCGATGCGGATCCGAAGCGTCGATCACATGCATCAGCAGATCGGCCTCGCGCGCTTCCGACAGGGTGGAGCGGAACGCCGCGACCAGGTCGTGCGGCAGGTCGCGGACGAAACCGACGGTGTCGGCCAGCACCACGCTGCCGGCGGGCAGATCGATGCGGCGCACGGTCGGGTCGAGGGTCGCGAACAGCTGGTCCGCGGCGTAGGCCTCGGCGCCGGTCAGGGCATTGAAGAGGGTGGATTTGCCGGCATTGGTGTAGCCCACCAGCGCGACCCGCGGCAGCTCGCTGCGCACCCGCGCGCGACGCATCTGGGTGTGCTGCACTTCGACCTTCTCCAGCCGGCGCTGCAGCTGCTCCACGCGCTTCTGCAGCAGGCGGCGGTCGGTTTCCAGCTGGGTTTCGCCGGGGCCGCGCAGGCCGATGGCACCGCCGCGCTGGCGCTCCAGATGGGTCCAGCCGCGCACAAGGCGGGTGGCCATGTGCCGCAGCTGGGCCAGCTCGACCTGCAGCTTGCCCTCGTGGCTGCGCGCGCGCTGGGCGAAGATGTCGAGAATCAGACCGGTGCGGTCGACCACTCGACGGCCGAGCGCCTTTTCGAGATTGCGCTCCTGCACCGGGCTCAACGGATGATTGATGAGCACGATGTCGGCGCCGGTGGCGTCGGCGGCGGCCTTGGCTTCCTCCAGCTTGCCGCTGCCGATCAGATGCGCGGCGTTGGGGCGGTCGATGCGTGCGTGCAGCAACGCGGCCACGGTGGCGCCGGCGGAGCGCGCCAGATCGGCGAATTCCTCCAGCACATCGGCCTCGGGCGGGCCGCCGGCGTGGGGCTGGATGAGCAGGGCGTGTTCGCCGCGGCGCGAACGTTCGAACAATTCCATGGAGCGGTGTCTGGAGCCTCGAAGCGGGATGGACCCGACATGGGGCCGGACGGCCCCCGGGGCAAGTCGACAGACGTGCCGGAGGCGACGGGAGGCATGGTCAGGACCGCATCAGCTGCGTGGCCGCATCAGGAACGGGACTGGAGCCGACACCCATCGACTTTCATGTCATGCCTGCGTTCACGCCGACATCAGGCAGCGCCACCGCGCGCCGGCCATCGGTGGCCGGCCGCCTGACGACACCGGCCGGGCAGAACGCAGCTGCCCGGCCGGCGACACTCACATGTGGCCGGGCATCGGGCCGTCGTCGTGATCGTCGTCTTCGTCGTCTTCGTCGTGCTCGGGCACCGGCTGGACATAGCCGCCACCCGGCCCGACGCGCACATTGCGCGCCGGCACGACGGTGGAAATGGCGTGCTTGTAGACCATCTGGCTGACGGTATTGCGCAGAAGCACGACGAACTGGTCGAACGACTCGATGGTGCCCTGCAACTTGATGCCGTTGACGAGGTAGATCGACACCGGCACGCGCTCGCGGCGCAGCGCGTTCAGGAACGGATCTTGCAAGGACTGCCCTTTGGACATGGTGTTCCCCAGTTTGGGTCTTGTTATCGGCTGATACATCGTTCTGGTCTTCTTCAAAATGGCGGTGATGGCCGGAAGGTCCGGATCCAACCGGCGCGCGGACCCGGCGCGGGCGCCCGCTTGGGGCCATGGCCCGGACGTAGCGCAGTGCATTCCGACGGAGGCCGGTGGGGTCCGGCTCCCCAGCCGGCGACTCGATGGTGTCACAACCGACCCGCTACCGGAAGCGGGCATGTCTGCGCAGGCGGTCACACTCGGCTGCAACACATTGATCCATATCGATCAATGCCTTGCGAGGAATCCATCCAGGAGCCGCTCCAGCCGCGGACCCTGCCGCTGCGGGTCGGCCCAAAGCAGTTCCGGCTGCCCACGCAGCCAGGTGAGCTGACGCTTGGCCAGCTGACGGGTGGCGGAAATGCCGCGGTCGCGGAATTCGTCCGCATCGCTCGCTCCGTCCAGATGCTCCCAGGCTTGGCGATAGCCCACCGCACGCAGCGCCGGCAGGTCCAGCGGCGCCGGATGCACGCGCAGCTGCGGCAGGGCGCGCAGGGTGCGAACCTCGTCGAGGAAGCCTGCGGCCAGCATCGCGTCGAAACGCGCGGCGATGCGCGCATGCAGCTCGGCGCGGTCGGCCGGCGCGACCGCGAGCATCAGCGTGCGGCACGGGAAGGCCGGCCGCAGGCCCGCGGCCTCCCGCTGCCAGGCGCTGATCGGCCGGCCGCTGAGGCGATGGACCTCCAGCGCGCGCTGGATGCGCTGCGCGTCGGTGGCATGGATGCGCATTGCGGCCTCGGGGTCGATGCGCGCCAGCTCGGCGTGCAGGGCCGCCCAGCCGCGCGCGGCCGCCTCGGCTTCCAGCTGCATGCGCACCGCGGGGTCGGCCTCGGGCATCGGCGCCAACCCACGCAGGAGCGCCCGGAAATACAGCCCAGTCCCGCCCGCCAGGATCGGCACCCGGCCGCGCTCGAGGATGCCCTCCACCGCCCGGCGCGCGTCGGCGGCGAACTCCGCGGCCGAGTACGGCTGCCACGGCGCACGCAGATCGAGCATGTGATGCGGCACCCGCGCCTGCTCCTCTGCCGTGGGCTTGGCCGCGCCGATGTCCAGCCCGCGGTAGACCAGCGCCGAATCCACGCTGACGATCTCCCCGCCCACCCGCTCGGCCCAGTCCAGCGCAAGCGCGGTCTTGCCCGAGGCCGTGGGGCCGAGGATGGCGATGGCAAGCGGGCGGGTGTCGGCGGGCATGGGGTGGGGGCCGGGAGTCGGGATTGGGGATTGGGGGTTGGGCTCGCGTGGGCATCTGCATCACGGCGCGTATGCAGACGGATGACGGAACGCGGCATCGTACCCTCCCCCGCAGCCCACAGCCTTGTCATCCCGAGCACAGCGAGGGACCTGCTTTTGATGCTCGACTGCGCATCCGCATCGCGGCACGCGTGGAGACCGACGACGGAACGTGGCGTAGCCCCACCTCCACCTCCCTCTCCCCACAGCCCACAGCCTTGTCATCCCGAGCACAGCGAGGGACCTGCTTTTGATGCTCGGCTGCGCATCCGCATCGCGGCACGCGTGCAGACCGACGACGGAACGTGGCGTAGCCCCACCTCCACCTCCACCTCCCCGCAGCCCACAACCTTGTCATCCCGAGCACAGCGAGGGACCTGCTTTTGATGCTCGGCTGCGCATCCGCATCGCGGCGCGCGTGGAGACCGACGACGAACGCGGCATCGTAGCTCCACCTCCACCTCCACCTCCACCTCCCCCTCCCCCACAGCCGACAACCTTGTCATCCCGAGCACAGCGAGGGACCTGCTTTCGGACACCGCTCGGGCTGTCGGTGGGCGTAGCATCGCCCGCCCGGGCGACACGATGAAAAGCAGGTCCCTCGCTCCGCTCGGGATGACAACGCGTGGGCCGGAGCCGCTGGCCGATGTCGGAATGCGTCATGCCCCTCCGACCGGCGTGGCCCACAGGCAGCTTCGACCAGTCCGTCCAACCAGTCCGTCCAACCCGCCCGTCCGACCAGCCCGTTCTACCGGCCCGTTCCACCAGTCCGTCCGACCAGCCCGTTCCACCAGCCCGTTCGACCGGCCCGTTCCCGTCGCAGCCGGATCGGCGCTTGAAATCGCCTCCGGGCCGCGTACGCTTGCCGGATGCCGCTCTGGAAACGCCTCGGGTTCCTGTTCGTCTTCGTCGTTCCGGCGCTGATGCCCGCCGCTGCCTGGCTTGGTGCGCTGACCGGCCGGCCGGAGCTGTTCGCGTGGTTTCCGCTGTTCTTCCTGTTCGTGTTGCTGCCGCTGGCCGATTACGCGCTCGGCCACGACCCGCGCAATCCGTCCGCCGAGGACGCCAGGGCGCTGGAACGCGACCGCTGGTTCATGTGGCTGACCCTCGCCGCGGTACCGGCACAGGGCGCGCTCTTGCTGTGGTCGGCCTGGCACTACGCACACGCCGGCTTCGGCCTGGCCGGCAGCATCGGCTGGCTGCTGTCGCAGGGCATCGTCGGCGGCGTGCTGGCGATCAACGTCGCACACGAACTGATCCACAAGGACACCGCTCTCGAGCGCGGCGCCGGCGGCCTGCTGCTGACCAGCGTCGGCTATCACGGCTTCAAGATCGAACACGTCCGCGGCCATCACGTGCACGTGTCCACCCCCGAGGACGCGTCGAGCGCGCGCTTCGGCCAGTCGCTCTGGCACTTCCTGCCGCGCGCGCTGCTGCGCAACACGCGCAATGCCTGGGCGCTCGAAGCGCAGCGCCTGGGCAAACTCGGCAAGCCCTGGTGGAGCGCGCAGAACGAGCTGCTGCGCTGGAGCCTGCTGTGGGCCGCATTCGCGTGCGGCTTCTGGCTATGGCTGGGCGCGGTCGGGCTGGGCTTCTTCGTGGTGCAAGGTTTTCTGGCCGCGTGTTCGCTGGAGATCATCAACTACATCGAACACTACGGCCTGGAGCGTCGGCGCCTGGACGGCGGTCGCTACGAACGCACCACGCATCTGCACTCGTGGAACTCGGACTACCTGCTCAGCAACCTGCTGCTGTTCCATCTGCAGCGGCATTCCGACCACCACGAAACCGCGCGCCGCCGCTATCAGGCGCTGATCCACCACGCCGACAGCCCACAGCTGCCGGGCGGTTACGCTGCGATGTTCCTGCTCGCGCTATGCCCGCCGCTGTGGTTCAGGGTGGTGAACCCGCGCGTGCGGGCATTTCGCAGCGCAGTCCCCGGGACCGCCAGCGACTGAAGGGTCGCCTGCCGGCGCAGCCGGCCATCCCGGGCCATGGGGAGATCGTCGGCGCACGAGATCGGCTGCGCGGGATCCGACGATGCAAGCGATCGACACCGGTTCCCTGCTCGCGGCGCGACCTTCTACGGCGAGGATCGCGATGCTGCGATGCGCCGCAGAAGGCCTGGCCGCGACACGGCGTTGCCGCGACCTGACCGAGGGCGCGTTCACGGACGGGCGCTTGGGTAGCGCATACTGGATCTCCGCGTCGCCCACACAGCGCCCCGACCCATGAGCCCAGTCACACCCCACCCAACCGACGCCGTCCCGGTCGGAACGGACACGCTCGACACCGGCCAGGTCGACACCGACCAAGCGGATGCGACATCGCCCTCCGATGCCCAGGACACGCACTCCAGCGCCCAGCCGCCTCCGAATCCACTGTTCGACCGCGCCGTCTACCCGATGCAGATCTCGGCCGGGCGCGACATCCGGGCCGGCCATCTCCGTGGCTGCCGTCTGGAGTTCGCTGCGCTGGTGCAGAAAAGCCTCATCCACGACCCGATCTTCATGGAGGCGATGCGCGCGGCACGCGCGCGCGGCTCGCTGCTGTCGGACAACAAGCTCGCGAATCTCTATCTCATCCTGCGCTACGCCACGCCGCATCCGGATGCGCCCGTCTTCGAGTTCGGCAGCTTCAAGGGCGGCTCGGCGGTCTTCATGGCCACGGTGCTCAAGCGGCTGGAGCGCAAGGCGCAGGTGTTCGCCTTCGACACGTTCGAAGGCATGCCCGACACCGACCCGCTGCGCGACCTGCATCGCAAGGGCGATTTCGCGCAGAGCGAATTCGAGGGCCTGCAGAGCTATGTCGAGGAGCACGCGCTCGGCGAGCATCTGCGCCTGGTCAAGGGCCTGTTCGATGCCACTCTGCCCGGCGTGCTCGCCGAAGGTCATCGCCCCGGTCTGCTGCACATCGACTGCGACATCTACCAGCCCATCCTGTACGTGATCCGCGCCTGCGCGCCGCGGATGCCGCTGGGCAGCTATGTGGTCTTCGACGATCCGCTGCACGGCTCCTGTCTCGGCGCATTCGACGCGGTGCAGGAATTGATGGTGCGCGAGATGGACCTCACCGCCGAACAGGCCTATCCGCATCTGGTCTACCGTTATCCGGCGCTGGCCGGGCCAGACGACCGCTCCGGCGCGCGCGCATGGCTTCGTCGCTGGCTGCTCAAAGGCCTGGCGCGGGTCGGCTGAGGATTCGAGCGCAGGCAGCCCGACCAGCCGAGGCCTGCCGGTCGGCAGACATGGGCTCCGGAACGCCAGGGCTCCGGAATGCTCACGCCACATGCGCCCACACACCCGCGACCGCACAGCGGGCGCACCGCAGCTTCCCCCCCCCCCGCCACGATGCGACGTATCGCGACTGCCGATGTCTCGTGTGCAGGCAGCCCTCAGGCGCACACGGCCGCTCCTGACAAGCGATGCGCGCGCCATCCACAACCGCTGTGGACAACTCGTGCGCAAGTCTGTGGACGACGGGCTGCAGCCCAGACGGCGCTTGGCCCGGCGTCGTTCTGGCGAAAAAATCACCACGCATAGACGTCTCATCCACTGGCTATTTTTTCGCCAAACCGTCTCGGAGCCCCGCCACAGCTGGATCGTGGATGGTTGCCCACAGAAAGACCCCACGACTTGTCCACAGCCTGTGTGCACAACCCGACGATGCTGCGCGCGGGGCTTGACGCACGCGTCCGCATGCGCATCGCAGGCGGCGGACACGTACAGACGTCGCCACGCAGATCAGGGGTTCGAGGGCGGCAGCGAGGGCCTGTCAACGCGATTGGCGTGCATTGCGCTGCAAGGCTGGCGCCGCGTGGCCGGGAAGAGGGAGGGAGTGGATGTCGATCCACGACCAAGCGATGACGCCGCCATGCGGCGCCAGCCTTGCAGCCCTTCGGGTTGCGTTTCAGCGGCCTTGGGCGGAGTGCGCGATCAGATGTCGTCCGCCCACCCGGCCCCGCGCGACGCCGTTCTCGGCATCGGCACATCGGCGACCGCGTTCCACACCTTGAGCGCATCCACCGTGGCGGCCACGTCGTGGACGCGCAGGATGCGCGCGCCGCGCTGCGCGGCGATCAGGTGTGCGGCCACCGAGCCATGCACGCGCGCCTGCGGGTCCTCGCGCCCGGTGATCTCGCCGATGCTGCGCTTGCGCGAGAGCCCGGCCAGCACCGGCACGCCGAGGTCGACGAAACGCTCCAGCCGCGCCAGCAAAGCGAGATTGTGCGCGGTGGTCTTGCCGAAGCCGAAGCCCGGGTCGACGACGATCTTGCGCTTGTCGATACCGGCCATCTCCGCCGAGAAGATGCGCTCGGCCAGGAAGCGATGCACCTCGTCCACCACATCCTCGTAGACCGGGTCGTCCTGCATCGAACGCGGCGCGCCCAGCATGTGCATCAGCACCACCGGCACACCGAGCGCCGCCGCGGCGTCCAGCGCACCCTCGCGGCGCAGCGCGTACACGTCGTTGATCATGCCCGCACCGGCGGCGACCGCCGCGCGCATCACCTCGGGCTTGGAGGTGTCGATGCTGATCGGCAGGTTGCACGCCTTCGCCAGATGTTCGATCACCGGGACGGTTCTTGCCAGCTCCTCCTCCAGCGGTACCTCCTCCGCGCCCGGGCGGGTGGATTCGCCGCCGATGTCGAGGATGTCGGCGCCCTCCTCCGCCAGCCGCAGCGCATGCGCCACCGCGGCATCGACCGTGGCATGCGCGCCACCGTCCGAAAAGGAATCCGGCGTGACGTTGACGATGCCCATCACCCGCGGGCGGTCGAGAACGAGCGCACGTCCGGCGCAGTCGAGTTGGGGGGAGATGTCGAACATGGGCGGGAATGGGGAATGGGGAGTCGGGAGTCGGGAGTCGGGAGTCGGGAGTCGGGAGTCGGGATTCGGGATTCGGGAGTCGGGATTCGGGATTCGGGATTCGGGATTCGGGATTCGGGATTCGGGA
>ERZ1066122.1705-NODE-1705-length-16515-cov-6.298663_pt1 | contig 16515 bp, 24 predicted proteins | sample MGYA00382769_ERZ1066122 | MGnify/ENA primary metagenome ERZ1066122 (study PRJEB33369, sample SAMEA5778352) | biofilm metagenome | biome: Industrial cooling water; feature: Water cooling tower basin; material: Biofilm | place: United Arab Emirates | collected... | reverse complement strand
ACCTCGCCCAAGCCCGCCGCCACCGCGCCGCCTTCGGCTTCTTCCGCGACCGCCGTCCGGAACTCTACCGGCGGCTGGTCGAGGACATCTGAGCGGCACCGAAGTAGCCACTCCCCCGGGCACCTGGGGAGCCGTCAGCGCAGCTGAGGGAGCACGCAACTGCGCTGAGCCTGCAGAAAAGGTCTGAGGCTAACCAAAATGCTCGACCATCATTGCGAACGACACGGCGGCCAGACAGACAATCCAGACTACGACCGCTATGTGCCCGAAGCTCTCGAATGGCATCATCAGGGCGGCAAGGGAGCCAACGACTTGTCCGACTTGAACAATCCGAACACTGACGGAAACTTCGCGTCGACGCCAGAACCATCTCGATCCACCACGATTGGAGAACCAGAGCTCGCAATACTTTAGGAAAGTGAAGTTAAGGGCGACTAGCGCCAGAAAAGCTATGAGCATACACGCTTGATGCACCGTCGATTTCAAAGACTCGTTAAGCGAGCACCAGCCGATAGTAGATGCTGTCGTGCCAAACGCCGCCGATCAGCCACGTTCTGGCGGCATGCCCCGTCTCGTGAAAGCCCGCTTTCTCCAGTAGCCGGCGTGACGCAATATTCCTCGGGTCCGTGTCCGCGGTCAGCTCGGTGGAGCCGGCCGCACGCCGATGTTCGACGAAGGCCGTCAGCGCCTCGAATGCATAGCCCCGACCCCACACGGAGGGGTGCAGCAGATAGCCGAAGTCAGGAAGCTTATACGCTCCCATCTTGCCGATGACCTCGCCGTCCACCTCGACGATGAAGTCGTCGCGGCCTGGCACCGGCGCCATCATGTCCGCGATCCACTCCTCCGTCTGGGCCATGCCCTCGTGCGGCAACGTCGACCAGAAGCGCATCGCCTCAGGATCGCTGAGGATGCCATGCATAGGGCCGGCGTCTTCCGGCCGCGCCCGGCGCAGCAACAGCCGCTCGGTCCTCAGCTCCTCAACCATTCCGCAGCTGCACCGCCCGCGCGAACACACGGTCAAACATCTCCGTACTGAGCCGCCCGGTGTTCTGGTTGTAGCGGCTGCAGTGATAGCTGGAGATCAGCACCCGCCCGTCGCCCGTAAGCCACTCCGAGCCATGCCCGAACTTGGTCGCGCTCGGCTTCCACCCCAGGGCCCGCACCGCAGCATTGTGCGCGATCTGCCCCAGCGCGACCATCACCCGCACGTTCTTCAGTTCGCCCATCGCCGCCTCGAAATAGGTCCGGCAGGTGGCGATCTCGCTCGGCTCCGGCTTGTTCGCCGGTGGCAGGCACTTGACGCTGTTGACGATCACCGCGCCCTTCAGCCGCAGGCCGTCGTTCGGATCGGCGCGATATTCGCCCTCCGCTAGCCCGTGCTTCAGCAGAGTCGCGAACAGCAGTTCGCCCGCATAGTCGCCGGTGAATGGCCGGCCCGTCCGGTTCGCGCCGTGCTTGCCCGGCGCCAGCCCGACGATCGCCAGCCAAGCCTCCGGATCGCCCCACACCGGCACCGGCGCGTTCCACCAGTCGGGATGCTCCGCCCGGCACTCTTCCCGGAACCGCACCAGCCGCGGGCAGAGCGGGCAGTCCCGCGGCGCCTCTACCTGCGGCACGGCGGACGGAGTCGCGGGTTGAAGAGGCATTCGCCCGTCATTGCGAGGAGCGTCGCGACGAAGCAATCCAGTTTCGTCGCGCGAGATAGATTGCTTCGCTCCGCTCGCAATGACAGGGCAACCCAGTAGTGCAGCACCTCTACGCCATCGCCATCGGCTCCAACCGCCCGCACGGACATCACGGCCGTCCCGCCGGCGTCGTCACCGCCGCCATTGCCGAACTCGACCGTGAATTCGGCCTGTTCGACGCCTCCCCCATTCTCCTCAACCGGGCGAGCGGCGGCGCCGGCCGCGACTTCGCCAACGCCGCCGCCATCGCCGAAAGCCCGCTCGACCCGCCCACCATGCTGAGCGCCCTGAAGGCACTCGAACGCCGCTTCGGCCGCCGCCCCGGCCGGCGCTGGGGCCCGCGCGTGCTCGACCTCGACATCCTCCTGTGGAGCGGCGGCCGTCACCGCAGCCGCACCCTCACCATCCCCCACGCCGCGCTCGCCACCCGCGAGTTCATGGTCCGCCCGCTCGCTGCCATCGCCCCTGCCTGGCGCGTCCGGGGACATCTCCATGCCCGCCACCTCGCGTGGCAGCTTGCCCACAGCCGCCCGCGCGACTAACTGCACCCGCGTGGGCCGTTAGCTCAGTCGGTAGAGCAACTGACTTTTAATCAGTAGGTCGCTGGTTCGAACCCAGCACGGCTCACCAACCACGTTCATTTTCAATGCCTTACTTAGCGGTTAGACAAATAGGTTAGACAGTTTCATCGTCCGAGCCGTCCCATTCGGACACTCTAGTGACGATTTCTGCTGCCAGTCGCTCCTGGTCCGCGCCGGCTGTGTAGAGCGCTACTTCCCGATCGTTCGACCACCCACCCAGCGCCTTGATCTGCTGGTTCGTGCCCTGCATCTCAGCTGCTCGACGCGCCGCCGCCTTGCGGAGACCGTGTGCCGAGCAGTGCGGCAGTCCAGCCTGGTCGCACCACTCGCGCATCTTGTTGCCGAACCCGGCCTTGCTGAAGGGCTTGCCGAACTCGGTCACGAGGAACGTCGTCAGTCCGACTGCTGGCATGGCATCGATCGCGGCAAGCATCTGCGGCGCGGCCGGAAGCCAAAGCGTCTTACCGGTCTTCGCCTGAACGTAGCGGACCCGACCACCCTTCACATGGGCTGGGCCGAAGCGATGTGCATCGCCGCGGCGCTGAGCCGTCCACAGGATGATCTCCAGCGCGAGGCGAGCCCTCGTACCCAGCGCGTGACGGGCGCGGTACTGCGCTATCTCCTCCTCGCTCCAGGTGTGGAAGCCGGCGTCCTTGTCCTGCTTCACACCCTCGGCGCTGTCGACGGGGTTGGCGCCGATCCACTCCAGCTTCACGGCGTACCGGAACAAGCGCCGCAGCTGCTTGCGGAGGTTGGCCGCAGCGACCTTGCCCCCGACCGTCCGCTTTCCGACGCGTCGTTTCTCGGCCTTGGCGACGAGAATGGCTTCGATGTCGATCGGGCGGAAGTTCGCGACCATGTCCGCACCGAACTGCTCGCGGAAGCCCTCAAGTAGGCTCCGGCACATGCGCTTTGTGTCGTCGCCCGAGTTCAGGAAGGCGGGGCTGCTGTAGTAGCGGGTCAGCAGGTCGTCGATCGAGCGCGGCTTGCATCTCGGCTGGAGCGCCGTCGCGCCCGCCAGTGCAGCGCGATAGGCTTCCTGGTACTCGTCGGTCGCCGGGTGTGGCAGGTAGATGCTGACCCCGTCGCGACGGAAGCGGAACCTTTCCTTCCCGTGCCGGTCGACGAACCGACTGACGAAGGGATCGCGCTTAGGCTTTCGAGCCATGGAGCCGGTCCAGTGGATTGCCCTTCGGCGCCGGGGCTGGCTCCGATTCTGGGTCGCCAATGATAACCTCGATCCGACCATCAACCAGCACGACGCGCGCAACTGGTTGGCCGGCCGCGGAGACCGCCTCAACCATGCGGCGGACGTCGTCCTTCTTGAAGGTCGCCCGGGCGGTCATGGCTAGGCGCGCACCCCCGCCACTGCACCAACCAGCGCGTCATCGCTCGATCGCACATAGTGCTGCCGGGTGATCTTCGAGCCTGGCGCATGGCCCAGCAGCCGCTGCAGGACATGTTCCGGATGATCGTCGGCGACATGGCTTGCGAACCATTGGCGCATCATCTTCGGCGTGATGCGGAGCGCATCGGCGGGCGCGGAGGGGTCGGCCTTGCGGGCGCGAACTAGCGCCTTCTGCATGGCGCCGCCCTTTGGCAGAACCGGCGAGAGGGGACGCAGCCCGGCCGTCATGGTCTCCCACAGTTGCTGCGCGCGCTCGTTCAGCGGCACGAAACGCCGGCGGCTGGGGGTCTTCACGCGGAAGTCCGACCGCATGCCGATGCCGACCTGCCCGGGCGCCTTCCAGTCACGGACCTGCAGCCGCTCGGCTTCGTGCGGCGACAGGCCGGTCAGCATCAGGAACTCCAGCGCGGCCTGGTGATTGGCCGGGACCGACCGGAGCGCCCACAGGAACGCTTCCTCGCTGGGGAGCGCCTGTTCCGTTGTCGGCACCTGGATCGTGGGAAGCCGCGGCCGCGCGCCAAGCATGCTCTCGTCGACGCACCAGTTGAGGATCTGACGCAGGACGTTGACCTCGGCCCTCACCGTCACCGGCGCATGGGTCTGCAGTCGCTCGCCCGCCCAGAGGTCGATGTCGGACTTGCGGAGCGCGTCGAGCTGGAAATGGCCCAGCCCGACGGTGAGCACGTTACCGATCGCTGTCTGGTTGGCGAGCGTCGACGGCGCCACCAACTGCAGGTCGGCCATGCGACTGCGGTATAGCAGCCACGCTCCGATTGCAGCGCGGAGCGTCACTGTCCGTCCCCCGGGCGCGACAGGCGCGTGTTGTTCGGCGCCGCCTCGCCGTGCAGGTCCTGCGCGATCTGCTCGGTCGTGCGGCGCGGCGTGGCTGGAGCGCGGGTCTGCTCCAGCGGGAGGATGCCCTGTTCGCGAAGGGCCTCCTCATACAGCTGCAGCAGCGTGTCGGCAGCGCGGGTCTCGCCCTCGCCTGCCTTGCGCCGCTTCAGGATGATCGCGAGGACGTTCTTGTCGAAGCCGTCGGCCTTGGCGAGTTCCTTGCGCGCGGAGATGTCCAGCCGAATGTCGGCCTGTTGTTCCTCAAGGTTCTCCAGCGCGCGGACATGGTCCCACAGCTTGCGGGCATCGTCGTCGCTGAGCGGCCCGCCGTTGTGGCGGTGCGGGGGTTCGGTGTGCTTCAAGCCTGCCTCCCGCCCATTGCCGCGCGACCGAATGCCAGCAGTGCTTCAGGAACAGCGCGGCGCATCTCTGTGCACAGCTTGTTCCACTTGCCGATCAGCGCAGTCTTCGTCGGATCCGCGCGCTCGGCGGCGTTGATGGAGACGACGGCGAGGAACGCGGTGAACTCGGCGGCGTCCTGGTACAGCTGGGCCTTGTCGGCTGGCAGAATGTACAGCGCCGCCTCCTCCTCCAGCACCTTCGTGATCGCCTCGCTGTAGCGTTGGCGGCTCTCCTGCAGCCGCTCCTCCATCGAGAGCACGGGCATGCCGTTCACCTGATTAGGCGCCACTGTAGCCTCCATCGTCGTTCGTGTCGGCCGGTGCCCGCGATGCGTCGACCTCGGCCGCTTCACGCTTCCAGTCGGCGAGCTCGGCGGTGAGTGCCTCCCGGAACGGCGCCGTGGTCTTCCGCGCCCACTCCGTGCGAAGGGCTTCCTCGCCCTGTTTCGCGGCCCCGGCGAGTGCTTGGCGAACGTCGTCGATCGTCGGCCCTGCGTCCTGCTGCTGCTGCTGAGCCTGCAGCGGGCGTACTGTGACGAGCCCCTTCTTGCCGCGCGTCTGGGTGAGGGCGAGCTTCTTCTCGCCCTCGATGTGCGACATGTGGCTGATGCGGATGCCGCCGACCTTCATGCCGCCGAACTGGACCTCGGGATCGCAGTAGAGCGTCATCGACCGGCCGACGTACTGCTGCGCGTCCTTGCCCCAGCATGCGACCATCGCGCGCCGCATCGTCTTGCACGGCTTGAACGGCTTGCCCTGGTCGCCTTCGTAGTGAACGGCGACAGGCTGGTCCGCAGCGTCGGTCCCGCGAACCTGCGTCACCGTGATCGTCCGCGGCCCGCCCAGCAGGTCGTCCGCGTTCAGCTGGTCTGAGCGGGCTGCAATGAACTTCGACATATCCATGTTCGTGTCCTCAGATGATGTGCTTCCAGACGCGGCGCGCGCGTATGGAACAAATGAGGGATGGGGTGACGCCGAATTGCCTGGCTAACTGCCGACCCGTCCCATGCCCCTCTGGTGCCTCAAGGATCGCGCGAACGTCCCCCTCGCTCAAATCACCATCTCCTCTTCGACCCGACGCTCGGTCGGGACCAGGCGCACGTCGGGGTCGACGAGCAATTCACGGTACGTCTTGAGAGCGGCGGCGAGCTTGCGTTCGAAGCCGCCGGCGATCTGCACGATTGCGTCCTGCACCTTCGGGTCCGGGTAGGCGCGGATCACGGGCATGTGCATGCCGCCGCAGTAGATCATGAAGTCGAGCCACTGCCGTTCGCTGACCAGCAGCCCGGTCTGAACCTGGACGAGGAACTCGGCGGGGATCGTCTGCTCGGCGACGTTCTCGATCATCGCCTGGACGTGGAACTTCTGCCGCCGGCTCTTGCCCTCGATCAGGCCGTGCTCACCGACCAGCCCGTCCGGCGAATAACCGATCGTGAAGCCCCAGCGGTCGTTGGTGATGAAGCCGACTTCGTGCACGGGCGCGAACCGCTCTGAGTAGAGGCGGCGCATCTCGGCCTCGTCCTCGTACCCGCGAAGCATCTCGTCGCCGATGTAGTAAGGCTCGACGTACCCGCTGATGCGCTGAGCTAGCAGCTCGTACAGGTGCGCACGGGACTTCTCGTTGTTGCACTCCTTCAGCGTGGCGGGCGTGACGATCAGCTTCATCTCGCTCGCGGTCAGGAGCCCGCAGCGAGCGGCAAACCACTCGTCGGTGCCCTGCTCAAGGTCCGTGTGGAAGACGATGCCCTTGCCACCGGGGAACGTCGGGCGTTCGGTCAGCTCGGGCCCGGGTGCGACGGCGTCGAAGGCGGCGTCGAAGGGGTTGTCGATGGCTGAGTGGGTCAAGCCGCCCTCCGTTCGTCGCTGTTCAGTTCGATGCGCCGGGTCTGAGCGATGTCGCTAAGGCAATGGTCGGCCTGCAGGCAGGCGATAACGACGTTCGTGAGACGGTCGCGCTCACGGGAGCCGTCCATCTTGCCGACCTGCTCGGCCCAACGGTTCGACATCAGCCGAAAGCCGCGGCCCAGCTCCAGCAGCGCGTCGGGCGACAGTGCCTCGGCTGCTGCCAGGGCGCGTTTGTCGGAGCAGTCGGCGCAGTCTTGCCAGGGCCCGCCCGACGGGGAGCAACGCCGGCCGCAGCCGTCGCATTGGTGATTGTGCGGGATCAGGCTCACGCGAGTTCCTCCTGCCGCTGGGGCTCCGGTCGAGGCTTGGGCTGATAGGGCCAGCCCTGCCGATCACCGGGGAGCTTGGACCCGTTCTGTGGCGGCGGGAGCGTCATGCTGCAGCCTCATCCCAGCGGGTGATGCGCTCGCCGGCATGGTCTTCGATGATCGCCTGAGAAGCGCCCTTGTTCGGGTGGCGGATGGAGCGGATTGCAGCGAGGCAGTCGACGCGCCGGGCATAGCCCTCGCCGCTGGTCGCGATGTTGTTGCCGTTCGCGGCGACGAGGCGCCAGCGATACTCAAGCGGGCCCAAACCGTACATGCGGCGGCTCGGATAGACGACGAACTTCATGGTTGTTCCCCCTTCAGAAACGGATGCTGACGTGGCGGATGGTGCCCGCGGCGATTGCGTCGGCGATCGACCGGGCGAGCTTGGGTGAGATGTCAGCCAGCACGACGGCGCTGATGTCGTCGGCGATCTCGGCGATTACTGCCTTGCGATGGCGCTCGTCGGCTTCGCGGCGCTCGCGGTCGGCCTGCTCCTTGCGTTCCCAGGCGAGCCGCTCTTCCTCCTTGCGACGGGCTTCAGCGGCTTCGCGTTCGACCTTCTCACGGGCGGCGCGCTCCTCCGCGAGCTGCGCTTCGTGCTTGGCGCGCTCTTCGGCTCGGGCCTTCTCCTCCGCCTCCCGAGCGGCGCGCTCCTGCGCCTCTTGGATGCGCCGGTCGCTCTCTTCCTTGGCACGACGGGCGGCTTCGGCAGCGCGTTCTTCGGCCTCGCGCGCAAGGCGCTCCTGCTCCTGCTTCTCGCGCTCGGCGCGGTCTTTCGCTTCGCGCTCCTCGGCTTCCTGCCGAAGCCGAGCGAGCTCGGCACGGTCGAGTTCCTCCTGATGGAGGCGAGCGCGAGCCTTCAGCAGGACAGCGATGGTCGCAGCCTTCGCCTCTGCCGCTTCGTCCAGGCGCTCCTGAAACAGTTCGGGGCTCGGGTCGTAGGCGTGGATCTGCCGTCCGCGGCGCTCGACCGTCTCTGCCGTGTCCTCTTCGCTGACGACGGCAGCTTGGCGCATCCAAGCAATCAGCCGGTCGGCTTCGGCCGCGCGCGCCTTGTCCTGCTCTTCCCATTCGGTGAGCGGACGGCGAACCTCGGCGGCGAGCGCGTCCAGTTCGGTCGTCATCTTCTTGCGACTGGCGTTCACCGCGGCCGTCTGCTTGCGCCATTCCTCGGTGAGCGCGAGACCGGCCTTGTCGAGCGTGGTCTTTGCCTTCGTCACCCTGAACGCCACGCTGGCGATTTCGGCGCGGCCCTTCGCGGTCGACGTGTCCGGCACGAAGCTGGCGACTTGGGCCTTCACCCGCTCGTAGAACTCGGAGTATTTCTCGTCGCTGGTGAACAGCGCGACTGCGTTCTGCTGCGCCTCGGCGACGATCAGTTCGGTTCCTGCCTCCGTCTGTTCGGCAGTCATCGCGTCCAGCAGGTCTGTCATCCGGGGCTCCTTCGCTTCGGGCAACATGGGTATAATTCCTACCCATGGCAGTCAAGCGCAAAGGTAGATTATCTCCCCACTACCCGTTTTTTCTGGGTATTTCGCCCCTAGCTGAAGAGCCAGTAGAGCAGGATCGGCAGTCCGATCATGACGATCATGCCCGGGTAGAGCCCCGTTCCGCTCCAGTGATTCGGGCGCTTCGGGTCCATCATGCGAGGTCGATCATCGAGCGCACGACTCGGCCGATCACCGTCCACTCCTTGTCGCCAAGGAAGATCGTCTCGTGCGCGGGGTTGGTGCTGAACGGCTCCAGGCGACGCACCGGGCGCGACTGGTATCGCTTGTACGTCGGCTCGCCCCGGTGGCTGAACAGGTAGAACTGCCCCGCCTTCGGATTGCGCTCCGCCGTGTTCACGATGATTCGCGAGCCCTCCGGCGACACGCGGTCCATCGAGTCGCCGCGGACCTCCGTTGCGAAGAACTGCCCGTTGCGAGGGAGCCCGCCCACGATCAGCCGCTCGGCTTCGCCCAGCTCAGCCACGTCGCCGATGTCTGCAGCCTGGCCGGCGCTAACCCACGACAGCAGCGGGATCTCCGCAGCGCCCGAGTCGGGCTGCTTGGGTGGCTCCCTCATCTCGCCGGTGCCGTCGTAGAGCCACTCGGCGCGCACCTTGAACTTCTCCGCGTAGCGCTTGGCCTGGTCGAAGCTGAAGGGCGCGTTTCCGTTCAGGTTGCTCTTGAACGTGTCGATGTTCCAGTGATTGCGAATCGCGGTCTGGCGCGCGGACAACCCGTTGGCGGCAAAGCCGCTCTCCCGGAATGCGCGGGTCAGTCGTTCGCTGCGTTCGGTCACGCAGAAGCCAGTAATCGCAAGCATGGGGATAATTTCTCCCAAAACGCGGTTGACCCTAGCGGGGAGAAAATATACCCAAATAGCCATGACCAGCACAGCCGCCGTTTTGCCGGTGTCCGATTTCGAGATTCCGACCCACCGCGACATCATTAATCGAGCCGGTGGCCCGGCGAAGGTTGCCGATGCTCTGAGCCTTGACGCCGAGCGCGGCCGCGAACGCGTTAAGGGCTGGGCTCGCGAGGACAGCATCCCCGGCCCCTACTGGCAGGGCTTCGTCGATTCGGAGCTCGCTACCCACGAGGAGCTTGCCCGCGCCGCGGCTGAGAAGCTGCGGACTGACGCGACTCGCGAGTAAAGCCGTGGGGCTGCGGGGGTATCAACAGGATCAGCTAGACCGGGCTCGATCGAGGCTGGCCGCTGGCGTGAAGCGGCTGCTGCTGCAGCTGCCGACCGGCGGCGGCAAGACGGTCATGGCGGCGGAGATGCTCGGCGGCGCAGCGCTCAAGGGCAAGCGCGCATGGTTCGTCGTTCATCGCAAAGAGCTGCTCGACCAGACCAGCCGGACGTTCGCGGCCGGCGGGATCGAGCATGGGTTCATCGCGACCGACTTCCCCGCAAACCCGTTCGCCCCGGTCCAGCTGTGCGGCATCCAGACGCTCGCCAACCGGCTGATGACCGTCGAGGCGCCAGACTTCATCGTCTGGGACGAGGCGCACCATGCGGTGTCGTCGACCTGGTCGCGGGTGATGAACATTTATCCGAACGCGCGACATGTCGGGCTGACTGCGACGCCGCAGCGGCTCGACGGCCGCGGGCTCGACGATCACTTCGACGAGATCATCACAGGGCCGACCGTGCGCCAGCTGATCGAGGCGGGCCACCTGTCGCGGTATCGCTACTATGCACCGGGACAGCCTGACCTTGCCGGGTGCCGGGTCACGGCCGGCGACTTCAACCGCGGCGACCTGTCTTCGATCATGGGAGACGCCGCGCTGATCGGCGACATGGTCGCGACGTACCAAAGGAAAGCGCCCGGACTGCAGGGCATCATCTTCGCGGTCGACACGGAGCATAGCCGGACGATCGCCGGTGAGTTCCGCTCTGCCGGCATCAAGGCCGAGCATGTCGACGGGCAGATGAAGAAGGCCGAGCGCGCTGCCCGCGTTCAGGCATTCCGCGCGGGCGAACTGCAGATCCTCACGAACTGCGAACTGTTCGGCGAGGGCTTCGACGTGCCGAACGTCTCCTACGTCGGGCTGGCTCGACCGACGCAGAGCCTCACCCTGTTCCTGCAGCAGGTCGGCCGAGCGCTGCGCGTCATGCCGGGCAAGGATGCGGCGATCATCTGCGACCATGCGGGGAACGCCTTTCGCCACGGCATGCCCGACGACGACAGGCAGTGGACGCTGCAGGGGCGCAAGAAAGCAAAGCGTGGGCCCTCCGGTCCATCGGATGCGCTGCCGATCCGCCAGTGCGCGGAGTGCTATCAGGTGTCCGCGTCGACGGTGGCGGTCTGCCCTGGCTGTGGAACGGCGTTCCCCGCGCGAGAACGTCCGGTCGAGTTCGCCTCGGGCGAGCTGTTCGAACTGGAGCGCGCGATCACGAAGAAGCGCGAGGCCGAGCAGAGGAAGGCTGAGGAGCGCGCCTGCAAGAGCGTCGCCGACTTCATCGCCTTGGGCGTCAAGCGGGGCTACAACAATCCGCGCGGCTGGGCTCTCAATCAGATCCGCGTTCGGCAGCAGTACCGCGGCGGCTGGCAGCGGAGGGCTGGATGAGGCCAGCCGACCGTGACGCAGTGCTGCGTACCTGTGAGTCCTACACGAAGCGCTTGGCCGCGGGAGAAACCGACCGCGAGGCCGTCGCTGCGCTCGCTGCTGAGGCTGGCGTCCAGCGCCCGGCGATATGGCGGCGTTTGCGCTCGGGCGGTGTCCTCGCGCCATACACGAAGCTGCCCGAAGACGCGGCGTCGAAGCGGCGCCGCTATCATCGCGATCAGTCGTCGCTGAGCGACAGAATAGCCGAACCGCCGCGCAACGTGCGGGTGCCGCAAGACGTGGTGAGGATCGAGCGGCCAGTCGCGCCCTGCTGGTTCTGCGGCGAGCGCGAAGGCTGTCGGCATCGGAGGAGCGCATGAACCGTCCAGACCCTACGCAGAGCCTGATCGGTAGCTCGGGGGCGATGCTGTGAGCGTCTCTGACTTCCTGCTGGTCACCTACACTATCGGCGTGACTTTTGGCTCAGGCTTTTGGGCTGGTCGCCTACGTACACCCCAGCAGCGCGGCGATGCGGAGTTCGGCGAGCGGGTGCGCCAAGGCTTGATCGATGAGCAGCGCACCCGGCTTTTCACCGGCAACGAGCGCCTGATTGGTATCACCATCGTGCGGCATGTCGAGTTCCGTGGCGTTCGCTACCGGGTTACCGCCGAGCGCGCCCATGACGGCGCGAGGGCCGCATGACCCTCCCCCCATCAACACAGGACCAGACAACCGGGCTGACCGTGCTTGATCTTTTCTCAGCGGCGGCCGGCGGTTGGTCGCTTGGGCTTCACCGCGCGGGTTTCGTCACTCTTGCGGCTTGCGAGGCGGTGGACTGGCGCCGCGCGCTCTACGCCTCGAACAATCCGGGTGTCCCCATCTATGACGACGTTCGCACTCTTACGGCAGCCCGACTTGTTTCCGACCTCGGACGACTGCCTGACATCATCGTCGGAAGCCCGCCCTGTCAAGACATCAGCTCCGCCAACACGAAGGGCAAGGGCGTCGAAGGGGAGCGCTCCGGCCTCTACCACGAAGCAGTCCGCCTCGTCGGAGAGTGCCGTCCTCGTTGGTATGCTTTTGAGAACAGCTCTAATCTCCGAACTCGCGGCGCGGACACCATCATCCCTGCGCTGGAAGCACTCGGCTACACCTGCTGGCCGTTCGTGGTTCGTGCTTCAGACATCCGAGCCAATCACGAACGCCCCAGGTCCTGGCTCATCGGATGCGACCTCGACCAGGTTGCCGACGCCGATCGCAACAGATGGACGGACGGACGGAGCTGGGGACGGAGCGGGTTCGACCTACCCCTTTCGGACGATCCTTTCCACCCCGCGCGCCTCGGACATGAAGGCGGGCGGACATGGAGACGCGGGCCGCATGGGAACGGTGCGGCATATGCTGGCAACGCCTCGGAAGACGGATGCGGACAGGGGCTTTCGTGGGGACATCAGGGCGCAACTGGACGGGCAGGCGAGCCGCCATGCTGGGATGCTGCCGACGCCCACGAGGGTTCGATACGGCAGCCAGAGCTACCCGGAAGACCCGAGCCGCAAGCGCCCGTCGCTGGAGACGCTGATCCGGGAGCGAGCGCCAACGCCCCTCAAGTCGGACAGCAAGGGGTCGCTGGGCATCCACGGAGCGAATGGCAAGGTGAAGTCGCCCAACAAACCAACATTCCTTCGCGATCAGAAGTGGGACTATGCGCGCCAAATCAGCCAGGTTCTCACGGATCATGGCCTCTCTGGAGCCTCGAAGACCTTGCCGGTCGTATACGGCTGGATGATGGGCTTCCCGCCCGCGTGGCTGGAACACGCATTGCTGTCGGCGGTCCAAGAGGGACGGCTGCGGCAAGCCTGATCGTCGAAGCCTACGGAGATGCGGTTGTTCCGCAGATACCGGAAGCGATCGGCCGCGCCATCCTTCGCGTGGAAGCCGCCATGCACACCCTCTCAAAGGCAGCCTAGCTCATGCGCGGGGGGACGAACCCAACTTCCGAAAAGCGCATCCTCGCCGAGGGCCTGATCGCCGTCACGGCTGAACCGGAGACACTCGTCTTCCGCAACAACACGGGCACTGCCTGGCAGGGAACGCGGCTGCAGCTGCATCCGGGGCAGACGGTCGTCATCCGCCCGGGCATGATCGTGCTGCAGGAGGCGCGGCCGATCACGTTCGGGCTTCCGGGCTCGGCGGACATCATGGGCGTGTGCCGCGGTCGAGCGGTGGCGCTCGAAGCGAAGACCTCCATCGGCCGGCAGTCCGACCAGCAGCGCAAGTTCGAAGCGGCGTGGACCCGCGCCGGCGGTGTTTATGGCGTGTTCCGCAGCGCTGATGAGGCGCTGGCGATCGTGCGGGGTGGGCTGTGAGTGGAGCGGTCGCATACGCTCGCGGCGTTATCCCATCGGAGGATCGGGAAAAAGACGACTTCTATCCGACGCCCTCCGAAGCCACGTGCTCGCTGCTCAAGGCAGAGGCTTTCGGTCCGGACGTTTGGGAGCCCGCCTGCGGTGATGGTGCCATTTCGCGGCTGTTCGAAGCCGCCGGGCACAGGGTCGTAAGCACGGACCTGGTGGACAGGGGATATGGCGAACCTCGCGTCGACTTCCTCATGGAACGTCGCCTGCTGGCCCCCCAGATCGTCACCAACCCGCCGTTTAAGATGGCGGAGCAATTCGTCCGCCACTCGCTAGACCTCGGTGCCGAGAAGGTGGCGATGCTGCTGCGGCTCGCTTGGCTCGAAGGGGCTGAGCGGAAGAAGTTATTCGACAGCACTCCCCTCGCCCGCGTCCACGTTGCCAGCCGCCGCATCAACATGGCGCGCGCAGGAACCGACTACGGCGGTGGCGGAGGTTCGATGATCGCCTTCGCCTGGTTCGTCTGGGAACGCGCGCATTCAGGTCCGCCGACGCTCGGCTGGTTCGACTGGAAGGAAGCAGCATGACGATCCTGAGCGAGGTCGAGGACTATCTGCAGCGCACGGGCGTCAAGGCGTACCGGCTGGGCGTCGACTCGTGCGGGGATCCGTGCATGGTGAGCCGGCTGCGCGCCGGTCGGTCAATGCGACCCGAGACCGAGCGGCGGCTGCGCGATTACATGGCCGGCCGGATTGGCCCGCATGTCCGCACCGGAGCGAAGGACAAGAGCGACACGCTCGACCGCTTCGCCGAACTGCTGTCGGAGCACGATCTGGAGACGGGCGACGTCGGCGGCGAGGCGGAGAAGTGCGGGCGGGCGATGGGCTTCACGCCTGGCTATGGTCGCAAGATGCTGTCCAAGCTGCGCGCGAAGATGGGGGCGCAAGCTGTCTGATGGCGTCGGCCCCCGATCCTTCCCTGTCAGAGGTCGAGCGCGCGTTCGTTGAGGAGATGTCCTCGCGCGGGTTCCTGCCGAACCGCATCGAGGCGAACACCGAGAAGTTCATCCGATTCGACGCGCCCGGCGACAAGGCGGGCAAGGGCAACGGCTACTACAAGCTGAAGACCGGCCCCTTCCCTGTCGGCTGGTTCGGCGACTGGAAGACCGGCGAGTCGTACCAGTGGTTCTTCCACGCTCAGGGGCGCGAACTGTCCGAAGCCGAGCGTCGGTCGATCAAGCGCGAACAGGCGAGGCTGAAGGCTGAAGCGGACCAGGCGCGCGAGACCCGGGAAGCGGAGATTGCCGAGAAGGCTTCCTCAATGTGGAAGCGGGCGGACACCAATACCGAAGGGTTCGCCTACCTCGAACGCAAGCTGATCGCGGTTCCCAAGGGGGTGCGCGCCTACAATTCGAAGGACGGCACTCGCCTTCTCGCTGTGCCGATGTGGGCGTTCGACATGAACGGCGCGCCCCAGCTGACCAACCTGCAGCTGATCGACGAGCATGGTCGCAAGCAGTTCCTGAAGTCCGGCCGGGTCTCTGGCACGTTCTTCAGCATCAAGGGTGACGCCTCGATCATCGTCATCTGTGAAGGGGTGGCGACCGCGTTCTCCATCTGGCAGGCAACAGGACTATCCGTCGTCGCGGCGTTCAATTCGGGCAACCTGATCGAGGTCGCGAAGGAGTTCTCGCGCTGGCGTCCGCTCGCCACGCTACTGATCGCCGCGGACAATGACGAGTTCGCGCCGGCGGATTGGGCCGAACGCACGAACGGCAAGCCGTGGGTGAACGTCGGCGTCAAGAAGGCCCAAGCTGCAGCCAAGACAGTCGGGTGCCGCTGGGTCCATCCCGTGTTCGAAGACGGCCCCTCCCGCGATCGCACGGACTTCAACGACCTGCACGTTCTCCAGGGCGAGCAGGCCGTCGCGGATCAGGTGCTGGGCGTGTTCCGCGCGACCGAGGCCGAGGACGCAGAGCCCGGAGCCGAGATTGTCGCCATCGACCGCGCCCAGGACGAGACATGGCGGATGACCCTGCCCCGCACCAGCGCGGGCAATCCGGACGGAGCGAACGTCGAGGGCGTAGCGATGTACATCGCCAACCACAAGCTGCTGCGCAGTCGGCTCCGGTTCAACCAGCTGACCAAGGCGATCGAGCTCGACGGCGCGGAACTGGAGGATCACCACGTCGCGGAGTTCCGGCGCATCATGCACTGCGACGGCTTCCGCGCGAAGAAGGGCGACGTGCAGGACGAGATGGTTGCTGAGGCGCGGCGCCACAAATTCGACCCGCTCGGCGAATATCTCCACGGGCTGAAGTGGGACGGTAAGCCGCGCATCGACTGTTGGCTGGCAACGTACCTGGGCGCGGCCGATACGTCGTACACGCGCACGGTCGGACGCAAGGCGCTGATCGGCGCTGCAGCTCGCGCGCTTGACCCGGGCTGCAAGAACGACACCATGCCGGTGCTGGAGGGCGATCAGGGCGCGGGGAAGTCCACCGCTCTGCGCTACCTGTTCGGAGACCGGTTCTTCGTCGACCACCTGCCCGACTTCCACTCGAAGGACAGCTTTCAGCAGCTGCAGGGCGCATGGTGCGTCGAGGTCGCCGAGCTGTCAGCGCTGGGCAAGGCCGACGTGAAGGACGTGAAGCAGTTCCTCTCGCGCCTGGTGGACAAGTACCGCCCGCCATACGGCAAGATGCCGATTCAGGTGCCGCGGCGCTCTGTGTTCTGGGGAACGGTGAACCCTGAAGAAGGCGGATACCTGCGCGATCCGACCGGCGCGCGGCGGTTCTGGCCTATCGAGACCGGCAAAATCGACCTGGCTGGCATCCTGCGCGACCGCGACCAGCTGTGGGCTGAAGCGGTGAAGGCGTTCCTCGCTGGCGAGAAGTGGCACTTGGAGGACCGCGAGGCTATCACAACCGCTGTCGCCGAGCAGCAGAAGCGCCGCGAAGTGGATCCGTGGGAAGCTCGCATCGAGGCATGGCTGCG
>ERZ1066122.1702-NODE-1702-length-16526-cov-11.694797_pt1 | contig 16526 bp, 12 predicted proteins | sample MGYA00382769_ERZ1066122 | MGnify/ENA primary metagenome ERZ1066122 (study PRJEB33369, sample SAMEA5778352) | biofilm metagenome | biome: Industrial cooling water; feature: Water cooling tower basin; material: Biofilm | place: United Arab Emirates | collected... | reverse complement strand
AATTCCCTCGTAGCTCGGGCCCATAAAGGTGAGCGCATACTCAACCCTCTGCGGTCTCACCTCGCGGCCCTTGGCGCGAAACAGCATGCCATTCTCGTCAATCACGACGCGTGGCTCCTTCGAGCAGTCTCCGGCCGGTGCATAGCTGCCGAAGATGTGATCGAGGCCCTGACGCTCTAGATTGGACAAAGGGAGCGCTTGGGCGACTGCCAAAAAGAGTGCAGAAAGGCTGGCGCCTGCCAATACCAAACGAAGTCGGCGAGCTTGTCTCGCCTGAAGGTATAGCGTTCGCATAACCACTCCGCCCTGAGTCGATAGATCCGCGTCCGATTGCTGGTCGACTTTGAAGCAAATCGATTTGCCGCAACACAAGTTAACCCACATCTGCCTCATTCGTCAAAGGACCAAGGCTGTATGTAGTAAGCGGTGCGTGGCGCGTTCCAGCTTTGGGCTGGAGGCATGGAACATGCAAAGAGGAGTAAAATCGCTTTTGGGTCCGCTTCAGCTTCCTGTATGTCGAGCATCGGGGAACGCACATAAAGCAGCTGCCATCCGCAGCCCGAGTAGGCCAAGTCGGCTACCGCCCCAGGCCGGGACATTCGCGATCACCGCACTGTACGTCTGCTTATTTCGGTAGCCGCCATTTCACCCTAAGGGATGATTTTCGAACTTGCCTTTGGCGGGTCATGCATGGTTCGTGACCGTAGTCTTCGCGCTGCTCTGACCTTTGCCTTCGGAGTTTCAGAAACTCGAGCCGAGACTTTCCACCGTACTGTCGCGGTTGCGGGTTCTCGGCCATTCCGCACCCTCCGTGCCGCGCCTGTAGTGGTCGGTGTCGCACTGGGCGCAGGATCCTTGCAGGAAAATGCCGCTCTCGGCGCGCTTCGCCTCGGCTTTGCCGCCGCTAAGCTTGCGCAGTATGCCCGCTAGGTCGCAGCGGCACGATGCGAATTCGACCGGCATGACCACCGCCGAAGCGCGCAGCAGCGGGAAGAAACGCCGTTTGCCGAACCGGTCCTGCGACCACATCCCAGCCGCTGCCACATCGCGGTGGTGGTAGAGGCTCTGAACGTCCGATCGGAACCGCCCGAGCAGGTCCGCGACTGCAGCCATTCCGACCGCCTCGTCCGCCGGCAGGGAAGCGAAGAAATCGTCGCCACCGATATGGCCGATGAAGGCACGGTGGCTGTGCTGGAAGCGCGCCAGCTGCTCAGCGAACATCAGCAGCGCCCGGTCCCCCGCCTCAAACCCGTACTTGTCGTTGAACGGCTTAAAGTTATCGAAATCGAAGAACACCAGCGTACGCGCCTCGCCTGCGGCCAGACAGGTGGCGACGTGGTGCTGGACCGACTGGTTGCCCGGCAGCGCGGTGAGCGGGTTCTGGTCGCGCGCAATCGCCACCGCGCGCTCCGAGGCGAGCTGCAGCATCGCCACATTGGTCAGCACGCCGACATAGCGCTCGTCCTCTGCCAGAATCAGGCCGGTGCTGGAGGCGGCGACTATGTAGGTATCGACCAGCTCTTCCTGCGAGAAGCTGATCTCGCCCACTGGCAGGCGGCTCGTGTAGGCGTCGACGCGCTGGTCGATTCCCTTGTTGCGCAGCAGCGCGGAGGAATAGTCGCCGAAGATGAGGTGGCGGATCTCCACCTCTCGCACCGCGCCGAGGATGAAGCCGTCCTCGTCGACGACGGGGATGAAGGGAAGGTCGTAGCCCTGCTTGAAGCGCGCTACCGCCTCGGCGATCGGGGCGCCGCTACGCAGGGGCTCAGGGGTGAGGATGAGATCGCTGATGCGATCGGTGACGCGGCCCGGCGCGCGTCCGGTGTCGACCGCGGTATAGGAGGGGCTGAGCGCGGCAAGATCTGGCGTCGGTCGTGCAATCAGGAAGCCCTGCACGAAGTCGCACCCCGCATCGCGCACCGCGCGCAGCTCCGCGGGGCGTTCAACCCCCTCCGCCACAACCAGCAGGCCCAAGGAATGGGCCATGCGCACAACATTCTGGACGATCGCGGCCTTGCGCGGGTCCGTGTCGATGTTGCGTGTGAAGAACTGGTCGATCTTCACGTAATGCGGGTTCACCAGCGTGAGCGTCTCCAGGCCCGAGTAACCGCGCCCGAAATCGTCGATGGCGATACGCACGTTGAACTTCTGGTAGACCTCGATCAGCTTTGCCAGCTTTTCGTCGGAAACCGGCGGCATGCGTTCGGATATCTCGATGCACAGATTGCTGGGCATCAAGCGACTGTCCTTCAGGTGGTTGACGATGTTGATCGGTGAGGCGTCGTGGTGGTCGAAGACGCGGTTGTCGATGTTGCAGAACAGGCGGACCCGGTGCGCCATGTCCCAGCGCGCGAATTGCGAGATGGCCCGCTTGAGCAGGGCCCGCTCGACGAGGTGAATCTCCTCGCGCGCATAGGCGCAGTCGAGCAACTCGAAGATCGAGGCGAAGGGGGCTTCGACCGGCAGTCGCGTCAACGCCTCTAGCCCGTGGACCCGCATCGAGCGGGTATTCACGATCGGCTGGAAGTTGATGATGCCCTTCTCTGCCCAGAACAGGGGGGCGTCGAGAGATGAAGGGTCGAAATGTTTCATGGTGCGCCTAAAGGTGATCCCTCGGACATCAGGCTAGGCGCGCCAAGGTTAACGCTCCGCGTCATGGCGACGATGTTAGTTAGGGCTAAAGCGCGGGGGCTCGGACACCTCTGCGTAAAGGCGCGCAAAGGCTGACCGGGTCGACAAAGGCCTTGAACCCAACAGCATCGCTGACCGGATCGCAAGGGCGCATTGACGACACCCAATCGTCCAGTGCGAGCTAAGCGCGCGTTCCGCTTGTACCTCACCGTCGACGTTCGGCTTAGCCGCATTCCCGCAAGAACTGCCGCTCAGCAATCGGTCCCGTTTTAGTCGGCGAGCTTGGCTGGTCGAGCAGTAGCTGGTCGTCGGATGTGGGCGTAGACCTGCCACTACACACATCGAACGGGAGATGCCGGTAAGTCCCAGCGCCGGTAGGTCGGCTCCTCGGCGCTCACGAGGAGCCGAGTGCCCAGATTTCCGTGTTCTCGGCGAGGGTAAGCGCGTCCTCGACATCGATCCCGAGGTAGCGGCCTGTATTCTCGATCTTGCTATGGCGGAGAAGGATCTGAACGGCACGGAGATTGCCGGTGTCCCTGTAGATGATCGATGCTTTGGTTCGCCGCAGAGAATGGGTGCCATATTCGCTTCGCATCAAGCCGATCCCACTCACCCATTCATCAACAAGCCAGGCGGATTAGCGGTCCTTGAGCGCGGCCGCGTTGGCGGCGACCGGCGAAAGAGCGGCTGTCGTCGCCACCTCGAGCGCGGCGGCCTCCTCGCAGGCGGGCAGCAGCGCCAGCGCGGCGAGCGGCAAAAGCAGCAGAGCCTTGCGCATCGGGCTATTTCTCCTCGCCCGGCAGCAGCGCGGCCAGCGCCTCGCGGCTCAGCGGCGCGCTGCCCGCGGGATAGGCGTAACCCGCCTGCATCGGGCTGACCGCGATTGCCTTGCGATAGACCACGCTCTCATCGTCCAGCTGATCGGGCGTCGGCTCGGCGGTGTTGAAATCGAAGCTGACGCCCGGCAGCGGCGGCACCTCGACCCCGCGCGAACGCGCCATCATTGTCATCATCGGCGAGGCGCTCGCCGCCATGTTGGCGGTGAAGCCGACCTTGTAGGCGTTGTAGGTCCCGATCTCGGTGAGCTGCCAGCGCGCGCCCTGGAGCCGGTCGGGGAAGTTGACGTTGAGCGCGAGGCCCGGCGGCAGCAGCGCGCCTGCCGCGCCCGCCCGCGCCTCGAGATGGGCGACCAGCCTGACCGAGGCCCGCGCCACCTCGGCCGAGAGCGGGTTGTCGAGGCTCGCCGCCTCGGTCCCCGCCCCGGCGCTCAGCGCGATCGCCGGGATGCCGCTGACGGCGGCATATTGCGCCGCACTGACCGTGCCCGAGGACAGGATGATCGCGCCGACGTTCTGGCCCTCGTTGGGGCCGGACAGCACCAGGTCGGGCGCCTTGCCCCAGCGCGCCATGCCCACGACCTCGATCCCGTGGAGCAGCGCCGCCACGGGTGTGCCGTCGACATAGTGGAAATCCCCCGCGGGCAGCCCCGCCTTCGTCATCGGCCCCGCGCCCGGCGCCCCCGCTTCGGCCGCGCCGTTGAGGCACGGCTCCTTGAGGGGCGCGATCGGCCGCGCGATGCCGAGCGCCGCGCCCTGCCCGCTCTGGTTGACGCAAGGCACCGAGACCACCACGTCGTGCCCGGCCGCCCTCAGCTCCTTGTAGAGCGCGACCACGTTGCTGGTCAGGCCGTCGTCATTGGTCAGCACGATATTGCGTGCCGCCGCCGCGGCCGGGGCAAGGCCCAGGGCGGCGGCGGCAAGCAGGGCGGTCAGGTGGCGGCGCATGGCAGGTTCCCCTCGGATCAGAAGTTGAAGCGCACGCCGAACAGGTACCGCTCCCCGATGCGTTCCACCTCGGACGGGGTCGCCGGCGTGCCCTCATAGGCGACATAGGTCTCGTCGGTGAGGTTGGCGAGATCGGCGAACAGGGTGATGTTGCCGGTCAGCGCGTAACGCATGGTGACGTCCAGGTTCTCGAACCCCTGCCGGAACTCGCCCGCGCCGAGCCCGCCGAGGGTATCGAGGAAGTCCGAACGCTTCTGGTAGGCGACCCGCAGGCTGAGCCCGGCATATTCGTAGAACACCGATGCGTTCAGCACCGTGTCCGACAGGCCCTGGAAGGCGAAGGTCTGAAGCGTGCCCGCGGCATTCCTCGCCTCGAAATCGCCGTCCAGCAGGGTGAGGTTGCCCTGCACCCCGAGCCCCGCCAGCGCGCCCGGGAGGAAGTCGAACTGCGTCTCGATGTTGAACTCGACCCCGTAGAGCTTGCCGGTCTCGCCGTTGAAGGTCGATCCTAGGAGGTAGTTCGAGCGGTCGATCCCGCCGCTGTCGTAAAGGTCCGATCCGACCCGCTGCTGGCTCTGGTAGAGCACGTCCTCGACCCAGCGGTGGAAGCCGCTGATCGAGGCGATGCCGTTGCTGGCGAAGTAGTATTCGATCGCAGCATCCACGCCCCAGGTGTATTCGGGGGTGAGGAAGGGGTTGCCGCCGTTGATGGTCGCGGCCGTGTCGCTGATCGAGGCGCCGACGCGGATCGCCGCATAGGCCGGGCGCGACACGCCGCGCTGCCCGCCGAGGCGCAGAACGATGTTGTCGCTCGCCTCGTAGCGGATGTTGACGCTCGGGAAGAGGTCGAAGAAGTCCTGCGCGGTGGCAAGCGGCGCGGGCGCCGAGCCGACCAGCACGGTGCCGGCATTGTCGATCTCGTACTGCTCGGCGCGCACCCCGGCGACCAGCTGGAAGGGCCCGGCGTCCCACTGGGCCATCACGTAGCCGGCATAGATCCGCTCTTCCTGGTCGTAGAACGAGGTCGGCAGGACGAAGTTCGCCGGGTTGATCCCCGCCCGCCCGAGCGCGGCCTGCAGCTCGCGGTTCATCGCGCGGGTATCGACATAGTTGATCCCGACGCCGAGCGGGAACTGGGTGTCCCACGGCCGGTCGGTGGCGAAGGCGTTGGGGTTGAACCCGGTCGCCGCCAGCGGCACCACCCCGCCGATGCCGATATTGTTGCCCGCGATGTCGCGCCGCGTCGCATAGAGCCCGGCGCTGAGCTTCAGTTCGTCGAGCTGCTTCCACGCATCGAGCCGGCCCGAATAGGCGTCCGAGACCACCCCCTGCACGATCGGGATGAGCACGGTGCGCGGCAGGTTCTGCTCGGTGATCGGGATCGAGGTCAGCTCGGCCCCGCGCGACAGCACGCCGCCGGTGTTGACCGTGCGGAACAGCCGCACCACGGGAAAGCGCGGATCATCGCTGCGGTCGTAGTCGACGCTGATCGAGCGGATCGAGGACTGGATCAGCGGCAGGTCGGTGGTGTTCTCGGTGCGGGTGTAGCCGACGATGCCCTTGATCCCGCCGTCCTCGGTCTGCCAGTCGAACCCGGCCGAGGCGATGATGTTCTCGTTGATGTAACGCCCGTCGTTGTAGTTGGTGGTGATCGAGACGTTGTCGAGACTGCCGGTCAGCAGCCCCCGGGTGCCGCGCGCGGTGGCCTCGCCGATCTCGATCTCGTAGGCGTGGCGCTCCTCGCGGTCGCGGAACTCGGTGTAGATGCCGTTGACGAACAGCTTGAGGTCGTCGTTGGGGCGGAACTCGAGCGCGCCGAACAGGCCGTTGGTCTCGCGGCGCAGCTCGTAGTTGCGGATGTCGATGTCGATCGGAATGCCGTTGGCGTCGTAGCCCGCCTCGCGGTTGTCGGTGACCTGGTCGCGCAGGTAGTGCGAGCCGCCCAGCGCAATGCCGAAGCGGTCATTGGTCCACGAGACACGCAGCGAGCCCGAGCGCTGCTGGCCCTCGCCGAGGCTCATCAACCCGTAGCCGGCATCGCCGGTGACGCTGAAGCCGGCCTTGCCGTCGTCGAGCGGGGAGAAGGTCTGGAGATCGACCAGCGCGGTGATCGCTTCCGAGGTGATGTCCGGCGTCAGAGACTTGTTGACGACGAGCTGCTGGAGCAGCACCGCGGGCACCGCATCGAAGCGGAAGGCGCGCTCGCCGCCGCCTTCATCGGTGCCGGTCTGGGGCAGGCCGTCGATGGCGACCGAGGTCCAGCGGTTGGGCGCGCCGCGCACCTGGATGTAGCGGGCCTGGCCCTGGTCGAGCTGCACCGCGACACCCGGCAGGCGGGCGAGCGCGGCGGCGACGTTCTCGTCCGGGAAGCGCCCGACCGAGTCGGCGGTCGCGACATCGACCACGTTCATCGCGGCGCGCTTGGTCTCGGTCGCGTTCTCGAGCGAGTCGCGGATCGAGCCGGTGACGATGATCTCGTCGACATTGGTCTCGCCCTCGGCCGCCGCTTCGTCCTGCGCCAGCGCCGGGCCGGCAAGGACCAGCGCGGGCAGCGCCCCGCCGCACAGCAACATCGCCCGCACACCTCTGGTTCGAACCGTCATCACCGATACCCCCTTGTATTGATTCGAGGCGGAATTAGAACGTCTGTAAGTAATCCGGGTGACAGTGATGGTCGCAGCGGCAGCACCGTGACAATCGGGGGTTCTTCGTGAAGTTGCTGCCGAGAGCCACGCGGGGACGGTCGTGAATGCATCAGGAAAGTGACGCAAGACCGACCAAAATGCGCCTGATTGACGCAGTTCTTTCACTTTGGGCCGATGCGCCGGCCGACAGCATCTCGGTTCGCGCGCTGGTGCAGCAGGCGGGGGCGGCGCAGGCAGCGATCCATTATCACTTCGGCGATGTGGAACACTTGTTTGCCGAGGCTTCCGCGACCGCCCTCGACAGGGCCAAGGGCTGGATGGAGGCCCGCCTCGCTGCGCTCGGCGGGCTGGCGGGGGGCGAATGCGCGACCGGCCTCCAGGCCTCGCTGATCGCCTCAACCATCGCCGACTGGACTGGCGGGGAGCGCCGCCTAGCCATGGCCGCGCGGCTTGTGCCGGGCGCGGGGTGGCAGGCGGCGTGGGACGATTTCTGGACGCAGCTCGCCGCGCTCGTCGGCCTCGGCGCGCACGCCCCCACTCTCGCCGCCTTCGCCGCAGGGGAGAGCGCGCGGCACTTGCTGGTCTGGAACCCGCCGCTCGACCGCGCGCTGCTCGAGGAGACCGCAGCGGCGCTGGTCCTGTGGCTGACCGAGCGGCGATTCGCGCCCGACCCGGTGCGCGCGGCGCACCAGCGGCTGGCACTGGCCGGCTATGCCCGCCCCGCGCCGCGCCACGACGACGCGCTCGCCGCGAGCATCGCACAGGCCGCCGCCGAGCTCCTCGCTGGAGAGGGCCATGCCGGGGTCACCTTCCGCGCCGTCGCCGCGCGCGCCGGGGTGACGCTCGGCAAGGTCATCAACGCCTGCGGCACCAAGAGCGAATTGCTGCGCGGCGCGCTCCACCGGCTCTACGAACGCGAGGCCCTCGGTGGAGACGCTGAGCGCTTCGTCGCTCGAAGCTTCCCGCCCGAGGTGGTCCTCGGCCACCTGCTCGAGGCGGTGCTCGCGGGACAGCCGGTGCTGCGCGCCTATGACGAGATCGAAAGGGCGATCTACAACGGCGCCGAACATGCCGATCTGCGCGGCGTGGTGCGCTCAATGGAGGACCTGAGCGGCGCATGGGCGCTACAGCAGATGCTCGGGAGTCAGGTGCCCCCGGCTGCGCTGGTTGCTGCTTTTTCGGCGGTCATCCGTGGGATCGGTTCTCGTGTGGTCCATGGAGGCTATTCGCAGGGTGACCTGCGATCACATGCGCTGATGGAGCTACAGCCCTTCGCGCCCTCAGAGCAATGGCAGGATGCGGGTTTCGTCAAGAGCCCACGGTGACCGCATCGAGGTCGATTTCAGACTGGCGGGAACTTTCTAGAAGCGAGGCAAAGCCGCCATGAGGACAGCGGCAGCTCCACGACCCAAAGGTGCTCAATCCAAGTCGCTGCTTTACAGGTCTTGGTTCGCCAGAATTCGCCATTCCATTCTCGGAAATGAGCCTCGAATCCAACCATTGCCGGATGTGGGGCTATTTTCAGACCGTCAGCTTTTCCGACCGTTTGGGCATAGTCTCGCAAGTTCAGGCACGCAGTTGGCGTTGATAACCCACCCCATCGCGCAGCAGGCCGGCAACAGCTTCGGCAGCGACCGGTCGCGAAAAGAGGTAGCCTTGAATATTCTGGCAGCCTTCACGCTCCAGCACTTCGAACTGGGCGATGTCCTCCACGCCTTCCGCAAGCGTCTCCATCCCGAGCGCCGCAGCCAGCGTGGTGATCGCGCGGATGACCGCATGGCCATTGCCGCTGGTGCCGAGATCCTCAACAAAGCTCTTGTCGATCTTGACCTTGTCGAACGGGAATGAGCGCAGGTAGCTGAGCGAGGAGTAGCCCGTGCCAAAGTCATCCAGCGCGATCTTCACGCCCAGGTCGCGCAAGGAATGCAGCGTTGCCAGCGTCGTATCGACATCGGCGATGAAGATGCTTTCGGTGATTTCAAGCTCCAGGCGCTGCGGTGCCAGCCCGCTTGCCGACAAAGCCGAAAGCACAACGCTGGCGATGCCGGTGGCGGCGAATTGTTTGGGGCTGACATTGACCGCAACCGAGACATCGCTGGGCCAGGTGGAGGCCTGGTGGCAGGCCTCGCGCAGCACCCATTCGCCGATCGGGACGATCAGCCCGGTTTCTTCGGCCAGCGGAATGAACTCGGCAGGGCTGACCCGTCCGCGCGTGATGTGATTCCAGCGGATCAGCGCCTCGAACCCGGTCAGGCGCTTTTCGGCGAGGCTGTAAAGCGGCTGGAAATTGAGCTCGAACCCGCCCTCCTTGATCGCGGCGCGTAGGTCCAGCTCCAGCTGGCGGCGCTGGCGGGCGGCTTCATCGAGCGCCGGTTCGAAGAAGTGGTAGGTCGACTTGCCTTCGTGTTTGGCGCGGTAAAGCGCCAGGTCGGCGTTCTTCATCAGGGTAATGCCGTCCTCGCCATCGCCCGGCGCCAGCGCTATGCCGATGCTGGCGCTGGAACTGGCCGCCTGCCCGTTGATCGTCAGCGGGCGGTTAAAGCAGGCCTGCAAGCGGTCGGCGATGTTGCCGAGGCTCGCCTTCTCGTCGATCCCGTCGATCAGCACGGCGAATTCGTCGCCCCCCAGCCGCGCAATCAGCGCGTCGGGCAGGTCTTCCTTGAGGTGCTCCGCCACCATCCGCAGCAAGGCATCGCCCGCCGGATGGCCAAGCGTGTCATTGACCATCTTGAAATCATCAAGATCGACATATGCGACCAGCACCTGCTCCCCCGTCCGGCGGCGGGTGAGGACATTGGCGAGCTGTTCGGTGAACAGCTTGCGGTTGGGCAGGCCGGTCAGGCCATCGTGCAGGCCGACATGGATGATCTGGCGTTCGCGTTCCTCGATCGCGGCGACCATCTGGTTGAAGCTATCCGCCAGCCGCCCGATCTCGTCATCGGTCTCGACGGTCAGGCTGACCTCGCGGCCCTGCCCGATCAAGCGGGTCGCCTCGTCGAGCTGCTGGAGCGGTTCGGTGACCGAGCGCGCGACCTTCCAACTGAGCCCCAGCACCAGCACGATGCCCCCGGCGGCGAGCAGGGTCAGCCACCACTTGAGGCTGGCATAGGCGGCAAGGGAGTCGGCAAGGTCATGGCGCAGCACCAGCCGGGGGGCAATGCCGTCCTGAAGCACGGCAAGGTCGGAGACGTGATAGAGGAAGCGCTCGCCTGCGGCTTCGCGTTCGAACACGGCATTGGCCGCTGCGCCGCGCAACCATTCGGGCTGGGTGCTGCCTTCTGCGACCTGGGCTTCCAGCGCGATCGGGGCGAGTTCCACTAGCCGGTCAAGCTCGGCGCGGTTGAGCGGCTGGGCGATCACCAGCCAGCCGATCAGATCGGGCGCTTCGATGGGGGCGGCGGCGGCCAGCGCGAGGCCTTGCCCGGAAGCGATGATCCCGCGCGTCTCGCCCGCGTCGAGCCGGGCCCACAGGGTTTGTGGCGCAGGCACGCCGCTGGCATCGGCGGCGAGCACGTCGCCCTCCAGCGTCAGCACGAAGGCCATGTCGCTGCGCACCCGCTCTTCAAGGCTGGCGAGCGCGCTGGCAATGGTGGGTGCGTCACCGGTGGCGACCGCCTGGCGGAAGCCGAAGTCATGGGCCAGCACCCCGGCCTGATCGCCCATCTGGCGCGCGCGTGCGGCAAGGATTTCGTCGAACACCCGGGCATTGGCCTGAAGATCGCGCGCGGCACTCGCCTCGCCAAAACGCGACAGGCCCTCAGCCGCGAGCGAGACCACCACCCCCAGCACCACGGCAAACAGCCCGGCATAAAGCAGCGCGATACGCGCGCTCAGCGTGCCGAAGCGCCAGGCGAGAAGGCGGGCGACGGAGCGCAGAACCGGGCTCATCGCAGCGCCACCTTGAGCTTGTGGTTCTGCGCCCCGCCGGTGATGGTGATGGCAGACGCGCTTTCATTGCCCGGCGTCCGCAGCGCCGGGTGCCACACCGTCAACCGCGCCGCGCCGCCCGCCATGCCGCTGAGGGTGACATAGCCGTTCTGGTCGGTCTTGCCCGCAAAAGGCATGTCGGTGACGCGGATATAGCCGCGCATCTCATCATGGATATTGCATCCCAGCTTGACGCTGCCGGCGACATTGAACGTGTGCGTGCGGGTCTGATCGCGGCCGTAGAGTTCGATTTCAAAGCGCGCGGGCTTGGAGAAGGAATAGATCGAGTGGCGCACATTATCGAGGTTGGGGAAGGCGACCGTGCTGCCGCGCGCCACGATCAGCGTGCCGGGCATGAAGGTCTGGTCCTTCTGCGCCATGCCCATCTTCCAGGGAAAGCGGATCGCGCCTGCCGGGGGCTTGCTGGCGTGCAGTTCGACCACGGCATCGCGCACCGGCAGGCCGCGTTCGTCGACCACCTGCACGCGCAGGGCAGCAGGCGTGGCGGCAGTGACGCTGAAGACGCCGCCGAGCGCGGCGGTCACGGCAGCAAGGGCGGCAAGCAGGGCGCCGTGCGCCGTGCGGGGAGACATCTGGACAGGCATAAACAGCGCCGGGCTTTAGCCGCGACCCTTTAAGAATCCCTCGCCATGCGGTTTAATGGCGGTTTACCCTTTGCGGCTAACGGACGGAGCGATGATTCCCGCCCTTGCCTCCGTGCTGGTGCTCGCCGCGACGGCGCCCGATTTCATGCCGCAGATTGCCTATGCCCCGGTGCTCGATGCCGAGATGGAGGCCCGCCCGTCGGCGATCGCCCCTGCACCCGTGCCGCTCGCCCCCGCGCCGACGCAGCGCGCGCTGGCCCCGCTGGCAGAGGCGATGGCGCTGGCGGACGAAGGCTTGCGGATCGGCAAGGTCGATGTGCTGAAGGGCGGCAAGCTGCTGCTGACCAACGGCGTCACCACCGTCGAGGGTTCCTCGGGAGGGGGCCTTGCGCGCTGGGCGACCATCGGCGGGCGGCAGATGAGCGGCGGAATCGGGCTGTCGGCCCATGGCACCGCGATCGAACTGCCAGATTTCGGCTGGCGCTCCTACGGCGTGCTGCTGGGGCTGGGCGACCGGATGGAGTTGAGCATCGCGCGCGCCGATTTCGACACCCGCGACGCGGGCGCGCTGCTGGGGATCGGGCGCGGCTACACCTTCAACCTCGATGCCTTCGGCGCAAAGCTGCGCGTGGCGGGCGATGTCGTCTATGGCGAGACCTGGCTCCCCCAGATCGCCATCGGCGTCGAGCACAAGCGCAGCCGCGACGGCGCCCTGGTGCGCGCGCTTGGCGCAGCGGAGGCGAGCGGGACAGATTACACCCTGTCGGCCACCAAGCTGCTGCTGGACCAGAGCCTGCTGGTCAGCGCCACCCTGCGCTACACCAAGGCGAACGAATTGGGCCTGCTCGGCTTCGGTTCCGCCAATGGCGGCTACCGGGCCCAGTTCGAAGGATCGCTGGGCTATCAGCTGTCGCGCCGGGCCGTAATCGGGGCGGAATATCGCACCAAACCCGACAATCTCGGCCTTGGCGACGATGACTGGATGGACATTTTCGCCGCCTATGCCCTGACCGACCATCTGACCCTGACGGCGGCCTATGTCGATCTGGGCTCGATCGCCACCTTCTCCGATCAGCGCGGCGGGTTCCTGTCCGCGCAGGTCGCCTTCTGATTGCCCCGGAGCCTTCCCCATGTTGCTGACCACCGCCACCGCCACCGCCGCCGCTGCGCTGATGCTGCTGCAACAGGCCCCAGCCGAAGGCACCGACTGGGACGCCGAATTCGGGGTCGAGGCGAAGGAGCGCGATCCCGTCACCGGCGAATTCCCCGTCGATCCCTATACCCCATCCAACGCCAATGCCGGCGCCGCGCCCCATGAAAGCGCCCGGCTGGTCGAGGCGTTCGGCGGGCGCGAGGGGATCCGAAGGATCGCCGAGCGCACGGTCGATCTTAGCGAGGCTGATCCGCGCATCGCCGCGATCTTCGAAAGCCATGACATGGTGCGCCTAAAGCGCACGCTGTCCGAACAGTTCTGCTACCTGCTCGGCGCGGGCTGCGATTACACCGGGCGCGACATGCGCAGCACGCATGCCGACATGGGCGTGACCAAGGCCGACATGAACGCGCTGGTCGAAAACCTTCAGGCCGCCATGCGCGAGGCCGGTGTGCCGTTCCCGGCGCAAAGCCGTCTTCTCGCCAAACTCGCCCCGATGTCGCGCGAGGTGGTGACGCGCTGAGCCCTATTTTGTCCACTTGGGGGTCGGTTCCAGAATAGCGGCTTCCAGAAACTTAGATGGGAAAGCTGCCATCAAGGCGCCCGACCAAGATCGTGTCTGCTGCTGGCGAAATCAGCCGTCCGGCGGGTCATTCGTGAACGACCGCAAAGTCCCAGAACCAGACCCAGCGATAGCGAATCGCCGCTACGCAGGAAACGCGCCGCGTCTCAGGCGGCGGATACGACCTCCAGCACCTCACCACCCAGCGCTTGCCACAGTACGATCCGCGCCCGCGCCGCCCGGCCCAGCGCCGCCGCAGCGCGTTCGCCGCTGGCGTCGGCGGCGCGGCGTGCTTCGAGCACTTCGAGGAAGCTTGCGAGCCCTGCGCGGTAGCGGGTTTCGGCGAGGCTTGCGGCGCGTGCGAGCTGGTCGCGTTCGTCGACCGAAAGCCGCGCCTCGGCATCGGCGGCGGTGAGTGTGCCATAGGCCGCCTCGGCATCTCCCAGTGCGGTGAACACCGCTCCGCGATAGGCGGCGAAGGCGGCGCGCTTGTCGCCTGCGGCCGCGTCGATCCCGGCGCCCACCCGCCCGAAGTCGAGCAGCGGGCCTGCGATTCCGCCGGAGAGGGTGCCGACGATTGAGTCGTCGAAGAAGTCTTGCGGGCGGAACGACAGCAGCCCGATCACCCCTGACAGCGTGATGCGCGGGAAGCGCGCACGGGCGGCGGCGGCGAGGTCGGCGTCGGCGGCAGCGAGGTTCGCGGCGGCCGCGGCGACATCGGGCCGGTTGGCGAGTAGTTCGGAGGGCAGGGCGGCGGGTGCGGAAGCGAGGGCCAGCGCAGGGGCGGGGGCGGCCAGCGCGGCACGCACCGTGTCGGCATCCTGCGCGGTGAGCGTCACCAGTCGGCCGACCAGCCGTGCCCGCTCGCTCTCCAGCGCGGCGAGGCGCACAGCCGAGGAGCTGGCGGTCGCATCGGCGCGCACGCGGTCGAAGCCGGGGGCGATACCGGCGTCCTCGCGCGTCTTCGCAAGGGCGGCAAGCTGGCGCGCGGCGGCGGCATCGGCCTTGATCGCCACGGCGCGCGCGTCGAGCGTGCGCCAGTCGGTGATGCTCGCGGCGATCTCGGCGAGCAGGGCGAGGCGCACGCCCTGCGCCTGCGCGGAGGCGGCGTCGATCCGGGCGAGGGCAGCACGTTCCTCGGCCTTGAGCTGGCCGAACAGGTCGATGTCCCAGGTGGCGTTGATGTTCGCCCCGTAGGAGGTCTGCTCGCGCGGGATGAAGCCCTGCTGGCCGGCCTGGCCGAACTGCGCCGGGTTGATCCGGTTGCGGGTGACGCTTGTGTCGGCGGTGATGTTGGGCAGGCGTTCGGCCCCGGCGCGGCGCGCGCCGGCACGGGCGGTGTCGATCCGGGCGAGCGCCTCGGCAAGGCTCGGGCCCTCGGCGATGGCCGCCTGCGAGAGCGTCTGCCACGCCGGGTCGTCCTGCGGCAGTAGCGCGGCAAGCTCGGCCCCGGCCCCCGCTTCGGGGCGGAAGAAGAAGGCGGGCGGCAGCTCGGGGGTCGGGGTGGCGATCTCCGGCGCGGGCTGGAGCGCGCAGGCCGCAAGGGCCAGCGGCAGAAGCGCGGCGGCGAGGCGCGGGGCGCGGCGCATGGGCTCAGCCCTCCGACTTGGCGGCCGCGCCGGCCTTGGCGGGGATGAAGGCGTCGATCTGCTGGCCGACGCGGAAGGCGTCCGAGGGCGGCAGGGCATAGATCAGCTGGAGCACCCGCACATCGACGCGTTCGGCGGCGGAGTTGGTGAGCGAACGCTTGGGCACCACCTGCGGCTCGGCGCGCACGAAGGTGGCCTTGACGTGCATCTCGGCCGCGCCGCGCGGGGAGATGACGGCGGGCTGGCCGAGCGCCACGCGGGCGATCTCGTTCTCGTCGATGTCGACACGCACGTGGAGCGGGTTGGTCTCGCCCATCTGGATGAAGGGGGCGCTGTTGCCCCCGCCCTGGGTGGAGACGAACTCGCCCGAGCGGATGTTCACCGCGAGGATCTCGCCTGCGATCGGCGCGCGCACGGTGAGGCGCTCGATCTCGGTGCGCGCGGCGGCGGCGGCGGCCTCGGCGCTGGCGAGGCGCGCGCGGGCGAGGCCGAGGCGACTGGTCGCGGCGGCTTCCTCGCCTTCGGCGCGGATCACTTCCGAGCGGCTGACGGCGGCGGGATCGGCAAGGTTGCGGTAGAGATCGAGCTGCTGGCGCGCAGTCCTTTGCGCGGCGCCCGCCTCGGCGATCGAGGCGCGCGCCTCGCGGATCGCGGCTTCGGCCTGGTCGAGGCTCGCGCGGGCGGCGCGGGCATCGACGGTGAACAGCACCTCGCCCTTCGCGACCCGGTCGCCCGGGCGCACCCGCACCTCGGTGACGAGGCCCGAGAGGGCCGAGCCGATGTCGATCACCTCGCTCGCCGGCTCGACGATCCCCGCGCCTGCCACGCGCGGTTTCCCGGCGAGGTCGCCGACCGCCTTGGGCGGCTGTTCGGCCGGCTCGGCGGTCGAGCGGTCAGGCAGGCCGACGAGGATGATCCATGCGGCGACGGCGAGGCCGATCAGCGCGAGGGCCGGGAGGATCTGGCGGGCGAAGCTTAGGTTGCGGAACATTGCGGCCTCGGCAGGTTCGGGAGGGATGGGGTGTCAGTGGTCATCGGGCATCTCGGTCCCGTCATGGGTGATGCGCCCGTCTTCCAGCACGATGATGCGGTCGGCGAGATCGAAGATGCGGTTGTCGTGGGTGACGATGATGCAGGCACGGTCAGGCGAGACGGCGACCTCGCGCAGCAGGTCCATCACGCGCCGCCCCGATGAGGCGTCGAGCGCCGCGGTCGGCTCGTCACACACCACGAGGCGCGGCTCGTGCACCAGCGCGCGGGCGATGGCGACGCGCTGCTGCTGCCCGCCCGAAAGCTGGCGCGGGAGCTTGTCGGCCTGGTTGCCGATGTTGAGCTTCTCGAGCAGCACCTTGGCCCGCTCGCGCGCCTCGTCGATCGGCACGCCTTGCGCGATCAGCGGCACGGCGGCGTTGGCGGCGGCGTCGATCGAGGGGATGAGGTTGTACTGCTGGAAGATGAAGCCGATGTTCTTGAGGCGGAAATTGACCAGCTCGGTGTCGGTCAGCTTGTAGATGTCGGTGCCGAACACCTTCACCTCGCCCTCGGTCGGCCAGAGGATGCCGCACATGATCGAGATCAGCGTCGTCTTGCCCGACCCGCTCTCGCCCACGACATAGGTGAGCTCGCCCGG
>ERZ1066122.1700-NODE-1700-length-16539-cov-10.630733_pt1 | contig 16539 bp, 16 predicted proteins | sample MGYA00382769_ERZ1066122 | MGnify/ENA primary metagenome ERZ1066122 (study PRJEB33369, sample SAMEA5778352) | biofilm metagenome | biome: Industrial cooling water; feature: Water cooling tower basin; material: Biofilm | place: United Arab Emirates | collected... | reverse complement strand
GTGCTGTCCCGCGCGCCGGCCGCACAGACCGCGGCGGCGCTCCGCGCGGCGGCGGCGGCGCTCCGCGCGGCGCAGGCGGCGGTGCTCGCCGCGAACGCCGAGGATCTCGCCCGCGCCGGCGGGCTGGGTGCCGCCCTGGTCGATCGGCTGCGGCTCGATCCCGCGCGCGTCGAGGGGATCGCCGCGGCGCTCGAGGCAGTGGCGGCGCTGCCGGCGCCCGCCGGTGCGGTGATCGACGCGACGGTGCGGCCAAACGGTCTGCACCTTGCCCGGGTGCGGGTGCCGATCGGAGTGATCGGCATCATCTACGAGAGCCGCCCGAACGTAACCGCCGACGCCGGCGCATTGTGCCTGCGCGCCGGCAATGCCGTGATCCTGCGCGGCGGATCGGAAGCGCGCGCGTCAAACCGGGCGATCCATGCCGCGCTTGTCCAGGGGCTCGAAGACGTCGGCCTGCCAGGCGACGCGGTCCAGCTGGTCGGGAGCCCGGACCGCGCGCTTGTGAACGCGATGCTGCAGGCCGCGGACGGGATCGATCTGATCGTCCCGCGCGGCGGCAAGTCGCTGGTCGCCGCCGTCCAGGCCGAAGCCCGGGTGCCGGTGCTCGCCCATCTGGATGGCAACAACCATGTCTATGTCCACGCCGCTGCCGATCCGGCGATGGCGGTGCGCATCGCTCTTGATGCGAAGCTCCGACGCCCCGGCATTTGCGGGGCGATGGAGACGCTGCTGCTCGATGCCGCTTTCCCCGGCAGCGGGGCCGTCATCGCCGCGCTGTTGGACGGCGGCTGCGCGCTCCGCGGCGACGGGCGCGCCCAGGCGCTGCACCCGGCGATCGCGCCCGCGGCAGCGGCGGACTGGGACACTGAATATCTCGACGCGGTCTGCGCGGTCGCGGTGGTCGACGGGCTGGATGCAGCGCTCGCCCATATCGCTGCACACGGCTCCGGCCATACCGACGCGATCCTGACCGAGGACCCGGTCGCCGCCGATCGGTTCCTGGCCGAAGTGGACAGCGCGATCGTGCTGCTGAACGCCTCCACCCAATTTGCCGACGGCGGCGAGTTCGGCCTCGGCGCGGAGATCGGCATCGCGACCGGCCGGCTTCATGCCCGCGGTCCGGTCGCGCTTGAAGGCCTTACCACCTATAAATGGATCGGCCGCGGCACCGGCCAGGTGCGCGGTTGACGGCGCTTCCGGCGGGCGGGCGGGCCGGCGGCGCGAGGCGCATCGGCCTGCTCGGCGGATCGTTCAACCCGGCCCATGACGGTCACCGGGCGATCAGCGTCTTCGCGCTGCAGGCGCTCGGCCTGGACGAGATCTGGTGGCTGGTCTCGCCAGGCAATCCCCTCAAGTCCGCGACCGACATGGCGCCGATCGCCGTCCGGCTCGCCGCCGCGCGGCGCCGCGCCCGGGGCGCCCGCATCCGCGCGACTGCGATCGAAGCGCGACTCGGCACCCGTTACACTGTCGACACGCTCGCTGCGCTGATTCGGCGCCACCCGCGCCACCAGTTCATCTGGCTGATGGGCGCCGACAATCTTCTCCAGTTCCATCGCTGGCGCGAGTGGCGGCGGATCGCCCGCATGGTGCCGATTGCGGTGATCGCCCGGCCGGGCTATAGTCAGGCGGCCCGCGCGAGTATCGCGATGGGGTGGCTGCGGCGCTTCGTCCGGCCCGCACGCCAGCGTAAAAGCTGGACGACGTGGAGACCGCCGGCGCTCGTGCTGTTGCGCTTTCGCCCCGATCCGAACTCGGCGACCCGCATCCGCCAGGCCGATCCCGATTGGCACCGCCACGCTTCCCCGCGCGTTGCCTTTGCCGAAAAACGCCCCGCTCACTCAAGCTGAGGAATCCTCTTGGCCGCACCTTCTCTTGCTCCCCAGCCCGCCGAACCGGATCCGGTTGCGGCGCTCCACCGGCTCGTGCTTGCGTCGCTCGAGGACGATCAGGCGGTCGAGACTGTCTCGATCCCGCTCGAAGGCAAAAGCAGCATCGCCGACCACATGGTGATCGCCAGCGGGCGCTCCACCCGGCAGGTCGCCTCGATGGCACAGAAGCTGGTCGAGCGGATCAAGGGCGAACTCGGCCGTTCGGCGCGGGTCGAAGGCCTGCCCGCGGCCGATTGGGTGCTGATCGATGCCGGCGACGTGATCGTCCATCTGTTCCGGCCGGAAGTGCGGAGCTTCTACAATCTGGAGCGGATGTGGGCGTTCGGCGAAGCGCCGGCCGCGCCGAACCCTGCCCACGCCTGACCGACCGGTCCGTTGCTGCTCCATGTCGTCGCGCGCGGGCGCATCGGACGCAGCCCCGAGGCCGAGCTGGTCGACCGCTATGCCCGGCGCATCGCCTGGCCGCTCCGGTTGACGGAACTGCCCGATCAGGGGGGGCGGATGCCGCCGCGCGAGCCCCATTCGGTGCTCGTCCTCCTCGACGAGCGCGGCGCGCAGCTCGGCTCGGTCGCCTTCGCCGATCGCCTTCAGGCGTGGCGGGAGGACGGCCGGCGCGAATGCCGCTTCCTGATCGGCGCGGCCGACGGCCATGCGGAGGCGGCGCGTGACGAGGCCGATCTGCTGCTGGCATTCGGCAAGGCGACCTGGCCGCATCTCCTGGCCCGGGCGATGCTGATGGAGCAGCTCTGGCGGGCGACGTCGATCCTGGCCAATCATCCCTATCACCGGGAGGGCTGAGTGGGTATCCGTCTCGCCGCCGCGGCGCTGATCGCTGCGCTCGTCGCCGGCACGGGGCTTGCGGAGAGTCCGCTTCCCGAGCAGGCGGCCCTTGCCAGCGCGCGTGCCGATGCGGCTGCGGCGCGGGCGCGCGCAGCCGCTCTCGAGCGGCAGTCGGAGCTTGCCCGGGACACGGCGGAGCGGGCACGCACCGCCCAGGCAGCGGTCGCCGCCCGGCTCCAGGCCGCGGAAGCCGATCTCTCGGCCGCGGCAGCGCAGCTCGCCATGGCCGATCGGCTGCGCCGCGCGCAGGAGCGGCGGCTCGCCGCGCGCCAGCAGCCCATCGCCCGGCTGGCGGGTGCGCTGGAGACGATGGCCCGCCGGCCGCCGGCGGCGGTGCTGGCCCAGCCGGGAACGCTGTCCGATCTCGTTCATGTCCGCGCGGTGCTGACGACTGTGATGCCGCATGTCGAAACCGACACCGCGGCGCTCCGCCGCGAGCTCGACGCGGCGCGGGCGCTGCGAGCGCGCCGGGCGGCGGCCGTTCAGGATCTGCGCGCGGCCCAGACGCGCCGGCGGCTCGAGCTGCAGCGGCTGGGCCGGCTGGAGGTGCTGCAGCGGCGGCGGTCGGCGGCGCTCGCAGGCAGCGCCGGACGGGAAGGCGAACGCGCGCTCGCGCTGGCCGAGCAGGCCCGCGACATCGAGGATCTCGTCGCCCGGCTGGAACGCCAGGCGACATTGCGCGACTCGCTGATGGCGCTGCCCGGCCCACTGCCGCGGCCGCTTCGGCCGGGCGCAGCGCCACCGCCCGGGCTGGAGACGGCAGTGGCGGGGCCGCCCGCCTATCGGTTGCCGGTGCTCGGCCGGGTGGTGCGCGGCTTCGGCGACCGTTCCGCGACCGGCATCCGTTCGCGCGGCATCACCCTTGCTGCCCGGCCCGGCGCCGTCGTCGTCGCTCCGGCGGCCGGCCATATCGGCTTTGCCGGGCCTTATCGCGGCTATGACCGGATCGTGATCATCGATCATGGCGGCGGCTGGACGAGCCTGGTGACGGGCCTCGCCGACGTCTCGGCGCGCGCCGGCGACCGCGTCGATCAGGGCAGCCCGATCGGGCGAAGCGGCAGCGCCCCGCTGACCCTGGAACTGCGCCGGCGCGGCGAGGCTGTCGATGTGGCGGGGATGATCGGCTGACCTTTAACCGCCGCCGGTTTCCCTCTATCTTTTGACGACAGAGTCTCGCAGAAAGAGAAGCGATGTTCCGTCCCCTGCTGCGCGCGACCGCGCTCGTTTCCGCCCTCGCGCTCGTGCCGATCGCCACTTCGGGCCTCGCGGCCGTTGACAACGACACGTACAGGGAACTCGATCAGTTCATGAACGTGTTCGAGCGAGTCCGCGCCGAATATGTCGAGGAAGTGGACGACAAGACGCTGATCAAGGGCGCGATCAACGGCATGCTCGCCTCCCTCGATCCTCATTCGAGCTTCCTCGACGCGACCGACTTCCAGACCATGAAGGCGCAGACCGACGGCAATTATGGCGGTCTCGGCCTGACCGTCTCGATGGAGGACGGCGCCGTCAAGGTGATCGCCGCAAGCGAGGACACGCCGGCAGCGCGCGGCGGCCTCAAGGCAGGCGACTACATCACGCATCTCGACGGGCAGCTTCTCTACGGCGGCACGCTCGACGAGGCGGTGGCGCAGATGCGCGGCCGTCCCGGCACCGCCGTCAAGCTCACCATCGTCCGGCCCGGCCGCGACAAGCCGTTCGATATCGCGCTCACCCGCGAGATCATCGAGCTGAAGCCGGTCAAGTGGGAGCTGAAGGGCGATGTCGGCGTGATCAACGTCAACAGCTTCTCGAAGAACACCGGCGCCGGCGTGCGTGCGGCAATCCTCGGCATCCAGAAGGCCCTCGGCCGGACGCCCTCCGGCTATGTGATCGATCTCCGTTCCAACCCGGGCGGGCTGCTGGACCAGGCGATCGAAGTCACCGATGCGTTCCTGGAGCGCGGGGAGATCGTCTCGCAGCGCGGCCGGGCGAAGGGAGATGTCGAGCGCTATTACGCGAAGGCGGGCGACGACACCGGCGGCGCTCCGCTGATCGTGCTCGTCGATGCCGGCTCCGCGTCCGCCGCCGAGATCGTCGCCGGCGCGCTGCAGGACCAGCACCGCGCGCTGGTGATGGGCGAACGGACGTTCGGCAAGGGCTCCGTGCAGACGCTGCTCCCGCTCGGCACGGACAGCGCGCTGCGGCTGACCACGGCCCGCTATTACACCCCGTCCGGCAAGTCGGTGCAGGAAGGCGGCATCGAGCCAGACATTGCGGTGCCGCAGCTGAGCGATCCCGACTACAAGACGCGGCCGCGCTTCCGCGAGGCGGACCTCAGGCGGCACCTGATCAACGAAGCGAAAGTGGACAACAGCATTCTCGAGGACGACAGCAAGGACGATCCGCGCTTCAAGCTGACCGCCGAGGAACTGGAAAAGCAGGGCATCGAGGACTTCCAGCTCGATTATGCGGTCCGCACCATTGCCCGGCTGAAGCCCGGCACCGCGCCGCGCGTCGCGCTGGGCGAAGCGCCGAAGCCGGCGCGGCGCTGACCGGCGGGCACCCGGCCATGGGGCGGATACAGGCTGCGTTCATCCCGGCCGGTGCCTGACGATGGCGACACTCGCACCTGCCTGGTCCCGCCCGATGACGCCGCTTGCCCGTGCCCGCCTGCTCGCATTCCTCGCCCCGACGGTCCTGTTGGGCGGGGCGCTTGCCTCCGAGTATCTGGGCGGCCTGTTCCCGTGCGAGATGTGCTACTGGCAGCGCTGGCCGCATGAAGTGGCGATCGTGCTGGCACTCTTTGCCTTCGTGCTCGGCCCCCGCGCGACCCGCCCGCTGGTCCTGCTCGCCGGCGCGGCCATCGCCGCCTCGGGCGGAATCGGGCTGTTCCACGCCGGCGTCGAATATGGCTGGTGGGAAGGCGTCACCACATGCACGGCGGCGCCGGTGGGCGGCAGCGACGCCGATGTGCTGAAGTCGATCCTCGCGGCACCGATCATCCGCTGCGACGAGCCGCAATGGACGCTCTTCGGGATCTCGCTGGCCGGCTTCAACGCCCTCTTCTCGTTCGCCGCCGCGATCGCCATCTGGACGCTGGCATTGAAGCCGGGGAGGACTGCATGAGCTGGAAGCCGGGAGACCGCCGGCCGGACATCGCCGCGATGCTGCGCGTCGATCAGGCGGGCGAATATGGCGCGACGCGCATCTATGCCGGCCAACTGGCCGTGATGGGCGATCGGTCGCCGGCGGCGCGGACCATCGCCGGCATGGCCGCGCAGGAAGAGGCGCATCGCCGCCAGTTCGACGCCCTGATCGTCGAGCGCGGGGTGCGGCCGACACTGCTGCAGCCGCTGTGGAACATGGCCGGCTACGCCCTTGGCGCCGTCACCGCGGCGATCGGGCCAGAGGCCGCGATGGCGTGCACCGCCGCGATCGAGACGGAGATCGACCGCCATTACCAGGAGCAGCTCGACGCGCTGGGCGACAGCGATCCGGAGCTGGCCGGAATGATCAAGAGCTTCCAGGCCGACGAAGTCGAGCATCGCGACGCGGCGCTCGAGGCAGGGGCGGAGAACGCGCCCGCCTATCCGTTGATGTTCCACGCGATCCGGTTCGGCTGCCGCGCCGCCATCGCGCTGTCGAAGCGTATCTGAGGAGAGGATCACATGACGGGCAGATTGAAGATCGCGCTGGGAGTGGCCCTGACACTGCCCGGGCTGGTGCCGTTCGGCCCGGCCGGAGCGCAGCGCAACTCGAATGAGGCGGTGCTCGTCGTGTTCGGCAACGACCCCTGCCCGCGCGACACGATCTGCGTCCGCAAGCCCGAAGGCGAGAAGTACCGGATCCCGGAGGAGCTGCGCCGGATCGAGCCGAGCGCGCAAAGCCGGAGCTGGGCGGAGCGCGCCCGGGCGCTCGAATATGCCGGCGATGCCGGGGTCAGCAGCTGCACGCCGGTTGGCGCCGGCGGCTGGACGGGCTGCTACCAGAAGATGCTGCAGCAGGCCCGCGACGAACGCCGGGCCCGCGCGACGCGGCCGTTCGACGACCGCTGAGCCGCCCGGCGATCACGCCGTTCAGCGCGGCGGCGGTGCGTCCTGCGGCACGGCCGCCCGCGCATTCTGGCCATCGCCTTCGGGCGCCGCGATGATGTCCCGCGTCACCTGGCCCTTGTCGACAACGGTCGTGTCGGCGTCGGCGCCAGCGGCCGAACGGATGCCGGGCACGCTGCGGTCCGCCCCTGCCTGGCTGAGCGCGGCGCGTTCGGACACGCTGCGCGGCGCCGGGCCGCCGAACAGGGCCTGCAGCGCCTGGCTGCTCGAATCGGCTTCCTGCGGCCGCGGCGCGCCCGGCGTCGGCGGCACCAGCGCATAATCGGGCGGCACCACCAGCGGCGCCCGGCGGGCGGCGGCGAGCGCATCCGGCCCGCGCGATCCGCTCAGCGCATTGCTGCCGCCGCAGCCGGCGACCAGAAGAGCGGCCGCGCTCACCAGAACCACATTACGCATCGACTTTCTCCGAGGACTCGTCCTCGCGGCGCAGGAACAGCGCGCGCGCGAGCAGGATCAGGACGCCGATGGTAATGGCGGCGTCGGCGACATTGAAGACCAAAAAGGGGCGGAACTCGCCGAAATGCAGATCGAGAAAATCAACGACATAGCCGAAGCGGACGCGATCAAGGATGTTGCCAAAGGCGCCGCCCAGCACCAGCCCGAGCGCCGCGACATCGGCCCGGCTGCGTTCCCGCCAGAGCCACACCGCGACGCCGAGCGCGATCAGCGCGGTCAAGGCGACCAGCGCCCAGCGCATCCCGTCGCTGCCGGCGGTCAGAAATCCCATCGACACGCCGTAATTCTCGACCCAGGTCAGGTTGAAGATCGGCAGCAGCACGATCTGCCCCTGCATCTGCAGGCCGAGGCCGTCGATCATCAGCCATTTGGCCAACTGATCGACGACGAACACCGCCGCTGCGATGGCAAGTCCGAGCGGGCGCGGACTAGCCACCCACCACCTCGGCACAGCGGGCGCACAACAGGCCATCCGCCTCGACTTCAGGCAGATGGCGCCAGCAGCGGCCGCATTTATGATAGTCGGTGCGCGTCACCGCGAGAGCATCGCCCGGACGCACCTTCGCCACGATGAACAGCTCCTCGAGATCCGCGTCCGGCGCGGCGGGCAACGTCACGTCGGCTTCGAGGCTCGATCCGATCCGCTTTTCGCGGCGGAGCGGTTCGATCGCTTCCGTGACCGTGCTGCGCAACGCCCGCAGCTCTGCCCAGCGGGCGCCGAGGGCATCGTCCTGCCAGTCCGGATCGACGTCCGGCCAGGTGGCAAGATGGACGGAACCGGCTTCGTCCGGCCGCCGCGTCAGCCAGGCCTCCTCGCTGGTGAAGGGCAGCACCGGCGCGAGATAGCGGACCAGCGCTTCGAACAGCAGGTCGAGCACGGTCCGGTACGCGCGCCGCTTCGCCGCGGTCGGCGCGTCGCAATAGAGGCTGTCCTTGCGGATGTCGAAGAAGAACGCGGACAGATCGCCGTTCGCAAAGTCGGTCAGCAGGCGGACATAGAGGTTGAAGTCATAGTCGGCGAGCGCCTGGCGCAGGCCGGCGTCCAGCCTGGCGAGCAGGTGCAGCACATAGCGTTCGAGTTCCGGCATCTCGGCGACCGGCACCCGCTCCGCCGCCTCGAAGCCGGCGAGCGCGCCGAGGAGATAGCGGAAGGTGTTGCGCAGCTTCCGATAGGCGTCTGCGGTGCCGGCCAGGATCTCCTTGCCGATCCGGTGATCCTCGGTGAAATCGACCGACAGCGCCCAGAGCCGGATGATGTCGGCGCCATATTCCTGCATCAGCTTCAGCGGATCGACCGTGTTGCCGAGCGACTTCGACATCTTGCGGCCGGACTGATCCATGGTGAAGCCATGGGTAAGGACAGTCTCGTACGGCGCGCGACCGCGCGTGCCGCAGGCTTCGAGCAGCGACGACTGGAACCAGCCGCGATGCTGGTCGGAGCCTTCGAGATAGAGATCGGCCGGCCAGCGCAGCTCCGGCCAGCGCCCGCTTTCGAGAACGAAGCCATGGGTGGAGCCGCTGTCGAACCAGACGTCGAGAATGTCGGTGACGCGCTCGTAATCGGCGGGGTCGCGGTCGGGCCCCAGCAACGCCGGCGCGGCCTCGTCCGTCCAGGCGTCGACCCCGTGCGCGCGCACCGCCGCGACGATCCGGGCATTGACCGCCGGATCGTTCAGATACTGGCCGGTCTTGCGGTCCACGAACAACGTGATCGGCACGCCCCAGGCGCGCTGGCGTGAAATCACCCAGTCCGGCCGCCCCTCCACCATCGCGCGGATGCGGTTGCGGCCCTTTTCGGGGACGAAACGCGTCGCCTCTATGGCGGCGAGCGCGGTTTGCCTGAGCGTGCGACCCGGTTCCGCCAGCGCCCGGTCCATCGGGATGAACCATTGCGGGGTGCAGCGGAAGATGACTTTTGCCTTGGAGCGCCACGAATGCGGATAGCTGTGGCGATAGTCGGCCGATGCCGCGAGCAAGGCGCCGGCATCCCGCAAATCGGCGCAGATCGGGCCGTCGGGCGCGGGCGCGTTGAACTTCGGGTTGATCACCGACCCCTGGCCGCCGAGCCAGCCCCAATCCTCGCGATACCTGCCGTCATTGGTGACCGCGAACACCGGATCGATGCCGTTGGCGCGGCACAGTTCGAAATCGTCCTCGCCATGGTCGGGCGCCATGTGGACGAGGCCGGTGCCGGTGTCGGTCGTGACGAAATCGCCGGGCAGCAGCGGCCGCGGCTTGGCGAAGAAGCCGCCGAGATGGTGCATCGGGTGCCGCGCGATCGTGCCGGCGAGATCGGAGCCTCTGCCGGACCAGATTTCACGCGTCTCCGCGATCGCCTCCTGGTCGTCTCGGGCCGCCCGCATCTGCCGAGCCTTGAACGCTTCAACAAGCGGACGAGCGATCAGGAATGTCCGATCGAGCTTTTCCGACCCGGCGCCGACGTAAACCTTTGTCGTCGAAAGCGCGACATACTCCACCTCTGGGCCATAGGCGATCGCCTGGTTCACCGGGATCGTCCAGGGCGTCGTCGTCCAGATCACCGCATGGGCGCCGACCAGCTCCGGCACCGGGCTTTCGACGATCTCGAAAGCGACGTCGATCTGGGTGGAGGTGATCTCCTCATATTCGACTTCGGCTTCGGCGAGCGCGGTCTTCTCGACCGGCGACCACATCACTGGCTTCGCGCCGCGATAGAGCTGGCCGCTCTCGGCGAACTTCAGCAGCTCGGCAACGATCGTCGCTTCGGCCTCGAAATCCATGGTGAGATAGGGCCGCTCCCAATCACCGAGGATGCCGAGCCGCTTCAGCTGCTCGCGCTGGGTGTTCACCCAATGCTGGGCGTAGGCGCGGCATTCGGCACGGAATTCGGCCGGCGGCACCTCGTCCTTGTTGCGCTTCTTCGCGCGGTACTGCTCCTCGACCTTCCATTCGATCGGCAGGCCATGGCAGTCCCAGCCGGGCACATAGGGCGCGTCCTTCCCCAGCAGCGACTGGGTGCGGCAGACCATGTCCTTCAGGATATGGTTGAGCGCATGGCCGATATGCATGTCGCCATTGGCGTAGGGCGGGCCGTCATGGAGAATGAACGTCTCCGCGCCCTTCCGCGCCTCCCGCAGCCGCTCGTAAAGGCCAAGCTGCTGCCAGCGCTCGAGCAGGGCCGGCTCCTTCTGCGGCAGCCCGGCCTTCATCGGAAAGTCGGTCTTCGGCAGGAAGACGGTGTCGCGATAATCGGGGGAAATGTCGGCCATAAGAGCCGGGCGCTTAACGCAAGAATCGGCGCGCGTCACCTGTCGCGCCCCGTCACGCCATCACCGGCGGTTGCGGCGCCAGACCTCGGTTGCAAGCAGAGTCGCGAAGGCAAGCCAGGCGACAAACGGCACGCCCGTCGCCGCGGCCTTGCCGTCGGCGCGGGCGGCGGCCGCGGTGAAGGCCGCGCCCGAGACCAGCATCCCGCCCGCCGACGCGGCGGCGAGCCCGAGCCGACGGCCCCCGAAGAACAGCTCGCTCCAGCCGCCGATCATCGCCACATTGCCGAGCCAGAGGGCCACCGCCTGGTTGCGTGCCGGCCCGCTCGGCTGACGGAACAGGCGGTAGCCGCCCCAGGCCAGCCCCGTTTCCAGCACCGGCCAGACCATGCCGAAAACGGGGTCTGGCGGCGTGAATCCCGGCTTGTCGAGGCCGCGATACCAGCGGAACGTCTCCGGGTCGGACGCGGGATCAGGGCGGTGGCGCGTGCCGAGCACGGCGCTCGCCCCGAGGGTCGCCGCGACGATGGCGCCGGCGGCGAGCGGGCTCAGCCCCTGGTTTGCGGAAGGATCGGTCATGCCGGCAACAACCGGCGACCGGGGCGATGGTTCAGTCGAGGGGATCACTCTCCCCGGCCGGGGGGAGAGACGGATCGCTCACTCGTAATCGGGGCCGAGATTCTGATTGCGCGGCGGCGCAGCAGCGGTCAGGCGGAGCGCCTCGGCAGCCGACGCGAGCGAGCCGACTTCGTCCGGCGCGTCCTCATCGTCCACCTGCACCCGCTGCAGGCTGCCGACCACGGCTTCGCGCAGGTCCTGCGGCCGCACCGTCTGTTCGGCGATCTCGCGGAGCGCGACGACCGGGTTCTTGTCGCGATCGCGATCGATGGTCAGCTCCGCGCCGCCGGAGATCTGCCGGGCGCGCTGGGCAGCGAGCAGCACCAGATCGAAGCGGTTCGGGACCTTGTCGACGCAATCCTCGACGGTAACGCGCGCCATTCAACGCTCCAGTTTCGGGGTGTCCGGGAAAGCGGGGCACATAGGCGCGGCGCCGGCGAGAGTCAACTTGCGCGCCCGGCCCGCCGGGGCCATCAGCAGCCGGTGACCGGCGCGGAACATCTGGTCGACGGCAATCGACTCCGGCTGCTGGTCGAAGGGCGGGAGCGGCTCGCCGCTTTGCTCGATCTGATCGGCGGCGCGCGGCGATCGCTGCGCCTCCTCTACTACATCTTCGCCGACGATGGGTCCGGCCAGGCGGTCCGCGATGCGCTGATTGCCGCTTGCGGCCGCGGCGTCAGCGTGCACCTGATCATCGACGGCTTCGGCAGCGATCCGGCGCGCGCATTCCTGCAGCCGCTGGAGGCGGCCGGGGCGGATATCTGCGAGTTCATCCCCCGGCTTGGCCGCCGCTATCTGCTGCGCAACCACCAGAAGCTCGCGCTTGCCGACGACGCACAGGTGATCATCGGCGGCTTCAACATCGAGGACAGCTATTTCACCGATGGGGCAGCGGACAGCTGGCGCGATCTGGGGCTGCATCTGGACGGACCGGCGGCGGCGCGGCTGACCGGCTATTTCGATGCGCTGCTCGGCTGGACCAAGCGCCCGCGCGCGCCAATGCGCGAGCTGCGCCGTGCGCTCACCAGCTGGAGCGAACCGGAGGGGCGCGTGCGCTGGCTGCTCGGCGGGCCGACCCGGCGGATGAGTCCGTGGGCGCGAACGGTCCGCGCCGACATGTTCCGCGCGCGACGGGTGGCGCTGATCGCTGCCTATTTCGCGCCCAGCCCGACGATGCTCCGGCGGCTCGACCGCACCGGGCGCCGCGGCGAGGCGCGCGTGATCACGGCCGGCCGATCGGACAACGACACGACGATCGCGGCGGCGCGCTTCACTTATCCGGGGCTGCTCCGCAAAGGCGTTCGGGTGTTCGAGTATCAGCCGGCGCGGCTGCACACGAAGCTCTATCTGATCGACGATGTGGTCCATCTCGGCTCCGCCAATTTCGACGTGCGCAGCCTGTTCCTCAACATGGAGCTCATGCTGCGCATCGAAGATCCCGGCTTCGCCGCGACGCTGCGCGACTATTTCGCGGGCGAGCAGGCAGCGAGCCGCGAATGGACGCTGGCCGATTTCGCCGGCTGGAGCAGCTGGCTCGCGCGCCCGCGCCAGGCGCTGGCCTATTTCCTGGTGGCGGTGGTCGATTACGGCGTCTCCCGCCGGCTGACGGGCGGCGGGACGGACTGAGCCCGCTCAGCCGCCGCCGGCGGACGCCCCGTCGGGGGCGAGGCGATAGGCCCAGAACAGGCGCATCGGCGGGACGTTCCACGCCTCGAAACCGCGATCGATCCGGCCGAATTCGGGCCGGATGAAGTCGAAGACCCGGGCCGAGACCTGGTAGACGAGGAAGGCGCCGCCGGGGCGGAGGACTGCGGCGGTCTCGGCGGCGATGCGGGGACCGACGCCGGGAGGGAGCGTCGAGAAGGGCAGGCCGGACAGGATATAGTCCGCCTGGTCATGCCCAAGATCCTCGAGGATCCGCCGGACGTCGGCGGCCGATCCGCGCACCACCTTCAGCCGCGGATCGCGGATTTCGCGGCGCAGATAGTCGACGAAGTCGGGATTGGTGTCGATCGCGACCAGCGTCGCGTCAGGGCCCAGCCGATCGAGCACCGGCTGGGTGAACGTGCCGACACCGGGGCCATATTCGACGAACACCCTGGTCGCGTCCCAATCGACGGGGCCAAGCACGTGATCGACGAGCTTCGCCGAGGATGGAATGACCGAGCCGACCATTGCCGGGTCCCGCAGGAACCCCCGGAAGAACAGAATGAGCGGGTGACGGGAGAACTGGGCAAGCTTGGCGCTGCGCCGTTTTCGAGTGGCGGAAGACGCAGTCATCGTTTCTCCAAATCTCCGTGCAACACAGCCGTCGCAAAAACGTCATCATTGCGCAAGCGTCCCACGGCTTCCGGCCGCCCCGCCTTTCGCCTAACGCGGCAAGGATGGCGGACCATCCGAACGAACGGCCGGCGGACCGGCCCGACGACGCGCTGCGCACAGGCTCAACGCGGCAGGGCGCCGATGGTGCCCCGGATCCGGCCCGGCGCGAGAGCAGCCTGACGCCGGCTGCCCCGCCGCCGTTCCAGCTGCTGTTCCTGATCATGCTGACGATCGCCGCGGGGAACACCGCGTTGCAATCGGTGCTGCCCGCGATCGGCCGTTCGCTGGGCGTGCCCGACAGCGCGGTCGGCGCCGCCTTCTCGGTTTCCGCCTTGGTGTGGGTGATCGCCGCGCCGATCTGGGCGCGCCGGTCCGACCGGCAGGGGCGCAAAGCGATGGTGCTGCTCGGCCTGTTCGGCTTCGTCTCCTCGGTGGCTCTGTGCGGAGCCTTTCTCGCCGCCGGCATCCTCGGCTGGATCGGGCCGAGCCTTGCCTTCGCCTGCTTCATTCTCGCCCGGATTCTCTACGGCGCGTTCGGCGCGGCGGCGCCGCCCGCCGCCCAGGCGATGGTCGCCGCCGCGACCAGCCGCGAAGAGCGCACCCGCGCGCTGACGCTGCTTGCCTCTGCCTTCGGCCTCGGCACCATTCTCGGCCCGGCACTGGCACCGTTCTTCGTGCTGCCGGGCGTCGGGCTCGCCGGCCCGGCCTTCGTGTTTTCCGCGTTCGGGCTGGCGGTGCTGATCGTGGCTGCCCGCCGGCTGCCCGACGACGGGCGGGACGGCGTGTCCGGATCGCGCGGCGCGGCAACCAGCTATCCGACGATCGGCGGCGAACCGACCGGCGCCAGCGTCCGCGCCGCCACAGACGAGGGGCGCCGGCCGCCACTGCCCTTGACCGAACCCCGGATCTGGCCGTGGATGCTGATCGGGCTGGTTGCCGGCCACGCCCAGGCGATGACCGGCCAGGCGATCGGCTTTGCGGTGATCGACCGGCTCGCGCTGCCGATCGTCGCGGCCGCCGGTGCGACCGGCGTCGTGCTGATGACCGGCGCCGGCGCAGCGCTGCTGGCCCAATGGGGCATCATTCCGCTGCTGAAGCTCACGCCGCGCGCTCTCGCCATCTGGGGCGGGATCGTCGCCGCGATCGGCTGCGTCGCGACCGGCTTTGCCGGATCGCTGCACATGCTGGCGGTCGCCTATGGCCTGGCCTCGCTCGGGTTCGGCTTTCTGCGCCCGGCCTTCACGGCCGGTGCGTCGCTCGCGGTCGGGCCGGACGAACAAGGCGCCGTTGCCGGGCGCACTACGGCGGTCAACGGCGCCGGCTTCGTGCTCGGCCCCTCGGTCGGCGTGGGCCTGTACGAGCTGTGGAGCCCGCTGCCCTATCTGGTCGCGGGCGTCGCGCTCCTGGCGATGATCCCCTGGCTGTGGCGGCGGCTGGGCCGCTGAGCCCTTCCCCCGCCCGGACGCCGGCTAGCGATCGGGATCCGTTTCCACCCGCGGCCCCCGCGGCGTCAGCATGCCGGGGGACACGAAGCCGATCGGCTCCATCGCCATCGCGTCCTGCTTGATGCGGGCGGCGATCTGCTCATACTCCCGCTCCATTTCCGGGGTCACCGACGGCCGCGTCTCGGCCAGCGCCTTCTCGAAATGGGCCATGCCGACACGCTCGTTGCCCAGCGATTCGCGCAGCGCCGACAGGCCGGCGCGGCGCACCAGATCCTCGAGGTCCGCGCCCGTGAAACGGTCGGTGCGGCGGGCGAGCGCCGCCAGGTCGACATCGTCCGCAAGCGGCATCTTTCCGGTATGGATGCCAAGGATGTGGCGGCGCCCGGCCTCGTCCGGCACCGTCACATAAACGAGCTCGTCGAAGCGGCCGGGACGCAGCAGCGCCGGATCGATCAGGTTCGGCCGATTGGTGGCGCCGATCACCACCACGGACTGCAGTTCCTCCAGCCCGTCCATCTCCGCGAGGATCGTGTTCACCACGCGCTCCGTCACCTGGGGCTCGCCCATGCCGCCGCCGCGCGCCGGCACCAGACTGTCCAGCTCGTCGATGAAGATGACGGTCGGCGCGACCTGGCGGGCGCGGGCGAACAGACGGGCGATCTGCTGTTCGCTCTCGCCATACCATTTGCTGAGCAGGTCGGAGGATTTGGTGGCGATGAAATTCGCCTCGGCCTCGCGGGCGACCGCCTTGGCAAGCAAAGTCTTGCCGGTGCCCGGCGGCCCATAGAGCAGAAACCCCTTGGCCGGGCGGATGCCGAGCCGACGGAACGCGTCGGGGTTCTTGAGCGGCAGCTCGACGCCTTCGCGCAGCCGCTCGCGCGCCGCGCCCAGGCCGCCGATATCATCCCAGCGGACATTGGGCCGCTGCACCATCACTTCGCGCATCGCCGAGGGCTGGACCCGCTTCAGGGCGCCGACGAAATCCTCGCGGGTGACGCTCAGCGTGTCGAGCACTTCGGGCGGGATGGTCCGCTCGTCCAGATTGAGCTTGGGCATGATCCGCCGCACCGCCTCGATCGCGGCTTCCCGCGCGAGCGCGCCCAAATCGGCGCCCACGAATCCGTAGGTGGTGCGCGCCAGTTCGTTCAGATCGACGCCATCCGCCAGCGGCATGCCGCGGGTGTGGATGCCAAGGATCTCGCGGCGGCCCCGCTCGTCGGGAACGCCGACCACGATTTCCCGATCGAACCGGCCCGGGCGGCGCAGCGCCTCGTCGATCGCTTCCGGCCGGTTGGTGGCGGCGATCACGATCAGGTTCGTGCGCGGCTCCAGCCCGTCCATCAGGGTCAGCAGCTGGGCAACGAGGCGCTTTTCCGCTTCGCCGGTCACCTGGCCACGCTTCGGCGCGATCGAGTCGATCTCGTCGATGAAGATGATCGACGGCGCATTCTGGCTGGCCTGCTCGAACACGTCGCGCAGCGCCTTTTCGCTCTCGCCATAGGCCGAGCCCATGATCTCGGGCCCGGCGATGTGGAAGAAGCTGGCGTCGCTTTCGTTGGCGACCGCGCGCGCCAGCCGGGTCTTGCCGGTGCCGGGCGGCCCGTGCAGCAGCACGCCCTTGGGC
>ERZ1066122.1694-NODE-1694-length-16588-cov-145.787779_pt1 | contig 16588 bp, 19 predicted proteins | sample MGYA00382769_ERZ1066122 | MGnify/ENA primary metagenome ERZ1066122 (study PRJEB33369, sample SAMEA5778352) | biofilm metagenome | biome: Industrial cooling water; feature: Water cooling tower basin; material: Biofilm | place: United Arab Emirates | collected... | reverse complement strand
AGTAGTGGGTAGTTACAAGTAGTGGGATAAAATGACGCTTATTTTAGTAACGTCTGCTTTCACTTTTCCGTAAATTTCTAGGAATGCATTTCGGTTTCTGGCGAATGAGTCTTTGCTGTTTTGGTCTGTACTGGCTTGCAACACCGAGTTCCGGTGAAAATAATACCTCATGTTTTTTACGAGCGATTCTTGGTATTCAATTATTTGGTGTGATTGTCGCGCCATGTTGTTTGGGTGCGTACCAAATGCATTATTGTGTATGATTCGTGTAACTTTATTTTTTGCAAGTTGAATTGTGTCGCATACAGATTTAAGTTTTATTTCCATATCGCCGACTTGATTTGATGTGTTGATATGTTGAACCGAAACCGCGTTAACTATTTTTCGGGCAAGTGCATCTATGTTAATTTTTGACATGATTCCTGTTGAATATTTATGTACTATGATTGTACGTCAAATGCCTGATGTAGATGTTATGCTTGTCTTGTAGCGGTCGGTTGAATGTCGTTAAATGCCATCTAATAGCCTCACTGAGAAAAAAATACGAGCTGCCATTTTATTAAGCCAAGGACGAAAACAGTCCGAGATTGCAGAGGAATTAGGTATTAACGTAAAGACTCTACAGCGTTGGAGCAAAGACCCTGAGTTCCAAAAAGTAAAGAATGATGTAGCGGCATCCGTGACAGAAGCGACAATTCAAGAGACGGTGCAAGAGACAATAAGAACCACAACAGAAGCAATAGTAAAAAGTACAACAACATTTTCGTTTAACGATAGGGTTCAACTGATTGCCGAAGAATATCGCTTATTGCAGTTGGCGACAGAAATTTGCGAGAGAAAGTTAGTTGAGGATTGTGATTACCGCGCGGGACATTTGTTAATAAAATTAAGCGAGCGTAAAAGTCGGCTGCTAGGATTGGACTTACCTAGCAGCGACTTAAGTGATGCGCTAATGGTTCTTACGACGCTGCGAGGCGCCGTAGATGAGCAAGCATTGAACAATATTATTGATGCTTCTCGACAATTGTTATTAAATCAATAATTTGTGACACTAATTAGCATTTTCAACAACACACCAGTTACCTTGAGCATCTTTATAAACGCACAAACCGTATTTTCTGAGGCAAGCTATAGCAGAATTAAATTCGTTTAGAATGCCTAGATATTCAGCTAAATGACCTAACGCTTTGGCTTTATCGTGGAGTTCGAGATTAAATCCTTTAGGGGTGGTGGTTAGTTTTTTAACTGCAATCCATTTTTCTGCGGGTATATCCTCTTTATTTTTTAACCGAAAACTACCCGGTATTAGAAAATCATCGATTGTAGCAAATGCAATAATTTCTAATTCAGTTAGAGTTTTTTGTGATAATTCGTTGTCATTCATAAGGTGTTTAAGCTAGTATAAGTTGATTTAATGGCATTTGAAATTCTCGTTTGTCGCCAAAGCATTCACGCACAAAAACAACACTGTCTGAGACTAAGCTAAGGATTTTGTAGCTCCGGAAATGCGTTCCAAACCCGACTTCCTTGATAGTTTGGCTTGTCTCAATAAAATGTTGAATTATGTTCTGTGACTGGCGCCAGTCTTCAGAAAGTTGATGTAAAATGTTTCTTTCCGGTGAGGTTAATAACTCCCAACCTGCGTTAATTTCGTCTTGGCTTAGGGAGCAATCACCCCAGTTAGTGAGCGCACGGAGATGAGCGGCAGCGAGTTCGGCGGGACTTTGGGTAGTTTCCTCGGTAACTACGATATCGGGTGCTTTCTCTGGCGCCTGTTGTTGATTTTCCTCTTGTTTGTGTTGATTTTGTTCTTCCTGACGTTCAAGCATTCTCTTATTAAGTTCGGCTTGATGCTTCTGCTCCCATTCCTGTTGTTGGCGTAGTGCTTCCTCTGCCTTATCAGCCGATTCCTTGAGACTTACATCTTTAGCCAAGGCAATTGTATTCTCAACTCTACGAGCAAAGCAATTATCGATATCTGGTAAAAAACTTTCAAATTTCTCAGGCGCCACCACTTTATAGTAACGAGTATCGCCACTTTTGCTTACTTGTATTGCTGTAAGCCCAAAATAATCAAGGAATCTATTAATCGTATTTTTGACATATTTAAGATTTTGGGGTGAACCATCAGCTTTAAGTGTTCGTTTTGGTCTGGAGATGCTAATTAATTCAAACCAAGACGGTTCATCATAGTATTTATCGACTATAGATAATACCCACTCATCCGTAGTAGAAAATACATCAGCATCAATAATTTTGTCTATTCCTAGTTGTTTTAGCGCTTCAATCTTGGTACTAGTTGACTTCCAGGCATCCTGGGGAGTAAAGCCTTTTTCAAAGTTAAATTTTTTCTCAATCTTAAAAACAGAATTAGCTAACTCAGTATTTCGCAGTTGATACAGGCGCCAACGGGCATCAAGAAACTTAGTATCATCTACATCAAATGAATAGAAAAAATCAGCGTTCCAACTGCTAGTCTCTTCAACACCTGGTAACTTGTGTTTAATGCGAGCTTTACGAACTTTGCATTTATCGTCATAGTTAATATCCTTTTTGCTTAGTTCCTGTGCTTTCTCCCAATCGATATCCTGAGAATTGAAAACTTTTTCAGCTTCACGCATCTTTACATTTTCTTTGGCTGTTTGGTACTCATCATATAGACTTTCGTCTGCATTTTCTATCAAGTCTATGACGCGATTCCCAGCTTGCATTAAAGCTGTTTTCAGCATTAATTTTAAATTTGAATGCTCGTATTTTAGTTGCTTGCTATCCTTCAATGACTCAATAAACCAAGGGTCGTTTGAGAATTGTTCAGCCATGTCAGTAAACATGTTGGATACAAACTGGCTGTTTACTAATTCGCCGTCAACTTCCTTTGACTTAGCTATTAGCATGTCAATTCGTTGGTTAATTACTTGGCTGACTGAAGCAATAGCATAAGGGCAACTGTCAGAAGTTTTGTTAACAAATTCAGGACATGCAACATAAATAGGGACTTCGGTGTCACGTAGTCTTGCTGATAGTTGAGTTAGCGTATTAACAGAAACTGTCCCTCGAATGTCAAAACAAACTACATCGAAATAGCCGTAAGCATCGATACTTAAACCACTTTCACCAGATGGAGATAAACTAAGAGAGTCAAGCTTCTGAGTTGTGATAAATTGTTTCGGCGCCGCTTGCAGTTCCTTTGATAATTCGTCATGAGAAGTTTTGCCATCCAGTCTGTAATGTTTGTGTCCATGTTGGGTAAGTATTTCGTCAGCAGTCTCACAACTTCTCTGACTGTCCGAAAGCCACAATACTTTATTGGCTGATTTTGCTTTTTCTATTAACCCAGAAGGTAAATATTTTGGGCTAGCAGTATAATCTTTTTCTTTATTAGCAGTCTCTAAAAAATAAAAAGTTCTAGGAGTAACTTGGTAAAGACTATCTAATACTTTAATTCGCTTATTCGGGAATAGTTGACGAATAAAATTAACATCTTTATCACACAAATTCGCGTCCATCATGATAGAGAACTGCGAATTTTGAATGGTGTTAACATCCCATTCGATAGCTCGCTGCTGTCGTCTTTTAAGTGTTCCACCTCCTTTTAAATGACTTAGCACTGAACAGATTTCATCATGGACAAAATAATAGTTTGAGTTGTCACTTAGAATAGGATTGAATTTAAAGAAACTATCAACACAACCAAACCATAATTTAATGCTGTCGTCATCAGTTAGACTGACTTTATATCCTTTGACACGAGAACCTCCTACTTCGTGTCCTGCTATAAATTCTGTTCCACCTTTAGTTATGTGTTCAGCATTTAGCCCCATTAAATTTGCTCGACCTACCGTATTATTACCAAGAGTATTACGATAGCCTACTAGTAAAGTTACTGTGTCTATTGGCTTAAGAAATTCAATTAAAGCCTGAGTTTTTCCACCTCCTAGAGATTTTCTGATTAGCAAGATATCACATTCGTTTTGGATGCCTTGAGGAATTGTCAACCATTTCTCGTGTTGGATGATATCAGCACTTAATTTAACTCTAGATTTTGCCCACTCCTGATAAGGTTTATTGGCAAATCCCTTGCTAACATTTAATACTTCCTTGTACTTCTTAAAGAAAGATTCAAGCTTAAGTGTGCGGACTATTGACAAGTCTTGAAGCTCATCAATATCACCTTGACTTTTATGTATTTGGTTCCAATCTAATACACAGATTTGAGTATCCTTAAACTGTTTTTGCAGCCACTCTGTCGTAGTTAGTAAATTTCTAATTACCGCAGGATTTAAAGCAAAACCAGCGTCAGGAATAATGTAAATAGGAAGTTCGTCGCCGTATTTCTCTCTGGATTGCTTAATATATTTCTCTAGCAGTTGGGGACTACTGAGCCATTGACCCCCAGCGGCGCCAATCGTAAGAAAATCTAAACGCTGACTAACAAAATATGGTTTCGGTCCAGTTCCCTCAACAATTGCAATGCCTTTACACTCTCCAGTCGGGTGGAACACTGCTAAAGGATTCTCATCCTCTGGCTGTATCTTCAGGGTTGCTCTGTCAGGAGTCGATAGCCATCTATAGCGGTTCCCGTCCTCTGGATTATGTAAACGCAGTTGAAACGCGGTAGTGTTGCCGTCAAAGTCACGCACTGGACACAAGTATCCATCGGCGCCAATGGATAGTTTATCACCTGACTGAGTAACACCGGGTAAGCGGATATCGAAAGCTTTGTCTAGTTTTTGGTGCTTCTTAACTGACACAAAGCCACTATTTGTGATTTCTTCCTGGGAAAAACCACGGCGCCTTAAGTCGGCAACTGTAGCCGCGTCAATGGTTAGCTTTTCAATAATTTGTGAGTAACCTTGGTGTCTCTCTTCGACTGACAGCGCGCGTGTTTGGCGTTCTTCTTTCTCAGCTTGCTGCCGTTTTTCTCTTAATTGTTGCTCCTGTAATTGTTTTGTCTTGTATTCTCGTTTAGCTTCCTCTGTCCAATCCTCGCCAGAGAATTTAAAGCTAGCTGTGTGCCCGTTAGATTCCTTGACACAAACGTAATCGCCTATTCTCTCTCCTCGCCTAGCGTCTACGTTGGTTTTGCATAAAATAAAATCTGGGTCGGTTGCACTTTGACGACAGGCGCCGTCATCTTTACCGCAAACCAGGCACCCACCATTGATTTTATTTAGTGGGATAAACTTGCTCACGCTACAACCTCCTTTTTAGCCTTCTCTTCAATCTGAATCAAATTAGCAGCAATCCTGCTGGTAAACCAATTCAAATTAGCCACACGATGTAAAAATTCTCGTTCGTCAGGAGTCAAATTAGGAAGTTTCAATAAGTTTTTTGGGTCTGGGCACCAGCGAACAAAAGCATCGCAGCATGAAGCTCTAAGCGCTTTGCGTCGGGTTCCTCGGTCTACTGAGACAGTTAAAGATTGTTCAGCATAACAATGTGGACATTTCATGGAGCCACCCCCAGGAAAAAACGAAGCGAAGGGGTAAGACAGGACAACTGGCGCCTGTTGCAGTTGGCGCCTAAATTTGATACAATTCTGATATGTATTTGATTCATGTTGGCATCTCCTATGTTTGGAGATAGCCACAACTCTTAGATAATTCGATATTTGATTAATTTTGGCTCTACAGATTTTGGATTGTGACACAATATAGATAAGTTAAAATGTAAATAGTTTTTTTGGTTGGTGATATTGTGTCACTGGGTCGGCGAGTGGTATCGCCTGATGGTTTATAGAGCTAAGTCTCGAATCATCCGAAAGTTGATAGCTATCACCTTATTTTTTTTCGTTTAAATAATCGGACACACTTTGACGTACTATGTGAGCAACGCAAGAATTTTGCTTGCTTGCTTCTGCTTGCATCTGCTGCATAACAGGCGGTTCAAATCTTACAGTTATTCCGGTCATGCGTGTAGTTTTCATGGCTTTGGTATTTATGTACTTTCCTAATTTAAGGTTACAACAGTTTTTGCATTTTGTCAGAGATTTCTGTTAATTGTCATGCACATTTTTTCATTTTTTGCTATTAATACAAGTCAGACATTTTGTGTCAGGGAAAGGGATTCCCGCTATTTTCAATATTGTTTCTTTTGCTAGCTAACTGTGTCAGTAAACTGTTTTCTAGGTATTTGGCGTTTATTGCCTATGCATTTTTATCATTGGTTTGTCGTGATTGAATTTTTAATGTATTAAAACAGCATTCGGTAGAATAAGAAATTAAATTTTATTAAAAATCGGCGCCAAGCTTGACAGGCAGCCGATTTAAGTTCACTTAAGAAAGTAAGAAACAAGGTTTTTTACCCATTCGCCAGAAAGGAGAATCTAAGAGGGGAGCGCTACCCAGCAATGTTAAACCTACCTTGCGCGGCGCCACTTCAAAAATTAACACGCGGTTAAGGGATTTTGCTGTCAGTAAGTCAGTGTTTATCATGCTACAACTTTTACTGATTTAATACCTGCACTGCACCATTGGGCGAGTAACCATCTGTCAGAGTCTTTGTCCAGTGCTGGCTTAAGACGGAAATTAAAAACATCCTCCCAAACTTCCAAGCCATATTGGTTAACAAACTCCGTCTCTAATTTCTTAAATTGCGTCCAATTGCGATTACTGATTGCTGTCAGCATGGTAATAACGGTATTTACTGGTACTAAAGTTGCTGTTTCACTCATTTGGATAATCCTCAAAAATACAAATTATTGGTAATTTATTTGTTTCTGTATCAATCATCTCAACTAGTCGCTTTCCCCTAAACCTTGCAAGTCTCATGCAATTTGCCTCACTCGCAGCTGCTGACCATTCGCGTTTTTCATTTACAAAATCAAATGTACCCTTAGAGCGCTTTATCCCGTCATCTGGCTGATTTTCGTGTGTCATCAACAGTTTTTCAGTAACTTTTTTGTATAACAAGCGTACTTAGATAGCAAGATTAAGTTTAGTTACTCTCATTTTCTCCAGTAAGCTCTAGCCAAATAGCATTTATTTCTTTTTCGATTGCTGCATGATTTAGCTCACTACCCTGACTTAAAATCCGGTCGATAGCCTCACCCTGTAAAATCAATCTTTCAATTTGCGCCCCTTCATTGCGACCTTTGCGGCTTGCCATGTTTGTAAGAAGGCTACGCACGTCGCTGTCCAGCTTGTAATTAACCCTGTCTATAGGACGAGTCCTTTTTGGTCTACCCACAATTCCTGCTGTCATAACTTCTCTTCGATTAAATACTAAAAAACATCTTATATACATACGTTACATGTCTTTTGTATTTATGTACAGACAAAAGACATATATTTATCTTATGTATTTTGTACATACGATTAGGTATCTGTATGTTTTTCGTCTGTACAAAAAACATATACTTGGTGTAACTTAGTAAATGTAAGGCGCCAGAGAGAACGACGCGAAGAGAATCGCAAGACCAAACACCGAAACCGAGGCGCCGAACAACCAAGCAAAAACAGTTACCCCAGAGGCATTAAATGGTACAAAAATCTTTACGAATCTCGGTCAAGCCACACAACCGCCCATATATAGAGAAGATTGCGGCGCAAATGGAAATAAACGACTACTCCGAAGTAATTAACTACTTACTTTTAGAGCTTAAGCGACTCGGTTACTCATTTAATTCTCAAATGCCCGTGATGTGTCAGGCAAAGGAAGATATCCCGTACACAAATCAATTCGATGCCGTGAGCATTCCATCAGACAGCCTACCTACTCCAAGCGAACAAATCGACCCAATAATTCAAAGATTAGTAAGTCTTGGTCTATGTGAGCAAAATTTCTAATGAATAATTTAGACCTTGCAATTCACGTTAATTCGATACTCCGTCACCTTTGGTTGCTACGGCAATCGAATACTGACACACCAGAGTTAGGCGCCACTTACCAGATTCTAGAAACACTCAATCAAAGACTACTAAACAAGGAGGAAAAATAATGAAATTCAACGAAGCACTTTACAACGGATTGACCAATCTTGGCGCCTTTATTAAAGAAGCAAAGCAAGACCAAATCGAACACGAGCAATCTATTTACAAAACTGGTTGGGTGTCTGACTCAGAAAAGCTACGGCTAATGAAATACGAACTGTTTTCATCAACACACGCACGTAGTGACAGTGACTACCTATTTCAACTGCGAAGCGCTATCGACACACTAAGTAAAGAAATTGATAGAGAACACAGGCGCCAAAATTCGCTACCCAACAAAATCGGTGGAATCGCAAAGCTTTGTATCGGAATGCTAGCCGCTGCAACACTTGGTTCGTATGCCGTCCAACTAACTGGCGCCTGTAATCACGTCAACTCTAAATTCTGTGATGATGCTCGGAAAATACCGTATGCGATAGAGCGCTATTTTGCAGACCAACCAACATTAGTAAATCCTGAAGACTCTATCAATATCGACCAACAAAGTTTTAACCCACCTCCACACAATCCTCGCCCAAAATGTAAAGAGCATCGCAGTTGTCCAAGCGGTGGAACTCGTGTTAAGTCAGTTTAAGCTACATTTCTCAAATTTAACCGCGCGCGGGTTCCGTCGAAAGTTTCCGCGCGCGATACCCCAAACATCAAGAAATATAAGAGGTACTCGAATTATGCCACGAACAAAGATGAATCCCAAAGGGGGCTTAACAGGTAGCAAACACTTTGAAAAGCCCGAAGTGCCAGAAGCTACACCAGAAAAGCCAAACATGGAAAACATAGCGGAAAGGATAAAAGCGAAATTTGACTCAGGACGAGAAACTGCTCAAACAGTCGCAAACGGAGTTAGTGCAGTTGCTTCAGGTGTAAAGAATGCAGCCAACGGTGTCAAAGCTGTACGTCGGGCTTTTGGTGGTGGTTCACCTTTGGTAACAGAAGGCGCCTCGGAAGTTCTAGACCAAGCGAAACAAATCGCCTCTGGTTATGGCGTGGAACTCGTGGACGTTAAAGGTCATATGTCGAGTGACCCCTACGAAGTTGACGACAGTCTAGGTGAAGGCTACACAGCGAAAGAAGCTAATGAGAAAAAACTCAAAATCCAGCGTCAAAACAACAAATTGGATGTTCGATTGGAGCGCATTAAGCAAAAGAGAAAAATAGTCAGTATTGCAACTGAAGAAATTAAATTAGTTGGCGACTTGATTGATTATGCAACCACCGGAATTGAAACAGCTACCAAAGTGGTAAACAACCAAATAGCTGATACCAACTATCAACTTAAACAATCAAAACTAGAAGAGTCTGAAGAGTTATTGGTTCAACAACAAATCCGTACTCAAGGCACTATCAACTTAACTGAAGGTGTTCGTACTGAGTGGGATTTGAAGTTTAAGAAAAAAGAAGCTGATAACAAACGACTCGAACTAGAAGTTGAAGGCGCCTTAAGACAGAATGAGCGCAAGCTAGAAGAAATAGAAGCGCTATTGTTAGCTGACTAATTAATAAAAAAGGGAGTTGAAATACTCCCTATCTACCAAATACTAAGAGTAATTCTATGTCATTTATCAACGTCAAAACAGCATCAAAAGCATTAACAATCTCCGCGTCTATTTTGTGCCTTGGTGGAATCGTAAGTTTTTTTAGAGTCGATGGCGCCACTAAAACTGTAGCTTTAAATGTTGCAGTTGGCGCCGGAGCTATTGCAGTGGGGAGCCATTTATCATCAACACTTTGCAATGACGCTGCTAATTATCAGGTTTCTAATATCTTAGACAAGCACGAGCGGGAATTAAAAATCCATAAACAAGATACCGAGAATGCTAACCAGAAACTACAAAAACAGTCGGGTGTTTTGAAGGAAGTTCAAGAACTAAGCGCGAAACAGTCTCAGGCTATAGCGAGCAAAGATATTGAAATTGGTTTAAAGAATAGCTTAATCATTAAACTCCAAGAACAATTACAAAGTTTGCAAGAACAGTTTACAGCAAAGACTTTAGAAGTTACTGAGAAGTTAGCAGAAGATGACAGGCGCCTAGAACTGGCTATAGTAAATTTGAAAAATAATTTCATTGCAGTTCTTAAAGCCCGAATTGATACCCAGTACGAATGGTTGGCTAATTCTATTTGTTCAAAAACTGGTAAGAAGGACTACGAAAATATCCATGAAGCGTTACAGGCTTTGTACGATACTCTCAAAACAAAGCACAATTCCCACTATGGATTACTAAACGAAATTGCCAGTTTAGAAGGAACCAACGAAGAAATAGTTAGAGATATTTCTGATATATTCTTCCAAATATTCGATGAGATTTGCGGTTTAAAAGTTCGTTATCGTAACACTTTAAATAATGATGAGCGCTTAACTCTGGAACTGGCAATGGAGGAATTGAACGAGCGTAGAGACGCTAAAAAGTTTATCCCTTACCCCAAAGTTAAAGGCGCCTTAGAACAATACAAAAGCTTTCAGGATGAACAGTTGCTTGGTTTACACGGCAAGGTTAGAGAAAACTTTGACGGACTAAGTGAAATGAGAGCGCAAGTCAACGATTTGATTGATGAAATTGAAGCTAAAAATCTACAAATCGATGATTTGAAACATCAAATTAAAAAGCTAAATGAGCCGTTACGCTGGGTTATTGCGATGAACCACCAGCAAAAAGCGGGTAACATAATCATCAATTTCTTTTATCAGAAGGGCTACATCCTCGACCGTTCCCATTACATTGGTGATGCCTACGAAGTTAATCTGTATTTCCACTGCGATAGAAACAAGGCAGTTACCATCCTACCCAAAGACCTAAATGAACACGGGGAATATTTAGGGCAATTATGCGAGTGCTTGGCGCCAATTAAATTTGAGTGGGACACAGAGAATCATTTAATGAAAGCTCATGCGGTGATGCATCGCAAACCTAAAAAAGTTGTAACGGCGCAAGAGATTGTTACGGATGTTCGAGGATTTTTAAAACAACCTTCTTCACTAATTGATTTTGTTCGCGAAGCTTTTCACGTTGGACTGTGGGCAGAAACTGGGGGTGGGAAAACAACCGCAATTTCTAACATTATTGGGGGCATGGTGCAAGACTTGGGAGAGGCGCCAACTATTAGAACAACGATACCGAAAATTGATGCTGACACAGCGAAGATATTTCCCGCTATCGATTGGCTTGGTGTCCCTAACTCAATATTCGGAATGCTGGAAGCGGCGCTAGAAATTCAGTACAGGATTTGGGTAGCAGAGCAAGCGTATGTCAATGGACAAGATGTTCCTGAGTTCAAGCCAATACTATTTTTTATTGACGAAATCAATCTCATCTTTGGTCGATGGAGAAAAGTTAACGATGCTGACTTACTAGATGTGCTAACTCGCTTTGAGGACACATTAGCAGGTGAGCGTCTGGAGTATTTCAATAGCTTTATGAAAGTAGAGCTTATGAACTACAAAGGGGAGTTTGCAAAACGCTTATTACTTTTTATCTGGCAAACAGGACGTTCTTTAAGAGTTAAGTCGTTGATAGCAGGTCAAAACCTCCAACCTGGAAGTTTTGGAATAATGGTCAATGACCTTGCTAACTGCGCGTACATTGCGACTGGTGATTGCATCCAGAAGTGCAGCGAGTACAAAGTGAAAGATGCTTGCGCCACCGAAATCAACAGCCAATACAAATTAATTCAAGAAGCACAACAGACTGACAAGCTATTACAATACTCAGCTTTGTACTGTCCAAATAAAGGAAATGCTTACTTTGGCTTGTTACCAGAACCTAATTATTACCAGTGGGATAAAAACTTATTAACCTCGAAGTCAAGCCAAGTTGCAACAGGCACCAATAACGAATTGACAGAAGCAATAGTTAACTACCTAAAAAACAGTAAGGACAAGTCACCCAAGACAACAAAAGCGATGAGAAAGAATAGCCGAAACCTGAAAAACTGGAGCCAAGAGGAAATAGACCAAGCTTGTAAAGAATTAACAGGTCAATTAATAGAATTAGTTGGCGAAGATAGTTACAAAATTATCTAATTTTAACTAGCTTGTCGGCAGATGCAGAGGCGCCAGACACCCCAAAAACCCTTAAAAAGCAGAAAAAGCCCCCCCTAATGCGCCAAATGACACGCTAAAAATGCTGAAACCTATATATAGCAACGGGTGCAGACTGCCGCCAAGCTGCCGCCAAGCTGCCACCACTGCCACCGCTAAAAACCAGCTAAAACGCTGAAATTCATATATAGCAAAGAGTGCAAGCTGCCACCAACTCTGCCGCTACTGCCGCCAAAACTGCCGCTACTGCCACCGACCCTGCCACCACTGCCGCTACTGGCGCCACTAAGTAAACATTAGTAAATAACGAATTGTGTCACTATGAATTTTGTTGAAATCTACGACTTTATCCTTAATAGCCAAAGCATTAAATTTATTAATTTTGGCTTTACTCCCAATAAATCCAGGAATCTAACCAGCGACCAAAAAGCCCGAAAATTGTATACTGACACAATTAATTATATAGACAGATTCTCAAATGCTACTCAATCAACAGAAATGGTTGTATTTGGTGAAGCTCTAATCACCGCAGTACTCAATAATTCTGAACAGATAACCATCAAAAGAGCTACCAATTCTACGGAATTTTATCAAATCAAGCGTAATATTTTGGCTCAACTAAATAGCACTCAAACTGTTAATTAAAACCTTTATTTTTGGGTTGGTTGCTGTTAAAAATGCCAAGTATCCGATTCTCAGTAAGCACACCCAAATTCTTAATAAAGGCATTTTCCGCGCATGAACCGCGCACGAACAGCGCAAAACACGCACCGTATCGAAACAAATTTACTAACAAAGGAATGAACAACATGTCAGTCACAAACGGAAAAGTACGCACAGACCTAACCACCTTAGAAGTCAAAAAGTCTTCAGATTTAGAGAATACACAGGATGCAACAAACGCTTCTGCATCAAAGGCGCCACGTAAACCATCGAACAAACACAATAAGCAAGTAATCGTCAATCTTGACTTAGACGCTGGTAGTTCGAGGGGTAAGTACTGCTGTAACGGTTACTGTGACAGCTACCCAGGTATTTTTAAGGAAGTAGTGGGAGAATTACCAACAGGGATAACCGGAACATTCTCAATAGGCAAGAAAAATTATGCGGTTGGTGATGTGGCCAATTCCTTGAATGGAATTTTGATAGAGTCCTTCAGAAACAATAAAATCAAATACCTTCACATCTGGCTTATCGGCGCCTTAGCTTCTCACCCTGATTTGCTCGAAATAATTGCAGCAGAACGCAAATACAAAGGTAAACCCGCTCGACTCAAAATTAATTTGCGGTTGCTGTCGCTATCATCCAGCAAGCGTGGTGATATCAGTAAAATCTTGTCCAACATTGAACCATTTACTCACGAAGGTACACAATTTGAAATTGAAATAGCCAACCAAAATTATTTATTTCCAGAAGGCTATGGTGCAGCGCTAGAAGCATCAAAACAAGCTTGTGTCAATGAGTTCGATATTTTAGATTTGGGTGGTGGAACCTTGACATTTACGTCGTACAAAGTTGGCGCCACACCAAAGGCTTATCAGCAAACACCTGCTAGTGGTGGTGGAGTTAAAAGTATTCTCGATAAACTCAGCATTGCTATCGGTCGAGAAGATAGGGGTGGTATTCAGTGCAGCTTATCTGTTTTGCAAAATGCCCTTGAAATGAGTAGAGAAGTTGAACCCGGTAAGCACTCTATCAAATACAGACACGGCGCCGATACGTTAGAAATTTCTGAAATTCTGCTATCAGCTATGAGTGAGTGGGTAAGCGATACCCCTTCAGTTGGTGCCTTACTCACGAAAGTTTCACAGTCCTTGTTACGCGGTCGTTACGTGTTCGCTACTGGGGGTGGCTTTGCGATTTCAGCAGTTGCCGCATGGATTCAAGATTACACAACCAGAGATATTGAAAGCCCAAACTTCAAGATTTTGAAAAACCCTGAATCAATCAATTTAATCGGCTTAAGGCATTTAGACCAACAGCAACCAAGAAATTAATCATTTGATGGAGAAGTTGAATGCTCAAAGTACATATTCTAATAGCTCAAAACAACAAAACAATCTATCACGGGTATCACTGGAATTTAGAGATATTACCTCAAAGAGGAGACTACATCCACATTCAACTACAAACCGTAAATATCACAGCGAAAGTTGAGCGTGTAATACATTACTACAAAGCTTCACTCTCGACCGCAACTCAATACGGAATAATCGCTTCCCCACTTACCTACAAAAAACAAAATGGACACTAAAAAAGTATTGATTGAACTAATACTCACACTCTCCGAGGAATCCAGACAAGACTGTTTACAGCACATTGAATTAGCAATAAGCCATCTGAAAATAGCCAAACGCAAGGCTTTACAAATCAATGAGCAAGATTGTGACACACGGATTGATAAACAAATTGCAGAAGCTTTGCAAAAACTAAATTGTATCTCTGAAACTACAACACACCATAATAATTGATATGCACGACAGATTTGATACAGGCGCCCAAAACGGAATGAGAGTCATTTTCTCAGAAGCTGGATTTATAGAAAATACTCACTATTTCTTCAGTAACGGATTGCTTTTTATGCATGAGAAATACCAGGAAGCGATGTTGGACGCTATCGGCGAGTACTTCGTCAGTCACCCACCAGACGGGACCGAATAAGAAAAATAAGGAGATGCCCGTGCGTCTCCTTTCTCGCAATCACGTTCTTACTAATTCAATTTTACTAGTACTGGCGCCAATCATAGATAAACCTCATGCATCTAGTTGTAATAATTGATAAATATTTATAACTAGATGCTTGTCATTATCGTAACTAGATAGCTATACTGTAACTAGTTAAGCAAACAAGGTAACTAGATATGTCAAACCAACTTAAAGAAAAAATTGACCAGCTATTTGAAGCAACCAAGGACTTGCAAAGTTTTGATGATATCAAGCCACATTGCGAAGAGTTCAACGAGTGGATTAATATTCATGCCGCAAACTACAAAGAATTAGGTACTCTTTTTAGTCGATATGGTTTATATAAAAGATTCAAAGCTTTGCCATTAGTCCAAGGTAAAAACGCTGATTCAGTACCCAAATACGACGGTGAGGGAAACGTTAAGAGCCATGAATTAAAGCACTACGTTCTCATCCACTGTGGATTAACTAAAGAGCAATGGTCTGAACGCAACGAAACATCACGAGTTACCGACCGTATCACCTCAACAGATGAGCAAGGTTTCAAAGGTCAAGAAGTCGAACCAGATACCTACCTCGAAGTAACCGGTCAATTACTTGAAAGTACTAACCCTCACGAATTAGCTGTTGGTTTGATTGCTGCGACAGGCCGCCGTCCTCACGAAATTATTGCACGCGGTAAATTTGTCGCAATTGAAGGTCAAGAATATAATCTCAATTTTGAGGGACAAGGTAAAAAACGCGGTGAAAAGCCAGTAGTTAAAATCTCTACTCTGTACCCTGCTAGCTACTTAATAAAATGCTTATCTAAATTACGCCAGGATGCATCATACAAGTCATTACTAACTGAAGTTAAAAAAGAATTTCCCGACGATTTGGCGGCACAAAACCGAGCTATTGAAAATAAACGCGGTAATTCATTGCGTCGTGTAGTTCAAGAATTTTTCGGCGGTCGTGACGACAAAGAACCACTGTTAAACTTTAGACTTGACCAAGACCAAAACGACTGCAAAGCCTTACGTGCCGCATATGCAGCGTTAGTCACTGAACGCGATTGTCAAGGTGCTATTGGCGCCAAGATTTATTTCTATGGCTTGATGTTGGGACATATCACCCCAGGTGAAAAAATCACAGATAAGGACTTAATGAAACTGTCTACCACTGTTGGGTACGCTGATTACTACGTTACAAAACCAGTCGCATTTTCAGAGGCGCCTGTTAAGGAGAAAAAAGCTAAGGGTGAAGGCGTTGTTACAGCACGCGCTACTAAAGAAGATTTTGAACACCTCAAAAAACTACAGACTGAGTGGAATCTACCGAACCAGCAATCAGTTGTTCACCAATTAATTCAAAAATCTGAAGAATTGGAAAAAGTTAGACGTCAACTTATGGATTCTCAAGCACAAATTAACCAGTTACAAAAACAACTAGAGGAACAAGCAACCATGAATACTCAAATACAGCAAGCAACCGAACCAGTTACAAAAGATTCACTCAGAGCAATGATTGCTGAAATTCTAGCAGAAATGCAGCCACAGCAAATACAGCCAGTAGTACAGTCAGTCCCTACCCCTTCTCCTACTCCTGCTCCTGCAATCTCAACTCCTCCCACCAATCGCAAGCCAAAAGCAGAGGTAGATTATGAGCTTCTCAATAATGATGAACTTAAAAAGCTTCGCGGTGATGGCGCCGTAGATGAAAAAATACGCCGTGCCTTTGTGGCTATCACAAATTACAACGACGCTCAACCAAGTAACGAAACACGATGGAGTATCACAAATCAATCTCTACGCCAAGTTTCAGGATGCAATGGACAGAAGGTAGCAAGCTGGATGCAACGGTATCAAACCTCGGTAAATGACCACAAGAATAAATATGGTCTTGGTGACTACCACAACAAAGGACGCGGTGATATTTCTCAAGTTATTTCTTGGTA
>ERZ1066122.1691-NODE-1691-length-16603-cov-7.975042_pt1 | contig 16603 bp, 25 predicted proteins | sample MGYA00382769_ERZ1066122 | MGnify/ENA primary metagenome ERZ1066122 (study PRJEB33369, sample SAMEA5778352) | biofilm metagenome | biome: Industrial cooling water; feature: Water cooling tower basin; material: Biofilm | place: United Arab Emirates | collected... | reverse complement strand
CAACTGGACGTCGTACTCACGCTCACGTGGATCCTTGAGCGGACCAATTTCAAAGCTATCGAGCGACACCTCTCGATCAAGCTTCGGCTTGTCTTTGCAGTCGCAAATGGCCGTAAACTTATAGATGGGCCCCAGCGTCGCGATCCGGCTTTCGATCATCAGCTTCATTCGGTCAGCTTGAGTCAGATTCCGGATGGTCTTTGACCAGGTGGGATCGCCTTGCTTCTTATCGCCGATAGAAACGGTCACATTTTCCAGGACCTTCTGCATCCGATCCGGAACCGTCATTTTCTGGGCCATAAGGATATCTTCCTCAACCCCAGTTAGCTCCCGCACGAAAGCGTTCGTCGCAAGATTCCCGTCGGGCAAAAGCTCGCCATTCGGAAGCGTCACGCTACGGTATTGGCTTTTGGATGGATCTGTATGGTCCAGTTCCGTAAAAGCAGGTTTATCGGCGAGGCTCAAATTGCTTTGGGTCTTGTTGGTCATGCGAATTTTATCCCACCTTTGAGAAATCGATCTTCGGGATTCCCTGATCCTTGATCTGCTGTTCGGCAGTCACTTTCATAATTTCAAAGAGTCGGTTTGCATAGGTTTCAGCCAAGAGTTCGATTACCGAGGACTCAGCTTTTGCCTGGAAGAGGTCCTGAAAGATCTCCTGAAAGATGATCTTCGCCTTCCGCCCCATCTCAAGGCGCTCGTTACTGTCCTGGATTTGGTACCGCTGGACGAGCAGGCCAAGCTTCTCGTTCAGATCAGGATACCGCTGATAGAAACTGTCAAACTCTTTGACACCTTCGAGCACAGCCTTGCCCAACATGAGCGCGACCGCCCCCTCTGAGGCCAACTTAAAGTCCCGGAAAAGGTTATCCACCTGGGCGTCTACGACGGCCTCAGAAATAACCTTGTCATTACCGGAGGTCGGGCGCGCGGCCGGCGCTTTATAAACGTTTACAGATCCGGCCGGTTGCAACTGGGCATAAATTCTGTCGGCAATTTCAACAGTTGACATCGGTCGGCATCTCCCCGTGACTACGCGATTCTTTCTTTCGAGGAGAGCCTACCACGGAGCAGAAAAGAATTCAGTTCCTCCCCCAGATGCCGAAACAGTGTAGGTAAGGAGGAGCTATGGACTCGACGATTCTAGGCTTTGAAGCAATGCATGTAGGCGCGGCGCTGGTAATCGGGTTTTTCGGACTTCTGATGGCCCCCCTGGCGCTCCTGCTCATTGGCTACCTTTCGGTTATCCCCCTTGGGCTCTTTGCGATCGGCCTCAGTATTTTCCTCTTCCCTTTCAGGGTGGCGCACTACGCATACGCCTCGCACCGCGATCCCGGCTTGCAGATCGACTATTCGGACTGCATTGACGCTAAGCTTCTCCGACTTGCCCAGGCGCTACCGGGCATTCTCAGCGGGAGCAACTTGGAGCGCACCCACAACCAGATCCTTCTGGGGAGCGCAATGGTGGCGACGGTGGTAACCCTAGTAAGAGTTGCCGAGAAATCTACCAAAGCCGAGAAACACTAAGAGCCCAAGTCCCTGGCTCCTCCGCCCGGCCGGTGCCTACCAGCCGGGCTTACTCGTCCCCCGGATTTTTACTTCAAACCAACATCGATTTCTCAACACTATTTTTCCGATCGGTTGGAAAAACTATTCATAAGGGTCTAACGATCAGGCTCCACCCTAATCGAGGAGTCGACGTTGAGAATTCACCGTTTCCTAGTCTGGCTGTGCCTTGCATTCTTCTTCGTCAGCGTAACGGAGGTAGGCTCCGCTCGGCGGGGCGGCTTTTCCGGTAGCCGGGGATTCTCAAGCAGCAGGGGGTCCGGGTCTTCAAGCTCCCGGGGGTGGTTTTCCGGTGGGTCAAAGTCAAGCGGGTCTTCGAGTAGCTCTAGCTCGGGGCGGTCTTGGTTTTCTAGCCCGTCGAAGCCCTCAGCGCCGTCGGCCCCTCCGCCGGCCCCGGCTCCCGCAGCGCCGTCCAGGTCATGGTTCGGAAGTAAGCCCTCATCGCCATCCCAAGGAAATGGGTCGCCTTCCCAGCCGCAGGGACTTGGCGTCAGCCCGGGAGCGGCCGGCGCGGCCGGCGCGGCAGCGGGGTTCGCGGCCGGACACGCGACCAGCGGATCGGCAGTCGCCGCGCCGGCCGGGGATGCCTCGGTAACCAGTGGAAGCTCATCTTCCAACTCTTCGAGTACCAACTCGGGATCGACTACCGGTAAAAGCTGGTGGGGAACGAGCAAGGACTCTGCTGCAAAAGCACAGGCTGACGCCCAGGTGAAAGGCAAGGATGCGCCTAGCGATAGCAAGGCCAGCACTAGCTCTCGATCCGATGGAGGTTACGGCGGACAAGTTTGGGGCCGGAGCGGTGCAACATACCAGCCCTATCAACCACCGGTCATCATTCAGGAGCGTGCGCGCGGCGCATTCGGATCCGATGGCATTTTCGACAACCCATTCTTTTGGCTTTGGCTGACGAAGGACTCGGGCGCGCAGGCCCGCTACAGCGCTGCCGAATCCAGCGGAAACAAGGAAGAGTTGGAGAAGCTGAAAAAGGAATACGCGTCGCAAGAGCAGCGTATCAAACAGATGGAAACCGACCGCTATAACGCGGCCGTCGCCGCGAGCAGCGAACCAAAGAAGGAAGAGCGTTCGTATGGGTTTCTCTGGTGGACCCTTGGCCTCGTCGTGGTCGCAGGGGGTGGGTACTACACCTGGAGGCGGTTCCGTGAAGTTTAAGGACTTCGACATCAAGGTGGGCGACGGCGTGTCCATCGACTATCCCGGCCTCCTCGGCGAGGGCCTGGTAGTAGAAGACGTCTATCTCATCGAGCGCCGAATCAACGGAACATCGCACGACTTCGTGGATGTGGTTGTAGAGGTCGACAAAGAAAGCAAAGTCCTCAGGCTTTTCGATCATGCCGCTTTTCTTTGCACCACCCTCGGAACGCTTTTCGAGGAACAGGATCGCAAAGACATCATCGCCGATTGCAAAACGCGCCAGATCAATGTGGCTGACCAGCTGTTCAAACGTGACCTCATGACGCCATATAGCTGCCGTGTTACTGGAAAGAATGCTTACTCAATGGAGCTATGGGATTTCGACGGCGAAAGTCGGGCCTGCTTCATCGAAGAGCGTCCCGGTAGTGTCACGGTACGGGTAGGACAACCGCTCCCTCTAGAATTCATTCGTTTCCTTTAGGAGGTCCCATGCGCACCAGCACTCTGATTTTGCTCATTGTCATCGCCGTCATTGTCTTGGGCTGGCCGCTCTGGAAGCGCGCCTTTTCCGTCATCCGTGGATGGTTTGCGGAGGGCCTCGACCGCGTGGAAAAGATCGACCCGACCGTGATGTACCGCCAGAAGATCACCGAAGGCGAGCAGAGCCTGGAAGCTGCCAAGCGCTCCCTCGCAGAAACGCGATCGCTTCAAAAGCAGCAGGAGCGCCTAGCTTCGGTACTTGAAGCCGACCTGGCAGAGCACGAGCGCCAAATCAAGTTCGCAATGTCGAACGGCCGCGAACAAGACGCGCAGCGCCTTGCCCGTGTCCACGTCGAAATCGAAAAGCGTCTTGATGGCGCGCGAAAACAGGCGACAAGCATCGGCGAGCTTTACGAGAAGCATAAGCAAACGGTTCGTGAGGCCGAAGAGCGCCTGGTTCGGGCCCGCGCCCAGGCTGCTAGTCTGTCGAATGAACTGAAGCTGGCGAAGTCTCGCGCCGAGATCAATCAGCGCCTCAAGCAAAGCAGCGCGCTCTCCGAGATCGACGAGACGGCGAAGTACGAGGAGGAGGTTCGCCGCCAGATTGATGAGGCCAACGCAAAGGCGGACGTCTCCGAACTCGGTAATGAGTTCAAGGCGGATTACCAGAGCAGCGAGAATCAGCGTGCCGCCGAGGATCTGCTAGCCAAGTTTCGGCCCGGCGCGAAAGCTGAAACTAAGATTGACGGACTTGCGCAGGACTCAAAGCCCGGATCGAATGGCCCTGCCGCCCCCTCCCCGGCTTAAACGCCCAGGTTGATCTCCTCGAACTCTTCCATAGAGATTTCGAGGCTCGCCACTGAGATTTCCGCACTCATCGCATCGAGATCAGAACCCGGCCGGTAACTCACCGGCCGGCATCTTTTGCACATCCAAGCCCTTCCCGGAAGTCGGACGGCCCCGTCCTGGAAAGCCTGCCCCACGGCATTGAACCCGAGACCAGACAAACCTTGACCCGCCGATCGTAGCGGGTTCGTTCTTTGAAACTGGACGAGCAGAAGCGTGCGGGGCTCTACCTTCCCCTGGACAGCGTCTTCGATCCAATCCGAGAAGTCCGAATTGAAGAGGGTCACCCCTTGTTCAAGCGTCATGTTCGATACTGTCGCACGCTCGATCACCTTCCGAGGGTATTCATAGTTACCCTCGTTAATGACGCGCTCCCCTAATGCGATTGTAGGAAGAGTCACACGCGCGAAGCCGAACACCGGGATAAGGACTACCGGGAGTGAAAAACTCACATCCAGGAGATGGAACATCGTGGTTTGCAGTGGGTCGGTCAGTTGCGATCGCGCCATAGTTCCTCCGCCTCTTGAAGAGTACTGCGAAGCACTCTAAGGACACCACGCCCAAGAGGATACACACATGAAAATCAGATACCCGAGCAATGACGGCGAACGTCTTTTGGGAACTCCGGCCACTGTAGAGATCGGGAACGACAGGTATCCCTACACGGTCATCAATGCCTCAAGGTCCGGAAACACGATCTACCTGCAAAGATGCAAGGTAGCCCCCTCCTTGGTCATGACTCCTCAGGGAGCGAAGCGTGGCTTTCGAGTCTTCGATGATCCGGTGGGACCCGTGGTCGCCGCCAGAATCTACGGCGCGCGATCCGGCGTGGGAATTATCTATGCAATTAAAGGCGCAGGAGACGTTGTTCGCGTAGTTCTCGGACAGCACGAATATTCTGTAAATAACCCTTGATTGATTCCCGTTTCCGTCCGAAACAGTCCTCGAAACCCAGGAGGACTCCGGCAATGCGCAAGTTTGGCAAGGACCGCGCCCCGCAGGACCAAGCATACGAAGGCCAACCCGCCTACCTGTGCGTCGGAAGCGACCGGTACCCCTACACCGTCTCCGGGGTCTCAAAGTCTGGAAAGTCCATTTATCTACAGGCAGCCAAGCACCGGGCCGCCCGCCGGAACGACAAGGGCGACCTAGGGAGCCCGCAGTACTCAGTTTTCATACCAGATCCGACGGGTGAGATTATCTCCGCACGCCTCGGAAAAGACGGCGTTTTCAGGACGACTGGATCCCGTGTGAAGTGCCGGGTGGTCCTAGGGGAATACGATTCGTACCGCGATCCCAGTTTTTGAACCGAATTTCCTCAAACAACCCGGTACCATACCGGGATCTTTTTTTCTGTAAATACCCCTCAAGTTCTTCCTGCCAAGTCCGAACTAAAAGGTAGGAGGATACAGAAAATGAAAGCTACCTACCGCGCTACCGCCCTTCTCGCCCTGACCACTCTTTTGACAGCTTGCGGCTCCGATGAAGCCCAACAGGCCATGATTGACGCCGCCAACAAGTACGCCCACGGCAGCCCGGACGGTAAGGCTACCCCTACCCCGGCGGCTACCCCCGCCAAGGGCCAAAACGGCGGCCAGGCCGGGGGCCCGGTGCGGGTCTATACCAAGACCGAGGCCAATGGGGTCACGGTCGAGACCACCGTCACGGTGGGTGAAAATGGTGCAAAGATTCCCCAGGAAACTGGTGACTTTTGTGCCCAATTTGAGGGCGCTCAGCTGATCGCCGCCGACGGCAACAACCTCGGTGTCCTTACCCGGTACCCGAGCCCCAACAGCCTCTTTCACCCCCACACCCAGTACGCCAACGAAAACGCCTCATACTCGATCTGGAACGTAAACCGCCCTTACGGCGGCGAGGGCGAGCAAAGCCCCTTTAACCCGGCGGCTCTCCGGGCCCCCTACGCCTACGGCAAAAATGCCAAACGGATTTGCACCTTGACTCGAAACGCCGAATTGCCGAATGCATGCGACACGGACGCGGTCCTAGCATGCTTCCAGTAAGGAGCCCCATGATTACCCGGGATGACGACGAAGTCCTTTGGCTCGAGCAAACGGCGGCGAAGGTTGCCAACATGAACCTTGGACTTTCCGAAAGCGTAGACAACGGCTTGGTCGAGTTCCTGATGGAAATGTCCCGCAGGGAGCGCAGCGCTCTTAAAAGTCACCTACTCAATTTGGCAATGCACGTCCTCAAGTTCATGTATCAGCCCGAGTACCCGCACAAGCGCTCCTGGGAGATATCCATTCGTAACTCCCGCCGAGAAATAGAAACGATCCTTGACGTGTCACCAAGCCTAAAAGGCTATCTTGAGGTCCTTCTCGCTGACCCCAAGGTAGCAAAGGCCGCAGCCGAAGATGCGGAAACCGAGATCGGCCGCCCCGTCGCTTACGCACTGCCTTCCCGGCACGAACTATTCGAGAAGGAGTGGAGATGAACCCTCACTACAGGCAGGAACTCGTCCGACTACCGGCTGGAGAGTTCTTTCTGCAATACCCCTATCCGGCCCCTCCGGCCCGACTCTGGGCTCTCCCGGGCGGAGAGCGCCCTATGTTGCCTTTCTTTCCGGTGCATGGCCGAAACGCCTTCCTCGAAGACATCGGTCATGACTACTCAATTCGGAACGGGGTGCTCAGGTTCGCTTCCCACCGCGAAGCTGGCGATTTGTGGCTACTTCTTGAATTTGCCGAGTAACTGTAAAAACCCCCTCAAGCAAAAACAGAACATTCCGAATTAAGTCCATGGAAGCCAACACAGGAGGCAGCCATGGGAACGAGCTACCGGATCCACCAGGTTCTAGTTTTCAAGACTCACAGCAACCGAGACGAAGGGGAATCCTTTGATACCCTTGCCGAGGCGACTGCCTACTTCAAAGACCTTTCCAATCGATTGGAAACCTTGGTAAGCAACGCCGCCACGCCGCTGATCGGGGCGAAAGCCGAAGCCTGGCGGCTCCAGGACGATGCCGACCCGATAAGGGTGACCCAGAACGCCTACGGCGAGATCAACAAAGAATCCAACGCCGCCCAACTTCTGAACAGGGGTGCCTAATGAACCGCTTCAAAGTAGGAACCGCGATTAACTTCGCCGGTGAGATCTTCGTCAATGCCGGACAGGAGTTCGGCAACACCGCCGATGCGCTGGCGCACTTCTCACGCAAGCAGACTGAGTACAATCGCCTCTACGAAAGATCTTACATGTCCGTAGATGATAGCTTGGAGATCCGCATCGCAGGATACGCAATCACCTTATATGAGTTCTCGGACTCGGCGTGGAATCCGGTCTCTAGCTCCGAACAAGGTCGGATGAAATGAAATACGAGGTCTTTGACTCAGCGGACGTATCGCGAGGCATTTTCGACGCCCCTAGTCCGGAATTATCCACCGCACTAAGAGCACTGTACGAAGAACACGGGACCTCAAAGGACAACTGCTGGTCGAATCCCTACGGCGGCCGAATCTTCATTATCGAAAAAAGGACCGGTTGGGTTGTAGGGTCCGTGAAGGAAATCTCTGAGCCGGTTAGTCCCTAGAGAATTCCAGGTTGTCGAGGAGGTCTTTGATTTCCTCGCGAAGACCATCCGCCTTCGCCTCCCCGCTCTGGGCGAGCGAGACAAGTTCCTCAATGGATTTCTTTAGCTCTCCCGCATCCCCAACGTCTTCCATTCCCCGATCGATACCCCCGCGAGCCGCGATGAGCATTGAGTGTGCGCGTTCGAAAAGAGCGGATGCGTCCTGCACCTGCGAAGCAGCAGTGCGAAGTTCCTTCCAGGACTTTGAAGCGGCCTCGGTCAACGGGCGATAGGAACTCTTCCGGATTTGCTCTGCCGACTCAATCAAGGATTCCCAGCTACGTTGGCTCATAATTCGCTCCGTCGAACAACGGGAAACCGTTTTTTAGTTGCTGCCTTTGTCTTGCACTAGAACGACTTTATTGAACTCCTGAGCGACCTTCTTCGACACCGCGTAAAACGCGTCGTCGAACTTTTCGGCACGCTGCGAAAGCTCATTGCTTTGAAGATTCTTGGTCAGCGACTTAATCCATTCCCGATTCACGCCGTGTTCGCGGAAAAGATCTTTTAGGGTAGGACTATGCTCGGCCGCAGCATCCGCGACGACGCGGAAAGCTCCTGGCCCCACGTTATTGGCGTATTGTTCAATCCCACCGTTCAACATTTCTGCGTAGAATTCCCCGACTTCGTCCAGCCAAGGAAACTTTTTCTGATGTGGAACGCTCTCTGATGCCTTTAGAAGGCCATCGACTCCGTCACCGAAGTCCGGATGAGCCTCACCTAACTTTTTTTTTTCGTCTTCCGATTCGTCAGGGTTGTCCGATTCGTCGGACTCGTTGACGCCAGACTCGTTTTTCATAGCGCCTTCGGTTGCCGTGACGTGCTTCCAGGCTTCAGCCAGGCCCTTCTCGATCGCACGAGCATCGCTTGCATACTCAGTACCGGCGACGGCCTTGGCGAAATCCTTGGCAACGTACACTGCGTCTTCGGTGCGGTTCATAAGGCGTTCGAGAACCTTATAGGAGGTCTTGAACTTACCAGCTTCACCGGCCTCCGAGACGTCAGCAGACTCATCGACTTCGTCAAAGTCCTCGACGAGCGTCTTGAGCGTCATCCACGCATCGGCGATTTCGACAGCCTTCTTCTTCGTGAAGCCCTCGCCATCCTCGTCGCCCATGCGCTTCAGCTGGAACATGATCCAACCGAGGCGGCCATCGAGAATCTTGTAAGCCTCATCGAGAAGTGCGTTCAGGTCCTGTTCGACTTCGGCGACCTCTACTTCTTCAGCCAGTGCCTTTCGATCGCCAGGCACCTTAAGCAGGGTCTTCATCGACTCACTGAGGTTCACGGCAGTCATCTTGCCTTCGGAAAGAGCTTCAGCAGCTTCACGACCGGGACGAGAGTTCATCCAGGCAAAGGCTTCTTCGTACGTCAGGCCCGCACGCTCGATCGCTTCGGCAACGACCTTATCGGCAAGTGTGGAGCGCTTCGCCGCGCCAAGGTAGCCGTGGCCACCCCAACGCTTATCCTTCTTGCCGTCCGCCATCATCTTCTTACCGGTGGTGGCTTCAGGCCAGACCTTGCGCTGCGCCCAGCCAGGAGCAGGCTTCGCGGCGTTCACGGTCTTCTTGGCGGTCTCAGCAGCAGGACCGGCTGCGTTCACGTGCTTGGGCAGCTTGTCAGCTGGGTTCCCCTTTTGCATGGGATCCTTAGTAGTCTTGTTGCTGTCGTCGATCTTCTGTTCCTTGTCGCCCTTGGCATCTTTGGCCTCGGACAGTTCCTTCTTCTTACCAAGGACCTGGCCAACGGGGACGAGGCGCTGCTTGGACTCTTGTTGCTCGGCTTCGCCGAGTTCCACGTCCTTGTAACGACCAACCGGGTCGTTCTTAAGCGCATTCAGCATGCGCTGTGCATTCTTACCGGCCCCGGAGAGCTTACGGCCATCCTTAGACAGCAGGCCAGATCCCTTTTCAGCCTTCTTACCCTTCGTCAGGTAGACATTCGACGTGCCGTCACCGTTCTTACGAACGAGGACGCCCTGGCCGCCGTGCGCGCGGAACTCGGTATCTGTTGCCTCATTTACAGCAACGTCCGCTTCCTCGTATTCAGCATCGTCATCCTCAGGCTTTTCGCCCTCACCCTCTTTGAAGGCAAGGATCTCCTCCGGCTTCATCCGGTTGAGAGCAGCTTCCTGTTCCTTGAACAGGCGCTGCACGTCAGGCTGAGTGGCGGAACCGTTGGCGTTCGCAACGATGTACTGACCACGCTGGGTAACGGTGAGGTCGGCCTCGCCGATTTGCATGCCGTTCACCACATGCTTCACATGCAGCGTGTTCGGATTCTTGAGTTCCGCTTCGACATCGGAGCCCTTCATCGACTCCTGGACGCGCTTACGCAGGATATTGCCGGCCTGGACGAGAGCCTTCGTCTGAAGGCCGTCCTCTTCGAGGCGACCGAACTTCATGCCGGTGATCGACTCAACAAGGCTGCGTTCCTTGGCAAACGCGGCGCTAACCCTCTTCTCCTCGGCGATCACCGGGATATCGGTCTTGGTGAGCGAGCGCGCAGTCTGTTCCTGAAGCTTCTTCCAGTCCGTCATCTCTGCTTCCTTTAGTGGTTTTTACCCTAAGTGTTTAGCTTAGGGGCTGGCGCTCGTCACGGATTACGGAGCGATGTTGGTAGCTGCACCAACCAGCGTGTTGTTGTCGTAGACCTCAAACCGTTCGCACGCGATCGTCAGTTCTTCGATCGAGACCTCGGAGGCCATCGCATCGAAGTCGGACCCGGGCTTGTACGTCGCGCCAAAGCAGTTGATCAGCTTAATGCGACGGCCTGCCGACGGCGTCGGAAGGTTCGGGGAATTACCGCTATCCGTATCGCCGAGAGCGAGAAGCTCATCGCGATGGAAGTGGTAGATTTCGAGGTCGCAGCGATACTCGCCGCCTTGGATTGCTGCGAGCACCCACTCCCAGAAGCGGGTACGAGTCCGGGCGACACCACGGGTCAAGGTCACGTCAGAGACCGAGGGGATCCCCGGGTACTTCCGCTTCCACGCCATGATGCCTTCCTTGTATTCGACGATGTCCAGGGACACGTCAGGAAGGGTGATCGACTGGAATCCACCCTCAGACACTGCTTCGAGGGTGTCGCCATTCACGCTCCGGATGTGGAAGCGGTGGCTTTGAAAGACGTCGGTGCTTACTGCGCGAGCCATGTATCAATCCCTCGTGAGAAAGTGGAATCACAGGCCAAAGGCCCAAGCCGTGAGGCTTAGGCCAGAGGCAGCAAGCTCCGTTCAAACCGCAGGCGGACAAACTCGGCCGGGGTGCCGACCATGAACACGCAGTCCACAATCAGCTGACGCTGCAGGATGGTCTGAGGCGTGTTGTTCGTGCTGTCGCAGATGATCTTGAAGGCCGCAGCGGGGTCCCGGGACCCGAAGTAACCCTCAGCCGTAAGGCCCGTCATGTACGAAGTGAACCGGCTCGCGGCGAGTGCGAACAGACCTTCGGTCAGCGGTTCGAACACGAGGTCCTGCGACGCGTTATAGAAGGACTTCTTGAGGAAGTTCACCAACCGACGCCACGGCACCTGAGTGTAGTCGCCGTTGATCTGGAGCGTACGGGAACCATAGATAGCGCGACCCACTGCAGCGTTAGCGATGATCGGGTTCACGTTAGCGGGATAGACCAAGTCCATCTCACCCTTGTTCAGATTCCGCTCAAGACCAAGCAGGTACTGCAGCTGACCATCGTTCTGACCGGCAGGGGCCTTACCGACGTTCCGGCGGTTGTCGGTGTAGGCGTAGCGACCGGCAACGTGACCGACGTTCGAGATGAGCTTACCGCGACCTTCCATGAGAGGGTCCGGCACAACAATGTTCGGATAGTACAGAGCGCCAAAGCTGGACTGCGAAGCGAGCACAAGGCGCTTGTATGCCACGGCGTCCTGCGGATCTGCGCCGAACGGCGTCGACAGGATGGCGAAGCAGTAACCATTGTTTTCGCAGTACGCGAGCAGATCACCCGCGACCACCGGATCGCCGGGGAAGTCCGGGAGACCGATGTTCAGGAGTTCCTCGACGGCGCTCAGCGCATAGAGACCTTGAGCGTTTTCAGAGAGCGCAGGATCCGAGATCTCAGCGCGAGTCACTTCCGTACCGTCCGCGCCACCGGTGAAGTCGGCCTGGAGGAAGGAGTTCCCGGCTTGGAAGTAGCTGGAAGTCACCGTAGTACCAGAGGCGGCACCAGGGATAAGGGCAGCATTGTAAGTACCGGTGGTGTAATCGACCACACCAGAAACGTTGCTGTAGGCGGACGGCTGAACAAGCTTGAGCTTGCCCTTCCCGTCGTCCTTCGCCACCACCACATCGTCCACTTCGAGCGTGAACGTCATCTTGGCGACAGGAGCCTGGGTGGTAGTGCCGGTGATCTGCTGCGATCCGCCACCGGAACCTGCAACAGGGTTTTCATCGGAATACTGCGTGAAATTGAACGCAGCGGGGATACCGCCACCATTCTCGGTCACGACAATCTTCGAAGAGCCCGTGAGCGGGTCATTCACCACCGAGGTGACGTACCGGGACGATTCGGGATTATCGAGGACGAGGTTCGAGAAGGTTTCGACCTCGACGTACTGGCCTTGATCGTTCGGCTCAAGCACGAGCAGGTTAAAGCGCTCGAAGCGCTGCTCTGCCGAGTTGAAGGTGTTTTGATCGCCTTGCAGGACCACGCGGAGGCGATTGCCCCACGCGCCCTTCGAGATAGCCGCGAAGTTGTAACCCGGCAGCGTCGCAGTAGCTGCAACTGCGTCCGGAGGAGTAACGCGCACAACGTACGCGCGGGATCCGCCGTTTTGGAAAAACGCGGTGATTGCCAGAGGCACGGTAGAGTTCTTGGTATACCCACCGAACTTCCGGAAGTAGTCCGCAAGCGACGTTACAAGGACGGCTTTATCAGCCACGCCTTCCGGCAGCCAACCAACGGTAGCAAACGTGGAAGTCGACACCGACTGAACAGCCTGCTGTTTCGACGGGACTTCCTCAGTGTAAACACCAGGGCTCAGAAATTCCGGCATCGGTTACCCCTTCAACGAAGTCCGAGTTAACTTTGGATTTCGGTCTTGATCTGGATTGAGTCTACGGTACTGACTTCGGTCTCATCAATCAGGTCAATCTCGCCTTCCACACGGATCGAGAAAGAGTACCCTTTAGTCCTATCTGTGACGTCTACGATCTCACTGATATCAGAGACGTCGCTTTCCAGATACGTCGAATAGCTTCTCACGTCTCCCAGAGAATCCACAACCCCCACCGCACCCTGAACCTGAAATTTCGTCAAAACCCTTTTCAGGATCTTCTGAGCCTCGTGTTCAAAGCGGGCGTAGATTGAGATCGTATAGAAGATGTTGAACGGCCAAGCCTGAGGTTTCTGACGGACCTTGGCAAACCCGCTCACCCCATCCGAGGTCACTATCTCTGTACCGGGAACGCCTTCAAAGTAATCAAGATGACCTACCGAGTTCCAGCGGGCTAGGTCCTGACTCATAGAGTCTCGGCGAACCATCACCGAGGGAAGCGTCCGCTGCTGATACGACTGCTCCGGGTTGGCGAAGAAGACGGGTACGTTTACTGCTTCTAGCTCGGGAACGTACACGAAGTAGGAGTTGGGCTCGCATACAGGGGCTGGCTTCGCCGCCTTTCCCCTCTTCGTTGGCGCGGGGCTATTACCCCCGAACACCGTACCCGGGTAAAGACCTAGGCGAGCGAATCGGCCCACCACTCCGGCGTCGAAGTCGCGGACCCACACCGTACCGGTTCTCTTTAGGTACTGCTTCGCAAAAGGCATCGGCCCCTCTATCAGTACTCGAGACCCATTCGCTTCAGACGGGGGTGGACGTGCTCAGTCCAAGTCTGAACCCACTTCCTTTTCTCGTCTACGGGAGCGATCGTATCAGGGGTGTCAGGGATTTTACCTTCTTCGATGAGACCGGCGAGCGCAGTGAAGACGGCGTCCTGGCAATCTTCCTCGATGTAGTCGGCTTCTCGCAGGGTGTCGATCACCGATTCGATGGCCTGATTGACCTCGTCTCCGCGACCAATCGCCGAGCAACCAAGCGTTCCGGCCTCTTCAATCAGCTGATCGAGTTCATTATCCACAGCGCTCTTGTGCGCGTGTCCCGAATGGTCATGTCCCATGGAACCCTCAGAGGATCTTGGACTGGAACTGGTCGATCCTTTTGCGCACATCCTCTGAGATAGGCTTGGGTTTGGCAAGGCCCTTCACTCCCCTGAGGAGCCTATCCGAGACATCTTCTGGGACATAGAAATTAGAAATTGCAGGCAATGCCGGACGCCAATGGCGTTTAACATCAGGATCGCCAACGATCTCCGCCCTAGTGACCTTGAATTCCACATCCTCAAACGCCTCGATGGCCTCAATCTTCTGATAGCTGAGACCAAGACGGGTAAGGACCGACGTGATTTTTGCAAGGTTAGAGACGATTCGGTTTTGGATTCCGAGAAATTCATCCGCCCGCACCTTCCGGTAGACAGTTTTGATCGTCTTAGGATTCGGCTTGAACGGCAGCGTACTAAGCGTGAACGGCTCGAAAGCCTGCAACGCAAGTAGCACCGGATCGACCATTTCCTCCTGCTTCTTTGTGGCAGGCAGGAAATAAACGGCTACCGAATCCGCATCGGTGATGGTCTTGACCATTCTCTCAGCAACAACGCCAACAAGAAAGGTCTGATCACTAATTCTAATCGATTGGAAACCGGCTGCGTAGGTAGGAAGGATTTCCTCGGGGGGGGCCTTGGGCTGGACGGTCGCCTTAAACTGGTCGGCGACCTGTCCAACTACTTGAGCCTGCACGTCCGGAAGGTTCTTTTTGATCGCACTAAAGATGCGACCCACATTCGCGGACGTAAGGCGTTTCACGGATTACTCGTCGCTGAGCGGACGCTTCGCCGACTCATCTTGTTCCTGAGCCGAGCGCCGGCCGGGCCGTGGAGCAGGAGGCGGCGGGACGGGGGCGGGCTTAGGCGTGGGGGCCGTGGGCTGGGGGGGAGTCACCGGCGAGCCGGCAGGGTTACCGACGTTCGGACCCTTGTCTCCGTCTTCGGTCAGCTGCTGAGGCTGATTCGCTTGGCGGCCAGCATCGAGGCGGCTCTCGCGAAGCTCGTTTGGAATAGCGGTCATGACAGTCTCTCCCTGGAGATTCCGATGGACGTGAAACTCGTTTCCATCAACAATCGTGCGTTTCATAGTTTCCCTCATGCCAGGTCGCGGCGGAAAACCTGCTGCAGGCGGTCCGCGCCCAGACGGTCAAATTGCCGGAGAGCCTTCTTAAGAGCAACGTTGCCCCGGCCCCGGTAGCCAGTGAATAGCTTGTTCACGAAGCGAAGGGCTTCCGAGGAGTCCTTAAACTCTTGGCCCAGATCCTTTTGAATCTGAGAGAGGCCAACCGCCAAAGCGGTGGCCATCGTCTCGAATACCTCAGGTGAAATCTGTCCCTTCGCAGGAGAGTCCTTCTCGCCTTTGTCAGCTTCTGTCACGTCCGTACCATCATCAGCTTCGAGCACCGGGACCTCCTTATCTTCCATGCGTTGGATAATCCGTTTCGCCAATGTGGAGCGAACGGTTTTAAAGTCTTGCGGCTTCTTCGGTTTAGCCGCCAGCCGATCTTCTTTGTTTGGAGTCACGTGAGCGAATGGGCCGTCGATGGAGTGAACGTAGTACTTATGATCCCCGCCGAAATCGACATAGTCTCCCCGCCGAATATCGCCGGGCTGAAGGGTGGCCTCAGAAACATCTTCTTGCCAATCCAACTCTTCGTCCTCCGGTGACATCCATCGTTGGGTAATGACCTGCTTGCCATCTTCGTTGCTCATTTGGAGCGAATCGACCGAGGCTACCAGTCGAGAAGCCTGTTCTTTGCTCAGATCGCCCCGGCCGAATGCCATCTTCACCTGATTCTTGAAGTCTACGAACCGGCCCAGAGACATGTCGATCCCGGCTGCATTTTCCTTCTCTACGGAGTCGAGCAGCCGGTCGTAGGTCGCGGACATGTCATTCCAGAAGCGTTCATAAACCTCTTGCTGCGAATCGGCGTCTTCCTTGAGTGCCTTCAGCTTCGCAACACTCTCTTTGAACTCGTTCAGCAGTTGTGGCGCTGCGCGCATATCTCACCCTGGATTTGTGATTGGAGGAAGGATCTTACGGTCTGGATAGTACTTGGAATTCCGATCCAACGTCAGGTTGTAACCTGTCCAGTACTGCGTGTTGTTGTGATAGCCAGCGCGATCGACCTGCTTAATGTCGTAGATGAGCCTGGCGCCCTTATAGAAAAGCTCGATCAGATCACCCTCGGAGATATGGTCTCCTATGTCATCAAGAGGAACACCCGCCTGCTCCAGGAGGTTCCACGAGACGAACGCTACGTTAGTAAATACGTCCGTTTCCCCTAGTTCCGACGCCTCATGCGTGTCAGCGATTTCCGTGAAATTAGCCTTGATCTTGTATGCGACGAAAGCTAACCCGTCGCTGGGTTCGGAATACAGGGCATCCTTGGTTCTGCATCGAGCATCGGCATCAATCTTGTAAAGGATGGCATCGTCGACCCCGAACAGGTCGACGGTTTCAGCCGAGATCTTACGAAGATAGGCCAGGTCACATTCTGACCGTAGTCTTCCCACAGTTCCCTCAAGATTCTGCAAAAGATGCCGAACAGAACAGTAAGCCCGGAAGACGGGCCTGGCTAGGGCATAGGTCTAGGCCAATAAGCCAAAATCCGTCCGGCCAAACAACAGTACCACAGAAGGAGGTCCCCATGGCCAAGAAGTCGAACCGCTCCGAAAACGTCCGCGAATTCCTGCGTCGCGCCAAGAATCCTAAGTCCGTTCGCGAGATCTGCGACGGTCTAGGTATCAAGGCCGACGAAGCGAAGTTCGTCTCGAGCCAACTCGTGCGCGAAGCCGAAGAGGGCGTAGTCGAAGTCGCTACGGACGATCACAAGTGCTCTGTCTCAGGC
>ERZ1066122.1687-NODE-1687-length-16629-cov-9.947991_pt1 | contig 16629 bp, 11 predicted proteins | sample MGYA00382769_ERZ1066122 | MGnify/ENA primary metagenome ERZ1066122 (study PRJEB33369, sample SAMEA5778352) | biofilm metagenome | biome: Industrial cooling water; feature: Water cooling tower basin; material: Biofilm | place: United Arab Emirates | collected... | reverse complement strand
CGGTAAAACGGCAGCGAGGTCGCCAAAATCGATTCGTTATCCGAATAAATGTTGCCGCGCGTCGCCCGAATCGGCTGGTACGAAATCGTGCGTTTCTTACTCAGCTCGCGCCATTTGTCGCCGTCGGCGTACTGAATGCGCGTCACTTTCCAGACGACGGCGCCCGAAAACAGGCACACGAACAAAAACGCGAGCCGGACGCGGGTGACGATTGACTGTTTTACGCCGGTTTGCATTTAGGAATGAAGAATGAGGAATGAAGAATGAAAAATGGGGAATGAAGAAAAATATTTTCTCTGAGTGATGTGCCGGAGGACGTTGGCTATCTCGTTCGGGCGTTTCTCAGAGGGCCGGGCTAGAGCGAGGCGGCGGGCCGGATGGGCAGGGAAGGTCCTTCGCTTCGCTCAGGATGACAACGAGAATTGTTTTCAAACACACCCTCACTGGCGCTCATTTCGTTCGTTACCTCCTGTGGTTCAAGCAACTACCTACGACTTCGCACATCCGTGAACAACAGGCGCTCCTGCCCTACCGGGTCGGGCACGACCACTGAATCGGCTTCGGCGCCGCGCAGCACCAGCCGGAAAGGCGGCGAATGGCTCTCGACCAGCCCGGCCGGCGCCACCCGGCGCGCTACTTCGCTCTGAATGCTGGCCTGCATATACTCCGATTTGAGCGTCGTGTAGTCGGCGCGCAGGTCTTCGGTTTCGGCCTTCACGCGGTTGGTCATCCGCTCGGTGCGGATGGCGAAGTGCGCGTTGGCGATGTAGAGCAGCACAAGGAGCATCGTCCAGAGCACCGGCGGCAGATAGCGCACGGGTACGCCCTCGCGGAAAAAGCCATCGACCCGCAGTAGCTTGTCGATGAGACCGAAAATGCTTGGCCCTTTCTTGCGCGGCTTCGGTGGCTTGACCGGGCGCACGTATTGCGAGCGTGGTGGCGCCGGGCGCGCGGCCTCGGGGCGCGCGGCGCGCGGCGTGTTGCGCGGCGCTTCCGCGTTGGGCGATTGCCGAAACACGTTCATCCGAGCAATCCTCCTTTCTGGCCGGGGCCGGGCGCCGCACGGCGCTCGCCGACGCGGAGCTTGGCCGAGCGCGCGCGCGGGTTCAACGCAATCTCTTCTTCGCTGGCTTCCACGGGCTTGCGCGTAATGGCTTTGAACGTCACGCCGAGCGGGTTGCCGTAAATGTCTTTCTCGGCCTCGCCCCACGGCTTACCGTACTGCAGCACGTTTTTGACCAAACGGTCTTCGAGCGAGTGGTACGAGAGCACCACCAGCCGCCCACCCGGCCGCAGCACGGCGGCGGCTTGCGTGAGCAGGTCGGTGAGGGCGCCCAGCTCGTCGTTGACTTCAATGCGGAGCGCCTGAAACACCTGCGCGAGGTACCTGTTGATCTTGCCGCGCACACACTCGCCGATGATTTTCTTGAAATCCCGGATGGTGTCGAGCGGTGCCCCGGCCGTGCGAAACGCCACGATGGTGCGCGCCAGCGTACGGGCGTTGACCACCTCACCGTACATCCCGAAAATGCGGTGCAGGTCGGCCTCCGAATACTCGCGCAGAATGTCGGCGGCGGTCGGGCCGGCCGTCGGGTTCATCCGCATATCGAGCGGCCCGTCGAAGCGGGTGGAAAAGCCTCGCTCGGGCGTGTCGAACTGAAACGACGAGACGCCGAGGTCGGCCAGCAGACCATCGATACCGCCTACGTCGTGCGCGGCCAGCCCGGTGGCCAGATGCCGAAAGTTGGCCGCCACGAACGTGAAGGCCGCCTCGGGCCGCTCGGCGCGCAGGTGCTCGGCCTGGCGGGCAGCATCGGGGTCCTGGTCGAAGGCCACGAGGCGCGCGCCCTGGGGCAGCTCGGCCAGAATCTGCCGCGAGTGGCCGCCGCCGCCGAAGGTTACGTCCACGTACGTGCCGCCGGGCCGCATTGCCAGCCCGGCCACGCACTCGGCCAGCAGCACCGGGTGGTGGTAGGTGTAGTCAGGAGCGGAAAGCGGGGCTTCTTCCATCGCGCGCGGAGTGGTAGGCAAAGGTAGCGCGGGCGGGGGGCGGGGTCAAGAAAAATGTTCCACGCGGGACATAGTGAGCTACAAGCCCCAAGCTGCAAGCTCTATGCTGTCAGCTCTGGGCTTGCAGCTTGCAGCTACTAGCTTGACGCTCAAGCAAAAGAAGCCGCCCACTCCTCACAGGAGTAGGCGGCTTCGGGTTCAGAGCCGGACGAGACGGCTCCCGAATGGCGGATGGTCGTTACTGCACCACCACGCGGCGGCTTTGTTTAGCACCGTCGGGGAGGGTGACTTGCAGCGTATACACCCCACGAGCGAGGGCGGTTTTCACTTCCTCGCGCACCCCGCCGAGGGCCGAGCGGTAAGTCGTGGACCACACCGTCTGGCCGAGCTGGTTGAAGAGCGTGGCGGCAACCGTTTTGCCCGATTCGATGCCCGGCAGCGAGATGTTGATCCGTTCGCTCGGCTTCACGGGGTTGGGATACACGTCGAAGGCTTGGTTCGACACCACATCATCGTTGATGCCCGTGACGCCGCTAGCCCGGAAGCGCACCGTGAAGCGCGTGGCCTGCGCGTTTTGGCCGGTTGAGGTGAACGTGTAGGTCGGGTTCTGGGCCAAATCCTGCACGGTGCCGGTTACGGCATCCTGCAACAACACCTGGAAACCGGCCGGGAGCGAGAGCAACTCGGCAGCGTTGAGGGTGTAGGTGCCGGGCTGCCAACCGTTGGCCACGAGGGCGACGGTGTAGTCGGTGGCGCTGGTCAACTCAGGCAAGCCGTTGATGGAGAGGGTTTCGACGCCCACTTGCGAGTAGAGACCCACCGGGTGCCCGCCGTTGATGTAGAAAGCATCGTAGTCAGAGTCAACCCCGGTAGTGGCGCCCTGTGGGAAATACACCACCGTTTCGGTGCCGACCTGGTTGCCGTCGTGCATCCGCAGGCGCACCAGCGGGGTGGCGTTGGAGTTACGGAAGAACGGCGCGGTGAAATCGTCGCGGAATTCCGTCACGCGGGCGCTGTTGTCGAAAGAAATCCGCCCTATGGCGCCGGGGGCATTCACCCGAACGAAGAACGCCTGGTTGGCAGCGATGAACTGGTTGACGCCCGAACGGGGGTCGCCGTCGCCGGAAGTCGAAACGCCGTTCACGTACGAGTCATACACACCACCGTTGCCCGAAGGAGTCTGCACCGAGCGGTTCTCGTAAAACGAGTTCATCAGATTGGAGCGCACCAGAAGCGTGAAGTCGATCTTCGAGGCGAACGGGTTGCCCACCAGATGCCAGCCCGACTCGTTAAGTGTGCCGCGCGTCAGGTCGCCCGTGACAATAGGGCTGGTGAGCGGCCCGTTGTTGAGCGCACCCGTGAACTCTACCGTGGCACTGGCCGGAATGAAGACGGTGTATCCGCGCGTCGTAACGATGGGGTCGTTGAGCGACTGGGGCGACTGGTAGCCCTGCATAAACACGTCGGAGTAGTTGCCAGGGCCGCCCGTACCAACTTGCGTTTCATCGTAGAAATACGTGTTCGGGTACGGCACCACGTTGCCCGCGATGAAGCGTTGGGCGTACGGCGTGGTATTGTACTGCGGGTTGACGACGGCGGTGAAGTTGGCGGGCGAGGAGAAATCGGCCACGGTATTGCCACTCACCGACGACGAGAAGTGGCGATACCCGACCCCCGAGTTGAAGCGCGGGTTGATGTAGCGCTGGGCCGTCACGTCACCCACCACGGTGCCGTTCTGATGGAACACTACCGCCGAAGCAGCCGTCACCATCGCGATGTCCGGCTCGCGCGAGATGAGCGTGAGCTTGTGCCCGTTGGTCCGTAGCTCGCCGTTGCGGAGGTACAGCCGCTCGCGCACCATCACCGGGCGCGAGAGCGTGACGCCACCGACCGGAAAACCGTTCTGAATGGCGCTGTTGTTGATTTCCAGCTCACTAACTTCGTCGGGGAAGTTGGGGCCGGTGACCTGCGCCTGCGTCGAGTTGACGAACGAGAAGCGGCCTTTCGTGCCGAGTTCTTTGAACTGCGTCCGAATCGGGCCGGAAGTCGTGCCGTCGATACCGACCGTGGTTTCAATCAACAGCCGGCCGTCGTTGGCCAAACGAAACATCTTGCCCGAGACATACGCCGCATCGGCAACAGACAGATTAGCGGCGCTATCAACGAAAAATTCGCCCGTCACATTTACGATGCCGCTTACGTTGGCAGCGATGCCGGGCGGAATCGTGACGTTGCGGTAGTTGCCGGCCGGCACGGGGCCGTCGGCGGTAACTGTCAGGTCAGGCTGAGCAAGAACAGTGGTAGTGGTAAGAGTCAGGCCCATTGCAAGGACCGTGGCGGCCTGTCGGCTGGAAGAGCGCAGGCACGAAGTGAGGGTAAGGAAGGGGTTCATTGTGGTTTGCTTCGGAAGGAAGAAAGAGAAGGTTCCGCTCAGAAATCACGAATGAACGTGTAGTTTTTTCAGGCGGAATTGTGCATAATACGGGCGAGCGACGACGATGTTATGCGGCGGCGAAAAATTTTCTTTAAAAACCACCCCCTTCCCGTCTTCGGACCGACCAGCTACCGCTTGCGACGCAGTTGGCGCCTGGCGGCGAGCACCTTGCCGCAGCAACCAACCGTGCGTCGGCAGCCTTTGGCGGGTGCCGCGCGTCTGAGCATCAACGGCGTGAGGCATTGCCGATTTTGTGCGTACACTTACGGCGGTATCCTGATTCTTTCCCGTTTTTTCCCCTTTACAACTCGATGAACACGTTGACGAATTGTACCCCCCCTATTGCATTGCACTTGGGAGGGAAAACCGGCGCTGCGGCGCTTTTGTCTGCTACTGGCAATGGTGGTGCTCACTAGCTTTTTTGCGCCCGGCCGAGGGTGGGCGCAGAGCCTGAGCGTACCGCTGAGGCGCGCGGCGCATTTTGGATTGTTGAGTGGTGGCTCTCTTACTACCGACTCCACGGCTGTGCCCGTGCGTGGTAAAGTCGGCGCCGGGGGCGGCATCGGATTGCAGGTGGCAGCTACGGATAGCTTGTTGAGCAACGGCAGCGGCTCGGTGGTCAGTGCGCTGGCCGACGTGCAGGCGGTCATCAGCCACGCCCAGGCGCTCGCTCTGCCGGCGATGTTGCCCGCCGCGATGACGGTGGGCGGCTTGTACGAAATGGCCGGCAACTACGTGCTCGATACCGCCTCGGCGCTGACGCTGCCCGGCGACACGGCCACTCGCTACGTCATCCGCGTGACGGGCAACCTGCTGGTGAAAAGCCACGGCGGCGCCCGCCTCCGGGGCGCCGTGCGGCCCGAGCACGTCGTGTGGGTCATCGCCGGCTCGCTCATGTGCCAACCGTACGCTTCGCTGCCCGGCATCGTGCTGGTGGCGGGCAGCACCACCATCACCGGGGTACAGCACGGCGCGCAGGCGCTACTCATGACCGGCGCCATCAGCTTCAGCAACCAGGATGCGACCCTCGGGCGCGGCGCCTACACCGCCCCCGCCGTGCTGTCGCTGCCCCCCGACGCCTTCGTCATCCCCAATCCGCCGCTGTGTACGGGGCTGACGGGCGAGAACTTTCTGCTCAACGGCAATCTGGAAAACTTCGTCCGCATCAATATGCAGCCCGGCCGCTCCGACGTACATTACTGGGATGCCGCCAGCGGCACCCCCGATTACTTTCACACCCTCAGCCCGCCGCCCGGCAACCGTACGCCGCCCTCGGTGGGGGTACCCGTCAACCACTTCGGTACGCAGGGCGTCCACTGGCCCGGGGTCGATCAGGCGTATATGGGGCTGTACCCCTATGCGGAGGTGTTGGGGAATGTGGGCGATTATCACGACTACATTCACCAGTCGTTTCGGGAAAGCCGCCTCGAAGCCGGCCGCTGGTACTACGGCGAGTTTTACGTCAGCCGGGCCGAGGCGAGCAACACGACCGTGACGGAGTTGGCGATGTTCGTGGCGCCGGAAGACGCGCCGCGCCGTTGGTTCGAGCGCCGCGCCGCGCCGAATGCGCCGGTGGTCAACCCCCTCGCGTTGCTGCGGCTGGTGCCACCCGGCGGCTCCTATCTCAGCGCGCCGTTGGCCGTGCCGCAGATTCGCTACAAGGAACTGCCGTCGCTCTCGAGCACCACCGCCTGGGTGCGGGTGTCGGGGTGCTTCCAGGCGACGGGCACCGAAAAATGTGTGCTGATCGGCTCGTTCACCCCGCAGTCGGGAAACGCCACGGCCAAAGCCTATTATTACGTGGACGACGTGTCGCTGACGGCCTTCCCGCGCGCGGCGGCCTCCGAATCGCGCATCGTGTGCGGCACCCAAATCACGCTCGGCACCGACGACTGCCCGCTGCCGGCCGGCGCGAAGGCCGTGTATTGGTGGACCGACGACGTGGGCTCGCCGCCGACGCCGTTCAATACCACGCCCGCCTACACGGTCAGCGTCACGCAGACCACCACCTTCACGCTGCACACGCGTGTGGAACTATCCAACTCGGGCGGGCAGGTGCGGGTCGTGACCAGCACCGTGACCGTGCGCGTGGAGCCGAACCTGTGCCGGCAGGAATGCATCGGCCCGGCAGTGACTTACTTTTCCAATCAAAAAATTTACGGCTCCTACGAGTTTGAGGCCGGGCAGATGTACGCCATTACCAACTCGTTCGAGGTGATGCCCGACACCATCGTGAAGGTCAAGACCGGCGCGGTGCTGTTGCTGTTGCTGCCGGTCGGGGTGCGGATCGACGTGGCGCCGGATGCGGTATTCCACCTCGAGAGCGGTACGCTCACCAACGCCTGCGGGGAACTCTGGGACGGCATCTACGTCGCCAGCGGTGGGGATTTTTACGCGACCGCCGGCCCCACCGGGCGCCGCGCCGAAATCAGCTTCGCCGCCGACGGCGTGGTGCTCAGCGACGACCCGGCCGCCACCCAGCCGCCGCCGATGCGGATCGAGTACACCGACTTTCGGCACAACTGGCGCCACCTGACGTGGAGAATGGCCCCCAGTACACCCCGCACCGGCTCGTATCTGCGGCACTGCACCCTCGACACCGACCCGCTGCTGCTGGAAGAAGCCATCGGGACCGGCCGCCAGTACAACGCTCTTTGGAGCGTACGCCTCAGCGGCGACCTGCGGCACGTGCCCATCGTGCATAACGAGTTCGGGCGGGCGTGGACAGGCCTTTTCGCCACCGAAGACGTGTATCTCGGCTCGCCTTTGCTGCATACGCTCGCGCACAACACGTTTAGCAGTAACTGGCTGGCGGGCGTATGGGCGGGCGGCAGCCTGAATTCGCTGTACTGCGAAGACAACGAGTTTCGGTTTCCGCAGGAGCTGTACCCGCCGGCCACCGCGCAACTGGCCAGCGAGCTGCTGCCGCTGCTGCCCCAGGCGGACGCCGATGAAATCAACCACGCCACGCGCGACTTCACTACGTTTGGCGTATTCAGCCCGCACGGGCCGGCTACGCTGAAAAACAACCGGTTCGAGCAGCCCGACCTGTGGCATTACGCCAACCTGGGCGCCCCGCCGTTTGTACTTGCGCGCAACTGGCAGGTGGGCGCGTACGTCAACGATGCGGCCAACAGCGCCATCGAGGGCAACCGGTTTCAGGTATTGCACACGGGCCTGCTGGGCCTGAAAGCTCACCACACGACGGTGGTCAACAACGTGTTTCTGGAATGCGAGTATGGCGTGTGGGTGACGGCGCCCAACGGGGCGGCCGTGGCCAACACGATCTGCATCAATTGTAACTCGTTCATCCGGAATAGCCCCCTCGACCTACCTACGTATACCAGCGGTTACGCCGGTCTGCCCGCTCTGACGTGGTCGGGTACTCAGCCGACTTTGGGCGGGCTGATGTATCCGATTTACGTGGACCACGCCAATGCGCTGGTAATCGATGAGTTTAGACCTCTTTACCAAAACTTGCCTAATGGCGAGTTGATGGGCAATCTGTTTTTCGACGTGACGACAGCGGAGTACTTAGGACCGGGTCTTTACGACATCGGCCACCAACGTGCCATCGTGCAGAACGAGACTACTCCGCTGTTGGCGTACAAAACATACGCAGACAAACCGGGTTCGGTGCTACTAAAACCAGTTCAACTCCTGACGACCAATACGATAACGCCCAACATTTACCACGGCGCCCGCAACCTGAGTGTTACGCAAGACGCCAATCCCGTAGGCCCCAACTATGATTGCGCGCGCCTGGGCTACCAGCAAGGCTTGCAACACACGCTGCCCCGGATGGGCCGCGTGGCCGGGTTGTCTGCGCCGTCCAACTCGCCGCGCTATGCGTTGGCTCCCAACGTGCCGAATCCCTTCGGGGACGTCACGACGGTCGCGTATCAACTCGACGGCCTAGCCCAGACGGCCCGGCTCGACGTGCGCGACCTGACCGGCCGAGTGGTTCGTAGCCTGCCGCTGCCGACCGATGCCGCCCACGGTTCGGTAATGCTTTCGCTGCCGGGCCAGCCGGCCGGCGTGTACGTGGCGCAGCTGGTAGTGGGCGGCGCCGTGCGCGCCACCCGGCGCGTGGTGCTGACGACGGAAAGCGGCCGTTAAGCCTCCGAGCACGATGCACCCCCTCGCACTATTGGGCCGCCGCGCGTGGACGCGCGGCGGCGGCACCCTCGCCGCGTTAGCACTGGGCGCAGGATTGCTGCTGCCCCCGTTACCGGTAGCAGGACAGGCTGGAGGTATGCCTACGACGGTTTGGTCGAAGCACTGGAATCAGTCGCCTGCCATTCGATGGCGAACCGGCATCAGTTTTTATCCTCTACCGGAGTATTATCATACCCTATATCAGCTCTCGTCCACGCGCTACGGGCTGATGGGGTCGCTCAACCCGCGCGACACGACCACCGCCAGATGGAACGTGACTGCCTACCACCCGCTGCTTACTACCGTGACGCCGCTAGGCGATTCGGCTCGTCAGATTAGATTTCCGATGGGCCTGCCATACCGGCTGCGTGAATTTCGCTATGCCGCCCCAGCTCATCGGCCGGGGCACTTTCTGGCAGCTCTTACCTACGACGTTAATTACTACGTCTTCCCTAGCTCCTCGCTCTATACGGCTGATTCGACCGGTTTTCAACTCACGCGCTTCGACACGACCGGCCGCATCCAAACCTTTTATTACCGGCCCGACCCCGGCTTCTGGGCCTCGGGTAATCGGCGAGAGTACAGTGGCCGCAGTGTGGTGGATTTGCCCGACGGGCAATTGGCGATCTTCGGCCAGGACCAAGCCGTTAGCGGCGGGTTAGCTTTCAATGATAACGCGGTGGCTTTGCGGGTGGACCGGCGGGGGCGCGAGCGGCGGCGCTGGTCGTCGGGTTGGTACCACTCCGATTATCTCAACTCGGTGCGCGCCCTGCCCGACGGGTCGTACGTAGCCGTGGGCGCCATCGGCGGCCACGATCCGGCCGGTGGCCCGCCCGGCTCGCCGCTCAATTACTGGCTTGTGCGCTTCAACGCCCACGGCGACACCTTGCAGTCGCGCCACTTCGGTGTGCCGCGCTCGTTTGAAATCGCCAGCGACGTGCGCTCCACCCCCGACGGCGGCTTACTGCTTACGTGCTGGCGCGCGCCCGCCGACGGCTCCGACCCCAACGACCAAGGCCAAAATGGTGAGCTCATCAAGCTTGATAGTTTATGGCAGGAGCAATGGCACTATAAGTTTAACGGCTTTCCGCAATTCGGCACCAATGCCGATGTAATGACGGCCCAGCCTATCGCCGATGGGGGTTGTGTGATGCTTGGGTGGCGCAGTCCCGACGGGTACGACACCGTGCAGACGGTGATCCGCCGCCTGAACGCAGCTGGGCAACTGGTGTGGCAAAAAGTAGTAGCTCCTGTGCCGGGTTCCGCCTTTCAAGTGGCTGGCTTTCCCGATTGGGTGTACGAAGCGGACGGCACGGCGCTCGTCTTTGCCCGCACGGCCAAAGTCCTCACCCGCCCGAGCGGCGACTACTGGCAATGGGGCACCCTGCTCACCAAGCTCAGCGGCCTGCCCACGCCGTGGGAGCCGGATTTCTGCGCCCGCCCGCCCGCCGCGCCCGCCGCTGCCATCACGCCCATTACGCCCGTTGAGGTAGGATTCGTGGGCGACTCCACCACCCCCGCCGGGCCGCGTTACGCCGTGTTGAGCCTCTGCACGTGGGACTACGGCGACGGCTCGCCCGTGGACACGGGCTGGGTCAAGGTGCATACCTACGCCAGCTCGCAGCCCGTGCGGGTGCGCCAGTGCGTAATCAATAATCTTTGGTGCCAGACCTGCACCGAGCACTTTCCGCTCGGCCCGGTGGGGGTGGGCGAAGAGTTGGCCGCTTCGGTAAGCATCTACCCCAACCCCTCCGCCACCGGCGCCTTCACGCTGCGCGCCCCCACCGGCGCCACCTACGTCGTGCTCGATGCCACCGGCCGCACCGTGGCGGCGGGCACGGCCACCGGCCCCGAAACGCCGCTCGACCTGCGCGCCCACGCCACGGGTGTGTACGCCCTGCGCCTGACGTGGCCCGACGGGCGGAGCCTGACCCGAAGGCTAATCAGGCAGTAGCAACCCGCGCCTTCCGTTGCCCGGTCTTTTAACGCGGTTGTATGGTCAGTATATGGTGTAGAGACGCATCCTTGCGTCTCCGGCGGTTGGGCGCCGGCGGTTGGGTTGCACCGAGCGGCGGAGACGCAAGGATGCGTCTCTACACCATACACCAACCCCGATTCGGCCTTGCAGGGCCGGGCAAGGAAGGGGGTGCTGACTGCCTCCTCACCTTTACTCAGCGCGTCCGCCACAGCCGCCACCACGGCACTGCCGGGTACTCGTGGTGCTCGTAGTGATAACCGAAAAAATAGCACGACACGAAAGCCCACCAGTGCCGCCGTGGCTGCGAGCGCGCGTGGTGGGGGTTGTCGGGGCCGTGCTCGCCCCGGTGCGGCAGCCACGTGCCGAACACGAAAAGCTGCACCGTGGCCAGCACCGACGGCGCAATCCAGTAGAGCAGGATGTTGGGCATCGACGCCACCAGCTTCAGCAAGTTGTACGTGACGGCCATCGCCAGCACCTGCCACCCCGTGACGTACTGCCACGCAAACCGCGCCAGCCACGGCACGAACGCCATATGACGGCCGTCGTGGAAATCGGGGTCGCGGGCGGGGTCGGCTACGTGGCGGTGGTGCGCCAGGTGGCGCGGCAGCAGGCGCGGGTACCAGTTGTAGGCAAACAGCAGCGCTGCCACCGTGCCCAGCGCCCGGTTGAGGCGCGGCCGGCCGGGCGCCAGGGTGCCGTGCATCGCATCGTGGGCCGTGATGAAGAGGCCCGTGTAGAAGTGCGTCATCGGGAGCACCAATAGCCACGTCAGCGGCGAGGCGAGTGACGCAGCGTAGCCGAACAGCAGCCACGCCAGCAGGCCTACCCACGCGCCGATGAGGCCGAGCGCCCACGCCACCCCGCCCCACTCGCCGAGGCGGGCGGTGGGCGCGGGCGGGCGCACGGGCGGGTGGGTGGCCGTGGTGGTGGTAGTCATCAGGCAGCAAAGAAATCTACGCGGGCCGGGAGTTCCGGCAGGCGCGGGCGCAGCAGCGCGTCAGAGGAGCTCCAGCGCGTCGCGCACCTGCTCCATCAGCCACGTGGGCGTGGACGTGGCCCCGCAAATGCCTACCGTTTCAGTGGCGCCAAACCACTCGGGCCGCAGCTCCGACGGCGCCGAAATGAAATGCGTACGCGGATTGATGCGGCGGCAGACCTCGAACAGCACTTTGCCGTTGGAGCTTTTGGTGCCCGACACAAACACCACCACAGCGAAGCGGGCCGCAAACTCGCGCAGCTCTTCGTCGCGGTTCGAGACCTGGCGGCAAATCGTGTCGTTGACCTGCACCTGCTTGCCGCGCGCCTCCAGCTCGCGCACGATGGCGTAGAAAGAGTCGGTGCTCTTGGTGGTTTGCGAGTAGAGCGTGAGCGAGTCGGGCAGGTCGAGGGTCAGCAGCTCGTCGAGCGACTCGAACACCACGGCCTCGTCGTTGGTCTGGCCCAGCAGGCCGAGCACTTCGGCGTGGCCGCGCTTGCCGTAGAGGTACAGGCGCTCGCGCTTGTCGTAGGAGGTTTTGATGCGGTTTTGCAGCTTCAACACCACCGGGCACGACGCATCGATGAGGGTCAGGTTGTTTTCGAGCGCCAGCCGGTAGGTGGCGGGCGGCTCGCCGTGGGCGCGGATGAGCACCGGCTCGTCGCGCAGGGTGGCGAGGGTAGCGTGGTCGATGACGCGCAAGCCGAGGGCCGTGAGGCGGGCCACTTCGGCGTCGTTGTGGACGATATCACCCAGGCAATAGAGATACCCGCGCTCGGCCAGCAGGTCTTCGGCCATCTGAATGGCGTACACCACCCCAAAGCAGAAGCCGGAATGTGGGTCTAGCTGAACGCGAAGCTGCAACATCAATTACTCAACCTCCGCCGCGAAGGCATTGTTTGGGCCGGGGACGGAATCCGCGCGGCGCAGGTTCGGAAAAAATGACACGAACACAGAAAGTAGCAAGTGAATCGATGGATTCAGGGCGCGATTGCGCGAAGCATCCGGGTCTCCTCAGGAGTGCACTCGCCCCGCTGGAGCATAAAATCGCGGATGATGGTGAGCGATTGCGCGTCGAGGCCCAAATCGGGGTAATGGCGGGCACCGGCGATGATGAGCGCCCGGTCAGCGGCCAGATGTGCACTCAGGCCGAGGTAGCGCGGCACGTTCACTTCGATGGTGTAGCGCAGAAACCTCACTTCCACGTTGCGGGCGTCGAGGGCGACGGCGTGGTCGAAGGTCTTTTGCGCCGCCCGCACGGCCCGCAGCTTCGCCAGCGGACTCCACACGTAGCGCGCCTGCACGGCCTCGGCGACGGCGCGGTAGCCCACGATGGCCGCGTTGGGACCGTCGTACCCGCGCACCGCCGCCAACATCCGCCGGGCGGCGGCTTCGTCGGTAGCGGCAGCGGCGTAGTGGCGCCGCAACGAAGGCAAGTCGGGCGCCCCCACCGGCCGCGCCCCGCCACCGGCGCGCCCCGGCACCACCGCCAGCACCGCCAGCACCGCCAGCACCAGTAGCAACAGCGGCAGCAGAAATCCCGCAATCCCCAAAAATCCCCTCACAATCCCCATCCCAGGCGGAATTTTACCCACGACCCCGCCAGCAGCGCCAGCTTCACCCCATCGGGCACCCTGATGCGCTCGCGCTGCACCCGCGCGGCCGGCACCCGGCAGATGCGCGCAAACAGGCGTTGGTAGTACGTGTACGCCAGATACACGCCCAGCCGCGCGCCACGCGGCAAGGCCCGGATGCCCGCCAGCCCGGCCGCGAAGTCGGCGCGGATGTCGGCCTCGATCTGTTGCTTGGCCGCGTCGTCGAAGCGGGTGAAATCGACGGCCGGAAAGTAGGTGCGGCCCCGCTCGGCGTAGTCGGAGCGGAGGTCGCGCAGGAAGTTCACCTTCTGAAACGCCGCCCCCAGACGGCGGGCCGGTTCGCGCAGGCGCTCGTACTGGGCGGCGTCGCCGTCGCAGAACACGCGCAGGCACATCAGGCCCACCACTTCGGCCGAGCCGTAGATGTATCGTTCGTATAGGGCTTGGTCGTAGGCGCGGCCTTCGTCGAGGTCGAGGGCCATCGAATGCAAAAAGGCATCGATCAACTCCGCCTCGATGCCGTAGCGATTGACGACCAACTGAAAGGCGTGGAGCACCGGATTCAGGCTCAACCCCTCGGCAATGGCCGTGCGGGTGTGGGCGGTGAAGTCGGCGAGCAGGGCGGCTTTGTCGTGGGCGTGGAAGGTATCCACGATTTCGTCGGCCAACCGCACAAAGCCGTAGATGCCGTACACGGGCGTTCGGTAAGCCGGCGCCAAGGTGCGGATGCCGAGCGTAAACGACGTGGAGTAGCGCCGCGTCAGCTCGGCGCTCATCGCCAGGGCGGTGCGGTCGTAGAGGTCGGCGGCCCAGCCAACGACCGGGCGCCGGTGCGCGGTGGGGCGGTTCACGACGTCAGGCATTGGCAGGCAGCGGGTGAGAAGTGCGGGTAGGAGCGGCGGCAGGCACGGGCGCGGGCCAGTCGCGCGCGATTTCGCGCGCCACCACCTCGCCCGAAATCAGCGACGGCGGCACCCCCGGCCCCGGCACCGTGAGTTGGCCCGTGAAGTACAGATTCCGCACCTTCGCGCTGTGCAGGGCCGGTTTGAGCAGCGCCGTCTGGCGGAGCGTGTTGGCCAGCCCGTAGGCATTGCCCCGGAAGGCGTGGTAGTCGGCCTCGAAATCGCGGTGAGCGTAGGCGCGCTTCACCACTACGTGCTCGCGGATGGGGTGGCCGCAGTGGGCTTCCAGCCGCGCCAGCAGCAGGTTGTAATAGTGCTCGCGGGTGGCGTCGTCGTCGTCGGTGAGGCCGGGGGCCACGGGCATCAGCACGAACAAATTTTCGCACCCGGCGGGCGCCACCGTGGCATCTGTCACCGACGGCGCCGACACGTAGAACAGCGGCCGGTCGGGCCAGCGCGGCGCGTCGTAGATGTCGGCGGCGTGCTGGTTGAAGTCTTCGTCGAAAAACAGCGTGTGGTGCGTCAGGTTGGCGCACCGCCGATTCACGCCGAGGTAAAACAGCAGCGACGACGGCGCCATCACGCGGCGTTGCCAGTAGGCTTCGTCGTAGGTGCGCCACTCGGGCCCCAGCAGGTGCTGTTCGGCGTGGTGGTAGTCGGCGGCGGCCACCACTGCGTCGGCCGCCACGGTCTCGCCGGTTGCGAGGCGCACCCCCGTGGCCCGGCCGCCGGGCGCCACCTCAATAGCTGCTACAGGCGCCGAATACCGCACGGCCACACCGTTCGCTTCGGCCACGGCCACCAGGGCGCGCACGATTTCGTGCATCCCGCCGCGCGGGTACCACGTGCCGAGAGCCAGGTCGGCGTAGTTCATCAGCGAATAGAGCGCGGGCGTGTGTTGGGGCGTGGCGCCCAGAAACAGCACCGGAAACTCGAGCAGCTTGATGAGGTGCGGATGCCGAAAAAACTTCCGTACGTGGCGGCTCATCGACTGCAGCAGGTCGAGCCGCACGGCATCGACCACCAGCCGGGGGTCCAGAAACTCGCGCACCGACCGGCTCGGCTTCCACACGAATTCGCCCATCCCCACGCGGTACTTGTAGGCGGCCTGCCGCAGAAACTCGTCAAGGCGGGCACCGGAGCCGGGTTCCAGTTGCTCGAAGAGCGCGCGAAGCTGCGGCATTTGGGCGGGCACGGCCACCGTATCCGTCGGCCCAAACACCACCTGATACGACGGGTCGAGGCGCTGGAGCTCATAGAAATCGCTCACCCGGTGGCCGTAGCGCCCAAAATATTCCTCGAACACTTCGGGCATCCAGTACCAGCTCGGCCCCATATCGAACGTAAAGCCGCCGTGCTGCCACTGCCGGGCGCGCCCACCGGGCTGGTCGTTCTTTTCGAGAATCGTCACGGCGTAGCCCCGCGCGGCCAGCGCCGTGGCGCACGACAACCCCGCGAAACCCGCTCCAATGACGATGGCGTGTGGCCGAGATGGCATCTGTTGTACGGTAAACTGCTGAGTACGGCTCTAAATCGGAAACCGGGGCAAAAGGTTATCGCTCGGTTGCGCTCGGTTGCGCCTGGTTACGGCCCGCCCCCAAAGCTAACGAGCCGCAGAAAACGCCGCTGACCGGTTGGTCGGCAGGCGCTCTCCACGGCTCTCCCCTTCACCTTGGGTACCTGGTCAGCGGCGCGGCGGCCCTGAGAAGCTGTTTAAGTTAGCGCCCGGCAGTGGCTGAGGCGCGGGTCTCCGGCCCGCGCTCCATTCTCAACCGCCGTCTGCTACCGCAAACAGCTCTTTAAGCGCCCGGCTGATACATCGCGAGTCTGGATTTGAGGTCTTTGCGGGCGATGTGGATGCGATTTTTCACGGTACCAATCGGAATCCGCAGGCGCTCGGCAATCTCCTGATACTTGTAGCCGATGTAGTACATCATAAACGGCGTCCGGTAGGCCTCTTCCAGCGAGCCGATGGCCGCGTGGAGGTCGGTCATCACGAAGGTTTGGGTGGCGCCGTTCTGGGTGATGTAGTTCTCGTCGGTGTTGAAGTACTGAAAGTACTCGGTGGCATCGATGGTCTGATGCCGCTTCGTGATCTTGTTGTAGTTGTTGATGAACGTGTTCCGCATAATCGTGTACAGCCACGCTTTCAGGTTGGTACCAACCCGAAACTTGTCGCGGTTCACGAGGGCCTTCAGCAGCGTTTCCTGCACCAGGTCCTTCGCCTCGTCGGCGTCGCGGGTGAGGTTCATCGCGGCCGGCCGTAGCGCCAGAGAAAGCTTTTGCACTTCGAGAGTGAAATCGACGGCGCTCATCTTTGTTGAAGGTTTGTGGCGTGAATGTTAAACAAATGTACGAAGCCGAAGGAAAAGGGTACAACTTTTCTCCATTAATTTTTTCCTAATCAAGCACAAAGGCCCTCTGCCGCCGCAGAAGGCCCTTTTGTGCTAAGTGGGTGTGGCTCAGCGGAGCGCCGCCCGCCCGCTCGCCCGGAGCGAAGCTCCGGTGGGAGACAATCCAGCAACTCGCTCGCCCGGAGCTTCGCTCCGGTGGGAGAAAACAGTGGGGGCTGT
>ERZ1066122.1684-NODE-1684-length-16681-cov-5.700229_pt1 | contig 16681 bp, 16 predicted proteins | sample MGYA00382769_ERZ1066122 | MGnify/ENA primary metagenome ERZ1066122 (study PRJEB33369, sample SAMEA5778352) | biofilm metagenome | biome: Industrial cooling water; feature: Water cooling tower basin; material: Biofilm | place: United Arab Emirates | collected... | reverse complement strand
CTGCTAGGACGCGTCGACCGAGTCAATCTCGTCGAGCACGACGTAGGGAAGTGGGAGTTCGTACGTATCGCCGCGCTCGATTCGAACCGCGCCACGCTCATGTTGCCGACGCTCTACGCCTATCCGGCGGCGCTGAGCCAAGTCGTGCTCGTGCCCGAGTACACGAGCGTGGAAGTCCGTGTAGGGCACAGCCTCGACGCGAGCGCCTGGACGGGTCGGAAAGGCGGCATTTTGGCTCTGCTCGTGCAAGACCGCTTGCTCGTCGAAGGGCGTCTCAATGCCGAGGGTTCGGGGCGACGCGGAGGCGCCTATGTCATCAACCCGGTAGACGGTCCCAATCAGACCGGTTGTACGGCGCTCGACGAACCCTCGCCCTTGGGCGCGCTCAAAGGGGAAGGGCTTGTGGCGCAGCGCTTCGAGACCATGGCTTCTGGACGGGGCAATGCCTCGGAGGGCGGTGGTGGAGGAGTGTGTAGCCAGAGCGGGGGGGGCGGCGGCGGGCATTTTGGCGGGGGGGGCAAAGGCGGATTCTCCCAATCCACGGACGGAACGCGGGATGTGGGCGGGATGGCGGGTGCCGAAATGCGCTACCCCCTGCCGGAGCGTTTGACGATGGGTGGCGGTGGTGGTGCCGGTCAGGGAGACGACCCTTTTGGTAGCGGTGGAGGCGCCGGCGGTGGGGTAATCTTCGTCTACGCCGGGCGGGTAGAAGGTGGCGGGAGCTTCGACGCGCGAGGGCAGGCGGCCGCCGATTCGTCGGGCTCGACCACGACCGACGACGGCGTCGGTGGTGGCGGCGGCGGCGGGCTGGTCGTCGTTCGCGGACGTCGCGGCCTGGGGTGTGGCGCCCTACGTATTTCGGGCGGCAAAGGCGCTTCTTGCTATCTGCCACGCGGTCCCGGCGGCGGCGGCGGCGGCGGTTATGGCTTGCTTGAGGGAGCGATGCTCAACTGCCCCGTCGAGGCTCAAGGGGGAGCGCAAGGTCTCTCTGCCGGAGCGCCGCGAGGTGCGGCTGACGGACGGCCAGGGAGCGCCATCGGCCGTATTCTCATGCCCTGAGCCGTAGTCGTGCACTTGACCTCAAATCAGCCCCGCACAGTTGCAGCATACCTCGCCCGCGATCGAGCGTAGCGCCGTTTGCAGCGAGTTTTGGTCCTGTGCGGCGAGGTAGAGCGGAGCTTCTCCCGCGCGGGCGAAATAGTTGCCCTGAGCATCTTTCTCACAATGGGTGTCGAGATCCGCGACCGTACGACCCGCACAAGCGAGATGGTTGAGACGCTCCGCGTTTACGGCCGTGCCGCTGAAGGAGATCACGTAGGTCTTGATGCCGGCGGCCGCCAGCGCTTGGACTTGCTGCGTCGACGCCGACTGCGCGGCTGGGATCTCTGTGGGGTCGCAACTGTCGCCGCCGTCGGTCACCAGGACCACGAACTGCGGTCGTCCCGCCGCCGCCACATTCGCCAGCCCCGTCGCCGCCGTCTGCATGGCCGCCGCAATCGGCGTGCTGCGGCAGAGCCGCGTCGAATCCGTGCCGATCGCGTTGGCGATGGTCATCGCTCCCTCCGGGGCAGGAGGCACGAGGATCTCACCCGCTTCGCACTGCGTATTGCGTGCGGGGACGACCGTGCCGCCACCGCCGTCGTGGTTGAACTTTCGGTTCATCATCTGGCGGCGTAAAAAGATGCATGGCTGCCCCTCCGAGTCCGGACCCGGATCGCGAGGAAAGAGGGCCAGTCCGGGACGGATCGTCGACGAGAGGATCTGCGTCAGGTCTTTGACCGCCTGATTGGCGATGCCCCATTTGGTCTGGTTCTGGCGCAGCGCGGGATCGTTGAAGTCCGGAAAGGAGCCGTCCGGCGGCACCGCCATGCTCAAAGTGCGATCGAGCGTGAAGAGCACGTCGGGCGGTTGGCAAGATGCCGGGTCTCCCGCCTGCACTTGTCCGCCCTGCGCAGGACTTTTGTCCACGGGCGTTGTTCTCCCATCGCTCATCCCGTCTGCGCAGGCTCCCGAGAGCATTCCAAGCAGGGAAGCGGCTACAAGAAGGGTGGCGCGCGAAGGACTTTGGGGTCCGTATGCCTCAGCTCGTTCCATCAGAAGGTTAGAAGAACAAAAAGTGTGCCCTTTCGAGCGTTGCCTTCGACGTACAGGTCGACCGGGGAGGGTGTGACTGAGCCAGCTTTGGCGCGCGAATCACGCCGGCGAGGCTCGCCCGAGCCAACCCTCTCCCGGTGTTTCGGATAAGTCCTCGGGGGATCGTTTGTTGCAAGCCGCGAGCGCCATGAGTTGGATGACTCCGCCAAGCGCATGCCGGCCTCTTATGTGGATGCGCTTTACCGCTTGTGTGCTGCTTTCCGTCTCTCTCGACGCGTGTACCGAAGCTCCCGCTCATTCCCTTGCTGTGAAGGAGGGAAATCGTGGATTTTGCGACACCGGCGACCTCGAGAGTGTCGTGCAGCGCTTCCGCAGAGAAGGCTGGGTGAGCTTAGAGAGCCTGGCGCCGACTTTCCCTGCGTCGAGCGGACGCAAACTGGCAGCTGCACTTTCCGATCACCTTGTCACTCTGGCAGATGCCTCAAGCAATCAAGCTGGTCACTGGTTCGACGGGGTCAGGGCGCAGGCCGAAAATCTGCCCGACACGCTGGTGATCAAATCGGATGCGTTTCCCGGCGAAGAACTTTCGTCGATTCCGCTCGACGAGAGCGAGCGAATCGGAATCGCTAACTTCATCACTCAAGTCGAGGACTTACTCAATCAACTCAAGTTCCCTTCGGAGCCTGAGTATCGTCTGGCGGTGATGGAATACAGGGCTGAAGCAGCGGATCCGAACGCGAGCTTCGCGTTTCGCGCGACCGAGCGGCGAAGGCCTTGGCATATCGATACCTCCAGCGACTCCTTTGTAACCGTGATCCGCGTTCTGGACGGGAGGGGGCCGGGCACCTGGGTTCGTGGTGAACTGCCCTCCGAGATCTTTCTAGACGCGACTGGCGATCCTGCGGCAAAGAGCGAAGCCATCGCCGACTTGGACGACTCAGGGGTGCACATCGCAGGGGGCGAGCAGCTGGTCATCCTTACCGGAGCCCGTCGGGCAGAGTACCTGGCGAAGCGCTATGGCGATGGCGCAAAGGAGGTTTTCGCCAAATGGTCGACTCGCTCCGCGGGGACGGCTTTGGCGTTGCCGACCGTGCACGCCGGTGCACGTGTCCAGAGCGGCGCCGCGCCGCGTGCCGTTGCCATTTTTGACTTCGCCATGGCCCGGTGAGATCGGCGTCGCAATATTGCGACACGCTGCTGAAGCTAGCGGTCTCTCGCGAGTCCGATGAGTACGCAGCAACTTGGTACTTGGAAATTGACCAGTTGGAATGCATCGCTCGAGAGGTGGCGTTTGAGGGGTTCGCACTCGCTCCCGACAAAATTCGTCGGAAAAAACGCGGGCAGGCGACTTTCGTTACCGGTCTCAGCGTGGCCGAACGTGATCGGCCGCGTATTCCAAAGCGCTTTAAGCGCGAGCTACGCCAAACGCTTCATTACTCTCAGAAATTTGGCATCACAGAACATCTAAAGCGGCGTGGTTACGACCATGACTGTTTCCAGAACGGCATCAATCGGATCGACGGCTGCATTCGCTACATGCAAGGCGTCGAACGCGAGATCGGGACTCGTTTTTCCGAGTTGTGGAAAGAGCTGAAGGCGCGTGAAGGACTTAGGGCGTCGTACGCATCCATGAATCGACGTCAGGAGGCACCTGTCACATTGCTGATCGACGAAACTACGTTCGCCCATCACGGCAATACTCTATTGGCGCTCATATGTGTTGTGGTGAAAGAGGTCAAAAGTGTCAGACGAGTACTCGCGGAAGGCCGCTGCGATTTGCAGGCCTATCCATATACGTCGACGCGTAAAGAGAGGCTCCAAACCAAAGGCTTGCATTTCACAGATCTTTCTCCCGATGCACGTTAGAGAGTATTTGACCTTTTTGTAGGTATTCCCTTCGAGGCTTTCGTGGAGATGGACGTAGTGGGTAGCAACTACCAGGAGTTTACGAGAAGCTTCTGTGCAGTATCCTTGCTCCTCGCTTTCAAGTCCTGGATGGTCAAGAGGTGGCGGTGATTTGTGAGGGGAATTCACGAGTAGATCGTCATCTGCCGCAGCGGGTCTCGGATGCATGTTATGCCGCGGCGGAGATCGCCAAAACGCGCCGGCCAGTAATGCAGCCTAGAGTCGACGTCCACGGTAAAGAAGAACCCGCGCTTTGGCCCGTGGACGGGCTACTTTGGGCGTTTGGTCGTTTCGCAAGAGGTGAAGGGGAGAATAACGTGCAGACTCCGAACCTACATTTCGAGCGTTTCCGTTACCGTTTTCGAAAAATCCGAGACCTCCGTAACCCATCCTTAGTCTACACGAGACGTAAGCCCTTCACCTTCGGTGCATTCAAAGACGACACAAGCAACGAAGCGGCAGGAGAAAGAGAGTAAGCATCCAGTTTCGTCCAGCTTTCTTGAAGCTCGGCTTCGATGGCGGCCGGACGAGGACGCCCGACATGCCCTTTTCTGTCTACAGCTCTTCGAAAGTTATCGGCCAGTAGGGGCGCGCTCTCTCGTAGCGGTAGCGCGGCTGGCTTTGTTCGAGGGCTTGGGTCCAGCTCACGGCCTTCTCCTGAATCCGGGCGCCGAGGTCGACCAAGATACTCGTCAGGCCATGAAGGGGAGCGATCTCGACGAGAGGGTAGGGCTCCACGCTACTCCCATCGGGGCTGAGCGTTTCGCTGCGTCGGGAGACCGAGGTCGATGCGCAACGCTCGGCGCTTTCGTCGAAGACGCGCACGCTGCGGCGTAGGCACTCGAAGGGGGGCAGAGGAAAGCGATAAAGATTGACGGGGGCGTATTCGAAATCGCGTCGACAGACTTCGCGCACTAGCGCCTCGGCATCCCTCTCGTGTTCCGGCAAGGCGGTCAGCGTGTAATAAACGGCTACTTTATCGAAGCGTCCGCCGCTTGCGTTCAGGACCAACATAGGCCGAACGAAGACGAATTCCCGGCAGCGCCGCATGGGGATCGAGTTCGCTTCGGAAGCGCAACTCTTCCCCTCTTCCCGCGAAGATTGGCTCGCTCGAGTGCGGGCGAACCATTGGGAGAAGCCTACCAAGCCCTCCAGCATACCGCCGGGAGTGTCCGGCACCATGGACGCCAGCAAGGTCGAGCGTTCCGCGTCGGCTAGGGCGAGGTAGGCGCTGCGGAGGTTGGCGCCGAGGGACGCGATCCATGCGTAAGCGTCCTCGTCCAAGGGGCTGCCCAGAGCGCGCAGACGGTAACGGAGCTCTGCGGCGGCGCGGAGCTCGAGGGCCTCCGCGAGCTGCAAAGGCTCGAGCTGGGTTCGGCCGAGCGCCGCGTCGAAAAGGATTTGGTCGAGGCGCTGCCAGAGCGCGGCCTCGTCGTCGGGGAGCTGGCTGCGGCAGCGTACGCGGCTGCTTCCTTCGGCTTCGGACGCGGGCTTCGAGGCGGAGGGCGAGAGCCCATCCGCCGGCTCCATGGTGGTCACCTCCTCACGGATTGCCACCAGGCGCTCCAGTGCGCGCCGACATTCGCTCTGCTCACCGCAAGCGAAGGCGAGGCATGCGCTTCCTTTCTCGCGCGCGTCGACTTCCTCTCGCTGCGCTGCGGGATCGCAAGCCGCGGTCGCGACGAGGGCGCTCAGAAGGAGCGCAGCGCGGCGGCAGGCAAGCGACCTCGATTTCGAGGCATCCACCTCCGCTCGAGGTGCGCAGGGCGCCTTCGGGCTCGGAACAAGACTTCGCGACATCGCTTAGCTCTGAGGCGCCCAGCGGCCGATCCACTCGCGACCCTGACGTGCAGGATGGCTGTCGGTGGTCGGCGCGAGATGCAGGGGGCGGAAGTGAGGACGCAGCAGCTCGGCCACTTCGTCGGGCTCCAAGGCGAAAGGCGGCCCCTGCTCGCGTGGACGCTTGGGATCGACCGGAAAGAGGAGCGTTACCAGCTCGCCTCCCTCGGCGACCAGCCTGCGCATCGCCGCGGCCCACTCCGGGCGACGCGCCCGGTCGATGGCGCAGAGGAAGGTGTAGTCCCAGACCAGGTCGAAAGGTTGCGGCGGCGCGTAGGTGAAAAAGTCGAGCTGCAGGAGCTGGGCGCGTTCGGGGTCGACTCCGGACTGCCGGCGCAGCGTCTCGAAGCGAGGCGCGAGCGCAGTCGCCACGTCGATGCCGGTGACCTGATAGCCCGCCTGCGCCAGCGCGAAAACGTCGTAGCCGCTGCCGCATCCGGGAACGAGCGCGCGGCCTTTGGGCAGGTCGCCTCCGGCGAGGAGTGTTTCGAGTGCGGGAGCAGGCTTACCCGCATCCCAAGGGGTGTCTCCACGCTGCCAAGCTTCTTCCCACATGGCTCGGCCATAGATCCCGCGAGCGCCCACCGTCAAGCGCTCGCGGCGAGTCGTGGGTGATCAGGGCGGCGCGCCTTCCTAGATCAGGCTCGCGCAATCGCAGCAGACCTGGCCGGCGATCGAGCGCAGCGCGCTCTCGAGCGAATCCTTGTTTTCGGCAACGAGGTAGAGCTGGGCATCGGTCTCGTTGGCGCTGTAGTTCCCCGCGCTATCCTTGTGGCAGTTGGTGTCGAGGTCAGTGGCCGTGCGTCCGGCGCAGGCAAGTTGATTGAGGCGGGCGGGGCGCACGGCGCCGCTGAAGGAGATGACGTAGGTCTTGATGCCCGCCGCGGCGAGGGCCTGAACCCGCTGGGTCGAAGGCGCTTCGGCGGGATCCACGCCCTCTTCCTCGCAGGTGTCGGCGCCGTCGGTGAGCAGAACGACATATTGCGGTCGTCCGGGTGCAGCGATGCCCGCGAGCGCCGTCTCCGCGCTCTGAAGCCCCGCACCGATGGGCGTTGAGGCACAGAGGAGAGTCGAATCCGTGCCGATGGCCGTCTGGATGGCCGCGGCCGCTTGTGCATCGGGGTTGACGAGGATCTCACCCGCTTCGCAGGCGGTATTGCGTGCCGGTGAGAGCGGCGGCATGTTGTGGTCGCGGTTGTAGCGATTGACCATCTGCGTCTCGAGCGGAACGCATCGCTCCCCCTGCGCGTCGGGTCCTGGGTTGCGCGGGAAGAGACCCAAACCGGGACGGATCGTCGTCGCCAAGCGCTGGGTGAGGTCTTTGACCGCCTGGTTGGCGATGCCCCATTTGGTCTGGAGCTGGCGAACGTTGGGATCGTGGGCGTCGGGGTAGGACGCATCCGTCGGCACCGCCATGCTCAAGGTGCGGTCGAGCATGAAGAGGATGTCGGGCGGCTGGCAGCTATCCGAAACCTGGCCTGCGTTCGCGCCCTGTGCGGGATTCATGTCCCCAGTCGAGCTTGGGTCATCGCTCTCGCCGGAACAGGCGGCCACGAGCGCGACAATCGCTAAGCTTTCGAGCACTAAAGTGAAAGATTTTACTGTTGGATTTTGACCTAGATGAAATGAATGCGAACGCATGTACGAAGGTGTTACAAGAACCATACCGTGGATCAAGGCAGGGTCGACCCGGGCCGCTCCCTGCTCTACATTCTCCTGGTGAAGCACGCAGAACGGGCGCAGAGTTGGACCGGTGGGCAATACAGCCTCGTGCGCGTGGTCCTGGCCTCCTGGCTGGGCGTTCATGCCGCTGCGAGGCTCGTGACGACCTTGACGCAGGGCGATCGCTCCGCCGCGCTCGTCGCCACGCTTGCGGTCGCCGGCTCTCTCGCGCTGGCTTTGGGTGCGTACGATCGCGTGGCGGCCTTCATCTTGGCCTGGCTTCTGGTCGCGGCCCGCGCGCGAGGCGAGTGGCGCGACCTCTCTTTGGCCTTTGTCGTCGCCTCGATGCTGGTGCATCTCGCCTTGCCTCCCGCAGCGTATGGCAGCTGGGCGGCGCGCGATCGCGTCGATCCTGCGGGCGAATGGCGTTTCCCTCCCTGGCTTTACCGCGCCTTGTGGATCACCTTCGTCGCTCTGCATCTGATGTGGATCGGCCGCGTCCTTTTCTCGCTCGATCTGCCGGAGGCTCTCGCGCGCTGGGGCAGGCTTTCGCCTGAGGGTGCGGAACGCCGCTTCGAAGCTCAGGTATTGGCCTGCCTTCAGCTCCCCCTCTTGCTCGCGCTTGCTCTGCCGCGAATTCGAGTCTGGGCATGGCTGGCTCTGGGCGGCGCCGATCTCGTGCACCTCGTGCTCTTTCCGCCCTCGGAGAGTTCCGCGCTTCTGCTTTGGTCCTGGGCGGCGAGCTTCGCGCCTGCCTTCGTGCCGGGAGTATCGCTTCGCGCCGAGGCCACGCTCTACTACGACGGGGGCTGCGGCCTCTGCCATCGCGCGATCCGCTTCGTTCTCGCCGAGTCTCCTCACTCCCCTTTACGCTTCGCTCCACTGCAGGGTGAGACCTTCGCGGCCGCGCTCCCCCCCGAACAACGCGCCACGTTGCCGGACAGCTTGATCCTCGACGCCGGAAGAGGGCTCGAGTTTCGCTCGCAGGCCTTTCTCCACCTCATGATGCATTTCGGCGGCTTGTGGCGCCTTTTGGCCTCTGCCGCTCGGCTCATTCCCGCGCGCTTGCGCGATGCCGTCTACGACGGGATCGCAGGCATACGGCATCGCCTTTTCACGCGGCCCAAGGACGTATGTCCGCTGCTCCCCCCCGCGTTGCGTCAGCGCTTCCTGCCCTAACCTTCGCTCGTGCTCTGCACGCCCTTGGAGTGGTTTAGAGGCCGAAGCGCTCGCGGTGGCTTAGCAGCCACTCGAGGTAATATTCGGCGGGCTGTCGCGGCAAGAGGGTGCCTTGCTCGACTTCGTCTTCGAGGGCTTGCCGCAGTTCGCCCAGACGTTTGGAGGGTGGGATGCCCAGGCGTTCCATGAAGAGGTTGCCCAAGCCTTTGGGCAAGGCCGGCTCGCGCTGGTCTTCGAGCTTCAGGGCGCGCACGCGGGCCGCGAGGCCGCTGATATAACGCAAGGCGCGCCGCCTCTTGTCGCGGTGTTTGGTGGTGATGTCGGCACGGCTGAGGAGCAGGAGCTCGTCGAGGCCGGGGCCCATCTCTTTGTAAAAGCGCCGCACCGCCGAGTCCGTCCACGAGCCGTCGTATTGGCTGCCGCGCAAATGCTGCAGGATGAGGAAGTGGACGCGCTCGTAGAGCTCGCCCTCGAAGCCGAGCCGCCCGGCCAAGCGCTTGCGAAACATGGCGGCGCCAACCTCGGCGTGGCCGTGGAAGTGCACCTCGCCGTTCGGGGAGACGCGACGCGTCCGCGGCTTGCCGATGTCGTGCAGGAGCGCGCCCCAGCGCACGTTCAGGCGCGGCACCGATTGTTTGACGACCTGTTTGGTGTGGACCCAGACGTCCTTATGACGCCAATCGCCGCTGCCAAAGCCCACCAGGCCGGCCACCTCGGGGAGCCAGACGTCGAGCATGCCGCAGCGATGCAGCGCTTCCAGCCCTTCGCTGGCGTGGCGGCCGAGCAGGAGCGCGTCCATGAGCTCGCGAACGCGAGGCACGGAAAGGGCGCGCCAATCCGCTGGGCTGGGTTTGGCCGGCGGGCTCTCGAGCGCGCTCGGATCGAGCCGGGCGATGTCCGTGGCCCACTTCAGCGCAGCCCAGGCTTTTTCCGCATCCGGCGCAGGGCTCCGTGGCGGGATCGAAGAGGCGACAGGGGCCTCGGAAATGGCGGCGCTCGACATGCTCATCGCAGTACACCCGAAAAAGGCCGGCAACGATAGAGGGCCGAGCGATACGGCGCAAGCACTTCCGCGTTTTCCTTTGCCCTGTCGAGAAGAGAGCCGGGCTCTTTTGCCGTCGTCTTGACCCATCCTATCGCAACGCCCTATATCCGGGTCGCGGGCCCTCGGCGGGGGGAAAGGTCCTGGGACAGGAGCGCCCCTTCCTTTCGCGGTCCCTTTTTCTTCGAAGCAACGCTGGCCATCGTTCGAGCCGATTTTTATGCCTCTGCGAGCCCGAGACACCGAGTGCGAGAAACGCGAGAAGTCATGCTGAGCACCGCATTCGAAGCCGCAACCGACGAGAGCGAGGTCCTCGCGAGGCTGAGCGCTCTCTGCGGCGATAAGGGGCTCGATGCGCTCTCTTCGCGTTTGCGTTCCCTCGCCCGTTTCGTCGGCAGCGATATGCGCAAGATCGACGGTGACCTCTCGGGGCTGCTCGAATCCAAGCCTCGCTCGGTGGTCGAGCGGGGTGCGCTGCATCTCCTGCGCCAGGGCGGCAAGCGCTTGCGTCCCCTCTGCGTGGCCCTCGCGGCGCGCCTGGGCAAGGGCTTCGGGCCCTCGGCGCACGAGCTGGCCATCGCCGTCGAACTCGTCCACAACGCGACGCTGCTGCACGATGACGTCGTCGACTTGGGCGAGCGGAGGCGAGGCGAAGCGACGGCGCGGGCGCTCTACGGCAATGCCGCCTCGATCTTCGCCGGCGATTGGCTCTTGATCGAAGCGCTGCGCCGCGTGCATCGCGCGGGCGTTCCGCAGGTGCTCGAGCAGCTCCTCGGCACCATCGATGAGATGATCGCCGCCGAGGCGCTCCAGCTCGAAGGCCGAGGCAAGCTTACGCTCTCGCACGAGGCCTACTTCCGCGTGGTGGAGGGCAAGACCGCTTCCCTCTTCCGTTGGGCCTTGATGGCGGGCGGAAGGGCAGGGGGGCTCGACGAGGCCACCTGCGCTCGCCTCTGCGACTACGGCCATGCCCTCGGGGTCGCCTTTCAGCTCACCGACGACGTCCTCGACTACACCGGCAATCCCGCCTTGGTCGGCAAGGCGCTCTTGAGCGATCTGCGCGAGGGCAAACTCACCTTCCCGCTCCTCATCGCCTTGGAGCGCGATCCCTCGTTGGCGGCGCTGCTCGAGGAACATCTGGCGATCCGGGAAGACGAAGGTACTCCCGAAGAGATCCGCCGCCGTGTGCTCGCCTGCGTCGAAAGCAGCGGCGCCATCGCGTACGCGACCAACTTGGCGCGCAGCTATGCCGAGCGCGCCATCGCCAGCATTCAGGGCGTGAGCGAGGGCAAAGCACGCGAAGCCTTGACGACCGTTGCCTTGGCGACGGTGTACCGGGAGATGTGAGCATGAGCGAAGTGCGTGCAAATCCAGGATCTTCGTCCACCGAACTCGTCTGGGGTTCGGGCACCATGTTCGATCGCATCGCGCGGCGTTACGATCTCCTCAACCGTCTGCTCTCCTTCGGCATCGACCGTCGATGGCGCGAGGCGGCCGTGCGTGCGCTGCCTCTCGAGGGTGGCGGCGAGGCGCTCGACCTGGCGACCGGGACGGCCGATTTGGCCCTGCGCATCGCGACGCGTTACCCCGAAGCTAGGGTGGTCGGCCTCGACCCTTCGTTGCGTATGCTGGAGCGCGGCGTGATCAAGGCCGAGGCGCGTGGCCTGAGCGCCAGGCTGCGTTTGGAGGCGGGCGATGCCTGCGCTCTCCCCTACGAAGACGCGCGCTTTCGCGGCGTGACCATGGCCTTCGGCATCCGCAACATCATCGACCGCCCAAAGGCGCTGCGCGAGATGGCGCGCGTCACCCATCCCGAGGGGCGCATCGCCATCCTCGAGCTCTGCGAGCCGCGAGGCGGTCTGCTTTCGTGGCTGGCGCGTTTCCACGTGCGTCGCGTCGTTCCCTGGCTCGGTGGTTTGCTCTCGGGCTCGGCCGAATACCGCTATCTGCAGCGTTCGATGGCGGCTTTCCCTCCGGCGAAGGAGTTCGCGGCCCTCATGGAGAGCTGCGGCCTCGAGATCTGCGAGCTGCGCCCGCTCACTTTCGGCGTCTGCACGCTTTTCGTCGCCAGGCCGCGGCCGGCGAGCGAGACGAGGTGAAATGGCAGCGAGGCCTTCAGCCGCGGTGACGCCCGACGTTTGGCTCGACGGCATCGTGTCGACCTTCGAGGAGGCTTTGCGCGCGCTTCCCAAGGAAGGCGAATGGCTGCGTTTGAGTCTGCCTGGCCCCTCCTTCGCGCAGGCCATGGCGGCGATGGCTTCGCTCTCCAGCACCGGTCCGGCCTGCTTTTGGCGTTCGCGTGAGGGCGAATATCTCCTGAGCGCTGGGGAAGCCTGCGTGCTCGAGGCCAGCGGCGAGTCGCGTTTCGCATCGATTCGCCAGGCCGCCGCGCAGGTCGAAGCGCGCATCGAAGCGCGGACGCTCGCCGGCGCAGAGCCACGGCCGCCGCGTTTTCTCGGTGGCTTTGCCTTCGAGTCCGCGTTGCGCCCGGATCCGCGCTGGGCTTCGTGGGCGCCGGCGCGCTTCGCCCTGCCGCGATGGACCTATGAGATCGACGCCGAAGGGCAGAGCACGCTTTCCCTCAGCATCGCGCGCGAGGAACTCGAGCGGGGCGAGCGAGCGCGCGCCATCGAGGAAGTGCGAACCTGGTTCAAGGCGACGCCGCAGGGGAGCGAGGCCCTTGCGATGCATCGCCTCCATGCTTCACCGCGGGAGTCGGAACTCGCGGCTTGGTCGGCCTTGGTCGAGGGCGCTCAAGGGGCGCTGCAGCCCGGCCGGCTCGAGAAGGTCGTTTTGGCCCGTCGCTCGGAGATCTCGCTTTCGTCGAGTGTCGACCCCAGCCTGCTTTGGCGGCGAGCCGTCGAGCGCTTCCCTTCCTGCACGCAGTTCGTGTTTCGATCGCGGCATTCGAGCTTCGTCGGCGCCAGCCCAGAGCGCCTGGTGCGCAAGCAGGGCGCCACGCTCTGGACGGAAGCTTTGGCCGGCTCGGCGGCGGTCGGCGAGGCCGAGGGACTGCAGCGGAGCGAAAAGAACCGCTACGAGCATGAGCTCGTGCGCGCCTACGTCGTCGATCGCCTGCGTTCGCGCGGCCTGCGCGTCCATTTCGCGGCAGCGCCCCGGCTTTGGGTTTTGCCCAACGTCGCGCATCTGCATACGCCGATCCGCAGCGAGGTCGCGCCCGAGGCGCATGTGCTCGAATGGGTCGAGCTCCTGCATCCGACGCCGGCGCTCTGCGGCCTGCCGGTAGACGAGGCCCGCGCTTGGCTGCGCGCCCACGAGGGCCTCGAACGCGGCTGGTACGGCGGGCCGGTGGGTTGGTTCGATGGCGCAGGGAATGGCGAGTTCGCCGTCGCGCTGCGCTGCGCTCTGCTCGAAGCCTCCCGTGCCACGCTCTACGCCGGCGCGGGCATCGTTGCCGCCTCGCGCGCGGCCGACGAATACGTCGAGACCGAGATGAAGATGGCGGCCATGGCGGCGCTCTTCGAAGCCGAAGCGCGCCCGACCCTCAAAGGCGAGTCGGCCAAGCTGCGTCGCGCGAGCGATGCGGAGGGGTGGGATGCCAACGCCCTCCACCCTCACGACTGAGTGGGCGCAAACCCTGGCGCGCAGCTTCGCCGACTGCGGCTTGCGCGAGGTCGTCCTCAGCCCTGGCTCGCGCTCGACCCCCTTGGTCCTCGCCTTGGCGCGCGAAACGCGCTTGCGTCTCCATGACATCGTCGACGAGCGCGCCGCGGGCTTCTTTGCGCTGGCCCAGGCCAAATGCAGCGGCCGTCCTTCGCTCTTGCTCTGCACGTCGGGCAGCGCCCCGGCGCACTACCTTCCCGCGGTGATCGAGGCCTCGCAGGCCTACGTGCCGCTGATCGTCTTGAGCGCCGACCGCCCCTTTTACCTGCAGCAATGTGGAGCCTCGCAGACGGTGGACCAGCGCGCGCTCTTCGGCGTCCACGTGCGCTTCTTCGCTCATCTCGGCCTGCCGCAGCCCCCTGCCTTGCGAGCCTTGAGGCGCCAGTGCGTGCAGGCATGGCATGCCTCGCATGATCCTTTGCCCGGCCCGGTGCACCTCAACCTCGAGCTCGACAAACCTTTCGAGCCGCCCCTCGACGAGGTTGGGAACGAACGCGCACTTCCCGGAGATCACGCGCTACCCACCCGCATCTACGCAGCGCAGCGCGTAGCTTCCACCGAAGGCGTGGAGGATCTCGCCGAGGCCATCACCGCGGCAGAGCGGCCCCTGCTCCTTTGCGGTCCGGCCTTGCCCGAGCAGCGACGGCTTCGCGCGCTTTTGCCCGACCTTTGCGAGCGCGGCGCGATCCTCTGTGCAGCGGAAGCGACCAGCCAGCTTCGCTTCGGTGTCGAGAGCCTGCCGCATTTCGGCCACCTCGAATGGATCACGCATCTGCCCGACTTCGAGGAGCGGCTGCGGCCCGATCTCATCGTGCAGCTAGGCGCCGCGCCGACTTCGGGGCGCTGGCTCGATCTCCTCGCTCGGCCCTCGGCGCCTCCCCGCTACATCATTGCTGCACGAGGCTGGCCCGATCCCTCGGGCAATGCCCGCGCCATCGTGCAGGGCGACGCCTTCTTGATCCTCAAGCGTTTGCTTGAGCATTTCACAGCGAAACCGAAGCCGCCATCGAGGTGGAGAGCCGACGTGCGCGAAGTCGATGGCCAGATCGACCGCCGCCTCGCGGCCTTCCTCGCGGCTTTGCCCCATTTGAGTGAAGGTGCGGCCGTACGACAGCTGCTCGATGCTCTCGCGGCAGAGACCTGCCTCATGGTGGGCAATAGCCTGGCGGTGCGGCATCTCGATCTCTGGGCACCACCCAGCGCCAAAACGCTGACCCTCCTCTCGCAACGAGGCGCCGCCGGAATCGAAGGTTTCGTGGTCGGCCTCTGCGGCGCGGCGACGCAGCATCCCGGCCCCGTGGTGGGCTTGATCGGCGATGTCGCCCTGCGGCACGACCTCTCGAGCCTAGCGCTCCTCGCCCGGCAGACGCGGCCCTGCCTGCTGGTGGTGCTGCACAACCAGGGCGGCCGCATTTTCGAGCAGTTGCCCATGGCGGGGCACCCCGCGTTCCAGCCTCAGCTGCACCATTGGACGACGCCGCAAAGCGACTCCTTTGCCGCCCTCGCGGCCGCCTTTGGCCTCGCCTACGCCTGCGCGGAGAGTCCAGGGGCGTATCGGGAAGGCCTGCGGGAAGCGCTGAACGCAAGGGCTCCCTTTCTGCTCGAAGCGCGTGTGCCGCCTAGCTCAGCGGCAGGAGATTTCGAAAGCTTCCATCGATCCCTCGCTGATTTACGGTAAAGACGGAAAAATATTTAGCTCTTCCGTAGTGGGCGATGGTATCCTTATCCGTCGTCATACGGATTTTCGTGGAGCGAAAACGAGACAAAGGCAGCGATCTGGCACGAGCTGTCGGAAGGCAGCGGAGAGCCTACGATTTGCGCGCCGTGCTCACCTTCGGCATGGGCCTGCTCTTCGCCGTGCTGATCACGGCCTCGTTTTTTCTTCAGTGGTATGCCTATCGTCAGGCGCAGAGCCACGCCGAACGACGTGCTCACTACGCGCATCTCTCGCAGATCGGTCAGAGTTATCTCATCTCGGTGCTCGATCAGGCGCTCGGGTTTCGCGGTTATCTGGCCACCGGCGATCCACGTTTTCTCGAGGCATACTACCGCGGGCAGGCGCTCGAGAACCGTAGCCGGATCACTTTCGCCCGTGCCCTGCGCCCCGAAGACCATGTGCTCTTTGGTCGCGTGATCGAGGAGCTCGAAAAGCGCGCGAGCGAGTGGCGTCATCGTGTGGCGGAGCCGAATCGCATTCGCCGAGAGCGTGGCCCTCTGCCCGACATCGCTCGGGTCATGGTGTTGGGCAAGGTCAAGCTGGATCGCATTCGTGGCTCCCAGGCAGAGCTGGCCTCCAAGCTCCGCGAATACGCGTACAAAGAGCGGCGCGCCAGCCGTCGTGAGATGGCGCAGACTAGCGCCATCGCCACCCTGCTCGCGCTTCTCGTCGCCATCCTCGGCATTCTGCTGATTCGTTTTCTGGCTCTGCACGTCGCGCGGCCGCTGGCGGAACTGGCGGGACGTGCCGAACGGGCGGAGCCCTTCCGCTTACCCTCGGGCGAAGAGAAGATCCAAGAGGTGCGCGCTCTCTCGGCAGCCCTCTATCGTCTGGACGAAGCCATCCGCGAACGCGAGGCCTGGATCCGTTCGGCGCATAGCGAAGCGGTGGAACTCGCGCGCTTTGGGGAGTTCGTGCAGCAGCTTCGGGATGAGGCTGAACTTTACCCCGCGCTGGTGCAGAACCTGAGCCTCTTCCCTCCGCATCGCGGTGCGCAACGCCAACCGTTCGCGTCTCGACGTCGTCTACCCCGACCTCAGTCGCGAAGCGCAGGTCGAGCATGCGGTCTTGCAGGATCCTTCCCGCTGCCGCGCGATACGCATGCTGCAGGTGGTCAGCGAAGGGGCGGCGTCTCCGACCTGTTGCCAATGCAGTTTCGGGGCGCCCGATGAGGGGTCCTACGTATGCGCGCCCATGCTGGCGGCGGGCGATGTCATCGGCTTGGTCAACCTGCAGGCCCCGAGGGACGAGGCTTTCGACGCCGAGGCGATCGAGGTCGCGCAGGGCTATGTACGTTTTGCATCGACGACCCTTGCCTCCCTGCGGCTCCTGGCGACCACACGCGAACGTGCCCTGCGCGATGTCTTGACTTCGGCCTACAACCGGGCCTTTCTCAGCGAGTTCCTGACCAAGCAAATCAACCAGGCCGAGCGCCGGCAGGTCCCTCTGGCCTTGCTCCTCCTCGACCTCGATCATTTCAAGAAGCTCAACGATACCTACGGGCATATCGCCGGCGACCGCGCGCTCGTGGCTTTCGCCAACTGCCTCCACCAGCAAGTGCGCAGCGGTGACGCCGTCGTCGCCTAGGAAAAATGCCCTGGGGCCACTGCGGACGACGT
>ERZ1066122.1683-NODE-1683-length-16710-cov-18.681657_pt1 | contig 16710 bp, 13 predicted proteins | sample MGYA00382769_ERZ1066122 | MGnify/ENA primary metagenome ERZ1066122 (study PRJEB33369, sample SAMEA5778352) | biofilm metagenome | biome: Industrial cooling water; feature: Water cooling tower basin; material: Biofilm | place: United Arab Emirates | collected... | reverse complement strand
GCCAGCACGGCACAGCACCACAGGACGGCCAGGGCCGTCTTGGTTCTCAACATGGGAATTTTCTCCGGGAACGGGCAATCGGGGCGTGAGCCCCGGGGACGTGGAGGACGTCAGGCCGCGATCGGAGGGCGCAGGAACCGGGAGAGAGGCGAGGGGACCGCGAGGGGTAAGGTCATACGGGGTGGCGTGCTGCGCAAAACGTGCGACGACCACAGGAGCCCCGTACCGGTCAAGGCAGTGGCGTGCAGGCAGCAATCAAACGCATGCAGTAGCCCGTCCAGGGTACCTGGATTGGGCTTCTCTTCGGCGTCCAGCGCGTCGGCGTCGCCCGTCGGGTCGACTTGGGCATGTTCCCACTCATGCAGGTCCTGGACCGCACTCAGCACCGGCTGAGCCATCACGCCCAACAGGAGCAGCGCCCAAAACATGGCGCGGGCAGCACGGAGCAGGGGTCGGTGGAAATGGGTCACGGACGCAAGGGTACAGAGTCCTGCTGTCGTTACACAATCGCAGCGTTCGGATCTGCGTGGCCGCCTGTCCCAAGGGGGGCGGAGGTGCAAAGTTGATTGGAGCGACTCGCCCGCCCGCATGGTTCAATCGAGGCCCATCGCTATTCTTGGATCCTGCTTTGGCTCCCGACACGGCGTACCACGAGGCTGGCCACATTGTCTTTGCCCACCTGACCGGCATTTGCATCGCGGTGCAACTGACTGGCGAACACACGGTCACCCAGGCGGCCGCGATCTTCGACCGGCGCCACGACCTGGCGCTAGCTTGAGCGCGCGATGCGGGTGACCCGGAGATCGACTACGCCCTGGAAGAAGCCATCATTGCAGCCGCCGGCTACGTCGCGCAGGAGCGGTATCGACGAACGATCGGGGCACCTGTCGCCGAGGATAAATTGTTTCGTGACGCGCACGGCGATGTGCTGGCCGTCCGAGCGGCCCTGGGTCCGGTCCGGTGGTTCGAGGTCTGCGACAAGGCGCGGGCTTACCTCGCGCAACCCGGGGTGTGGCAGGCCGTCGAGCGGGTGGCTGAGCAGGCCCTGTGCCGCGGAGCCCTGTCACAATCGCAGTTGGACACCATCCTGCACGCCGTCACCGTCGAATTTCACCTCCCGCCGTGGATGATTTTGCGGTGAGCCGGCCCGGCGCCGCTCAAGGCACCTTGCCCGCCCGAGGCGCGCGGATGTTAGGTCCCGTCGTGTAAGTCGTGCTGAGGCATCTGGCGTGCCGGCTATTGGCCCATGACGTGCGTCAGGGCATTTGCTTCGGTTGCATCAGGCCGCTCGCCGCGATCGCCACCGCCCCGATGACGATGGCCATGTCGGCCATATTGAATGTGGGCCAGAAGAAATCCCGCCAGTACTACTGAATGAAATCCACGACCTGCCCCCGAATCAGCCGATCGGTCGCATTGCCCAATGCGCCTCCGATTACCAACGCAAAGGGGACCGCCAGTCGCCATGCCCGCCGGGGCAGGCGGAGAAGCGAATGCGCCAGGTAAGCGGACACGCCCAGCGCTACTGCCGTCAGCATGGGGCGCTGCCAGCCCCCCGGGCCGCCCAGCAAACCGAATGCAGCACCGGGATTGTAGGAACGACTCCAGTTCCACCACCCCTCCACGAAAGCCACGGCCACGTTTTGTGGGAGCACCGTCACTGCCCAATGCTTGGTGGCTTGGTCCAACAACAGCACCGCCAGCGAGAGCAGCAGCCACGCGATGTCGCTCGCGCGGATTCCCTCTGCGCTGGGCGCTCCTTGCTGCGCGTGAGCGTCGCGGGTGCCGAGGGCATTACCGGTTCGCTTTGAATGGCCAGGCTGCCTCATGTGCCAGCCTCCTGCCGGGCACGGCGGGCATCGCGTAGAATCTCGAGCGATTCCTTGATGACGTACAGGCCGATCAGCGTACCAATCATGAAGTCGGGATAGGGCGAGTCGAGCCACAGGACCAGACCGCCCGCAAGGATCACCCCCACGTTAGCCACGACGTCGGCGCGGGTGAACAGCCACGTCGCGCGCAGATGCACCCCTCCCGTCTTCAGCGGCGCGAGCAAGCGCAGTACGGTGACGTTGACCACCAAAGACAGCAGTGCCGTCCCAATCATCCAACCGCTAGCAGGTTCCGCGCCGTGAACCACCCGGCGCCCGACTTCCGCCAGCACGCCCAGGCCCAGTACCAGCAAGACACTGCCGCTGAGCCACGCCGCATTGGCTTTGAAACGAGCGGCGCGTCCGATGGCGACCAACCCGATCGCGTAGGCGATGGCATCCGACAACATATCGAGGGCATCGGCCAGCAGTCCGGTCGAGTCGGCGATCCAACCGGCGATGCCGCCGATCACCGCCATCGCCGCATTGAGAGCCAACGCAATCTTCAGAATGCGGCGCTCTTGCGCGGTCTTCGCATCGTGGTGGCAACCGCAGTCACTCATGGCCTTCTCCGGTGGCGGGCGAACATGAACCGCAGAGAGCAGCCAACGTGGGCCACCTCGCGGCAAGGTCCCAGCCCGAGGCAAACTCGGCGCGCAGTCGTTGAGTTGGCCACTGCCCGCTATGCATGATGAGTGTGTCGCACAGGGAGGTCGCGTCGCGGTGATAGTGGGCAGCCCATCAGCGCGATGAGGGCGGTGCCGACGCTTTCAGCGACCGGGCGTTGGGAAAGAAGCCAATGATCGCCAGCGGCGGGGCGGGCGAGTTGGCTGTGGTAGCGGGCCAGGGCCGTCTCGATCTCTCGCATCAGTGGGGGATCGCGCGTACCTAGGGCCGGCTCGATGGCGTCCACGCCGTCTAGGAAAGCTGACAACGCCGATGTTGTGGCCTGCCCCGTGTGGCCGGCGGCATAAGCCCGCTCGCTGGCGGCCAAACGTTCGCGGGCGAGCGCAAACGGATGGGAACGCTCTAGCAACAGGTTCACTGGTCCAGGGCGTGATCGAAGGTAGGCGACGACGGCGTGCGCCTCAGCCGGGGAGAAGGGTGCCGCCAAGTCCACTTCGCGAATCCGGGTGAAGACTTCGAGGGTGGGGATGCGGCCACCCTGGACGGCAGCTACATCGTCCGCCGCCATGTAGTCGAGCATGTCCCACGTTCGTCGTGGCTCCAAGGGGAGTGTCTCGGCACGAACAGGCAGCAGCATGACCAGCCCGGTCAGGAAGGCTGCGAGGTGGGACCGCGTCAGAAGGTGAGGCGGACGACTGGGCTGTGGCACGGCAAGGGCACTTCGTTGGCAGCGGGACAGGGGGACAGGGGGACAGGGGGAAGCGTAAAGTCCGTAGCAACTACAGAGTCAAGCGGGATGCAAATGAAAATTAGCGAAGCCGCCGCCGCCAGTGGCTGTCACTTGGAGACCATCCGCTACTACGAGCGGATCGGCCTGCTGCCAGGGCCCGTCCGAACGGGGAACGGCTATCGGGTCTATGGCCACCACGACGTGGCACGGCTGCGCTTTATCACCCGTGGCCGGGAACTGGGCTTTAGCCTGAATGAGATCCGCGACCTACTGCGATTAGCCGAAGATCCGGACCTGTCCTGCGCCGACGTAGACCGGCTCGCGCGCCACCACCTCGCCGAGATTCGGGAGCGACAGGCCGAACTGCAACGCATCGCGCAAGAGCTGGAACGCACCATTGCGGACTGCCAAGGCGGCCGCCGCGGCACCTGCGCAATCTTGGGCGGATTGCAGACACCGTGGGGGTCAGTGTGATCCCCTCCCCAAGGCACTTGAGGGCAGGGGAGACGGCGACGGGGGCATTGAACAGCGCCGACACTTCTCGCCGTGTCGCTGCATTGTCGCTCTCCGCGCACATGGAATGAACGTTAAAAGGTCTTCCACGGTGGCGGCGTTAATCCGGTCGTAGTCAGCATGGAGGCCGATGAACTTGATGTGCAGCGCCTGATGATCGCAAGCCACAGCCACGACCAGCCGACAAGATCCGGGTTGAGGACCGAGTTAGGGTCAGGAACGTAAGGACGCCCCAAAAAAAACGGCCCGCCGAAGCGAGCCGTTGAACAAGTGGGGCGGAATTCGCAGCGGGAACAAGCCCAGGCCCGCGCTCCTTTCCCCTTTAGTTTCTGGGTGACCGGAGGGTCAGGCGTCCAGTATAACGAACGAGTTGCGCCGGAAGTCAAGCCGGCCCCAACCGGGACTGAATGCATGCGAATCGACAAACGCCTCGGGGCGCTGACCACCCCCACCGCCGCCCAGCGCTACTTCCTGTCCTGCTGGTTCAACCTAGTCCACGAGTACTCGCTGGATTCCTTCCGCGTCCGGGTCATGAACCCGGGGACCATGCTGCGCGAAATCCGGGGCGCTCTGACCTTCTCCGAGGCCAAGCCCGAGGACAAAGCCATGATCCTGGAAGAAGCGCAGCAGTTGCTCCTGGCCGACCGCGTTCTCGCCACCGGACCGTTCCCTCCGGTGATGGCGCGCCTGAACACCTTGCTCACTGGCGACAAGCTCAAGCTGGTCAGCGCCAAGGGGCCCGACGAGCGCCTGTTAACCTACACCCTCAACGAACTTCAACCCCTGCTGGACCAGCACTACATCCCGAGCGCCTTCGCCCAACTCGAAGACCTGTTGATCGCCCAGCCCGCCCAAGGCCATCCGCCGGACCTGGGGGCCGTGCACGGGATTTCGGCGTCGCTGCTCAGCACCTTGCTCGACCGCGATTTTTCGCTTGAGTCGCTGTACCGCATTTACGCCGAGGTGCTCGTACCGCGCAAGCCCGATGGGGTCTATCGCTTCGATCGCAAGCTCGGGTTGACGCGCGTGCTGATGACGCAACCCAAACAGGCCTTCGACGTCACTTTCGCGCTCGACCAGATCACCGCGCCCGAAGAGCTCCCGGCCGCCCTCGGGCATCTGGTCATCTCTGATACGCCGCCGTTCGCCCTGCATACCAAGCACGCCAAGACCAGCTACCTCACGCCCTTGCCTAAGCGTCGCTTCGTGACCATCCGCGGGCTCTCTGCCGCCGATCGCCGAGCGGCGGGGTTGCAGGCTTATGACCAACTTGCCAACGTCATCAACCTGCTCCGCTTCGAGTATGAGCAGGCCCGGCTGCATATCCCAGGACAGTTCGCGGTCTTGGATCTTGCTCGGCCTGAAAAGGGTGGGCGGGTTTACCTTCTGCCCCGGGTCGTCCCCAATCCCACCCTGTCGCTCAACGGCAACGACGCCGCGGATTTCGTTGCCAGCGTGAACGAGCTCATCGCGGGTTCCCATTTCAGCGACGAGGGACGGGACCGGATCACCTCCGCATTTCGCCTTTACCGCCAAGGACGCGATCAAGACACCATCGAAACCAAGCTCGTGCACTGGTGGACCGCGCTGGAGTACCTGGTCCGAGGCAGCCAGGCCGGCAGCGGCATCGGGAAGTCGGTGGAGTCGAGCTTGGCACCGGTGATCGGCCTGAGCTATGTCCCCAAGCTCCTGATCGTGGTGCGCAACCTGCTCACGGACCTGGGCATCGACTTGGTCGACGCCGCGGGACTCCCCTTGGATCTGCGTGCCTTGTCCTTGGGACAGTTGTGGGATGTATTCAAGGACCCGGGTCAGCAAGCCGTGATCCACACCGGCTTGGCGGCGGAGCCGTTCCTGCAGATCCAAGTTCAGCAGTTCCTGAGCGAACTCGCAACGCCCGCGACCTTGCTTGACCGGCTGCGCAAGCATGAACAGCGGGTGCGCTGGCAGATCCAGCGCCTTTGGCGCACCAGGTGCGACATCGTCCACAGCGCCGGGCGGGGCGCGAATCACCTACTGTTGTGCTCCAACTTGGAGTACTACCTCAAGACGACCCTGCACGGCCTGTTGGCGGCGCTGCGATCGGTGCCCACGTTGAGTGGTCCGCATGAGTATTTTGACCGCGAAGCCTACCGCTATGACGGCATGCTCAAGGCGCTGGTCGCCGGCCGGGATGCCGAGGTACGCGCCAGCTTTCCGGGCTAGTGGCCCACGGCCCCGTCCGCGCTGCTAGGCTGATCCCCGAAACTCCGCTGACCCGCCATTACCATGCCATCCGCAACGGAAACGACCACGGTCTTCGTGGAGGGGGACGCCCTCTACGAGGCGATGCACGTGGACCTCGCCGGCGCCACGCGAGACGCGCGTCTGGAGTGTTACATCGTGGCCGATGACGAGGTCGGCGGGCCGATGCTCACCGCCTTGGCCGCTCTGGCACAGGCCGGCCGGCGGGTCCAGGTTCGTATCGATGCCGTGGGCTCCTGGCGTTTGATTCCACCCGAGCGGGTCCGTGCTCTGATCGCGGCCGGCGTGCAGTGGCACTGGAGCCGGCCATGGTCGTGGCGCCAACCGGGGCAATTCCACGTCCGCAATCATCGCAAGCTCCTGGTCATCGACGACGCCATCGCGTATGTGGGCGGGTTCAACCTCGACCGACGCAATTCCCAGCGGGCGGTGGGGGCGGCTCGCTGGCGCGACACCCATGTCCGTCTGACTGGCCCGCGGGTGGCCGAGGCCATCCGATTGTTCGACGAGTACCCCGGGGCACCGCGCGGTCCCGTGCCGACGGCGCGTTCGCCCCTGGCGTTGCTGTCGAACCGTTCGCGTCGTTGCCGGCATCGCCTGCGCTGCGCCTTCACTGAGGCCTTCGACCAGGCCCGGGAGCGGCTCTGGCTGACCACGCCGTACTTCGCACCGGACCGGCGCAGCCAGCAGGCCTTGTGCGGCGCCGCTCGCCGCGGCGTGGATGTTCGCGTGCTGGTGCCAGGTAAAAGTGATGTTCCGCTGGCGCAATGGGCGGCGCGGGCGGCGTACGCACATATGCTCGACGCGGGAGTGCGCATCTGGGAGTACCAACCTCGGGTGCTGCACGCCAAGACCGCCCTGGTCGACCAAGGCTGGGCGACGGTCGGCACCGCCAATTTCGACTACCGCAGCTTCTTCCTCAACGACGAGATCAACCTGCTCGGGCAGGCGCCCGCCCTCAACGCGACGCTGGCGGAGCACTTCGTTCTGGATCTGGCCGAGTCCCGAGAGGTGCTGAAGGCGGCTTGGAGACAGCGACCTTGGTACGCGCCAGCCTTGGAGCTGATCGGCTGGTGGGCGCGGCGCTGGCTCTAGCGGCCGTGCGCTTGTTTCCCAAGCGGTCGCGGGGCAGACACCGCGTTGTACCGGAGGTGTCCGGCCCAGGCATTTAACGCCCGAGCACCCCACCGTCCGACGTCTCCGCCCAGCGGGCACAGGGCGGCAATTGCTCGGGCTCGTGAACCTGCAGCAAAAACGCCGGCGGCAACTCGCGGTCCGGATCCAGCGCCGCGCGATAGGCCTGAATGAGGTAGGGGATCAGGGGAGCGCGCCGCGTCAACGCCAACCCCACCGTGCCTTCGAAGTACTCCAGGCGAATCATCTGGCTCTGCGCAGCTGTGAGCGCTTGATGCGGTCGCAAGCGCAGGGTGGCCGGCGTGTTCCACTCCACGTCCTCCGCGCCGGTAGCCGGGGCGCTGACCGGTACCGCCGTCGCGCTGCGCACTCGCCCCAGATTGAAATCCCGGAAGGCCTGAGCCCGCTCGCAATAGGCCCGGACGTGCCAGCGCACCCCGGCCTGGATCAGGGCATGGGGAAAGATGCGCCGCCGCGTGCCCTCAGGGTGGCGCAGCGACTGGTACTCGATGTCCACGCCATGGCCGGTGCGAATCGCGGCATGCACCACGGGGAAAATCCGAAGCGACGTGTGCGTGGCATCTTCACGCACCGATTCCGAGGGGACGCCGGTTTGCAGGCCGCCTTCGCCTCCGCCGGCGCCGACCAGCAACTGGTACTCACGAAACAATCCTTCGGTGAGAACCGGTTTGACCCAGTCGGTGGCGCGATACCCTCGCTCCCCGGGCACCGGGTGGCAGTTGTGCTCGGCCTGCTCGCGGTACGCAGTCAGGTCGCGACTGGCCTGGACCGCGTGCACCGGGAAAAATTCTCGCAAACGGCTGTTGGTGACCCGACCCTCCCAAAGCAGCAGGGTTTCGATCGCTTTGAGGCGGTCCAGAGGGGCTTGGCGGCGCGGCATGGGGAAGGGGAGGCCCGCGGAAAGGTGGAAAAACCATAACATGGCGTTTAACTAAACACCATGTTATGTTTAACTTAATGTTACGTTCGTGATGCCCGTGACTGATCCCAAGGCCAACACGCTGTTCGACCGCCTGCCCCGGACCGTGTTCCGGCCCTTGGCGGCCGCCAACAACACACGCTACTGGGATCTGCTCGGTCGCCTGGTTGACGAGTTCTGGGGCGACGGGGCGCGTACGCCCGGTGAAGACGTTCCCAAAAGCGAGTTGATTGCGGCCCTGGAGTCGTACCTGGTCGTAAGCGACCCCTGGGAAGCCGAGGACGGCGCGGCGCCCGATACCCCGGCCAACATCCGGGCCCATGGCATCTACAGCGTGTTTCGGGACAGCGGCTGGCTGAGCCAGCGCAAACGCGGCGTACGCGACATGGCCACCATTCGCCCGGTGCTGGCCCAGTTTCATACGCTGCTGCGTGAATTCGGAACCAAAGAGCCTGAGTTCCTCGGCAGCGAGGTCCGCTCCGTATTCCTCAACCTCCAGGAGGCCGCGGGCGGGAAGGGGGACGCCTACGCCAAGGCGGCCCGTGAAGCCAAGCACTGCATGACCCATCTGGCGAGCACGGGCGTGGCGGTGTACGACCTGATGGCGTCGCTGCAATCGGTGGCCAGCACCCGGGAATTCGTGGCGGGCTATTTCGATGACTTCATCCGTCGGCATTTCATCGGTGACTACCACGAGCTCCGAACAAGGGCGCACCCACTGCAGCATCGGACCGCCATCGTCACTTTGACGCTCCAGATTCAACACGACCCGGAGCGGCGGAAGGCCATCGTCGCTTGGTACCAACACAACACCGCCGGGGGCGACGCGGATCGGGCCGAAGCCTATTTCGAGCGCGACACCCGCCGTTTGATGCGCCTGGAAAGCGTGGAGGACGAACTTCGCCGACTGGATGACGAGATTCGCGCCGCCAACCAGCGGGCTTTGGCGTATCTGGATTACCGCCTTCGTGCTCCCAGGCATTTTGACAAACTGATCGCCCGGGCGATTGCCGGCGTGGCGTCGCTGCGCGACGGCGATCGCGCCTTGCCGGCCGGGACCGCGGGCGAGCTGGCGGGCGAGGGTTGGCTGGGCAAGGCTCGGCAGGTCACCCGCGAGCCCGACGCCACCCGGGTGCAAACGCGGGTCCCCACGCTCGAGGAACTGGCCCTGCAGTCATTGCGCAAACGCATGGCGGACGCTCGCTTGGTCCGCCCCGACAAGCTGGCGGCCTACGTCGCGAGACACCTTCAGGGGGCCACCCCCGTGTTCTCTGACCAGTTGCAGATTGAGACCGTCAGCGACTTGTGTTGCTACCAGCGCTTGCTGCTGATCGCCTCGCGCAACGAGGCCCCGCTCGCAGCGGCGCGCCAAGATCCGTTCGTACAGATGTTGCCGGCGGTCCGCATCCAGTTCGTCGATGGCCCGCGCACCCTCAACCCCTACGTGGAACACCGGCGTTTTGTTATTCAACGGGAGAAAGCCGCATGACCGCCTCATGGGAGCGGCTGGCCGAGGCCACCGACGGACGTTACACCGGCGCCGATTTCGAGCGGGCGGCCTACCAATTGCTGGTCGAACAGGTGGTCTACGCCGCGGATCGCGGCAGCGCGACCCCGTATCACCTGCTGGTGACCTACGCCGCCGCGTTTAAGGACGTGCTCGACCGACTCGGCGTCACGATGCAGCACAATCACCACCACAACTACGTGGTCGCGCTCGCGCGGCACCGGGTGGGCCCACGCATGCGCCTGTCAGAGACGCGCCTGGCACTGGTGCTTCGTCGACTCTACGACGATGCCATCCACCGGGCGGACGTGACCGACGGGGAGGCCTTGGTCGGGTTGGAGGATCTTGAGCGCGCCTACGGTGAATTGCTCGGTCGTCCCTTTCCGTCCAAAGGCGAATTGGACGACCTGTTGCAGGCCCTGCGTCGCTACGGCATCGCGAAGATCGAGGGTGCGGAGGATCCCCTGCAGCCCTACCACGTGGTGATTCGCGCCGGGATCGTCGATGTCCTGGGCGAGTCCGCGCTGCTGCAGCTGGCGGCGCACGGGGTTGATCCCGAGGAGGGAAGCGATGAAGCTGCTTGAGTCGGTGACGTTGGTGCAGTTCTTCCTGTACGAGCGGCAGGACCTGACCATGGGTCGCAATACGGCCTTCCTGGGCCCCAACGGCACCGGCAAGACCGCGTTGCTCGACGCCATTCAGGCAGTGATGCTGGCGGCGGATGCGCACCGGACCCATTTCAACGCGCAGGCGGACGGCAAGAAGCGGGCGCGGACGCTGCGCGACTACTGCCTGGGGGTCTTTGACCAGTCCGAGGAAGGCCGGTGCCGCGATGTGGCCAACACGTACGTGGCCTTGGGCTTTCGCGACGAGACGTCAGGCCAGGTCGTCACCGCGGGCATCGCGCTGTCGGCGAGCGCGCACAGCCCGGAGGTCATCGTCCAGGGGCTGTTCATCCTGCCCGGCGTGGCCGTCGACAGCGCCTCGTTCCTGGAGCAGGGGAGCGGTGGCTCGCAGGTATTGCCTTGGAAACGATTCCAGGCCCAGGCGGCCGATGCGTGCCGACAGGCAGGCTCGATCGGCACCGCCGTGTTCACCACGAACCGGGAAGACTTCACCCGGCGCTTGCTGGTCGAACACCTGGCGGCGCCTGGCGATCGCCCGAACCCGCAGGCGTTCCGAAATGCCTTCCAGCGCTCGCTGCAGCTCAAGGGCATGGACGATCTGAGCGTGGCGCTGCGCGACCACCTGATCGAGGCACGGCCCACCAATGTCCGCGAGTTCCGGCTCAGGCTCGACCAGTTCCGCCAGGTGCGCGACGTGGTGCGACTCACCAAGGAGAAGATTGACCAGGCCAGCGTGGTCTGCGGCAAGTACGACGTGGTGCGCCGGGAACGGATTGCGGAAGCGAACTATGCGTGCCTGCGGGCCGTGTACGACAGCGAGCGGCTGGGCGAGTCGATGGCGGAGGCGAGCGATACCGTCACCACGCTGGCCGGCGAACTCGATCGCGCCCACACCGAGCACCACCGAGCGCAGGCTGCTTTTGAGGCGGCCGACGCGGCGAAGGAGCGGGCGATTGCAACGCTTAACCAGGATCCTGACTACGCCCGCCAGGCCGGCAGCGCGCAGCACCTCAGTGACCGCCAGAAGGATCTTGCGCAGCAGCAGCGAGCGCTGCGCGCCAGTGTCCAGGCGATGACGGCTGCCGTGCGCACGGCCGGCGGGTTGCCGGTGCTTCTGGAGAGGCGAGGCCTGTTCGAGGCCGCGCTCACACAGTTGGCTGACCTGGACAGCAGGTTGGCGCCGGACGCCGGCACGGCCCCGGACGCCGTGAGCGTGGTCAGCGCCCTGCGGCAGGTCGAGCTGGCGTACCAGGCCGTCCGGCGTGCCTTGGCCGCGGCCGAGGCCGAATACAAGGAGGCCGAGGCCCGGCGCAAAGACGCGGCCTTGGCCCTGGAGCGCTCAAACCGGGGCTTGGCTGAGCTCAACCCTGAGGTCGCTCGCCTCCAGCGCGAGCTCACCGAGGCGGGAATTGACTGCACCCCGGTTTGCGATCTGGTGCGGATCTCGGCGCCGGCGTGGCAGCCGGTGATCGAGGCGTATCTGGGGCCGCACGTACAGGCGCTGCTGGTGCCCCGGGGGAAGGAAATCGCCGCCGTACGGGCCTATGAGGGCCTGCGCGGCACCCAAGCGGTGTATGGCGTCAAGCTGGCCCTGCCGTCGCGCCTGCGGCCTTACCGGGCCCTGGCGGGAGGTCAGCCCGCCGCCCTTCTGCTCGATGGCGAGAATGCGGATGCGGTGACCTACCTGCGCGGCGAGCTCGGGTCGGTGATGTGCGTGGAGTCCCTCCCGGACCTGGTGGCAGGTCAGAAGGGATTCACCCGCACCGGCATGATCGCGACCGGCAGCGGCGTGGAGCGCCGGCGGCTGGCCAGTGCCGAGCATCTTCGGATCGGGCGAACCGACTCGCACGCGCAGCGGCGCAAGGCACAGGCCGAACTCGAGGAGAGCACGCGCCTGGCCACTGCCCGCAAGGCCGAGGAGCAGGCCCTGCAGGGTGCCCTGCTGCAACTCACGCCGTTCGGCAACCTCCAGGTTACGCAGCACGATATCGAACAGCGGCTGGCCGAGATCGCCGCCGGGCAGGCCGTGGTTCAGGACTTGACCGAGCGCCTCGCCACCACCGCCACGCCGGGAACCCGGTCTTTGCAGGACGCCGTCACCGCGGCGCGCCTGGCCGCCGTCGAGGCCAAGCGCCAGGAAAGCCAGGGGCTCGAACGGGTGACCACCCTCAAACAGCGACTGGAGACGTCGCAGCGGACCGTCAACGAGCTAGCCGGGCAGCTCGCGTTGGCCGCCGGCACCGAGCGCACGGCCCGGCAGGATGCGCTGTACGACGCGCAGGAGGTAGATCGCCATCGGGCGCGCCTGGACGAGCGCCACCCGGTCATGGACGCCCGGATGCAGGCCTGCGAGGCGGCCATCCAGCGGGCGCGCTCGAGCGCCGCCAGCGCGGATCGAGAGGCCTGGTCTTTGCTGGCGGCCTATGTGGCCCAGTACCACCTGGCCGCCGAGGGCCTGGACGGCCAGTGGATTCCGGCCCAGCGCTTTATCCAGCGCGAGCGCCAGCGACTGGAGGAGACCGAGCTGGCCGCGCGATTGGAGGAGTCCGAAGAGGCCTACCAGCGCGCCCTGGAGATCTTCCGGACCGACGTGGCACAAGCGCTGCTGTCGGGCTTCGACCGCGTGGACGAACAAATGCGCGGTCTGAACCTGGTGCTGAAGAACGCACCGCCGTTCTCCAACAACGAGCGCTATCAGTTCCGCTCCCGGGTAGTCGACCTGCACCGCCCCTTGTACGACTTCCTGCAGCGGGTCCGGGAGGTCGGAGGCGATGACGGACTGTTTGGCGAGGCCGGCCAGGTGCCGGCGGCGTTTAGGGAGCTGATGGAGGGCGACGCCAGCTCGGTCCTACTGCAGGACGGCAGTCCGTTGGCCGACTACCGGCGCTTTTTCAGCTTTGATGTCGAGATCAGTCGCGAGGGCAAAGTCATTGGCCTGCTGAGCAAGCGTTTCGGCCCCGGGTCCGGTGGCGAGCATCGCACGCCCTTGTACGTGATCTTCGGCGCGGCACTGGCGGCTGCATACGGCAAGGTACAGGGGCAGAACGGCGGCGGCGGGATCATGCTGCTCGACGAGGCGTTCGACAAGATGGATACGCAGAATGTCCGTGCGGCCGCGCAGTACCTCAACTCCCTCGGCCTGCAGCTGATCATGGCCGGCCCCGAGACCGACCAGCCGAAACTCTCCTCGTTCCTGAGCGTTTACTACGACATGGGCCGCTACGGCGGAAAGACGATCCAGATGGACCGCACCGTGCTCACGGACGCGACCCGTGAGCTGCTGGCCAGCGACAACCCGTTGTACCACCCGGAACTGATCGAGCAAGAGATGGCGAGGCTGGCCAGGGAGCGAGGCGATGGATCTCAGCCAGGCAACGCTTGAGCAGTTGCTGGCGCGCGGCGAGCGGGCCGTGCAGTCCAACAGCACGCGGACGATCCGGGCCTCGTTCAAGGACACCCAAAGTCCGTACTGGGCGCTCACGCTGGATGACCGGGTCCTCCTGCATGAGCGCATGCGCGCGGCCGAGACGGCTGGAGCGGTGCGCCTGGAGTGGTCGAAACTGGGCGGCGACGAACGCCCCCTCGATGGCGTGGTATTGGTCAGCCTGCGGCACCTGGCCGCGCACCTGGGCCGTCCCACCGTCGCCGATCGGGTGGACACTGCCGAACGTGTGTTGGCCCCCTGGGCGGCGTCGGAACTGCCGATCCCGACCCTGCTGGCCACCTGGCGGGCCCTGCGCACGGTGCGCGGAATGGGGCCTGACGCCGCGCCGGACTTCGCGGACGCCGCGCGGCTGGTCTGCCACCTTCGCGGGCAGCCGGCGGAGGACCGCGTCCTGCGGCAGGTCAGCGTCGAGCTGTTCGCCCACAGCAAGCGGATCGAGGCGTTGCAGCGGCACGTCGACGTGCTGACCGCCGAGGACGTGCAGGCCCCCGCGCGCCACGCCGAAGAAGTCTTCGCACGCATCGGTTTGCGCAAAGAGCCACAACCGTTCCTCGTCTCAGGGCACGGCAAGATCCTGCTCCCAGGCGAGGCGTGCCGGATCGTGCGGCCCTATGTGGGCGTCTCACCGTCGGCGGTTATCGGCTACGCCGGCGCGCCCGCGTGGATCCTCACCATCGAGAACCTGACCACCTTCCACGTCGCGGCAATGGCGCTTGGGGCCCGCACCGACGGACTCATCCTCTACACCGGCGGCATGCCATCGCCGGCGTGGTGCCGCGCCTATGCCCGGATCCGAGCGGCCTTGCCGCCGCGGGCCACGGCCTATCACTGGGGCGACATCGATGAAGGCGGGTTCCGGATCGCCTTGGTCATACAGCAGGCGGACCCGGCAACTGCGGGACTGCACCCGTGGTTGATGGACCCCATCGCGTGCGGTGGAAGACGGGTCGAGGTCTCGCCGGCCGCGTGCGCGGCCATGTCTCGAAACGCGCTGCGATTAGGTTGGAACGCCGTTGCCAACGGAATTCGCGCTGCGGGCACCCGGGCAGGGTGCGAGCAGGAGAGCATTCCTGTTCGCCTTCCCGGCCTGGGCCCCGCCGGCTAGCGTCGGAACGCTCACCTTTCCAGTGCCTGCGTGGCCTGCGCCCGCGAGCTGTGGGTCGGCGTCGCAATCCCTGCCTGAACCATTCATCGGCTAGAACGCGAATCGCGCACTGAGATAGTAGCTGCGCGGCGCGCCGGGCGTAATGTTGCTATCGCTGTGCGCGGACGGGAAGTAGGTCTTGTCGAAGAGGTTTTCGACATTCAGCTGCAGGTCGACATTCTCGTTGACGGCGTAGTACACGGCGCCGTCGAAGCGACTGTAGCTCCGCAGCGTCACCTGGTTGCTGGTCGAAGCAAAGGACCGGCTTCGGTAAATCGCACCCAACCCGAGCCCCCAGCGTTCCGAGAGTTCGATGCGGTTCCAGAGTCCGGCCATGTGCCTGGGGGATTGCGCCAGTTCGGTACCCGCCGGCGTGACGCTCGTGGGGCTGGTGCGGATGTCGCGCTTGATTACCGCGTCCTGATAGGTGTAGCTGGCCACCACCTGCCACGTCGGGGTGATTTCGCCGCTGAGCGAGAGTTCCAGTCCGTCGGTGCGCTGGCTGTCGCCCGCGAACAGAATCATTCGCGTCGGATCGACCGGATCGACCACCGCCACGTTGCTGCGGCCCAGCCGGAAGGCAGCGGCCGTCGCGCTCAGGCGCGGCGTGATGTCCCACTTGGCGCCGACCTCGTAGTTCTTGAACTCCTCGGGCTCCAGGGCTTGCGAATCGGGCGTCAGCGACACCAACTGCTCGCCCGAGCGCGGCAGGTAGGTGATGCCGAAGCTGGCATAGAACGACAGCGCATCGGCCGGCTGGTAGATCAGCCCGACCCGCGGTGAGACCAGATTATCCGACGAGGACAGGTTGCGGTTCGCCGCCGAAACTCCGTTTCGCCGGTCGGTGAAGTCCACGTCAAAACGATCCCAGCGAACGCCCAGCACCGCCTCCCACTGGGGCGACAGGGTGATCTGGTCCTGGGCATAGAGCGCGGCAAAACGGGTGACACTGCCGTTTCGGGCATCGCCGCTGCCGCCGGCGCTGTTGTTGGCGTAGTCCACCGCCAGCCGGACGGTCGGATCTGCCAGGGTCACCAGGCAACTGCTGGTCGTGCTCCCGGGCAGGCAAGCGGACTGACCCGGGACGAAGCGCCCGCTGCGACGCTCGTTGTCCGTGTCCTGACGCCCAAACTCGGCGCCGACCAGGAACCGGTGATCGACGTCGCCAGTCGCCACGTCAAACGTAAGGTCGGTTTGATTGAAGGCGTTCTCGCGCTGGGTGTCGTTGTTGTACGCCGAAAGCGCGACGGTCGTACCCGCCGGGTTGACGTTGCCGGGGAAGACATTCTGGTAAAACTTGTCGTAGTCCGCATAACGGAACCGGTTTCGCAAGAAGGCGCCACCGAAGTCGTGTTCGATCAACGCCGTGAAGGCGTTGACGTCCACCGAGGCCGGACTGCCGGCGGGATCGCCGAAGAAGGTCTCCCGGCTGGTGCTGACCGGATAACGCGTGCCGTCATACGCTTGGGCCGCGGACAGGCTCGGGATACCGCGATCGGCCGTGCGCTCGTCGCGGAAAACCTCATAGCCCAGGGTGACCACCGTGTCGTCGGTCGTCCGCAGCGACAGGGTGGGGTTAAGGCCCTTTCGGCTCAACGTGAACCCATCGCGGAAGCCGTCGGAGTCCTCATACACCCCGGTGACGCGGAAAGCGGCCTGGTCATTGAGCGGCTGGTTAATGTCGGCTGTAAGGCGGCGCTTGTCCCACGAACCGACCTGGACACCGAGTTCCCGGGAGGGATCCCACCCGGGCACCTTGGTGACGCGGTTGAGCAGGCCGCCCGGGCTGCCGCGCCCGAAGATCATCGCATTGGGGCCTTTGAAGGCTTCTATGCGCTCGATGTTGTAGGTATCCCGGTAGTACTGCATGTCATCGCGCAGTCCGTCCACGAACAGGTCGGCCGTGGAGCTGTTGCCGCGAAAGACCAG
>ERZ1066122.1681-NODE-1681-length-16758-cov-32.943543_pt1 | contig 16758 bp, 15 predicted proteins | sample MGYA00382769_ERZ1066122 | MGnify/ENA primary metagenome ERZ1066122 (study PRJEB33369, sample SAMEA5778352) | biofilm metagenome | biome: Industrial cooling water; feature: Water cooling tower basin; material: Biofilm | place: United Arab Emirates | collected... | reverse complement strand
GCTGGCAGAAGCCAGAATCCGGGAACTCACACGCCCCTCGTGAATAACCCAGGCTCAGTTATCCACCAAAGAAGTACGGCGACCTCGCGCACACGCATGCGCCGCAACGCCGAGACCCTATCTCCATTCAGCAAATCGCAGAGGGTCCAAACACAGGCTTCTGGTACGTGGCGTCTCCTGTCACTGAGTTCCTAGCTGTTGTGCATATTAGTCGCGCTTTTCACCCTTCCGACGCTTGGTACCAAATGCAACGCGGTGGGTGGAACACCGCTGGGGATACGATCTACTGTAGGCCTAGTCAGATTCCGGTAATCGAGAGAATCGCGCGACAGCACGAAGGGCTGATTAAGCCACCGCGGGGTATGCCCTCACACATCGCCCGCTACAATACCGTGCTGCAGAGGAGCGCCATGCAGCAGAAGATCGAGGAGGTCGTTGGATACGGGGTTAACGCTGAGGAGTTCTGGGGCCAGGTTAACTCTGCCGTACTTGCGCACGTCATCGACCCCTTGTGGAACGATCCTGATAATCGCCATCCGCCTGAAGGGAAGATGGCGGTGCCGAGCAACGCCCCCTGTCACGTTCGCTTCTAGCAACAGGTGAGGAAACCATGTGGCGATTCCTGATCGCTGTCTCTCTTCTGCTACCTTTCCAGCTCAGCGCGCAGACTGGATCTGAGGTCGCCATGGGGATGCGTGCGAGCCGCGCATCGAGCGACGTGGTTGAGCTTGACTCGATCACCCGGCCCGCGTTCAGCCTGCGCGATGCCGAGGTCTTCGCAGCCGCTCTCGAGATCGCCGGTGACCCGGCAGCGAGCTCAGAAGCACGCGTGTTTGCGCTGCGGTCTCTCATCTGGGCTCGGGCGCCCGGCTTCCGGCTGAGTTACGCGGATCTCACCGTCCTCGACGGAAAGCCGTCCCGGTGCCTCGGCCTCCCCCCCTATCTGGGGTTCACCTATCGGAGAGGTGCGCCACTTCCAAACGACTACGATCTCCGGATCAGGGGGCTCACCGCCGCTCTGCGATCGGATCCTGGTACGCCGGCCGTAGTTCGAGCGGCGGCCCTGTGCGCCGAGGTGTACACGCCCAGTCCAGTGCTGGACGCGCCGAGCTCAGAGGAGTCGTACACCGTCGTGCCCGCCGAGGACATCTCGGCGGCCCACATCTGCGGGAACCGCTTCGTCGTGCGCAATCCCTACGAGGTGGAGATGGTGGTGAAGTACGAAGTCGAGGGATCCGGAGAGACCGGGTCGCTGCTACTTCCCCCTAAGAGCGAAGAGGCTACGTACAGCGAAACCGAGCTCCTTACCACGACCACGGGAGCCATCCTCCTGATGCAGGATGGACAGCTGATCCAGAGAGTACAGCCGTCGGGGGCGGTCTGCTCATAGGCATCCAAGCGTGTCGGGATTGGCACTCGACGCTGGGATTCCTCAATTCGAGAGTGCCAAAGCAGATACCGGTGTGCCGAGGCAGGTTGCGGTGAGGGCTCCATCGCATGAGCCCCGATCCCCTTGGGCGAAGATCGGCCGTGAACGGAGTCGCGTGGCGGCTCCGATGGCTGCACGTTGACGGTAGTTTGCACGAGATGGCTGTGCCCTCGTGACGCGACTCCGAAGCCGAAGGCGATGAACGCAGTGCGGAAGCCGGCGGCACGCGAGCGACATAGCTGTTCGACGCCATGATGGGCGAGGTCGTCCGCCGCGTGGTGGCGGTGGCGCAGCCGGAGCGGATCATCGACTTCGGAAGCGCTGCCCGCGAGACCGGATGGGGGCACACAGCGACGTAGCCCTGCCGGTGGTTAAGGCGGGCGAGTGCCGCAAGCACGAGCTGGTGCGGTCGCACTGGAGACAGGACACCGACGACCTGCGGGCGCTCATCCCGCTCGTCTGGGAGCACGTCAACCCCTACAGCACCTACCAGCTGGATCTAGGACGCGCGGCTACCGCTCGATTGAGCGGAGTACGGGCACGTGGCGGCTCGTGACACGAATGTTGACACTGGTGCGAATTCGAATCCGGGCACGTCGCACCGGTTGATCCCCCACGACGGCGCCGATCACTGGCCGGGACCCGCGACTCGCCAGCCGTCGATCCGGAATTCGCCACCAGTGTCAATGTTGGGTTTGCCCCTTGATGCAGTTGCCGCGCACGGGGAGGGGCACAAGAAAACGGGGGCGGGTCGCGTTGGCCCGCCCCCGTTCTGTTTCCTGCTGCCCACCGGGGCGAGTGGCTTACGCCTGCTCGTCCTGTGCCGGGGCGGTGGCCGGGGCCGCGCTCTGGCTGCCCGGCAGCGCGACGTCGCCCTCCAGCTTGGGGATGCGCGTCGTCTCCAGCACGATGCGGCGGTTGTCCGGGTCCACCTCGGTGATGCGCATCTCCAGCGCGTCGCCCTCGGCGAAGACGTCGGCCGGGTTCTGCAGCCCGGTCACGCCGAGCTGCGAGAGCGGCACGAAGCCCTCGATGTCGTTGCCCAGGTCCACCGCGACGCCCTTGTCCTGCAGGCGGCTGACGGTGCCGTTGATCTCCTGGCCGGGGGCGAACTGCTGCGCGATCTCGCCCCACGGATCGTCCTGCGTCTGCTTCAGGCCCAGCGAGATGCGCTTGTTCTCCGAGTCGACGCCGAGGATGAGGACCTCCACGTCGTCGCCCTTCTTCACCACCTCGGAGGGGTGCTGGATGCGCTTCGTCCAGCTCATGTCCGAGATGTGCACCAGGCCGTCGATGCCGGGCTCGATCTCCACGAAGGCGCCGAACGAGGTCAGGTTGCGCACCTTGCCTGCCAGCCGCGTACCTACCGGGTACTTCAGCGGCAGCGTATGCCAGGGGTCCTCCTCGATCTGCTTCATGCCGAGCGAGATCTTCTCCTCGTTCGGGTCCACCTTCAGCACCACGGCTTCGACCTCGTCGCCGAGGTTGACGATCTTGCTCGGGTGGCGGACGTTGCGCGTCCAGCTCATCTCGCTGATGTGCACCAGGCCCTCGACGCCCTTCTCCAGCTCGATGAACGCGCCGTAGTTGGTGATCGAGACCACGCGCCCGCGAATGCGCGCGCCGACCGGGTACTTCTTCTCGACGTCCGTCCAGGGGTAGGGCTGCAACTGCTTCAGGCCGAGCGAGAGGCGCTCGCGCTCCCAGTCGATGTCCAGGATCTTGACGTCGATCTCGTCGCCGATCTTGACCACCTCGGTGGGGTGGCCGACGCGGCCCCAGCTCATGTCGGTGATGTGCAGCAGGCCGTCCATGCCGCCGAGGTCGATGAACGCGCCGAAGTCGGTGATGTTCTTGACCACGCCCTTGCGCACCTGCCCGACCTCCAGCTCCTTCTTCAGCTTCTCGCGCTTGATCTCGCGGTCGGCCTCCAGCAGCACGCGGCGGCTGACGACGATGTTGCGACGGCGCTTGTTGAGCTTGATGATCTTGAACTCGTACTCCTCGCCGAGCAGGTCCTCGATGTTGGGGACGCGGCGCAGCGCGATCTGCGAGCCGGGCAGGAAGGCGTCGACGCCCATGATGTCGACGGTGACGCCGCCCTTGATCTTGCGCGAGAGCGTGCCGGGCACCGGCGTGCCGTTCTCGTAGGCCTCCTTGATCTTCTCCCAGACGCGCAGGAAGTCCGCCTTCTTCTTGGACAAGACGACCGTGCCGTCCTCGTCCTCGAGGTTCTCGAGGTAGACCTCCACCTCCTGCCCCGGCTCCAGCGCGTCGGGGTCCTTGAACTCGTCGCGCGAGACCGAGCCCTCGCTCTTGAAGCCGACGTCGAGGATGACGGCCTTGTCGGTGACGCGCAGCACGCGCGCCTTGACGATCTCCCCCTCGTCGATGTTGACCAGGGTGCCCTCGTACATCTCCAGCATCGCCTCGTACTCCTCCTGGGAGTACTCGTCCTCGTCGAAGAGGTCGGCGCGGATGTCGAAGGCGCGCGCGCGCTCGGCGAGCTGCGCGATGGAGAGCCCGGCCGTGGGGCTCGCCTCGGCGACGGCGACGCCGTTCGTCGGCTGGGCGTTCTCGGCCTGCACGTCGACGGAGCTGTCGGCGCCAGGGGCAGTGGGGTCCTGAGTGGGCTGATCGACCATGCGCTGGGGGTGCCTCCCGATGCGACGCGGCCCCGGCGGCCTACCAGCGGCGCCGGGCAGCGAGTACGGGCTGGAGTGGAACAGGTGTGGGGAAGTTCCCCGGGAAACAGGTAAGGATATGGAGGAGCCGGGAGTGTGTCAAGCTGAGGGCCGCGCCGCGCCGCGCTCGCGCGCCAGCCGCACGATGAGCTCGACCTGCGCCGCGAACGGTAGGCCGGTGGTGTCGAGCAGGACGGCGTCGGGCGCGCGCAGCAGCGGGGCGACGGCGCGGCCGGAGTCGAGCGCGTCGCGCGCGACGAGGCGCTCGGCCTCGGCGTCGATCTGCTCGCCGCTCGGCGCGGCGACGCCCTGCTCCTTCAGCCGCCGCTCCGCGCGCTCGCGCACGGCGCAGACGAGGAAGAGCTTCAGCTCGGCCTCGGGGAAGACGACGGTGCCGAGGTCGCGGCCGTCGGCGACCAGCGCGCCGCGCGCGCCGGCCTGCCGCAGCGCGCCGAGCAGCCACTCGCGCACCGCCGGCACCGCGGCCATCTGCGAGACGTGCGCGTTCACCTCGGGGCTGCGCAGCTCGCGCGCGACGGCGCGCCCGCCGACCTGCAGCCGGTAGCCGTCGCCGTGCGGGTCGGCGCGCACCGCGAGCGTGTCCAGCTCGACGAGGCTCAGCTCCGGCCAGCGCTCCGGCGGCAGCCCGGCCCGCAGCGCGGCGAAGGTGAGCGCGCGGTAGAAGGCGCCGCTGTCGAGGTGACGGTAGCCGAGCGCCTGCGCCACCGCCTTCGCCGTCGAGCTCTTGCCCGAGCCGGCCGGCCCGTCGATCGCCACGATGATGCCCTCGCGGCGGCTCACGCGCCGCCTCCCGCCGCGCGCGCGCTGAGCCGCCGCAGCAGCGGCCAGAAGCCGGGGAAGCTGATCTGCGCGACCTGCGGCGTGTCGATCTCGATGGCGCTGCCCGGCAGCGCGGCCAGCACCCCGAACGCCATGGCGATGCGGTGGTCGTCGTGGGCGTGCACGCGCCCGCGCAGCGGGCGGTCGCTGCCCTGCACCTCCAGCCCGTCGGGCAGCTCCTCGGCGGCGACGCCAAGCGCGCGCAGGTTGGCGACCAGCACGGCGATGCGGTCGCTCTCCTTGGCGCGCAGCTCGGCGGCGCCACTGATGCGCGTGACGCCCTCGGCGCGCGCGGCCAGCACGGCGAGGATCGGCAGCTCGTCGATCAGCGCCGGGACCTCGGCGGCGCCGATCTCGGTGGCCGCCAGGCGCGCGGGGCGCACGAAGAGGTCGGCGACGGGTTCGCCGCCGCGCAGGTGTTCGTCGCGGTACTCGACGGCGCCGCCCATGCGCGCCAGCGCGCGCACGAAGCCGGTGCGCGTCGGGTTGACGCCGACCCCGCGGATGAGCAGCCCGTCGGCGTCGCCGCCGAGCAGCGCGGCGGCGACGAGGAACGCGGCCGACGACGGGTCGCCGGGCACGGTGAGATCGAGCGGCGGCAGCGTGGCGGGCGGCGCCGGCAGCGCGACGCGCCAGCCCTGCGCTTCCTCCGCCGCACGGACCTCCACGCCCAGCCCCTGCAGCATGCGCTCGGTGTGGTCGCGCGAGCGCTGCGGCTCCCAGACTGCGACCGGCGTCCGCGCCGAGAGGCCGGCCAGCAGCAGCGCGCTCTTCACCTGCGCGCTGGCCTTCTCGGAGCGATGCGCGCCGCCAGCGAGCGGGCCGCCGCAGACCTCCACCGGCAGGCGGTCCGGCTCGCCCAGCTCGCGCAGCCGCGCGCCCATCTGCGCGAGCGGCCGGGTGACGCGCCGCATCGGCCGCGAGCGCAGCGAGGCGTCGCCGGTCAGCGTGGCGCAGAACGGCCGGCCGGCGAGCAGCCCCAGCAGCAGCCGCGCGGTGGTGCCGCTGTTGCCGCAGTCGAGCGGTGCGTCCGGCGCGCGCCACGCCGCCAACCCCCGGCCGTGGATGCGCAGCTCGCCGTCGTGCAGCTCCGGGATCGCGCAGCCGAGCTGCCGCAGCACGGCCGCCGTGCTGCGACAGTCGCCGCCGTCGAGCAGCCCCACGATGCGGCTCTCGCCCTCGGCCGCCGCGGCGAGCAGCAGCGCGCGGTGGCTGATCGACTTGTCGCCGGGAACCCGGACTTCCACCGGGCTCACGGGTGCGTCGCGTCGGCGGCGGCCGGCGCCGCGGCGACCGCAGAGGCCGCCCAGCGCCCGCGGCCGTCGAGGTACTCGCGGGCCAGGCGCAGCCCCTGGAGCGTCAGCGTCGGCTCGATGCGCTCGACGGTGCGGCAGTGCGCGGCGATCATCGGCGCCAGCCCGCCGGTGGCCACCACCAGCGCCGCCGGCCGCTGCCATTCCGCGCGGATGCGGTCGATCATGCCGTCGATGGCGTCGACCGCGTTGTAGAAGATGCCGCTCTGCAGGTTCGTCTCCGTGCGCTTGCCGATGACCGTGCTCGGCACCAGCAGCTCCACGCGCGGCAGCTTGGCGGTGCGCTCGGTCAGCCGCTCGGCGGCGGTGCGCACGCCCGGCGCGATGACGCCGCCGATGAAGGCACCCTCGGCGGTGACGCAGTCGTAGGTGGTGGCGGTGCCGAGGTCCACCACGATGCTGTCGGTGTGGAAGAGCACGCTGGCGGCGAGCGTGTTGACGATGCGGTCCGCGCCGACGCTCATCGGCTCGTCCACCTCCAGGCGGATCGGCAGCGGCGTGCGCGGCGTGATGCTGAGCGCCTCCAGGCGGAAGAAGCGCGCACAGGCCTCGGTGAGGATGCCGTTGAGCGCGGGCACCACCGAGCCGATGGTGGCGCAGCGCACCCGGCGCGCGTCGAAGCCCTCGAAGTGCAGGAACGAGCGCAGCGCGAGCCCGTACTCGTCGGGCGTGCGGTGCTGGAAGCTGCCGAGCCGCCACTGCGCGCGCAGCGTCTCGCCCGCGAAGAGCCCGACCACCGTCTCGGTGTTGCCGACGTCGAAAACCAGGTCCATATCGTATCTCGGCCGTGCCGCACGCAGCGGGTGTCAGTCGATGGGAAGGCGGCGCGGCTCCGGGCTGCCGTACCGCAGGACGCTGCCGCTGCGGACCTCGTGCAGCGCACCGTCGGCGGCGCGCACGCGCAGCGCGCCGTCGGGCGCGATACCCTCGGCGACGCCCTCCAGCTCCGCGGCGCCGGGGCCGCCGAGCGTCACCGCCTGGCCGAAGAGCGCGTCGCGCGCCCGCAGCTCCGCGGCGAACGGCCCGCCCAGTTCGGCGGGCGCGCTGCCGGCCAGCTCCAGCACCTCGCGCACCAGCGCACCGGCGAGCTGCAGCCGCGAAAGCTCGGGCGCGCCGGCGAGCACCAGCGAGGTCGCCAGCGGCTGCAGCTCGGGCGGGAAGTCGGCGCGCGTGTGCAGCACGTTGACGCCGAGGCCGGCGACCACGGCGAGGCGCTGATCGGACTCCCAACTGCCCTCGCAGAGGATGCCGGCGGCCTTGCGGCCGTCGAGCAGGATGTCGTTCGGCCACTTGATCTGCGGGTGCAGCGGCGCGACGAAGCGCTCCAGCGCGCGCGCGACCGCGAGGCCCACCCACAGCGGGGTGAGCGCGAGGTTGGGCGCGGCGGTCGGCCGCAGCAGCACGGAGAGCCACAGGCCCAGCCCCGGCGCGGACGCCCAGCTCCGCCCACTGCGGCCGCGCCCGGCGGTCTGCTCCTCGGCCAGCACCACCGAGCCCGACGGCGCGCCCTCGTCGCCGAGCCAGCGCGCCACGTCGTTGGTAGAGCCGACGCTGGCGAAGAGGTGCACGCCGGGCACGCCCCACTCGCGCGCCAGCTCGACGGCGCGGCGTCCCTCCCAGCGCTCCAGCGGCAGGGTGTCGATCATGGCTCCAGCAGCAGCGACAGGTCCAGCGCCGGCACGGAGTGCGTCAGCGCGCCCACGGAGATGAAGTCCACCCCGGTCTCGGCGATCGCGCGCACCGTCTGCAGCGTCACGCCGCCGGACGCCTCCGTCTCGGGCCGCCGCTCGCCGCGCGCGCGCACCAGTGCCACCGCCTCGCGCAGCCGCGCGGGCGGCATGTTGTCGAAGAGGATGCGGTCCACGCCGGCGGCGAGCGCTTCCTCGACCTCCGCGAGCGACGTGGTCTCCACCTCCACCCGCAGGCCGGCGGCGTTCTGCCGCCGCACGGCCGCGACGGCCGCGGCGATGCCGCCCGCGGCGGCCAGGTGGTTCTCCTTCAGCAGCACCATGTCGAAGAGGCCGAAGCGGTGGTTCTCGCCGCCGCCCGCGCGCACCGCCTGCTTCTCCAGCGCGCGCAGCCCCGGTGTCGTCTTGCGCGTGTCCAGGATGCGCGCGCCGGTGCCGGCGACGGCATCCACGTAGCGGCGCGTCAGCGTGGCGACGCCGCTGAGGCGCTGCAGGAAGTTGAGCGCCACGCGCTCGCCGCCGAGGATGCCACGCACCGGCCCCTCGACGGCGAGCACCCCGTCGCCCGGCGCCACGCGCGCGCCGTCGGCGAGCGCCATACGCACCTGCAGCGCCGGCTCGAGCTGCGCGAAGACGGCGCGCGCGGTCGCCAGCCCGGCGAGCACGCCCGGCTGCTTGGCGACGATGCGGGCGCGCCCGCGCTGCGCGGCGCCCACCGTCCAGAGCGTGCTGACGTCGCCGCTGCCCACGTCCTCCGCCAGCGCCGCCTCGATCAGCGCCCGCGACCTTGCGTCCACGCTCATCCGCCGCTGCGCACGTGCCAGAGGAACAGCGCGCCGACCACCCAGCAGTAGTAGGCGAACGAGTAGAAGCTCTGCTTGCGTAACATAGCGACGAAGAAGCGGATCGCGAGCACACCGCTGACGGCGGCGGCCAGGAAGCCGACGGCGAGCGGCACCGGCGCCACGCCGACGCCCTGCGCCAGCATCTCGGGCGTCTTCTGCACGGCGGCGCCGGTGATCGCCACCACCGACATGAGGAAGGAGAACTCGGCCGCCGCCACGCCGTCGATGCGCTTCCACAGCCCGGTCACCACGGTGCTGCCGGAGCGCGAGATGCCGGGGAAGATCGCCACCGCCTGCGCGACGCCCATCGCCAGCGCGCCGCCCCAGCCCGCCTCCTCGCGCCAGCCCGGGCGCGTGACGGCGCGCGAGACGCCCATGATCAGCGCGAGCAGCGCCGCCACACCGAGGAAGTGAACGAGCGTGCCGGCGAGCAGCGCGACCAGCGCCGCCGCCACGATCGGCAGCAGCTCGACCGCGCGCGGGCGTGCCGCGGAGCGCACCCAGCGCGTGCTCCAGAGGAAGCTGCCGGTCACCAGCAGCATGGTGCCGGTGAACGCCGGGTCGTCGAAGCGCGCCTCGATCCAGTCGCCGAAGAGCAGCACGGCGAGGACCGCGGGCAGCGTCGCCAGCGCGAGCTGCAGCAGGTACGGCCAACTGTTCTCCTCGTGCCGGCCCACCGCGCCGAGCGCCAGCCGCGCGATGCGCTGCCGGTAGACGACCAGCACCGAGATCAGGGTGGCGAGGTGGACGGCGATCTCGAAGGAGATGCCGGGAATGCGCAGCCCGAGCAGCTCCTGCATCATCACCAGGTGCCCGGAGCTCGACACCGGGAAGAACTCCGTCAGCCCCTGTACGATCCCCAGGATCAGCGCCTCCCACCAGGTCATCGGGCGCTCCCGTTGCTGCCGGCCCGGCTCGCCTGTGCCTCGCCCCTCTCGCCCATCAGCATCCTCTCGTAGTGCTGTTCGTAGATCGGCACCACCGCCTGCGCGCTGAAGCGGCTGACCGCGAGCTCGCGCGCCGCGCGGCTGGCCTGCTGCCAGCGCTCGCTGCTGCGCAGCAGCTCGACGCCGGCGTCGCCCATCTCCTCCACCGCGCCGACCGGCGCGAGGTGGCCGGTGACGCCGGGCTCGACGACCTCCGGCAGCCCGCCCACCGCCGTGGCGATCACCGGCACGCCGCTGGCCATCGCCTCCAGCGCGCTGAGCCCGAACGACTCGTTCTCGGAGGGGAGCAGGAACAGGTCCGCGCAGGCGAGCAGCTCCGCCACCGACTCCTGCTTGCCGAGGAAGACCACGGCGTCCGCCACGCCCAACCGCTCCGCCTCGTCCACCGCCTCCGGCCGGTCCGGCCCGTCGCCGACCAGCACCAGCCGCGCCGGCAGGCTCTGGCGAATGCGCGCGAAGATGCGCACCACGTCGCGGATTCGCTTGACCGGCCGGAAGTTGGAGACGTGTATCACCAGCTTCTCGCCGCCCTGCAGCAGCGCGCCGCGATAGCAGGGGTGGGCGGTGCGGTCGTAGTGCGCGGGGTCGATGAAGTTGGGGATGACCTCGATCGCGGCGGCCGGCAACTGGAAGCGCTCCACCGTCTCGCGCTTCAGGTACTCGCTGACGGCGGTGATCCCGTCCGAGCGCGCAATGGAGAAGCGCGTGATCTCCCAGAACGAGCGCTCCTGCCCGACGAGCGTGATGTCGGTGCCGTGCAGCGTGGTGACCACCGGCAGCTTGCGGTGCGGCGGCAGCATCTGCTTGGCGATCCAGGCCGAGGTGGCGTGCGGGATCGCGTAGTGCACGTGGAGCAGGTCCAGCTCGGCGCGGATGGTGACCTCGTGCATGGCGACGGCCAGCGCCAGGTCGTAGGGCGGATACTCGAAGAGCGGGTAGCGCGCGATCTCGACCTCGTGGAAGTAGACGCGCTCCACGAAGTGCGGCAGCCGGTAAGGCTGCGCGTAGGCGATGAAGTGCACCTCGTGGCCGCGCTTGGCCAGCTCCAGGCCCAGCTCGGTGGCCACGGTGCCGGAGCCGCCGTACGTCGGGTAGCAGGTGATGCCGATCTTCATGACCGCAGGGGTCGGGGGTCGGGGGTCAGGGACCGGCGAGCGCGATCCGCGGCAGCGCGCATGAACTCATCCCAGCGCCGGCCGATCTCCTCCGCCAGCTCCGTGCGCGGGCGGGTAGCGTCCAGCCGCAAGGCATCGGGCGGGAGCTGGTGCCGGAACCAGGTGACCTGGCGCCTGGCGTAGTGCCGCGTGTGGCGGCGCACCAGCGCCAGCGCCTCGTCCAGCGTGCGCTCGCCGCGCAGGTGGGGCAGCAGCTCGACATAGCCCTGCGCGTTCATGCCGGGGCTGCGCTCAGCATAGCCCTGCGCGTACAGGCGCCGCACCTCGTCGAGCAGCCCGGCCGCGACCATCTGCTCGACGCGCGCGTCGATCTGCGCGTTGAGCCGCTCGCGCGGCAGCTCCAGCGCGAAGACGAGCGGGCGCAGCGGCGGCTCCGCGGGCGGCGCGTGCCGCTGCCACCAGGAGAGCGGCCGGCCGGTGAGCAGCGGCAGCTCCAGCGCGCGCAGCAGGCGCTGGCGCCCGCCCCAGCGCTGCAGCCGCTGCGCCGCCTCGGCGTCCAGCGCCTGCAGCCAGCGCAGCAGCTCCTCCTCCGACAGCGCACTCAGGCGCTCGCGCAGCGCGGCGCGCCGCTCGGGCGGCAGCGGCGGCTCGGCGAAGATCGGGTGCGTCAGCGCGCGCAGGAAGAAGCCCGTTCCGCCCACCAGCAGCGGCAGGCGCCCGCGTGCGCCGATCGCCGCGATGGCGGCGCGCGCGTAGCGCGCGAACGCGCCGGCGCTGAAGCGCTCGCTCGGCTCCACCAGGTCCAGCCCGTGGTGCGGCACCCGCGCGCGCTCGGCGGCCGTCGCCTTCGCCGTGCCGACGTCCAGGCCGCGGTAGACCTGCCGCGAGTCCATGGAGATGATCTCGCCGCCCAGCCGCTCCGCGACCGCCAGCGAGAGCGCCGTCTTGCCCGACGCCGTCGGGCCGACCAGCGCGAGGGTGGGCGGCGCGCCCGGTCCCATCGGGGGCACGGCGGCGTCCTCGCTCACGTCCGGCCGAAGCGGTGGTGCAGCTCCGCCAGCGAGATCTGGACCACGGTCGGCCGCCCGTGGATGTCGTGGTAGGGCAGCTCGGTGGCCCAGAGGCGGTCGAACAGCTCGCGCATCTCCTCGCCGGAGAGCTTCTGCCCCGCCTTGATCGCGGCTTTGCAGGCGAAGGTCAGCGCGATGCGCTGGTGCTGCGTGCGCGCGGCGTCCACCAGCGCCGAGCCCTGCGTCAGCTCGGTGAGCATCTCGCGCAGGCAGCGCTCGGCATCGAAATACGGGTGCGGCTGCGGCACCGCGTGCACGATCACCGAGCGGCCGCCGAACGGCTCGACCTCGAAGCCCGCGCGCGCGAGCAGCCCCTCCAGCTCCTGCACCAGCGCGTACTCGCCCGGCGAGAGCTGCAGGACCAGCGGGAAGAGCAGCCGCTGGCTGGCGCGCCCGCCGTCGGCGAAGCCGCGCATCATCTCTTCGTAGAGCACGCGCTCGTGCGCCGAGTGCTGGTCCACCAGCAGGAGGCCGCTGCGCGTCTCGGCGGCGATGTAGGTGTTGTGCACCTGCCACATCGCGGGCGCCGCGAGCGGCAGCTCGGGCGCCGCGGCGGCGCGCGCCGGGCCGGCGCTCTCCGGCTCCGGGCCGCCGCGGACGAAGAGGCTCATCTGCGGCTCCGCCTCCGCGGCGCCCGGGCCGCCGGCGCTCGCGGCGCCGGCGTCCCGCACCTCTGGCAATGCGGGCTCCGCAGCGAGCAGCGGCTCGGGTGCCGGCCGCGCGCCGAGGCTGGGCGCGCTCTCCAGCGTGCCGAGCGCGGCGCGTACGCCCTGCTCGATCAGCCGCTCGACCGCGGCGCCGTCGCGGAAGCGCACCTCCGCCTTCGTCGGGTGCACGTTCACGTCCACCGCGCCGTCGGGCACTTCCAGGAAGAGGAAGAGCGCGGGGAAGACGCCGGCCGGGATGGTGGTGCGATAGCCGCGCAGTGCGGCGCGCACCAGGGAGCGGTCGCTGAACGGCCGGCCGTTGACGAAGAGGTAGCTGCGCCGCGCCGTCGGGCCGGCGGCGTGCGGGCGCTGCACCCAGCCGGCCAGCGCCAGCTCACCCTCGCGCTGCGCCAGCGGAATCAGCTCGGCCGCCAGCGCGTCGCCCCAGATCGCGCCGATGCGCGCGCGCGGCTCGGCCGCCGCCGCCAGGCGCAGCAGCTCCTTGCCGTTGGACTCCAGGCTGAAGGCGACCTGCGGGCTGGCCAGCGCCAGCGTCGAGACGGTCTCGGCGACGGCGCGCGTCTCCACCGCCGCGGAGCGCAGGAACTTGGCGCGCGCCGGCACGTTGAAGAACAGGCTGCGCACCGCCACCGTGGTGCCGCGGCGGCGCGCGCACGGCTCCACCGCCGAGACCGCGCCGCCGTTGACCACCACGCGCGTGCCGTCGCCGTCGCGCTCGGCGCTCTCCAGCACCAGCCGCGAGACCGAGGCGATGGAGGGCAGCGCCTCGCCGCGGAAGCCGAGCGTGTGGATGGCGCCCAGGTCCGCCTCGGCGCCGAGCTTGCTGGTGGCGTGGCGATCCAGCGCGAGCAGCGCGTCGTCGCGGCCCATGCCCCAGCCGTCGTCCGCCACGCGCAGCTCGGTCTTGCCGCCGTTGCGCACCATCACCTCCACGCGCGTGGCGCCGGCGTCGAGCGCGTTCTCCACCAGCTCCTTCACCACGGACGCCGGCCGCTCCACGACCTCGCCCGCGGCGATTTGGTTGACCAGGCGGTCCGGCAGCACGCGGATGCGGCGCGGCATGGAGGGCAGGATTCGGGATTCAGGATTCGGGATTCAGGGGAACGGCGCCTTGCGCGGCGATCCCGTAGAGCGCGCACGCGTTGCGTGTGGTCGCCGCGGCGAGCTGCGCGAACGGCTCGCCGCGCAGCTCGGCCGCGCGCCGCGCGACCTCCACCACGAACGCCGGCTCGTTGCGCTGGCCACGGTGCGGCACCGGCGCCAGGTACGGGCTGTCGGTCTCCACCAGCAGGCGCTCCAGCGGCACGCGCCGCAGCAGATCAGCCGCGTCGTAGCGCTTGAAGGTGATCATCCCGGCGAACGAGGCGTACCAGCCCATCGCCAGCGCCGCCTCCAGCAGCCGCTCGCCGCTGCTGAAGCAGTGCAGCACGCCGCGCGTGCCCTGCCCCGCCTCGCGCAGCAGCGCGACCAGGTCGTCGTCGGCGTCGCGCGCGTGCACCACCACCGGCAGCCCCAGCTCGCGGGCCAGCTCCAGGTGCGCGGCGAAGGCGGCGCGCTGGGCCTCGCGCGGGGCGTGGTCGTAGTGGTAATCCAGCCCGGTCTCGCCGAGGGCGACCACGCGCGGCGAGCGCGCCAGCTCGCGCAGCGCGGCGAGCGCTTCGGGGTTCGCGCTGTCGGCGTCGTGCGGGTGGATGCCAACGGCCGCGTGGACGCCGGGTGCGCGCGCGGCCAGCGCAGCGGCCGCGCGGCTGCTCTCCAGCTCGCTGCCGATCGTCACCATCGCCGCCACGCCGGCGGCGTGCGCGCGCGCGAGCACGGCGTCCACGTCGGCGTGGAAGCGCTCGTCGGTGAGGTGGCAGTGCGAGTCGATCAACGGCATCGCTCCGGAATGCGCGGCCGCGCCAGGCGCGACCGCCGACAAAGCAAAGAGCCGCCGCGAGGCCGCGGCGGCTCCAGCGGTGCGCAGCGCCGGGCGGTCAGACCGTCGAGGGCGCGCGCGAGCGGCCACCGCTGCCGGCCGGGCCACGCAGCGGCGACTTCTTGCCCAGGTGCGGCCAGCGCTTCTCGATCTCGTAGAGCACCGGCGTCGCCACGAAGAGCGAGGAGAAGGTGCCGATGATGATGCCGAGGATCAGGATCAGCGCGAAGTCGCGGATCACCGGGCCGCCCAGGAAGTAGAGCGCGAGCAGCGTCGCCAGCGTGCCGCCACCGGTCAGCACGGTGCGCGGCAGCGTCTCGTTGACGGAGCGGTTCAGCACCTCCAGGTAGCTGGCGCCGTGCCGCGGCTTCTGCAGGTTCTCGCGGATGCGGTCGAAGACGACGATGGTGTCGTTGAGCGAGTAGCCGACGATCGTCAGCAGCGCCGCCACCGTGCCCAGGCTGACCTCGCTCTGCGTGACGGCCAGGTAGCCGAGCGTGAGCAGGATGTCGTGCGCGGTGGCGAGGATCGCCGCCGCGCCGAAGCGCCACTCGAAGCGGAACCACAGGTAGACCAGCGTGGCCGCGAACGAGACCAGGATCGCCAGCAGCGCACGCTGCTGCAGCTCGTTGCCCACCTTCGGGCCGACTGCCTCCGTGCGCTCGATCTCGAACTCCGCCGGCTGGAAGCGCTGCGAGAGGACCTGGGTGACGCGGGTCGCGGCGTCCTGGCCGGCCTGCTGCTCGAAGGCGCGCATGCGCACCACGAACTCGTTGGAGCTGCCGAAGCGGTTGATCTCCCAGTCCTCGCCGGCCGCGCTGGCGGCGCTGCGCAGCTCGTCGACGCGCACGTCGCGCGTGAAGTGGACCTCCACCACCGTGCCGCCCGAGAAGTCCACGCCGTAGTTCAGCCAGGAGCCACGGGAGACGGTGTTCCACACCATGCTGGCGATGCCGGCCAGGATCAGCACGGCCGAGATCACGTAGGCGCGGTTGCGCCAGGAGAGGAACGGGTAGTTCGCGTGCTCGAAGACTCGCATGATCGTCTGCTCGCGCTCGGGTCAGATGGAGATGGCCTGCGCGCCGGCGCGACGCTCCAGGTACAGCATGAAGAGGGTGCGCACCACGAAGATCGCGGTGAACATGGAGGCGATGATACCGATGCCGAGCGTGACCGCGAAGCCCTGGACCGGCCCGGTGCCCACGTAGAAGAGGATGCCGGCGGTGATCAGCGTGGTCAGGTTGGAGTCGATGATCGCCGAGAGCGCATTGTGGAAGCCCTCGCTGACCGCCACGCGCGGCGCGCGGCCGGCGGCCAGCTCCTCGCGGATGCGCTCGAAGATGAGCACGTTGGAGTCCACCGCCATCCCGATGGAGAGCACCAGACCGGCGATGCCGGGGAAGGTCAGCGTGGCGTCGATCGCGGCCATCGCACCCAGGATCAACAGCAGGTAGATGGCCAGGCCGAGCACGGCGAGCACGCCCGAGAGCTTGTAGTAGAGGATGACCATCAGCACCACCAGCGAGAGCCCGACCAGCGCCGCGCGCCAGCCGCTCTGCACCGAGTCGGCGCCGAGCGTGGGGCCGACGGTGCGCTCCTCGACGATGCGGATCGGGGCGGGCAGCGCGCCGGCGCGCAGCACCAGCGCCAGGTCGTGCGCCTCCTGGATCGCCGCGCCGCTCAGCTCGATCTGGCCGCGCGAGCCGATCTGGCTCTGGATGACCGGCGCGCTGTAGACGCGCTCGTCGAGCACGATGGCGAGCAGCCGCCCGATGTTCTGACCGGTGGCGCGCTCGAACTGGCGACCGCCGCGGCGGTCCAGCTCGAAGACGACGATGGGGCGGTTGAGCTGCGGGTCGCGCTGGGCCTGCGCGTCCTCCAGCGACTCGCCGGTGATGATCGGCCGCTCCTCCAGCAGGTAGAGCAGCCGCGGCTGCTCCTGCGCGCCCGGCACCTGCGGCGTGAAGCCCCAGCGCAGCACGGTGCCGCGCGGCAGCAGGCGCTGCACCTCGGGCAGCGCGATCATGCGCTCGACCGCCGGCACGTCCTCGCGCTCGACGACCCACTGCCCCTCCGCCACCGGCTGCAGCAGCGCGCTGAGCGTTGCCGGGCCGGCGTCCGCCGTGTCGGTGCCGGCCAGCACGGCCGCCGTGTCGTTCGTCGGCGCGGCGGCGGCGGTGTCGGCCGCCGCGGTGTCGGCCGCCGCGGTATCGGCGGGGGCGGCGGTGTCGGTCCCGGCGC
>ERZ1066122.1679-NODE-1679-length-16778-cov-6.173892_pt1 | contig 16778 bp, 13 predicted proteins | sample MGYA00382769_ERZ1066122 | MGnify/ENA primary metagenome ERZ1066122 (study PRJEB33369, sample SAMEA5778352) | biofilm metagenome | biome: Industrial cooling water; feature: Water cooling tower basin; material: Biofilm | place: United Arab Emirates | collected... | reverse complement strand
CACGCGCACGGTCGCCTCGTCAGCAGCGCGATACTTGTCCTTGACCGAAGCATAACCCGAAGCGATCCGAGCTTCGTTGTTGTGTGCCCGGTTGGTGGCGAGGAAGTCGTCCATCGCGTCGTCCCAATGCACACCGAGCGCGTGGTGGAGCAGTGCCACCGCCATGCCGGTGCGGTCCTTGCCGGCGTGGCAATGAACCAGGCTCGCCCCGTCGCCGTTTGCCAGCTCGGCGAAATAGCGACGCAGGATCCACAGCACCGGTTCGCGGTTGGGCAATTCGCGGTAGATCCGCTCCATCGCGCGGTGCGCATTTTCGACGTCGAGGGCACCATCGGCAGCTTCGAGGTGCGGCGCAAGACTGGCGGTTTCTCCATCGAAGAAATGCACTTGCGCCGAAAAGGCGGTGCTGCGGCGACAGGTATTGCGCGACCGCTCGCTGTTGCCGCGCATGTCGAACACATGGGCCAGCGAAATTGCGTCGACCGACGCGAGATCGGATTCGAGCGCATCCCCATGGTGGCCCGAGCGCCACAGCACCCCGCGACGCACCCGGCCGCCCCCGGCAACCGGATAGCCGCCATAGTCGCGGAAATTGTGGATGCCTTCGAGCGGCAGGACGCGCGGATCAGTCATGCCCGCGCGCTTGCCAGCGCCTGCCGGTCAGCGCAAGCGCGCTTCCTGCTCAAGCGAATTCGAGCGGCCCATGCTCGATATGCGGCAACACGTACCGCGCGAACATGTCGCACTCGTTCACGTGCGGGTAGCCCGACAGGATGAACGCCTCGATCCCCTCGGCCTGGTAGGCGCGCAGCTTGGCCAGAACCTGGTCGGGCGTACCGACAATCGCCGCACCGCAGCCGGAGCGCGCGCGCCCGACCCCGGTCCACAGGTTGTCCTCAACGAAGCCATCGCCGCCGGCCGCGCCGCGCAGTTCCTGCTGGCGCTGGACACCGTAGTTCTTCGCATCGAGTGACTTCTCGCGGATCGCGGTGCCGGTCGCGTCGTCGAGTTTCGACAGCAGCCGGTCGGCATAGGCGCGCGCCTCTGCCTCGGTCTCGCGCACGATCACGTGGGCGCGGTAGCCGAACTTGAGCGTGCGCCCGTACTTCGCGGCCCGGGCAGTGAGGTCGGCGACGTTCTCGCGCACCTTGTCCATCGTGTCGGGCCACATCAGGTAAACGTCGGCAGCCTCAGCGGCGCATTCGCGAGCTTCGTGGCTCAATCCGCCGAAGTAAAACGGCGGGCACTTGCCGCTGAGCGTCGTGATCCGCGCCGGATCGAGGGTGAGCTGGTAAAACTCGCCCTGGAAATCGAGGTGCTCGCCGTTGAGCAGGGTGCGGACGATCTTCATGATCTCGGTGCCTCGGGCGTAGCGCGGGCCGCTCTCGATCTTCTCGCCCGGCATGTCGGAGGAGATGATGTTGACGTTCAATCGCCCGCCGGTTCCCTTGGCATTGGGACCAAGGATGCGGTCGAGCGTGGCGATGCGGCGCGCGAGCTGCGGCGGCCAGTCTTCGCCCATGCGGGTCGCCCACAGCAGCTTGATCCGTTTGACCTGCGTCGCAACCGCAGCAGCGAACACTGTGGTATCAAGCCCGAGCTGGTAGCCCGATGGCAGCAGGATGTTGTCGAACCCGCCCTCCTCCGCGCGCAGCACAATATTGCGGCAATGCTCCCAGCTGGAGGCGAGCTGCGGATCGGGCACGCCGAGGAATTCGTAATCGTCGTCGCACAGCGCGGAGAACCACGCGATTTCGCATTGTTGGGTCATGGCTTGCTTCCTCGTCCAAACGTGTTCCAAAACCCGTTCGTGCTGAGCTTGTCGAAGCACTGTCTTGCTTGAGGGTTCGCGCTGAACCCGAAGAAAAGTGCGGCCCTTCGACAAGCTCAGGGCGAACGGCGGTGGTGCTAAGGCAAAGGCACGCCCCGCGCCGCCACCAGCACCGCGTACCATTCCTGCCGGGTCCAGCGGACCTTGAGCGCCGCCGCGCCTTCCGCGATGCGTACGGCGTTCTGCGAGCCGATGATCGGCACGATCCCGGCGGGATGCGCCATCAGCCAGCTGTAGGCGGCCACCGTGCGCGAAACGCCCTGCGCCTCGGCCACCGCATCGAGCGCGGCGGCAACCGCCTTGTCGCGGGCAGTCTCAGGCGCGGCGAGGCGTCCGCCACCCAGCGGCGACCAGGCCAGCGGAGTCAGGCCCAGCATCATCGCCTGGTCCAGTTCGCCGTTCTCGAAACAGGTGATCCTGAGCGGGCTGATCTCCGGCTGGGTCGCCACCAGCTTGTTGCCGAGGAAGTGCTGGAGCGCTGCGGTCTGGGCCATGGTGAAGTTCGAGACACCCAGCGCCCTGATCTTGCCGCTCGCCACCGCATCATCGAGCACGCGCGCAACCTCTTGCGGGTGGGCAAGGATATCGGGGCGGTGGATCTGCCACAGATCGACGCTGTCCACCTGCAGGCGGCGCAGCGAATCATCGATCGCCTTCGACAGGTAATCCGCGCTCTGGACATAGGGCAGCGGGGGCAAGATCCCGCCCTTGGTCGCCAGCACCATCCGGCCGCGCAAGCCCGGCTCGCTCGCCAGCACTTCACCCAGCAGCGTCTCCGCATCGCCGAAACCGCGCACACCATCGAAGCCGTAGATGTCGGCGGTATCGAGGAAGGTGATCCCCGCATCGAGCGCCGCGTGCACCAGCTTCGCCGCATCTGCAGCGGTGCGGCCATCCTCGGCCAGGCGCCACATCCCCCAGGCAATGGGGGATACAGCAATACCGCTCGCGCCGAGCTGGCGTGTGGCAGGTGGCAGGGGCAATTCACTCATCAGATAGTCCTCTTGGGCCGAGCGACCGAGGCACGCTCGACCAGGCGATGGGGCAGGCGGCGATGGGTAATACCCCCACCGCCAATCAGGATTTCCGCCGCCGTCCGGGCCAGATCCGCCATTGGCTGGTGGATTGTGGTCAGGGGCGGCCAGACAGTGCGGGCCAGCGTGGTGTCGTCAAACCCGGCGACCGACAAGTCGTCGGGCAGAGACACCCCGCGATCATGCGCCACCGATAGCACCCCGGCGGCCATATCGTCGTTGGCGGCGAAGATCGCGGTCGGGCGGGCGGCCATGTCGAGGAAGTATTGCCCGGCGCGTACCCCGCTTTCGAAATCGAACTCGCCATCCGCAACCAGTTGCGGCTCGAACGCGATCCCTACCCGGTCGAGCGCCCGGCGATAGCCGAACAGCCGGTCATCGGACGACATATGGTTGGGGTGACCCTTGATGAACCCGATCCGCCGGTGGCCGAGGTTGATCAGGTGGGTCGTCATATCGTCGGCCGCCTGTGCGTCGTCCATGAACACCGAACTGGTCAGCGCATGGTTGGTGCCGGGCGAAATCCGCACGAAGGGCACGTCCATCGCCTCAAGCGCGCGCAGGACCGGGTCGCAATCGGTCACCGGCGAAGACAGGATGATCCCGTCGACATGCGTTTCGCTGACCAGCCCGCGCACCTGCTCGCCCACCCGTGGATCGGCCACATCGACCGGCTGAGCGAGCAGGCGAATGCCGTTCTCGTGGCAGAAGTCCCAGCAGCCCTTCTGGATCTGGAACATGTAATAGGGGCTGTGATTGTCGTAGATCAACGCGACCTGGTTCGACTTCGCGCCCGACAGGATGCGCGCGGCGACGCTGGGCCGGAAATCGAGCTCGGCCATGGCCTGCTCGACCTTCGCGCGCAGCGCATCGCTGACATACGGGTGCCCGTTGAGCACCCGGCTGACGGTCTTGACCGCCACCCCGGCGCGCGCGGCGACATCGCGGATATTGGCACGGCTCATGCGCTCAGCTCCGCGAACAGGGCAGCAAAGCGACTGTCGGGGCGATAGAATACCGGCGGCTGGCCAAGCGGTGCAGCCACGTCATGCCAGCCCGGTTGATAGTCCGCACCCGTCCACACGTGCCGCCAGTCGCCCTGCGGCAGATAGACCTTGCGCATCACCGCCCCCGCTTCGATCACCGGTGCCACCATCAGGTCGGAACCATAGAGGAACTGGTCCTGAATGGTGAAGGTCTCGCGATCATCCGGGTGATGCAGGAATAGCGCGCGTTGAGCTGGCAGGCCGGTGGCCTGCGCCTCGGTTACGAGGTGCGCCACGTATGGGGCAAGAGCGGCATGAACCCTGCTCCAGCGAACGAAGGCGGCAATCAGTTCCGAGGTCGAATCAATCTGAAGGTTGTCATCCGGGCGGTTGCCTTCGTGGGTACGCATGACCGGGCTGAACGCGCCAAGCTCGTACCAGCGCAGCAGCAGCTCTTCCGTGCGCACGTTGTCGAACAGGCTGGTGTAACCGCCGACGTCCGAGTGGCTGAAGGCGTTGCCGACCAGCCCTGACGACAAGGCGGCAGTTATGACTGTGCCGATCCCGTCATGGCGGCTGAAATCGACCGACTGGTCCCCGGCCCACAGCAGCGGACAATGCGCCTGCACCCCGACATGCCCGGCGCGCATGAACCACAGCACATCGCCCTCCCGCCCGCGTGAGGCGACCGCGCGCCGGTTGACCTCGGCCCAGCGCACCGGCCAGCGGTTATGCTCCTGCATCGGGTCGCCATCGAACAGCCGCAGGTCGACCGGCAGGTACTCGCCGAAATCGGCCATCCACCCGTCGAGCCCGAAGTCCAGCATCCGCTTGCCGATCACCTCTTCGGCGAACCACTCGGCGGCGGCCGGGTTGGTGAAATCGACCACGCCTGCGTCAAATTCGCCGAAATCGACCAGGTAGGGCGCGTCACTGTCGAGGCGCAGCGCGAAATAGCCCTTTGTCGCCGCCTCTGCGTAGAGCGGTCCATCGACCGCCAGGTAAGGGTTCACATACCCAAGGAACCGGATACCGCGCGCCTTGAGCGCGGCGATTCTTGCCGGCAGGTCGGGATAGCGCTCAGCATTCCACTGCCAGTCCCAGAACAGGCGACGGCCAAAGCTGGTCTGGCGAATGCCGACCCAGTCCTCGCACCACAGGCCCGATACAGCCGCACCAGCTTCGATCAGCTGTTCCAGCCGGTCAAAGCTGCGCGCGCCATCCTTCAGCCCGATAACCGCGCCGCCCAGCGCCCACTCCGGCAACGTCTGGCGCAGCCCGAAGCGCATGCCCAGCTGCCGGACCAGGCTGGCGGGATCGCCGGTGAACAGATCGAACATGACCTCACCCGACCACACAGAGATCCGCAGCCGCCCGGGCACCGAGCAATCGAACTCGCAATAATCGGCATTGGCGAGCGACAGGCCCCATCCGGCTGACGACAGCACCGTCGGTTCGGGATAATTGGTGGTCCAGTAATCGCCCCCGGCGAACGAGCCGTCTGCGCTGGCCAGATCAGTCAACCGGGTGCCCGGCTCGCGGCCCACACCCGGCTCGCTGGTCCACATCGGGAACGTGCGGCCATTGAGCGCAAGGTAGCTCATCTGCTCCCCGCCGCCCCACAGCACTTCGTCGTGGTCGTGCGATATGTCGATCATCAGCCGATTGTGCTCACTGCGTGTATCGAACACGGCGCGTCCGGCGACCGCGTCGACCGAAATCGCCAGAATGGCAGCGCCGTCATCGCTTGCGAGCGTGAATTGCGCCGCATCGTGGCTCTCTTGCAACACCAGGGCCGGTGCGGGCGTCACCCGGTCGGCCATGCGGAAGTTGCCCCGCACCATGGCTACCTCGGGATCGCCGTTGCCCAGGAAAATCGAAGGTTTAGCCGCCCGATGCACGACCAGCGCCCGCCCGCCGAGCAGCAGGTCGAACCCGTCGTCCATCGCGGCCAGCCGCACGTTCACCTTGTTAGTTTCCCCATTCCCACGGTGTGTGACACCGCTTGACATATCGGGGCAGACAGAGCAATTCAAGTGGCACGTCGCTGCCCTCAACGGGGGCGATCTTGCACGTCCAGCCAGAAGACTAGGCTGCGACACAGGGAGGAGAGAATTGATGCCCGCGACCACTCGCCGTGCGATCCGCACACTCGCCGTTTCCGCCAGCGCGCTGGCCATCGTCACCGCCGCGCCGGCCATGGCGCAGGTCGAGGAAATCGTCGTAACCGCACAGAAAGTCGAAGAAAACGTCCAGGATGTGCCAATCGCCATCACCGCGGTGACGTCGGAACGACTCGAACAGGCGGGCGTCACCAGCCTCGAGAACATCGGCGCGGTCGTCCCCTCGGTCACGTTCCGCAAGGGCACCACCAGCGCCAACAGCGCGATCGTGATGCGCGGCGTCGGCACCATCACCTTCTCGGTCGCGGCCGAGCCGAGTGTGTCCACCGTTGTCGACGGGATCGTGCTGTCGCGTTCGGGCCAGGCATTCATGGATCTTGTCGACGCCGAGCGACTTGAAGTGCTGCGCGGCCCGCAAGGCACCCTGTTCGGCAAGAACGCCTCCGCCGGTCTCGTCAACATCGTCTCCAAGGGCGGCACGGACGAGCTGAGCGGCGAACTGCGCGCGGAGTATTTCGAAGGCAACGAATACCGCCTGCGCGGCTCGGTTGCTGGCCCGCTGGGCGATGGCCTGAGCGGCCGGGTGACCGGCTTCTACGGCAGCTATGACGGCAACATCACCAATATCAACGGCGGCAAGAACGAGGATATCAACGGGTACGAGCGCTACGGCGCCCGCGGCATTCTCGACTATCGCGGTGACGGCGCAAAAATCCGCTTAGTCGCCGACTACTTCAAGGCGAATGATGATTGCTGCGCCGACGTGACCGGTGTCAGCCGCGGACCTGCGCTCGATGCAGAGCTCAACCTGCCCGGCGGCGTCGCACTTGGCGAAGACCAGCGTTTCGTCAACCACAACCTCGTCACCGAGACCCGTGACCGCCAGTACAGCTTCACCGTTTCGGGCGATATCGATGTCAGCGACAGCCACACGCTGAGCGTCGTGACCGGCTACCGCAACTGGCGCAACACCGAGATCCGTGAAGGCGATTTCCTGCCCCGTGCGCTGGTCGGCACCGCCCAGCTGCATGACGAGGGTCTGGTCACCACCGGGCAGCTCTCCTTCGAAGCGCGCCTCGCCTCGGACCAGAGCAAGCCGTTCTTCTACCAGGTCGGCGCGTTCCTGTGGCATTCTGATAACAAGCAGGTGTTCACCCGGCGCGACATCACCTGCGCCAGCTCGAGCCTGCCCGTGGTCGGTACCGGCACGGCTGCGCGCACGCCGTGCAATGTCACCAACACCGCCACCACCCTGTTCCCGACCGCGACCTCGTTCAGCGACGTGAACTCGTCGAACTACGCGATCTTCAGCCAGGCGACCTATCGCTTCACCGACCAGCTCTCGCTGACGGGCGGCCTGCGCTATACCTGGGACGACCTGAGCTACACGCACACCCGCGCGCCGGGCGTGAATGCGACCAACGGCGTCCCGACAACCGGCCCGGGCATCTCCGGCAGCCCGGCGGGCGGCCCCGGCAACAACACCTCGCGCGGGTCGAGCACCAACGGCAACCTTTCGGGCAAGGCCGTGCTGCAGTTCGAGCCGAGCGACGACGTGATGCTCTACGGCAGCTATACCCGCGGCTACAAGGGTCCGGCGTTCAACGTGTTCTTCAACCACACCGCCCCGACCAACGCCATCCCGATCGACGAGGAAACCTCCGATGCGTTCGAGGTGGGGGTCAAGTCGCAGTTCTGGGACCGCAAGGTCCAGTTGAACCTGGCCGGCTTCATGGTCGAGTATGACGGGTTCCAGGCGAACAACTTCGTCCTGCTGAACAACGCGGTCGTCTCCAACCTGACCAATGCGGGCACGGTGAAGAGCCAGGGCTTTGAAGCCGACTTGATCGTCGCCCCGACCGACGGGCTGACCTTCCGGGGCAGCGCCGCATACGCCGATGCCACCGTCAAGCGGTTCAACCCGAACCCGCAGACGAATGCTCCGGACGCTCGCAACGGCACGCAGCTGCCGCTGGCACCCAAGTTCGTCTACACGCTTGGCGCGGACTACGAGACCGATCTGGGCGGGTTCAAGGTCTACCTGTCGAGCGACTACCGCCATGTCAGCGAGCAGTTCTCCGATCTGGGTGAAGCAGGCCGGATTGCGCCCTATGGCATGTGGAACGCCTCGCTCGGGTTCTCTGATGCGGACGACAACTATCGCCTGACCTTCCATGCCCGCAACATCATGGACGACAGCTACGTTCTGCTCAACGTGTCGAACGGGCAGCGACTGCAGATCCCGCGCGATGCGGACCGTTACTTCGGGGTGTCGTTGCGCGCCCGGATGTAATGGGTCACTTGCTGACTGCCAACTGATCGGGGGCCGTCGGAGCGATCCGGCGGCCCTTTGCTTGCCATTCGCCGCCATCGTTCGATAGGACATGCTATGACATCTGCTTCGGGCCACATCTCTACCCGGCTGCGCTGGTCGCTGTTTACTGTGCTGTGCGTGGCGGGCGTGTTCAATGCGATGGACCGGCCGATCATCGCCATCCTCAAGCCCGACATGATGGTCGATTTCGGCTGGACTGACAGCGACTTCGGCGATTTGGCGGCGGTAACGCAGTTCTCCGCCGCGTTCGCCTTCCTGTTCACCGGCTGGCTGGTCGACCGGCTGGGAGTGCACCGCTCAATGCAGGTCGGGGCAACCGCGTGGAGCCTGGCCGCCATGGCGCACGGCTGGGCGATGACAACCTGGCAAGTGGTGGCCGCGCGCGTGGGCCTGGGCGTAACCGAAGCGGTGCAAACCCCGCTGACGATCAAGACGGTGGCAACTCTGTTCGAGCCCGACCGGCGCTCGCTCGCGTTCGGCTTTGCCACCCTGCTCGCCGGAGCCGGTACAATTGCCATGCCGTTTGTGATCCCGGCGCTGGCGCTGGCGGTGGGCTGGCGCGGCGCGCTGGTCGCGGGCGGGATTGGCGGATTTGTCTCGCTGATCGCCTGGATCTGGCTCGCGCGCGGGATCGCGCAACTGCGCCAGTCTCACCTGCCCACGCCGGAAGCAGCATCGGTAGAGGAACCATCGACGTACGGGCCGATCCTGCAGAACCGCAGGACCTGGGGCATTGTCGTCGCCAAGGCGCTGTCGGACATGACCTGGTGGTTCATCAATTTCTGGCTGGCCGACTATTATCGCAAGGAATTCGGCCTCACCACGCTGGAACTGGCGGTGCCGCTGGCGATCGCCTTTGCCGGTTCGGGCCTCGGCGCTCTGCTGGCGGGGTGGGCATCGACACGGCTGTTGGAGCGCGGGTGGTCAGTCAACCGCGTGCGCAAGACGGTGATGCTGGTCTCGGCGCTGGTGGTGGCCCCCCTGCCCCTGGTGCTCGAACTCAACTCGTTCTGGCCGGTGGCGGTGATGATGGGGGTGGTGATGGCGGGTCATCAGGGCTTCTCGCTATCGATCTTCTCGACCATCACCGACGTGGTCCCCAACGCCAAGGTGGGCCGGGTCACGGCGTTTGGCGCGTTCATGGGCAATATGGGCGGTGTGGCGATCAGCCTGATCACTGGTCGGGTGCTCGATGCGGGGTTCGGCTTCGTGCCCCTGTTCATGTTCGCCGCATGCTCGTATCTGCTGGCGCTGGCCTGGTTCCACTGGTTCTTGCCAGTGATCGAGCGCGACGAACAGGCGCTTGCCGCAGTCGACTGACCGACTTGCCACGGCGGTACGCGCAGACTATCGCTATGACACCGTAGGACAGACGAGGACGAGCAAAGGCCGGGTAATGCAGGATCAGGGGCAGTCATGAGCGAGCGAAGGACGCCGGATAACGGCCCGGCCGCGTTTGATGCCTATGCGGGCGACCTGTTCGGCGAGATGGTGCTTGCCGACACCTCCGCTACGTCGCCGGTCCGCAAGCCGTTGTCGAGGTTCGTGCCCGGCCTCGCCATTTGCGCGATAGCCGCCGCGGCCGCTGCCTGGTTCAGCGACCACTACGGGGTGCCGGTGATCCTGGCGGGCCTCTTGCTGGGACTCGCGCTCAATTTCGTCGCGGGCGATCTGCGCACGCACGATGGCCTCGATGCGGCATCGCGCCATGGCCTGCGGGCGGGGATCGTGTTGCTGGGGGTGCAAGTGACCGTCGGCCAGATCGGGGCAATGGGGGTGGTGCCGTTCGCTGGCCTTGCAGTTGTCATGTTCGCTGCCGTCGCAGCCGCGATGCTGGCGGCGCGGCTGATCCGGCAGTCGGCTTCGGTCGGCCTGCTCGCCGGGGGATCGACCGCAATCTGCGGTGCTTCTGCCGCGCTCGCGCTCTACGGCGTGATCGGGCGCGAACGGATCGACCAGGCGCAGTTCACGCTGACCCTGGTGATCCTGGCGGCGGCCAGTGCCATAGCGCTGACGACGTACCCCGCGCTCACCGCCATGCTCGGCTTTACCGAGGCGCAAGCGGGGTTCCTGGTCGGCGCGTCGATCCATGATGTTGCTCAGGCCATCGGCGCGGGGTTTGCCATCTCCGATGCGGCAGGTGCGCAGGCAACCGTGGTCAAGCTCACCCGGGTCGCCCTGCTCGCGCCGCTGGTCGCGCTGGCAGCCATGGCCATCGGCCGCCTGCACCCCGTGCCGGTGCAAGCCAATGTGAAGCGCGTGCCGATGCTACCGGGCTTCATCCTCGCCTTCCTCGCGCTGGTCGTTCTGAACTCGTTGGTGACCGTACCTGCGGAGATTGCAGCCAGCGCGCTGGTCGCCTCCAAGGCGTTGCTGCTGATCGCTGTCACCGCCACGGCCATCCGCACCCGCACCGACCTGCTGCTCCAGCTGGGCTGGCGCTCGGTCATGCCGGTGCTGGCAGCGACCATCGCCTCGCTTGTGGTAGCGCTCGCCTTCGCCCAGTGGGTGATGTGATGGAGCAGGTTTACGATCTGGCGGTGATCGGCGGCGGCGTGAACGGCGCGGGGATCGCGCGTGATGCTGCCGGGCGCGGGGCGAAAGTCCTGCTGCTGGAACGCGGCGACCTGGCCGAGGGCACGTCGTCCAATTCCACCAAGTTGATCCATGGCGGCCTTCGCTATCTGGAGCACTACGAATTCAGGCTGGTCCGCGAATCGCTGAGCGAGCGCGAAGTGCTGTGGGCGCTGGCCCCGCACATCGCCTGGCCGATGCGCTTTGTCCTGCCGCACCGGCCCGGGCTACGGCCGCGCTGGCTGTTGCGGCTGGGCCTGTGGCTGTACGACCATATCGGCGGTCGCAAGGAACTGCCCGCTGCACAATCCGTCCTGCTCTCGCGTCACCCTGCCGGCGCGCCGCTCAAGCCGGAATACACCCACGCGTTCCTCTATTCGGACTGCTGGGTCGACGATGCGCGGCTGGTCGTGCTCAACGCCCGCGATGCAGCAGACCGGGGCGCCGATGTGCACACCCGATGCGAGGTCACGACGCTTGCGCGCGAGGGCCACCTATGGCGGATCAGAGCAGGCAGCGACGACTTCCGCGCCCGCTGTGTCGTCAACGCCGCCGGCCCCCGGGTACTCGATCTGCTTGGCCGCGCAGGCGAACCCAGCAACCAACGGATGCGGCTGGTCCGGGGATCGCACATCGTGGTCCGCAAACTGTTCGACCACCCTTTCGCCTACTTCTTCCAGCTGCCCGACGGGCGGATTTTCTTCGCCATTCCCTACGAAGACGATTTCACCCTGATCGGCACGACCGATGTCGACCACACTGGCGGACTCGACCAGGTCCGCGCCAGCGATGAGGAAATCGCCTACCTCTGCGCCGGGGCGAGCGAATATTTCCGCCAGCCCGTCACCCCGGCCGATGTGGTGTGGACCTATTCCGGCGTACGGCCGCTGATCGACGATGGCTCCGGCAAGCCCGAAGCGGCCACGCGGGGCTACAGCTTCGAACTTGATGGCGGCGAAGGGGAAGCACCCTTGCTGTCGGTGTTCGGGGGCAAGATCACCACCTACCGCCACCTCGCCGCCGAGGCGATGGAGCGGCTGGCGCCGCTTTGCCCGGTGCTGGATGGCCCCCAATGGACCGACAAGGCGCCCTTGCCCGGCGGCGACTTTGGCCTGCGCGAGGCCCCGGCCAAAGCGCAGGAGCTGGCGCGGGACTTCCCGTTCCTGTCCGCTGAACAGGCGGCGCGATTGATCCGCCTCTATGGCACGCGTGCCTGGACGATCCTGGGCAGCGCGACATCGCGAGCCGATCTCGGAACGGACTTCGGCCATGACCTGTCACAGGCAGAGGTCGACTATCTGGTCGAGGAGGAATGGGCCCGGACCGCTCACGACATCCTGTGGCGCCGGACCAAGCTCGGGCTGCATTTCGCACCAGACGAGATTGCCCCCCTCGCGCACTATCTTTCGGAAAGGACAAGACCGGCATGACCAGCATCGTGGCCCTTGGCGGCACGGTAAATCCGGGCAGCTCGACCGAGCAGGCCCTGCGCCTTGCCGCTTCTGTGGCCGAGGCCGAGGGCGCCACGGTGCAGGTGTTCGGCGGCGAGTACCTCACCGCCCTGCCCCATTATCTCGGCCCAACCCACGATGCCAGCTGGGGCCGGGAAATGGTCGAGGCAGTGCGGCAGGCCGACGGCCTGCTGATCGCAGCACCCGGATACCACGGCACGATCTCGGGCGTGGTCAAGAACGCGCTCGATTATCTGGAGGATCTCGCCCGTGACGATAGGCCCTATCTCGACGGGCGGGCAGTCGGCCTGATCGCGACCGCGTTCGGCGACCAGGCGTCGATGAGCACGCTGCTGACCATGCGCGCGATCACCCATGCGCTGCGCGGCTGGCCAACCCCGATGGGCGCGACGATCCGCACCTATCGCGGGCTGTTCTCACCCGATGGCGAATGCCTCGACGAACGCGCCAGTGGCCAGTTGCAACTGGTCGGCAAACAGGTCGTGCTCGGTGCGCGCAGCTTTGCCGCCGGAAGGGCGCTGTCGTGACGGGGGCACCGGAATTCGAGCGCGCGCTGGCCGACGTGGCGGCGGGGAAAATCGTGGTCTTGACCGGCGACCGCCTGCGCGGCGGCGATATCGACCTGATGGTCGCCGCCCGCCACGCCCATGCCGCTGCGATCAACTTCATGGCCACCCATGGCCGGGGCCTGATCTGCCTGACCGTCACCCCCGACCGGGCGATCCGTCTCGGCCTCAGCCTGGTCAATGCAGGCAGCGAGCGACAGACCGGGCGCCCCTTCGCCCGCTCGATCGAGGCGGCGAGCGGCGTATCGACCGGCATTTCCGCTGCCGACCGGGCACGCACGGTTCAAGTCGCAATCGACGACAAGGCCACCTCGGACGACATCGTTTCGCCCGGTCACGTCTTCCCGCTGATCGCCCAGGTTGGCGGATTGCGGGCGCGTCATTCGGCGGTCGAAGGCTCGATCGACCTGTGCCGCCTGGCGGGCGTCGGCGATGCGGCGGTAATCTGCTCGATCCTGCGCGATGATGGCGAGATGGCGCGGATCGACGATGTCGGCGATCTGATCGCGCACCATGGGCTGGCGGTGGCCGATCTCAACGACCTTGCGGCAAGGCTGGCGTCCGCCGGAGCCTGACCGGAATCAGTCGTCAGCCAGCGAATAGTCCGGCAGCGAGTTGAACGCCTGTTTCAGCGCCAGCCCCCAGCCCGATGAAATCGCCTGATAATAGGGGTCCTTCGCCGTTATCCGGCGCTGGTGGGCGGGAGCGAATTCGTCCCTCGCAATGGCCATCAGGTCGAGCGGCAAGCCGACGGAAAGGTTGGCCTTCAAGGTGGAGTCAAACGACACGAACAGCAGTTTGATCGCTTCCTCGAAGTTCATCGCCGGATCATAGCCGCGCAGGATAATCGGGCGGCCGTACTTGGTTTCGCCGATCTGGAAGAACGGCGTGTCCGCGCTTGCTTCGATGAAGTTGCCTTCGGGATAGATCATGAACAGGCGCGGTTCCATGCCGGCAATTTGCCCGGCGACGATCATGGATGCGGTAAATTTGCCCTGCCCTTGCTCGCCATTGGCGCTCTGCTGCCCGGCAATGGTATCGCGCAGCAGGCGACCGACTTCGGTCGCGACCTGGAACATGGTCGGCGCACTCAGCAGGCAGTTGGACCGTTCGCCGGGAGCCTTGCTGCGCTCCTCCAGCAGGCTGATGACCGACTGGGTGGTTGCGAGATTGCCTGCACACATGATCGCGACGATCCGCTCACCCAGGACAGACCAGTGAAACATCTTGCGGAAGACGGAAATGTTGTCGACGCCCGAATTGGTCCGGCTGTCGCTCATCAGGACCAGCCCGCGATCGAGCATCATGCCCACGCAATAGGTCACCTTACTGCTCCGTCTGCTGCTGTTCGACGGCGATCGCGACATGCAGGTCTTGCCGCATCGCGCCGAACAGGATCCCCGTTATCGGAGCGGCATCGCGATAGTCGCGCCCGGTTGCAACCCGGATGTAGCGCGGATCAGGACTTATCCCGTTGGAAACGTCGAATCCGACCCAGCCCAGCCCGTCGACATGGGCTTCGGCCCAGGCATGGGTCGCTTCCTGATCGATCCGGTCGTTCATCATCAGATAGCCGCTGACATAGCGCGCAGGCACATCCATCGCCCGCGCCGCCCCGATGAAGGCATGGGCATGGTCCTGGCACACGCCGGACCCGGCGGCGGCGGCCTCTTCCCCGGTCGTGTCGACCTGCGTGGTGCCGGTCTGATAGGCAATGCGTTCCGCCACCAGCCGCGACAGCGCGTGCAGCCGGTCGAGCAGGGTATCGCCGTGTGACATGCACTCCCGCGCCAGCGCACGGATCTTCGGCCCCGGCCGGGTCAGGTCGGTCTGGCCGAGGAAGCTCCATAGCGGCAGATGGCCCGAATGGCGCCCGATCACCCCGGCGTGGTCGGTTGTCGCGACCTCGCCCGAACAGTGCACTACCACTTCCCGCGCCCCGGCAACGGCCGATACCAGCAGGACATGGTTGCAATGCTGGTCATCGTATTCGAGCTCGACCGCGGCATTTTCCACCGCGATGTCCCAGCGGATGATCTCCTGCCCCTGGGTCCGCTTGGGGGTAAGCCTGATCCGCTGGAGCGCGTGATCCACCGGCTCTGAGAACAGGTATCGGGTCGTATGGGTGACAGCGAGGCGCATCAGGCCAGGAACCTGTAATCTTGCACCACGGCGTTGGCGATGGCGGCGTTGCGTTTCATGAACTGGGTGAGGAATTCGTGCAGCCCGATCTCGAAAATGCCCTCGACGGTCAAAGTGTCGAGCATGGCGGAGGCTTCGTGCATCTGTGCGTGGCAGGCCCCCTCCGCCCCGTGGATCGCCGCGAGGCAGGCCAGCTCCTCGTCCAGCGTCTCGTGGCAATAGGCCAGGCTGCGCGGGAAACGGCGGTCCAGCACCACGAATTCGACCACGCCGCGCGCCTCGATCCGCCCGGGATTGAGCCAGTGATAGGCCCGGTCGCCCGAGACGGAGCGCAAGACCTGCTCCCACTGCCCGGTGTCCATCGCGCTGCCGACGTAGCGCAGCGACGGGAGCAGCAGGTAATACTTCATATCGAGGATACGGGCGACGTTGTCCGCCCGTTCCACGAACGTGCCGACGCGGGCGAAATGATACCCCTCGGCCCGCAGCAGCGACCCTTCCAGCGCGCCGTGAGCCAGCGTCCCGGCGCGCCGGATGGCCTCCAGCACTTCGCCGACATGGCTCTGCGCGACCGGGCGGCGCAGCAGGTCGCCGATCTCCATCCAGCTGGTGTTGATCGCGGCCCACAGTTCGCGGGTGATCGCGGTCCGCGTGGCGCGGGCGTTGAAGCGCACCGCGTCCATCATCCTGGCAACGCTGCTGGGATTGTCGGCCCCGCGCAGGATGAAGTTCCACACCTGCGGCCCGGCATAGCCATCGTGATTTGCCTCGTAGGCAAGCCGCAGGCCCAGTGTTTCGACCAGCGAGCGCCATTCGGCCTCGGCTGCCTCCAGATCGCGGGTCAGCGCGATGCGGAAACCGGCTTCGAGCAGGCGGGCCGTGTTCTCCGCCCGCTCGAGGTAGCGGAACAGCCAGAACAGTCCGTTGGCGGTTCGTCCGAGCATCGCGCCGTCAGTCCTTCAGCACCCAGGTGTCCTTGGTGCCCCCGCCCTGCGACGAGTTGACCACCAGCGAACCCCGCTTCAGCGCGACCCGGGTGAGCCCGCCGGGCGTGATGTCGATCCCGTCGGGCGAAACCAGCACGAACGGCCGCAAGTCGACATGGCGCGGGGCCAGCCCCTTGCTGGTGAAGATCGGGCAGGTCGACAGCGCCAGGGTCGGCTGCGCGATGTAGTTCGCCGGGCGCGCGCGCAGTTTCTCGCGGAAGGCCGCGATCTCCTTCTTCGAGGCGGTCGGCCCGATCAGCATGCCATACCCGCCCGACCCGTGTACTTCCTTCACCACCAGTTCGGCCAGGTTGTCGAGAACATAAGCGAGGCTATCCTCGTCCGCGCAACGCCAGGTTTGCACATTGGGCAGCAGCGGCTTCGACCCGGTGTAGAATTCCACGATCTCGGGCATGAAGCTGTAGATCGCCTTGTCGTCGGCAATCCCGGTGCCCGGCGCATTGGCGATGGTGATCCCGCCAGCGCGGTAGACATCCATGATCCCCGGCACCCCCAGCACGCTGGTCGGGTTGAAGGTCAGCGGATCGAGGAAATCGTCGTCGACCCGGCGATAGAGCACGTCGATCGGCTTGTAGCCGCGGGTGGTGCGCATCTGCACCCGGCCTTCGACCACGCGCAGGTCGCTCCCCTCGACCAGCTCCGCGCCCATCTGATCGGCGAGGAAGGCGTGCTCGAAATAGGCCGAATTGTAGATCCCCGGCGTCAGCA
>ERZ1066122.1677-NODE-1677-length-16781-cov-6.328112_pt1 | contig 16781 bp, 16 predicted proteins | sample MGYA00382769_ERZ1066122 | MGnify/ENA primary metagenome ERZ1066122 (study PRJEB33369, sample SAMEA5778352) | biofilm metagenome | biome: Industrial cooling water; feature: Water cooling tower basin; material: Biofilm | place: United Arab Emirates | collected... | reverse complement strand
CGGCCGGCGGCACGTCGAGCCACACCACGCGGCCGTGCGCCAGGAGCCAGTCCATTGAGTCGTGAAAGCACGGGGTACCGCCGCCGGTGGCCAGCACCAGCGGCGCTTGCAGCCCTACGCGCCGCAGCGCGGCGGCTTCGAGTGTACGAAACGTCTCTTCGCCTTCCTCCTCAAAAATTTCGCCGATGGTGCGGCCTGCCTCGCGCTCGATCTCGGCGTCGAGGTCGAGAAAGGGCCACCCCAGTTCGGCGGCCAACGCGCGGCCCAGCGTGGTTTTGCCCGCCCCCGGCAGACCAATCAAAAAAATGCGCTCGGCGGCGGAATCAGGCATAAAACTCAAAAATCTTATGTATCAACAGCTTCGGCCCCAGCGCCGGCGCGAGTGACTGCCGGCCGGCCGGTGCCGACGCGCGCGGATTTGCCGCGCTGGCCGTAACTCTGCGGCCGGATTGGCGAGAGTGTGCCGCTTGGCCCAACCTCCCCCAAACCCCGCCCGTATAGCGGCGGGCAACCAAAAACCGGGCAGGTTTCTCTACTCAGCCCGTTTGCCGATGGTTGTAGTGTTTACCCCTTACTTTGCGCCGATGGCCAACTATCAAAACCTCGAAAACTACGGCGGCTACGCCGGTAGCTCCGACTACGACTCGCAGTACGACCCCGACCAACACGGCCCCAACTACGACCCGCGCTACGCCAATTACCCGAGCCGCGAGCAATCGGCATCGTCGTCGTCGGGCGCCGGCAGCGTGTTGCTGGCGGCCGTAGTGGGCGCGGCAGCCGGGTCCGTGGTAGGCTTGCTGCTCGCCCCCGACAAAGGCTCCAACACGGTGGCCTCGCTCCGCAGTTCGGCCCGCCCCTACGCCGACCAGCTTCAGGGCGCGCTCAAAAAGTACCTAGATAAGGTAGAAACCAAGCTCGCCGACGCGGGTCTGACCGGCGCCGGGAGCCGCTTGCAGCTCAAAGGCAACTGGAACGACCTCAAAGGCCAGCTCAAACAACAATACGGCGACCTCACCGACGAAGACCTGACCTACGCCGAAGGGGCCTCCGACGAGCTGGTGGGCAATATTCAGCGCCGCCTTGGCAAGACCAAGCGCGAAGTAGTTGATTTGCTCAACAATCTGGGCTAACCTCGCTCGTTTAGTCTGATGAGTGGCCGCTGAGCCACCCGTTTTTCCCTCTGTAACCCCTTAATTTTTTTTGACCACAATGGACAATAACAAAAGCAAAGTCCTTCTGTCGCTGCTTGCCGGCGCCGCCGCGGGTGTTGTAGCGGGTCTGCTGCTCGCCCCGGATTCGGGGAAGAAATCGCGTGAGAGCCTGCTAAGCTCGGCCTCGAAGTGGGGCGGCGACCTCGACAAAGTGTTCCGCGACGGCCTCGGCCGCTTGCAGGAAATGAGCGGCCGTTTGGGCGTGTTCGGTGGCCAGGGCGGCTCGTCGCAAGACGCGACGGCCGGTTCGAGCGCCGACGATATGTTCAACGACTTCGCGTCGGAGAACAGCGGCTCGGGCAGCGGCCGTAAGGCGGGCGACGATTCCGGCGCCGCCGGTGCCCGCGCGAACGCCGGTACGTCGCCGAGCTAATTTTTTTTCGGGCCGCGCGTAACCTTGCGGTAACACGGCCCGTTAAAACAGTCAGAAAGCAACTTCAAGCAGACGGCTGAAAGTTGGAATTTGAAAGCAAAATTGCCGGTCGTAAAGGTTCTGGCGGAACTGGTTGAACATTCCGTACAGTAAAATTTATCTGAACCCATCGCAAGCTTCTTTTAGATTCGATCAGCCCGAATGGTGTAAGTCGTTTTCTACTAACGGAAATGCCCGCCCCGATTTATTCGGAGCGGGCATTTCTAATGTATGTACGTCACCCAAATCGTAGGGGCGGGCCTTGTGCCCGCCCGCGCGTCGCAAACCGTGCTATGCGGGCGGGCGCAAGGCCCGCCCCTACGTCGGTTTGAACTACTCGGCTGGTTTTTCCGCACCTATTTTTTCCGGCTTCATCTGCGGAAAAAACAGCACATCCTGAATCGACGCCGAATTAGTCAGAATCATCGTCAACCGGTCGATGCCGATGCCGATGCCGGCCGTAGGCGGCATTCCGTATTCGAGGGCGCGCAAGAAATCTTCGTCGAGCTGCATTGCTTCGGGGTCGCCGCGGCGGCCCATCTCGATTTGCTCCTCGAAGCGGCGGCGCTGAATAATCGGGTCGTTCAGCTCGGAGAAGGCGTTGAGGATTTCTTTGCCGTTACAAATTGCCTCAAAGCGCTCGGTGAGCTGCGGATTATCGGCGCGCGGTTTCGCCAGCGGCGACATTTCCACCGGATAATCGGTGATGAACGTCGGCTGAATCAGCTTGCCTTCGACGTATTCGCCGAAAATCTCATCGATGATTTTGCCGCGCCCCATCGAGGCGTCGAGGCGTACGCGCAGCTTGGCGGCTACGGCGCGTAGGCCGGTTTCGTCCAACTCGCTGATGTCTTCGCCGGTGAACTCTTTAATCGCCTCGTACATCGTGTAGCGCTTCCAGGGGCGCGCGAAATTGATGCGGTGCTCGCCGACCTGCACGTCGGTGGTGCCGTGCAGCGCCAAGGCCACGCGCTCGAGCATTTCCTCCGTCAAATCCATCATCCACCGATAGTCTTTGTACGCGACGTACAATTCCATCATCGTGAACTCGGGGTTGTGGAAGCGCGACATTCCTTCGTTGCGGAAATCTTTGGCGAACTCGTACACGCCATCGAAGCCGCCCACGATGAGGCGTTTCAGGTATAGCTCGTTGGCAATCCGCAGATAGAGCGGCATATCGAGCGTGTTGTGGTGCGTCTTGAACGGCCGCGCCAGCGCCCCGCCGTAGAGCGGTTGCAGAATAGGCGTTTCGACTTCGAGATATCCGCGCTCGTTCAAAAAATCGCGCATCGATTGCAGCAAGCGCGAGCGCAGCACGAACGTCTGCCGCACCTGCGGATTGACGATCAAATCGACGTAGCGCTGCCGGTAACGCGCCTCGGGGTCGGTGAAAGCGTCGTAAGTGACTTTATTGCCCGCCTCATCCACGGCTTCCTTCACGATGGGCAGCGGGCGCAGCGATTTGGCCAGCACCGTCAGCTCCGTGACGTGAACCGACGTTTCGCCGACCTGCGTCCGGAACACGTAGCCCTTCACGCCGATGAAATCGCCGATGTCGAGCAGTTTTTTGAAGACGTCGTTGTAGGCGGCTTTGTCCTCGCCGGGCGCGATGTCGTCGCGCGAGACGTAGAGCTGGATGCGACCCGTGCGGTCTTGCAGCTCCGCGAACGAGGCTTTGCCCATCACGCGGCGGCTCATCAGGCGCCCGGCGAGGGCCACGTCCCAGCGTTGGCCGTCGGCGTAGTCTTCCGGTTTGTAGGTGGCTTTGATGTCGGCGGCAAGCGCCGTTACCGGAAATTCGGCGCTGGGGTAGGGGTTGAGGCCGCGTGCCAGCAGCTCTTCGCGCTCGTGGCGGCGGCGGATTTCCTGTTCGCTCAGGTGGGTGGCGGACATTGAGGTAATGCAGCTTGATGGAAGCGGCAAAGGTACGGGTGGGGTGGTGGGGCGATAGGAGCGCTACGCCGTTCAACACACCAGGGGCAGCGAAATTTCTGTATATAATGAACCGTTGTACCTTCGTCTTACACTTCTTCCGTAACGCCGTTGAGCTGTGAGGTTCGAGCGTACCGGAGCGGCTTTTTCTGTTCGTGATCTGATGAAACCCATTCCTTTCCGGCGATACGTAGCCGTACTGCGAGCGCTGGGCTTGGTATTAGTCCGAACACGCGGCGGGCATCAGGTGTGGGATTTTCCGCCCGGCTCGGGGCGCTCACTGGTTCGGCCTATCATCATCCGAGACAAAGACAAGGAAATCCCCGTGGCGCACGTGCAGACAAATCTTCTGACGCTGCGCCTATCCATTAACCTCACCAAAGAGGAATTTGAAGCGTTGGTGGCTGCCGTCTGAATAGCGCCGCCACATTAGCTTACCGGAAGCTGCACAAGCCACGGCATAATGCGTTGGCGCGGCTGATTCAGCACATCAAGTGGCAACCGGGGCGGGTCGTACGTCGGGACGGGCTTTTTGCAGATACGCCAGCCCAGTGCCAGCAGCCACTGATCGAGGGTGCCCTTTTCTGCGGAAGATTCGAGGGAAATATCCAGAGCCTCGGCGAACGCGGCGCGCGCGTCCGCTTCATCGTCGCCGTAAGACGACACTTCCAGCGCCGGGCAATAGGCCACGATTTGGCCGCTTTCGTCGGGCATCAGTAGCACTTCCACCGTGACGGCCACGGTAGTAAGGGTATCGATAGAGAGCGTTTCAGCAGCCATTGGAGCGGAGGAAGTTGGGAGCAAGATAGCACCGGAGTAACGCACGAGCAAAGGGTGCTGGTTCGATGATGATCTGCCATCAGACATCTTTGACAGAACAGCTATCGCCGCAACCGCCGCAACTCAAGCACAAACCCCGGCAGCACGTCTTCCCCACTCAACGTCTGGTCGAAGCCGCGCACTTCGGTCGGCTCGGTGCCGGGGCGATAGACCCACGCGGTTTCGGTGGCGGGGTCGAGCAGAAAACCGAGACGGACGCCGTTGGCGAGCCAGGCGAGCATCTTTTCCTGCAACGCCGCGACGTAATCGCTGGGAGAGGCTACTTCGATGACAAAATCGGGGCAAACGTGGGCAAACCGCTCGCGGTCGCGCCCCACCACGGTAGCATCGCGTTCGGGCGATACCCAGGAAGCATCAGGCGAGCGCACCGAGCGATCCGGCAGCGTGAAACCGGTAGAAGAGTCGCAAATCAGCCCCGCGCCGTGCTGCCGGTGCCAGATGCCAAGCTGCAAAAAGGCTTCGCCACTACGGGCGCCGGGCACGTAACCGGTCGGGGCCATAATCGAAATCGTTTGGTCAGCCGCGCGTTCAATAATCAGGTCAGGATTCTGCCGGCAGAAGGTCCAAAATTCCTCCTCCGTCATCCGGCTCGTCAGCTCATCGTGCAGCACGACGGCAAACGGGCTGACGACAGGCAGCGCAGGCGAAGCGGTGAGAGTAGCCATAACGGGTTGCAAGATAGGTGATTGGGAGGTGGGGCCACTTTGTTTAGCGCCAACGGTGGGGGTGGGGTTAGGGGTTCGGCCACAGGGGCCGCGGTCAGCCGCCCCCAGTATGCTCCGCTGGGCAGGAGCGGGCCGGTGCTCGTAGCTTGCAGGCAGAAAAACGAAGGCGGCCCCCTTGCGAGAGCCGCCTTCCGATCAGTTGCCCGGTTTCATAACCCTTTCGGGTTGGAGGAGTTACCGGGCTTACGGGGTCAAAGATAGAATCACCCGATCAGAGGCAAGCCAGTTTCCTCATACGGATTAATCACTTGCAAACCGGCGATGGCGGCGAAATCGCCGACGTTGCGCGTCACCACCGTCAGGCGATGCACGAGCGCGGTGGCCGCGATGATGGCGTCGGGCAATTTGCGACGGTACTGCTGCCGCAGCCGGATAGTGGCCTGCACGATGTCGGCGTCGAGCTGGATGATGGGCGAGGCATCGATGTACAGTTCGAGCGGGAGCCGCTCGGCCGGCGTGGCCGGGCGCGATAGCAGTTCGATGTGGTTGATGACCGACAGGCCGTGCTGTTCGGCGTCGGTGACCTGTTGCAGCCACCGCGCGCCGGCCGGCGGCCGGCGGTTGCCGATCAGGTCAATGACCGTGTTGGTGTCAATCAGAAACTGCGGTCCCATTCGTCGCGCATCTGATTGGTTTCGCGGGTCATTCGCTCGGCGATTTCCGGGGGCAGCATCCCGGCCCACTGGCGTTTCACGCGCGACTTGGGCGGCGTGATACCACCACTCACCTCGCCCACTACCCGGATGTGCGGGTTGTTGTACACGAGCTGCTGGGCTTCGGCGTCCAGCGTTTCAATCAGGAGAAGAGCCATAACGAGTCGCAAGATAGGCGGCTGGGAGGTGGGGCGGCTTTGTGTAGCGCCAACGGTGGGGGTGGGGTGGTGGTTCGGCAGGACTGGGAAGGTGCGGCGGCCTACCTCAATCTCACCGCACTGCCTACTTCGTCGCATCTTGCGGCTCATACTCAACCGACTCAGCTTATGGTCACGGCTCACTTTCGCGGCATCAGAAAGATCATCCTGGATGAGATTGCCCTTGCTCAGGAAACAATTGATGTTGCCGTCTACTGGTTTACGAATCACGAACTGCTGGAAGCACTCATAGAAAGTATAGAAGACAGGCAGGTTTCCGTGCGCCTGATTGTGCATAATGACTACATCAATAGCAGAGTGGGTAGTCCCGATTTCCAGCGCTTTGCCGATAAAGGTGGCAAATTCTATTTCTCCAAGTCTGACAACACGATGCATAACAAATTCTGCATCATTGATGGCGAAACATTGATCAACGGCTCTTACAATTGGACTTACTTTGCTGAGTCTAAAAATAGTGAGAATATTTTACTGCTCCGTCAAGAGAAGAAAGTTGTCGCAGATTTTTTAGAAGAATTTGATCACCTGATTGATAACTCAAATCGCCAAACGAAAGTTAGAAAACTGTCTAGGCACGAAGTCCAAGACTCTGGAAGTCTGAGTACACTAGACTACTTGGCTAATGATCTCATATGCGAAGCGCATCAAACTAATCAGCCTGATTTAGTTGAAACAGCACTCTCATTGACGCCTCGAAGCATCGTTCTTCAAAAACGAGCAGTGAATCCAGGTCTAGTTGAGCAGCAAAAATTGCGTACTGTCATTGGAACAAATCTAGTTGATGACCAATATTCAGTTGTCATCAAAGCGAACACAGCAATTCCCTACTCGGGAGTCAAGTACTTTCAAACGAGTCAGGACGATCAAAAATCCGTAAACAGCTCTATATTCTATGGACACGAGCTTGATGCAGCCAGCAAGAACACGGTTTTAATTAAAGAAGTCGCCGTCAGCAACATCCCACCTAAACCGGCTGGAAAAGCTGAAACCAAGATGATTATTTCAGTTGATATTAATGGCATTTTAGCTATTGAAGAACTATCTTTAGACAACGGCAATACAAGTGGGCGAAAAACTGTGGACATTTCCTTCCTGCTTGTCCCGGCTTAAAATTCCTTACTGTCAGCCGTGCTCACCCCCCTCCTCCACCTCCCCCCCACCGACTGGTTCGCCGACGCCCTCCAGTCGCCCGGCGGCATCTTGCTCGAAGCCCACGAGCACTACCCTAAACAGACCCTTCGCAACCGCGCCCTCATCCTCACGGCGCAGGGCGTGAAGCCGCTGACGGTGCCCGTGCGCGGCGGGGCGAGCCAGACGAAAAAGCTGGCGACGGAGATCGAGATCGACTACCAGCACCGCTGGGTGCTGCCGTATTGGCGGACGCTGCAAACCGCCTACAACCGCACGCCTTACTTTCTCTACTACGCCGACCCGCTGCGGGCCGCGCTGGAAGAAAAGCCCGCCACGCTGTGGGCCTTGAACGAAAAGCTGTTGCGCCTGCTGTTGGGCTGGGTGGCGCCCGCGCTGCCCGTGACCACCACCACCGAATGGCACCGCACGGCGCCGCCCGGCGTGCTCGACCGCCGAAATTGGTACGCCCCCGGCAGCCCACCTGACAGAATGTACACCCCGCCGTACCCGCAGGCATTTGGTTCGGGGTTTGTTGCCGGGCTGAGCATTCTGGACCTGCTGTTTGCCCTCGGCCCCGGCTCCGGCGCGTACTTGCGAAGTGCTCCGCGCGCCGCCGTTGCTGCCCCCGAACTCCCGCGTTAGGTGGCCTTGCCCACCCCTCGCCAAGCGACGAACGCGGCCGGTCTGGTTTCTGACGGTTAATTTTCCGACTCCGTAAACCGCTTCGCGGGCGTGTGCGTTAGGCTAGTCCGGCGCACCGTCGTCCGGCTTCGTGCCGGATGGGTGATTACTGCACCCGCCGGGGAGGTTTTCGCGGTTCGTTGGTTCTGTATCCGTCATCGTCCGGTTTCTTTCCTTTCACCGCAAACCGCTTCGTCCGTTGTCAACTTCCCGATTCCCCGACCGAATGGAAGCCAAATTTTCCAACCGCGTGAAAGAGGTTATTTCGCTTTCGAGAGAAGAAGCGATTCGCCTCGGCCACGACTACATCGGCACCGAACACCTTATTCTCGGCATCATCCGCGAGGGTGAGGGTACGGCGCTGGTGCTGCTCCGCAAGCTCGGCGTGAGCATTGAGGAGCTGAAATACGCTCTCGAACAAGCCACCCGCAACACCGCCACCGCGACGGGCACGAGCCTTACCGGCTCCATCCCGCTCACGAAGCAGACCGAGAAGGTGCTCAAAATCACGTACCTCGAAGCCAAGATTTTCAAGTCGGAAGTCATCGGCACCGAGCACCTGCTGCTGTCGATTCTGCGCGACGAAGACAATATCTCGTCGCAGACGCTCGTACGCTTCAACGTGAACTACGAAACCGTGCGCGAGTCGCTCGACTACCACGCTTCGGGCCAGAGCAGCCCGACGCCCACCGCCCAGGCGTCGGATACCGACGACGACGACGATAAGTTTATGGGCAAGTCGGGCAGCGGCTCGGGCGGCCAGGGCGCCAAAAAGCCCGGCGACAAGAGCCGTACGCCGGTGCTCGACAACTTCGGGCGCGACCTCACCAAGCTCGCCGAGGAAGACAAGCTCGACCCCATCGTGGGGCGCGAGAAGGAAATCGAGCGCGTGGCCCAAATCCTGAGCCGCCGCAAGAAAAACAACCCGATTCTGATCGGCGAGCCGGGCGTCGGCAAGACGGCCATCGCCGAAGGCTTGGCGCTGCGCATCGTACAGAAAAAAGTGTCGCGTGTGCTGTTCAACAAGCGCGTCGTGACGCTCGATCTGGCCTCGCTGGTGGCCGGCACGAAGTACCGCGGCCAGTTCGAGGAGCGGATGAAGGCGGTGATGAACGAGCTGGAAAAATCGCCCGACGTCATTCTCTTCATCGACGAGCTGCACACCATCGTGGGCGCGGGCGGCGCCTCCGGGTCGCTCGATGCGAGCAATATGTTCAAGCCCGCCCTGGCGCGCGGCGAGATTCAATGCATCGGCGCCACCACGCTGGATGAGTACCGCCAGTACATCGAGAAGGACGGCGCCCTGGCCCGCCGCTTCCAGATGGTGATGGTTGATCCGACGACGCCCGAGGAAACCATCGAAATCCTCAACAACATCAAAGACAAGTATCAGGACCATCACCACGTGATGTACACTGATAAGGCCATCGAGGCGTGCGTGAAGCTCTCGGACCGCTATATGTCCGACCGTTTCCTGCCCGATAAAGCCATCGATATTCTCGATGAGGCGGGCGCGCGCGTCCACATCAACAACATCGTGGTGCCGGAGGATATTCTTTCGCTCGAAGAGCAGATTGAGTCTATCAAAGGCGAGAAAAACCGCGTGGTGAAATCGCAGAAATACGAGGAAGCCGCCCAGCTCCGCGACCGCGAGAAAAAGCTCATCGAACAGCTCGAAACCGCCAAAAAGGCGTGGGAAGAGGAGACGAAGAAGAAGCGTTACACGGTCAAGGAAGAAAACGTGGCCGAAGTCATCGCGATGATGACGGGCATCCCGGTGCAGCGCGTGGCCCAGAACGAGGGCACCAAGCTGCTCAATATGGGCGAGGAGCTGAAAGGCAAGGTTATCGGGCAGGATGCCGCCATCACGAAGCTCGTGAAGGCTATCCAGCGCACCCGCGTGGGCCTGAAAGACCCGAAAAAGCCCATCGGCTCGTTCGTGTTCTTGGGCCCGACGGGCGTCGGCAAAACCGAGCTGGCGAAAGTGCTCGCCACGTACCTCTTCGATAAGGAAGACTCGCTGGTGCGCGTCGATATGAGCGAGTATATGGAGAAATTCTCCGTCTCGCGCCTGGTGGGTGCGCCTCCTGGCTACGTTGGCTACGAAGAAGGCGGCCAGCTTACCGAGAAAATCCGCCGCAAGCCGTATTCGGTGGTGCTGCTCGACGAAATCGAGAAGGCGCACCCGGACGTGTACAACCTGCTGCTGCAAGTGCTCGATGACGGCATTTTGACCGATGGACTGGGCCGGAAAGTCGATTTCCGCAACACCATCATCATTATGACCTCCAACATCGGCGCGCGTGATTTGCAGGATTTCGGTGCCGGTATCGGTTTCGCCTCCCGCGCCCGCCAGGAAGGCGCCGATGAAGCGATGAAGGCCACCATCCAGAACGCCCTCCGCAAGACGTTCTCGCCGGAGTTCTTGAACCGCCTCGATGACGTGATCGTGTTCTCGTCGCTCCAGAAAGAGCACATCCACCAGATCATCGACATCTCGCTCGCGAAGCTGATGGCGCGCATCAAAACGCTCGGCTTCACCATCGAGCTGACCGACGCGGCCAAGGATTTCGTGTCGGAAAAAGGCTACGACCCCAAATACGGCGCCCGCCCGCTCAACCGCGCCATTCAGAAATACCTCGAAGACCCGATTGCCGAGGAAATCCTGAAAGCACAGCTCGCGCAGGGCGACGTGATCAAGGCCGACCACGAAGAAGGCAAGGAGGAGTTGACGTTCTCGTCGTATGCCTCCGGCGTGAAGCCCGAGATGAAGGCCGATGAGCTGCCGGAAGCGCCGGCGGCGGCGGCGGATGCTGAGGAAGGCGAGGAGAAGTAGGGGCTTCGGCTTGGTTTGATGTGGAACCGCCCGGTTCGCAGTGGTGCGGGCCGGGCGGTTTTTTAGGTTTTAGGAAACCGAGCCGTAGAGACGCATATTTGCGTCTCCGGCGGTTGAGCAACCGCCAACAGGCTCTCTACTAACACTGGCGCACCAAGCTTGATCCGCGAACATCCGCGTTTGAAAATCCGCGTTCATCCGCGTGTCATTCACAGCGGTATGGTACGCGGATGAACGCGGATTTTCAAACGCGCGCGGAAGTCCTGTTTACATTTGAGTAAAGAGAATGATTGTTGCTAATCTCCACACCGAAGTCGATTGGGAAAAAGCCATCGCCCGCGTTGATGCCCTCATCGCGGAGGGTTTCTCGCACGACAAGCAGCGTCAAGCCGAAGTAGCGACGCTTGCTGATGCCATTCAGGAGTTTGAGCAGCGCCACGGCTGGGTACCGCAGACGCGGGCGGCGGTGCCGGTGCGTTCGTAAGCCCAATTATTCAAAACAATAGTAGGTCATGGACTCCGAAAGCAAAAAGTTGCTTGGCGTAATTGGCGTAGGTGTAGCCGTGCTGTTTTGTGCGGCATCACTCAATAAACAAATCGCTGGCGACTCCGAGATACTACTTCTGATTACAGGCTTGCCTATCGGATACGGCGCCATTAAACTTTTGAAGTGGGCTTTCCGTGATCTGTGAATATCCGCACCTCCCCGCCCTCTGCCGCCGCCACCACGTCCGGCGCTTGGCCGCGTTCGGTTCGGTGCTAACGGCGGCGTTCAATGACACGAGCGACATACATCTTATTGTCACGTTCGAGCCGATGCCGCTGGAAGCCTACGTGGATAACTACTGCGACCTGAAAGACGCGCTGGAAGCGCTTTTTGACCGGCCGGTGGATCTGCTGGAAGCGCAGGCGATGCGCAACCCTTATCTGAAAGCGGAATTGGACACCACGCGGGAAGTAATATTCGATACTGACTTAGAATTGATGCTCCAAGCCGCCACCGACCCGCTCTACCTAGCTGATCTGCAAGAGGTAAGCGACGACTTCGCGTTTGCCGACGCCGACAAGCTGTAAAAGAACGCAACTGCTTCGCTGGCAGCGATGCACTACGCAAAAACGTATCTTTGTAAGCGGCATACCAAATGCCGCCCAGCTCAAATGAAAACGCACTACATCGACGATACCCGCCTCGGCCTCGCCGCCCTCTTCGTGGGGGTGATGAGCGCGGCCGTTTTCACAGCGGCGATTCGGCTGCTGCAACCAGAAGCGGAGGAGTTGGACACTACCGACGAGTTGCTACGTGACCCGCGTAACGCCGCCCGCTTGCTGGAATCGGTCGAGAGCCTCCGTCGAGGCGAATGGGAGTCGCATCCGCTCGCTACCCGTCCGCCCGTCGCCGCGTGAGAGATATTCGCTGGACGGCCAAAGCCTGGGAAGACTACCGGAACTGGCAGCGGGAAGATTGGGCAACCGTCGAGAAAATAAACGCGCTGCTGACCGAATGCCAACGGCACCCCTTCGCGGGTACAGGAAAGCCGGAGCCGTTGAAGCGCAACTTGGCCGGGTTGTGGTCGCGCCGGATTTCGCTGCAACACCGGCTGGTCTATGAGGTAACGAAGGAAGCCATCTACGTAGTGGCTTGCCGAGAGCATTACCAAATCTGACTGGTGCTCGTTACCGCCGTACCACATCTGAATCATTGTTCGGCTGGGCACCTCAGTCAGCAGCGCCGAGTCATTCCAGAACCAGCCCTACCACCCCCTCCCCCACCCCCGCCGTACCTTTGTAGGCCACTTCTCTGACCTACCTCCAATGTGCGGAATCACGGGCGTATTTGCCTTTACCCAAGCCGGGCGCGCGGCGCTGCTGCGCCTGCCCGACTCTACCGACGCCATCGTGCGGCGCGGGCCTGACTCGGCCGGCCACTTCACCGACGAACACTGCGGCCTCGGCTTTCGCCGCCTCGCCATCCTCGACCTGCGCCCCGAAGGCAACCAGCCGATGGAATCGGCCGACGTAGAGCGGCGCTACCACATCGTCTTCAACGGCGAAATCTTCAACTTTCAGGAGCTGCGCGAGGAGCTGCGCGCCAAAGGCTACCACTTCCGCACGGGCACCGATACGGAGGTCATTCTCAATATGTACGCCGCCTACGGGCGGCGCTTCGTGAAGCGGCTCAACGGCTTCTTCGCCTTTGCCATCCACGACCGCGAGGACGGCTCGCTGTTCATCGCCCGCGACCGCTACGGCGTGAAGCCCCTACACGTGTACCGCGACGCCGACAAGCTGTTGTTCGCGTCGGAAATCAAGTCGCTGCTGGCGCTGGGGGCGCCGCGCAAGCTCGATTTGTCGTCGCTCCACGCCTATCTGCACCTGGGTTATTTGCCGGGGCCGGCGAGTATCTTCAAAAAAATTCGGAAGCTGGCGCCCGGCTCGTACCTCTTCGTCAGGAAGAACAAGGTGATGCGGAAGCAGTGGTACAAGATTCCGTATGACCCCAAAAAAGTCGCCAAAAACACGAGCACATACGAGCAGCAGCAGGCGCGGCTGGTCGAACTGATGGATGAGTCGGTGCGGCGGCGGCTGGTGGCCGACGTGCCGCTGGGCGCGTTTCTGAGCGGTGGCATCGACTCGTCGGTGGTGGTGGCGCTGGCCTCGCGCCATACCCAGCACCTCAACACGTTCAGCGTTGGCTACAAAGACGAGCCTTTCTTTGACGAGACGAAGTACGCGCGCCTCGTAGCCGAGAAATACAAAACCAATCACACGGTTTTCTCGCTCTCCAACGACGACCTCTACGAGCACCTCCACGGAATGCTCGACTATTTCGATGAGCCGTTCGCCGACCCCTCGGCGCTGCCCGTCTATATCCTTTGCCACCACACGCGCCAACGCGCCACGGTGGCCCTCTCCGGCGACGGCGCCGACGAGCTCTTCGCCGGATACAACAAGCACCGCGCCGAGTGGCAGGTACGCAACGGCGGCTGGAAAGCCGAAGCCGTAACCGCCCTCGAACCCCTCTGGAACGTGCTGCCGAAGTCGCGCGCCTCCACGATGGGCAACCGCGTACGGCAGCTCCAGCGCTTTGCGCGCGGAATGCAGATGACCGCCAAAGACCGTTACTGGGCGTGGGCGGGCCTCACGGCCGGCGATGAGGCATTCAACCTGCTGAGCCAGAAAACCCGCAAGCGCCTCAACAAAAAGCTCTACGCCAAGCGCCGCGCCGCGTGGCTCGACTCGCTCAGCGCCCCCGGCGACCTCAACGAGGTGCTCCTCACGGATATGCGCGTGGTGCTGCCCGGCGATATGCTGCCGAAGGTCGATCTGATGAGTATGGCCAACTCGCTGGAAGTGCGGACGCCGTTTCTCGACTACCACGTCGTCGATTTTGCGTTTTCGCTGCCGGTCTCGTCCAAAATCAACGGCCAGATGAAGAAGCGCATCGTGCAGGACGCCTTCCGGCCGCTCTTGCCGCCGGAGCTGTACAAGCGCCCCAAGCACGGCTTCGACGTGCCGATGATGAGCTGGTTCCGGGGCCAGCTCCGCCCGCTGATCGAGGAAGAGCTGCTGAGCGATGCCTTCATCGAGGCGCAAGGACTGTTTGATGTGGACGCCATCCGGGCGCTGCGCGCGAAGCTGTATTCTGCTGACCCCGGCGAGGCCGTTGACCGGGTGTGGGGGCTGATCGTGTTTCAGCACTGGTGGAAGAAATACTTTGGCAGCACGTCGCCGACGCCCTTCGCGGCGGCGAGCGCGTCGTCTCCCACTGCCAGCAGTTGATTTCTGCGTATCGCGTTGCCTGCTCCGTCTCCTGCCCTGCACACGCTTTCCATCGTCATTCCGGCGTATAACGAGGCGCGGACGATTCATCTTATCCTCGACAAGGTGCAGGCCGTGGCGCTGCCCGCCGGCATTCAGAAGGAAGTCATATTAATCGACGATTGCTCGAGCGACGGCACGGAGACGGCCATCGAGCGCTACATCGCGGCCAATCCGGGCCTACCGATTCGCTACTTCCGCCACACCGTCAACGAGGGCAAGGGCGCCGCGTTACACACCGGCATACGAGCGGCGACCGGCGACTTCATCATCATTCAGGACGCCGATCTGGAGTACGATCCGCACGAATATCCGCTCCTGCTTCAACCGGTGCTGCGCGGCGCGGCGGACGTCGTGTACGGCTCCCGGTTCGTCGGCGGCAAGCCGCACCGCGTTCTTTTTTTCTGGCATTCCATCGGCAACAAGTGGCTCACCTTTCTCTCCAACGCGATGACGAACCTGAACCTGACCGATATGGAAACCTGCTATAAATTGTTTCGGCGCGATACGCTACAGGCCCTGCACCTGACGGAAAAACGGTTCGGTTTCGAGCCTGAAGTGACGGCCAAAGTGGCCCGAATACCAGGCATTCGCATATTCGAGGTTGGCATATCCTACTACGGCCGCACCTACGCCGAAGGCAAAAAGATTGGGTGGCGCGACGGGTTTCGGGCATTGTACTGCATACTTAAATTCAGATTCATAAAATAGATTTGCCGTTTTATGCACTCATTCAACGCGGCGGCTCTGCTGATTCCCGTCTCCGCGCCACAGCTCCGCGCGTGGTTCGCACGACTCGCGCGCCGCTCCTCCGGCAGCGCCTTTGTGATTGCCGGCAGCTTGCTCTTCGCACTCGTGCAGCGGATCGGGGAGGTGGGCAACCACTGGTTGACCGTTTTCATCGGAATTTTGCGGGCCGCCTGGTCCGATGTTTCGACCCGTCGCTCTCGCATTGCCCAGGTGCCAGTGCCCGGCAGGTCTCTTGCGCTCGCATTCAGCCTCGCCCCGGCTTGTTTCCTGCGGGGTGCCATTTCGGCCGCCACCAGTTCAACTCGACAAGAATCAGTTGTTCAACAACTTACATCTGATACAACCGACCACCCCGTGATCAGGGAAAGAGCATTTTCAGGCGAGCGCAGCGGTTGGCTCAGCCGCTCTGGGTTGCTGCCTGCGCTTCACGGATTCGACCACGGCCGTACCTTTCGCCCCCGTTAGCCGATTGGCCCCGCAACGCCTGCCTTCACCTGCTCACCACTCGCTCTCGCGCCTTTAAGATTGCCAACTCAGGGTTGGCCAAAGTCCCAAAAATGAAGATTACCATTGTAGGAACCGGTTATGTCGGCCTCGTAACCGGCACGTGCTTCGCCGAAGTCGGCATCAATGTAACGTGCATCGACGTAGATCAGCGCAAGATAGATAACCTCAACAAAGGTATCCTGCCGATTTACGAGCCGGGCCTGGAAGATATGGTCGAGCGCAACGCGCGCAACGGCCGGCTACAGTTCTCCACCAACCTGGCCGAGAGCCTCCCCGGCTCGGATGCCGTCTTCATCGCCGTCGGTACGCCGCCGGGCGAAGATGGCTCGGCCGATTTGAAGTACGTGTTGGCCGTAGCGCGCGAAATCGGCCAGTCGATGACTGATTACTGCGTGGTGGTGACGAAAAGCACCGTACCGGTCGGCACGGCCGAGAAAGTGCGTACCGCAGTGCGCGAAACGCTCGACAAGCGCAGCACCGACCTCAGCTTCGACGTGGCCTCGAACCCGGAGTTTCTCAAGGAAGGCGCCGCCATCGACGACTTTCTCAAGCCCGACCGCATCGTGGTCGGCCTGGACTCGCCCCGCGCCGAAGAAATTATGCGGCGCCTCTACAAGCCGTTTCTGCTCAACGGCCACCCGTGCATCTTTATGGACATCCCCTCGGCGGAGATGACCAAGTATGCCGCCAACTCGATGCTGGCGACGAAGATTTCGTTTATGAACGACATCGCCAACCTCTGCGAGCTGATGGGCGCCGACGTGAATATGGTGCGGAAGGGCATCGGCACCGACACGCGCATCGGCCCGAAATTCATCTACCCCGGCATCGGATACGGCGGTTCGTGCTTCCCCAAAGACGTAAAAGCCCTCATTAAGACAGCCGCCGAAAACGGCTACCCGATGCAGGTGCTGCAAGCCGTGGAAGCGGTAAATGAAGCACAGAAGTCGGTGCTGTTCAACAAGATAGTTGCTCACTTCGGCACCGATCTGCGCGGTCTGACCTTCGCCATCTGGGGGCTTTCGTTCAAGCCCAACACCGACGATATGCGCGAGGCGCCCTCGCTGGT
>ERZ1066122.1674-NODE-1674-length-16833-cov-15.468053_pt1 | contig 16833 bp, 18 predicted proteins | sample MGYA00382769_ERZ1066122 | MGnify/ENA primary metagenome ERZ1066122 (study PRJEB33369, sample SAMEA5778352) | biofilm metagenome | biome: Industrial cooling water; feature: Water cooling tower basin; material: Biofilm | place: United Arab Emirates | collected... | reverse complement strand
GCAGGTTGATGATCGTGTATTCGGGCACGAAGTCCGCCAGTTCATCGGCGGTCGGGCGCACCAGCAGGGTGCGGATGAACAGGTTGTGCCACGCCAGCTGGTTGATGACGCGCACGTTGACGCGGTATTCCGGCTGCGAGCCGCCAAACAGATCGGCGACGTAAAGTTCTTCCTGCCCTTCGAGTTCCTTGAGGAAATCGGCCTTGAGATTGGCGAAGTGCGCTTCGCTCATCGGCTGGTTGATCGGGCCCCAGTTGATGCTGTTCTCGGTCTCGGCATCGCGGACCACATACTTGTCCTTGACGCTGCGGCCGGTGAAGCGGCCGGTGTCGACGAGCAGCGCACCATGCTTGGTCAGCTTGCCCTCACCCTTCTTGAGCGCGTGCTCGACCAGAGCGGCAGTGCCGAGATTGGCATGGATGAGCGCGCCGGTCTTGAGGTTTTGGGCGGCGAGCGGGTGAGCAAGAGCGGTCAAAGTCGTGTCTCCTGAGCCTGATGGCAGGGCGGCAAGGCGGGAGGGCACATCAGGAGCCTCATCTCGCCGGTCCTGCCCTCCACATAGCGCATTGCATACCTATGCAGCCATGGGCAGATTACCTGAGATGCGCCGCTGATTCACCCCTCGGCCTCGCGCCATAGAATGCCGCTGCCGCGGCGTCAAACCACCCAAAACGCATGTGCGGCAGCGCGTTTTGCAACCTCGCCGAAGCGCTTTGACGCCGCGCAGGAATCATGCGCTGCAATCAATTGTCTGCAAGGCCGCTTGCGGCTAGGCTTCGGCACAGGCCAACCGGTTGCGAGACAAAGGAACCCCCGATGCCATCAGGCGCCGCGCACGATCCCACCTCCGGCGAGGCCAACCCTGCCGAGGCCGCGCGCGCCTATCAGATCGCGCTCGTGGATGATGATCGCAATATCCTCACCACGGTCTCGATCGCGCTCAAATCCGAAGGCTTTGCGACGCGGCTTTATTCCGATGGCGAAACCGCGCTCAAGGCCTTGCTCGAAAACCCGCCTGATCTTGCGGTGTTCGACATCAAGATGCCGAAGATGGATGGGCTGGAACTGCTCGCACGGGTGCGCGAACATTCCGCGCTGCCGGTGATTTTCCTGACCAGCAAGGATGATGAGAACGACGAGGAAATGGGGCTTGAGCTCGGCGCGGATGATTACATCGCCAAGCCGTTCAGCCTGCGCCTGCTGATTGCGCGAATCCGCGCCATCCTGCGCCGTGCCGAACCCCCGCGTGAAACCAGCGCGGGCGACGAGCCGCCCATGCCGATCGGGCCAATGATCCGACAAGGGCGCCTGTTCATGGATCCGGCGCGGCACACTGTCACCTGGGACGGGCGCAATGTCAGCCTGACCGTCACCGAATTTCTGATCCTCGAAGCGCTCGCCATCCGCCCCGGCGTCATCAAGAGCCGCAACCAGTTGATGGATGCAGCCTATCCCGATGATGTCTTTGTCGATGATCGCACCGTCGACAGCCATATCAAGCGGATGCGGCGGAAGTTCCGCAGCGTCGATCCGCAATTCGGCGCGATCGAGACGCTGTACGGGGCGGGCTACAGCTTCAACGATGCCTGACGCGGGCACTCCACGCGGATTGGCCGGGCGCTGGCTGGCGCGCGGGCGCTTTGCGCTCACGGCGCGCATCCTCGTGGTGAACATCATGCCGCTGGCGCTGCTCGGTGGCGGCTTGTTCTACCTCGACGGCTACCGCACGCAGCTTGTCGACGAACGCTTCAAGCTGGCGCGTATCGAAGCCCAGATCACCGCCGAGGCGCTCGCAGGCGCGACGCGCGAACGGCAGGAAGCGCTGCTGGTGCAGATCGGCAAGGAGCAGCGCATGCGCCTGCGGCTGTTCGATCCCGAGGGCCGGCTCACCGCCGACAGCTTTGCCCTTGCCGAACCCGCGTTCCAGTTCAACAACATCGCGGATGACGATTGGGAGCAGCGCTTTGCGCGCTGGCTTGATCGCACGGTGGACACCATCGTCGCGGCTGAACCGATCACTGACTACCGCGAGCCCGAAGCCCAGGAAGCCGATGCCTGGCCCGAACTGGCCCGCGCACGCGAGCTGGGATTGTCGCAGGTGCGGCTTTACGACTGGAGCGATGGCACCCCGGTGATTACCGCCGCCGCCCCGGTTGGCCTGCAAGGCGCGACCTTGCTGACGGTGCGCAACGCGGTCGACATCACGCAGTCAGTGCGCTCGGCGCGCACCACGCTCGGCTTTGCGGTGACATTGGTACTGGCGGCATCCGTTGCCCTCTCGCTGTTTCTCGCGCGCACCATCGTGACCCCGTTGCAGCAATTGACCAGTGCGGCAGTTAAGGTGCGGCAGGGACGCGAGCGTGCCGTCGAAGTCCCGCGTCTGCCGCAGCGCAGCGATGAGATCGGTGTGCTCGCCCGCACCGTCTCGGACATGACCGCGGCGCTGCGCCAGCGGATCGATGCGGTCGACAGTTTTGCCGCTGATGTAGCGCATGAGATCAAGAACCCGCTCGCGTCCTTGCGGGGCGCGATCGAGGCGCTGCCGCGTGTCGATGATCCCGAACTGCGCGCCGAGTTGATCCAGATTGCAACCCACGATGTCCGGCGGATTGATCGGCTGGTTTCGGAAATCTCGGATGCCAGCCGGATCGATGCCGAAATGTCGCGCGCGACGCTGGAACGGCTCGATCTGGCCGATCTGGTGCGCGCCATCATCGGCGGGCGCGAAGATCGCGCGCTCAATGAAGGCCACCCGATCCATCTCACCACGCAAGGCTTCGCCGCCAATGTGGCAGGCGTGCCGATGCGGCTTGAACGGGTGGTCGAAAACCTGCTCGATAATGCGGTGTCCTTTTCGCCGCCCGATGCGCCCATCGAAGTGCGGATTGATAATGATGGGCGCTGGGTCAGCCTTGATGTGATCGACAGCGGCCCCGGTATCCCCGCCGAAGCGCGCGAAAAAGTGTTCCGCCGGTTCCATTCCGACCGGCCTGACGGGGAAAGCTTCGGCAATCACTCCGGGCTCGGCCTCGCGATTGCGCGCACCATTGCCGAAGCCCATGATGGCACGCTCACCGTGGAAGATCGCCCTGATGGCGCGCCGGGCGCGTGTCTGCGCCTCAAGCTCCCGGTTGCCTGATCATGGCCGAGGAACAGGTCGTGCAGGCAAGCTGCGTCGTGATCGCGGGGCGCGCGCTCATGATCGAAGGACCACCCGGCAGCGGCAAGACCTCGCTCGCGCTCGCACTGCTGGATCGCGGGGCCGGGCTGATCGGCGATGATGCCGTGACGCTGCGCCGCGCCGGCGAGCACGTGATCGCCCTGCCGCCGCCCAACATTGCCGGCCTGCTTGAACTGCGCGGAATCGGGATTGTGCGCCTGCCGCTGGCCGAGCCTGCGCCCCTTTCGCTGATCCTCGCGCTGGGCGAGGCGCACGGGCCGCGCCTGCCCGAACAGGTGGCGACGCGCGCGATCCTCGGGGTCAGCATTCCGGTGCTCGCTTTTGATCCGGGCACCATCGCCCCCGCGCCACGCGCCGCATGGGCGCTGGCGATCCATGGGCTTGCCAGCCCGGCCCGCGATCCCGCATAAGCGCGCTCTTGCCGCGCCCAGCCAAGGCCACCACCGCCGCCATGACCACCGCCTCGCCCGCTCCTGCTCCGCAACGCCTCCTGCTTGTCACCGGGCTCGCTGGTGCGGGCAAATCGACCGTGCTCGATGCGCTCGAGGATCTCGGCTGGGAGACAATCGACAATGTTCCCGTGCGCCTGCTCAAGCGGCTGGTGGCGACCGAAACCGGCGAGCGCGCGCCCGGCGAACAGCGCGGCCCGCTGGCGATCGGCTTCGACACCCGCACCCGCGGCTTTGTCCCGGCCGAGATCATGGCGCTGGCCGAGGACATTGCCGGGCGCAGCGATCTGGCGGTCTCCTTCATCTTCATGGACTGCGCCAGCCATGAACTGGAGCGGCGCTACAACGAAACCCGTCGCCGCCATCCGATGGCGCAGGATCGCCCCGTGATGGAAGGCATTGCTGCCGAACGCGAGTTGCTCGAACCGCTGCGGCGCTGGGCCGAGATCGTAATCGACACCACGGCGCTCACGGCCAAGGATTTGCAGGATCATGTGCGGGGGATGTTCGCTGCTGCCTCTTCTCCCGAGGAGGAGGGCGGCGCGGACGGCGCGGCGCCGCTCACGCTGACCCTGTCGAGCTTCGGCTTTGCCCGCGGGATGCCACCGCTCGCCGATCTGGTGTTCGACATGCGCTTTCTCGACAATCCGCATTGGGTGCCGGAATTGCGCGCACAGACCGGGCAGGACCCGGCGGTGGGCGCGCATATCGAGCGCGACCCCGCCTTTGCCGAAGCCTTCACCCGGATTCGCGATCTCCTGCTGCTGTTGCTGCCGCGCTATCAGGCCCAGGGGAAGCCCTATGTCCATGTCGCCTTCGGCTGCACTGGCGGGCGGCATCGTTCGGTTTACACCGCCGAGCACATGGCGCGACACTTGCGCGACGCAGGATTTTCGCCCACTGTCCGCCATCGCAATCTGGGTAGCCGCGCGGCCGAAGAAATCGAACAGGACAGGCGCCGATGACGGACGTGCCCCCTCACCCCTCTCATTCCATCGCTGCCTTCGGGTAGTCGCAGCACGGATGCTTTTCTCCGCATGATCGGTTTGATCCTTGTAACCCATGGCCGCCTTGCCGACCAATTTGTCGAAGCAATGGAACATGTTGTTGGCCCGCAGCCTGCGGTAGCGACGATCTGCATCGGCCCCAATGACGATATGGAGCAGCGCCGCTCGGAAATCGCCAAGGCGATCCGGGTGGTCGACAGCGGCAGCGGCGTGATCATCCTCACCGATCTGTTCGGCGGCACGCCTTCGAACCTTGCGATTTCGCTGCTCGATTCCGGGCGAGTCGAGGTGATCGCGGGAATCAACCTGCCGATGCTCATCCGCCTCGCCGGGGCGCGCAAGGCGATGGATGTGACCGCGGCGGTGGCTGCTGCTGCAACCGCGGGGCGCAATTATATCACCGTGGCGAGCGAATTGCTGGGGCAGAGCGCGGGCGCTGCCACCGCCAAGGCCTGAGGGGGCGGAGCCATGGGGGAAGCGCGGCGCAGCGTGACCATTGTCAACCGGCGGGGCCTCCATGCCCGCGCCAGCGCGAAATTCGTCGGCGCGGTCGCGAGCCTTCCCGAAGGCGTGAGCGTGACCGTGTCCAAGACCCCGAACAGCGCGGCAGGCGGCTCGATCCTCGGGCTGATGATGCTGGGCGCGGCCAAGGGCGATGTCGTCGAAGTGGCCGTGGCGGGTGACAATGCCGAGGCTGTCCTTGCCGATCTGTGCGGGCTGATCGAAGCCGGTTTCGGCGAGGATTGATGCGGGCATCCGTCCCGCGAACACCGCCCTATGCCCGCACCTGATCCCGCCCCCGTGCCCAAGCACATCACCGGCTTCTCCAATCCGACGGTGAAATATCTGCGCGCGCTGCGCGACAAGAAACACCGCAAGCGCGCGGGGCAGTTTCTGGTCGAGGGGCTGCGCCTGCTCGAAGATGCGCGCAGCGTGGGCCGTATCCCGCAAATGCTGGTGATGGCCGAAAGCAATGAGCGCGCGGCGACGGGGCACGCCGTGCTCGCAAGGCTGGTGAATGCGGTCGCCGAGGCCGGGGGCGAGATCATCACCACCACGCCGGATATTCTGGCCAAGATCACTGGCAAGGAAAACGCGCAGAGCGTGGCCGGGGTGTTCGATGAATGGGACACCGGCCTGGCCCGCTTGGAACGTAATGCCGCGCCGATCTGGCTGGTGGCGCAGGCGCTGCGCGATCCCGGGAATCTCGGCACAATGCTGCGCACCGGCGATGCGGTGGGTGCAGGCGGGCTGATCCTGATTGATGATTGCGCCGATCCCTTCAGCGCCGAAGCGGTGCGCGCCAGCATGGGCGCGATCTTCACCGTGCCGGTGGCGCAGGCGCGCTGGGAGGCGTTCCTGCCGTGGCTGCGCAGCGGGCCGGGCCAGTTGGTTGCCGCGTCCTTGCGTGAGGCAGTGCCCTATCGCGGTGCGGCCTATGCCGCGCCGTGCTTCGTGCTGGTGGGCAACGAATCGCAAGGCCTGCCCGAAGCCTACGAAGCCGCCTGCGATCTGCGCGTCACGATGCCGATGCGCGGGCGCGCGGATTCGCTCAACGCCGCTGTTGCGGGCGCGGTGCTCGCCTATGAAGTGCTGGCGACGCTGGGCGCCTGAAGCGGACCAAGCGGACACCCCGTCCGCTTTGAAACAGGCGATTTTTCTTCGGCAAAGTCAGCGCCATGCTCTCATTGGAGCGACCCGGACGGACAGGGGGCGGTGCGTCACGATGGCGCTTGCGGGCTCCCGTAAGATGGCCAACGATGCGAAAGAACCCGCCAATTCTGACAACGGGTCACGCGGTAGCAAAGCCCCACCGGAGGCTGGGCCTGACGCTACTCTGCGGCGTCCTTGCGGTCTTCGAGCGCTGGATGCGCGGCCTCCACCGCAGCGCTATCAGCCGCATTGTAACGCGGGGCGCTTTCGACCAGTGGCACCGCTTCGATTTCGCGTTTGCCGATCTCGACCCCCTTTTCAGCCAAGCGGCGCCCGGACGACAGGACATTGCGTTCAAAGCTGCCGACGAACTTGTTGTAATTGTTGACCGCACTTTCCAGCCCGCCACCGACGCGCTTGAGGTGTTCCGCGGCAGTGGCGAGACGATCATAAAGCTCCGCGCCCATCCGCCCGATTTCTGCCGCTTCATGGGCCATCTTGTCCTGCCGCCAGACCTGCGCGACCGTGCGCGCGATGGCCACAAGGTTCGTGGGGGTTGCCAGCAGCACCTTGTTGCGGAAGGCGAAGTCCCACAATTCGGGATCATGTTCCAATGCGGCGGCGACGAAATGCTCGCCCGGGACGAACATCACGACGTAATCGGGCGCATCAGCGAATTGGCTCTGGTAGCCTTTCGATCCCAGCGTCTGGACATGGTTGCGCATCGATTTGGCGTGAAGATCGAGGTGGCGTTTGCGCTCACCCTCGTCATCCGCCTCGAACGCGGCCTGATAGGCATTGAGCGACACCTTCGCGTCGATCACCAGCTTCTTCTGACCCGGCACATTGACGATCGCATCGGGCCGCAACCGGCCATCGGCGGTGTGCATCGATTGCTCGAGATGGAAATCAGTGTGCTCGGCCAGCCCGCATTGTTCGAGCACGTTTTGCAGCGCCCGTTCCCCCCAGCGCCCGCGCGCCTTGGGGGCATTGGTGAGCGAATTGCCGAGCCGCTGCGCCTCGCGCCGGACTTCGTCCTGCCCCTTGCGCATTTCCTCGATCACGCCGGCGAGCTGACCAAAGGCATCGACGCGCTTTTCCTCAAGCGCCTTGACCTGGTCCTCATAGGATTTGAGCCGCTCACCCACGGGCGCAAGCAACGCTTTGAGCTTTTCCTCGCTCGCCTTTTCCGAATGGCCTAGCCGCTCTTCCGCGCGCTTGAGCAGCAATTCCTGCGCTTCGCCCAGCACCTTGGCGCCGGTGTTCTCGAATTCCTTGAGCAGGTTGGCGCGCGATTCTTCAAGCAGACGCTTCTGTTCTTCGAACCCGGCACGCTCGGCCCGGAAGCGGGCATTTTCCTCGCGCGCGGTTTCGAGCTGGCTGGTCAAGGCATCCACCCGGCCCGCACGCTCACCCAAAGCTGCCACCTGAACCTGCGCCTCTCCCAGCTCGGCAATAGCGCGCTTGAATTCGGTATCGCGTTCGGCCGCCGCGCTTTCCGCCGCCGCCAGCCGCGTGCGCAAATCCGCGAGCGGCCGCGAGGCGAGAAACCAGCCAAGCGCGGCACCGATGACGAGAGCGAGAATCGCAAGGATTGCAGGGTCCATCTGACTAATCTACAAGGAACGTATAGGGAACGCTAGAGCCCGCTTTGTGCTTTCCAACAAGAAAGCGGGGCCCCGGTTCACGTCCGGGGTGACGAGGAAGGATCGCTTGGCACAAACATCGGCGCGTAGCGCCGCAAGGGCGACCGCCCGCCCGCAGGGGCCCGTACCCCGGACTTGATCCGGGGGAAGGAACAGCACCGAGGACGCTCGCCCGTAGGGGCGAGCGAAAAGCAAATCAGGCCGCTTGCCGGATTTTCTTGAGCTTCTTCAGCGCCATCGCGCGCTTGAGCCGCGAGAGGTGATCGATGAAGAGGATGCCTTCAAGGTGGTCCATCTCGTGCTGGAGGCAGGTCGCCATCAACCCTTCAAGATGTTCCTCGTGGGTGTTGCCGTCGAGATCCTGATAGCGCACCGTGCAAGTCGCCGGACGATCCACATCGGCGTAGATTTCGGGCACCGAAAGGCACCCTTCCTGATAGGTCGAAAGCTCCGCCGCCGGATCGAGGATCACCGGGTTGATGAACACCCGCGGCTCTTTCTTGGTGGCCGGGTGGGTGTGCTTTTGGCCATCATGGTTGCATTCGATCGGCTCGGCGTCCGGGTCTTCCGGCTGGAGATCGATCACCAGCACCCGCTTGGGCACGCCGACCTGAATGGCAGCCAGCCCGATGCCGGGGGCATCATACATCGTCTCGAACATGTCTGCGACGAGCGTGCGCAGATCGTCATTGAACTCATGCGGTTCGACCGGGGTCGAGACGACTTTGAGCCGGGGGTCCGGCACTTCGAGGATTTCACGGATAGCCATGCGCCACTATGTAGGCGCAGAGCGCGATTTGTTCAACGCGCAGATCAGCCCACCGGACGGCGCGCGCGCAACGCCTGCGCCAGCGTGCCTTCATCAAGGTAATCCAGCTCCCCGCCCACCGGCAGGCCATGCGCCAATTGCGTCACCCGCAGCGGCAGGCCTTCGAGCCGTTCGGCAAGGTAATGGGCGGTGGTCTGCCCTTCGAGCGTCGCGTTCATCGCCAGCACCACTTCATCGACCGCGCCATCGGCAACGCGGGCGAGCAGGGAGGCGATGTTGAGATCCTCCGGGCCGATGCCATCGAGCGCCGACAGCTTGCCGCCCAGCACGTGATAGCGCCCCGGAAACAGCCGGGCACGATCCAGCGCCCAGACATCGGCCACATCCTCGACCACGCACAAGGACCGCGCATCGCGGCGCGGATCGGCGCAGATGCCGCAGGGATCGGAGGTATCGACATTGCCGCAGGTGGTGCATTCCACCAGCCGCTCGGCCACCTCGCCCAGCGCATCGAGCAGCGCTGGCAGCGCGGCGGTGCGGTTCTTGACCAGCCACAGCACTGCACGCCGCGCCGAGCGGGGGCCAAGCCCCGGCAGGCGGGCGAGCGCGCCGGCCAATGCTTCGATCTCTTGCGATGCCATGGGGGGAGAGATAGGGGCTACGGCTCGCTTCACAAAGGCCGCAGGCAAAGCTTATGCGCATCATCTTCATGGGAACGCCGGATTTCGCTGTCCCGGCCTTGCGCGCCCTGCATGCCGCAGGCCATGACATTATGTGCGTTTACACCCAGCCGCCGCGCCCGGCGGGGCGGGGCAAGAAACTGATGCCCTCGCCCGTCCAGCAGGCCGCTGAAGAGCTGGGCCTGCCGGTCCGCACACCGGTGTCGCTGCGGAACGCCCAAGCGCAGGCGGAGTTCGCGGCGCTGAATGCCGATGTGGCGGTTGTCGCAGCCTATGGCCTGATCCTGCCGCAGGCGGTGCTTGATGCGCCGATGCATGGCTGCCTCAACATCCACGCTTCGCTCCTGCCGCGCTGGCGCGGAGCCGCGCCGATCCACCGCGCGGTGCTGGCGGGGGATGCCGAGACGGGCGTGACGATCATGCAGATGGAGGCGGGGCTCGATACCGGCCCTATGCTGCACAAGGTCGCCGTGCCGGTCGGGCGCAAGACGACCGGCGAGCTGTTTGCGGAACTGGGCGATGTAGGCGCAGCGGCGATGGTGGAGGTGCTGGCCGATCTCGCCGCCTTCCCGCCCGAGGCGCAGGATGATGCGGCGGCGATCTATGCCCCCAAGATCGACAAGGCCGAGGCGAGGATTGACTGGGAGAAAAGCGCGGAGGTGATTGAACGCAAGGTTCGCGGGCTTGCTCCCTTCCCCGGTGCCTGGTTCGAACTCGAGGGAGAGCGCGTGAAGCTGTTGCTCGCCGAGGTGGTGGATGCGAGCGGCGCGCCAGGAACGGTGCGCGATGATGACTTCACCATCGCCTGCGGATCGGGCGCGATCCGGCCCCTCAAACTCCAACGGGCGGGCAAGCCGGTGCTGGCACGCGCGGACTTCCTGCGCGGGAGGTCGGTCGCGGTGGGAGTGGTGCTGTTGTGATAGCTCACCTCGGTCGTCATCCCGGCGCAGGCCGGGACCCAGTGCGGCACGCGCCGCGCTCTGGGCTCTGGGCCCCGGCCTTCGCCGGGGTGACGGCGATGGCATGACCCGCTTCGCCCTTACCCTCGAATTCGACGGCACGCCCTTCTTCGGCCTGCAACGTCAGGCCCACGGGCCGAGCGTGCAGCGATCGATCGAAGACGCGCTCCACCGGATCACGGGCGAGACAGTCACCCTCCACTCCGCCGGGCGCACCGATGCGGGCGTCCATGCGCTGGCGATGCGCAGCCATGTCGACGTCGCCAAGTCGTTCGACCCCTTCCGCCTGATGGAAGCGCTCAACGCCCACCTGCGGCCCGAGCGGATCGCGGTGATCGCCTGTGAGGTGGTGCCGGACGACTGGCACGCGCGCTTCTCCTGCACCGGGCGGCGCTATCTCTACCGGATCGTCAACCGCCGCGCGCCGCTCACCCTGATGCGTGACCGGGCCTGGCACGTCGCCCAGCCGCTTGATGCCGATGCGATGCACCGCGCGGCGCAGGCATTGGTCGGGCGGCATGATTTCACCACCTTCCGCTCGGTGCATTGTCAGGCCGCTGACCCCGTGAAGTCGCTGGACGTGCTGGACGTGGAAAGGGTCGGCGAGGAAGTGCACATCCACGCCGCCGCGCGCAGCTTCCTGCATCATCAGGTGCGCTCGATGGTGGGCTGCCTCAAGCTGGTCGGCGCGGGCAATTGGCCCGAGGCCCGCATCGCCGAGGCGCTCGCCGCGCGCGATCGGGGCGCGCTGGGGCTTAACGCGCCGCCGCATGGGCTTTATTTTGTCGCCGCCACCTATCCCGAGGAGCCCGTGCCATGAACCTGCGCAACCGCCTCGCCGCAACGCTGGGCATGACCGAAGCCGAATACAAGTCGATGAACAACGGCATAAACATCGTGTTCGGCGCGGTGCTGGGCGTGGTCTTGACCAAGACCGAGAATCTGAGCGCGTCCGACTTCATGTTCGTGCTGGCCACCAGCGCAGTCGCGGTCTCACAAATTCTGATGCTCGGCATGGACGAGAGGCGCCTGCAATCGGCGCTGAGTGCGGCGGCTGCCATTGCCATTCTGCCCCCGATGCTCGAAAGCCTCGATATTCCACCCATCACCAAGCTTCAACCCACGCTGATCGTATGGACCACTATGGTGCTGCTGACCGAGTTGGCACCGCGCAAAGTGCCGCCCGAAACCACCGCAAAACAGGAAACACCACAATGACCACTACCGGAAAGCAGCTCTTCACCACCCTCACCGCCGACGGCAACCTGACGCTCGAGGTGGCGGAAAGCACCTTCCCCGCGCCCACCGGCAATCAGGTGCTGGTGAAGATGGAAGCCGCGCCGATCAACCCCTCTGATCTCGCGATCCTCACCAGCGCCGCCAATTTCGAGACGGCGGACTACACCCCCGGCAAGGTCGTCGCGACCATGCCCGAGCCGTTCCTGTCGGGCCAGAAGGGCCGCCACGGCCAGCGCCTGCCGGCGGGCAACGAGGGTGCGGGCACGGTGATCGCCACCGGCGATTCCGACATGGCCAAGGCGCTGATAGGTCAGCGCGTCGCCTGTGTGCCGGGCAATGCCTTCAGCCAATATGCCATTGCCGATGCGATGATGTGCCTGCCGCTCGGCGAGAATTCCTGCGAGGTTGGCGCCTCCAGCTTCGTCAACCCGATGACGGCATTGGGCTTTGTCGAGACCGCGAAGATGGAAGGCCATTCGGCGATCATCCACCTCGCCGCGGCGTCCAATCTCGGCCAGATGCTCAACCGCATCTGCATCGAAGACGGGATGAAGCTCATCAACATCGTCCGCAAGGACGAGCATGTCGAACTGCTGAAGTCGCAGGGCGCAACCTACGTGGTGAACTCATCCGCCCCGACCTACATGGCCGACCTGCGCGCCGCGATTGCCGAGACCGGCGCCTATCTCGGCTTCGATCCGATCGGCGGCGGGCAGGCGTCAGACGGCGTGCTGAAGGCGATGGAGCAAGTCGCCGCGAGCCAGATGGGCGAGTTCTCGCGCTATGGCTCGAACCAGCAGAAAAAGATGTATATCTACGGTCGGCTAGATCTCCAGAACCCGACCATCCTCACCGCCTCCTACGGGCTCCAGTGGTGCGTGGCCGGCTGGCTGCTGACGCCGTTCCTCCAGCGCGCGGGCATGGAAACCGTGGTGCGGATGCGCCAGCGGGTGCAGGCCAACCTCACCACCACTTTTGCCAGCCACTACAAGGCCAAGGTGACGCTGGAAGGCATGCTCGAGAAGGACAATCTACTCGACTACCGCCAGATGAAGACCGGCGAGAAATACCTCGTCACGCCCTGGGGGTAATTACAAATTGTCGAATGCCGCCTGCACGCCGGCGGGATCGCTGATCCCGTTGGCGAGCAGGACCTGCAACAGAATGCGCGCTTTGGCCGGGCCAAGCGCGCGCGCTGCCACAAACCCGCGCGCATCATCATCCACCTCGACATTGCGCTCAACCATGCCTTCATCAACGCGTGACGAGCGCACCACCGCAATGCCAGTCTTTGCCGCGGCTGCGAGCGCATCAAGCACGCATCCCGGCGCATTGCCCTGCCCCATCCCGGCCAGCACAATGCCCTTGCATCCGATGCCGAGCAGCGCCTCGACGGGCTTGGTATCCATCCCTGCCCCGGCGGTGAGGATCGCCACGCGCGGCAAGCTTTGCGGCCAGGCATAAGATGCGGGGGCATCAGCCCGATGCGGCGGGCCGAACCACGTGATCTGTGACGGGGTTACCCGGGCAATCGGGCCGCGCGGGAAGCCTCGGAACGCATCAATATGGGCCGTCGCGGCCTTGCGCACATCGACCGCGGCGAACACGGCATCGCCCATCACCACCATCACGCCGCGCCCGCCGCCCTGCGGATCACTGGCCACTGCCACGCCATTGGCAAGATTACGCAGCCCATCGCTCCCCACCGCATCGGCAGGCCGCATCGCGCCGACCAGCACCACCGGCTTGCCCGCAGGCAAGGTGAGATCGAGCAGCAGCGCGGTTTCTTCCGCGGTATCGGTGCCGTGGGTGATGATGATGCCGCTGATCGCCGGATCGCCGCAGGCCGCAAGGCAGGCGGCATGGAGCGCGCTCCACTGATCCCAGCCCATGTCCTGCGAGCCGATCTGCGCGATCGGCTCTCCCACCAGTTCGGCCTCAAGGCCAAGCCCGGCTGCGGCGTCCAGCATAGCCGACAGCGCAAGGCCACCAGCGCGGTATCCGCCACCGGTGGCAGACCCGGCCGCACCTGCAATCGTGCCGCCAGTGCCAAGAACGAGAATGCGAGGGCGTGTCATGCTGCTTGCCCTACTCGCCCCGCGCGGGCTGCGCCACAGCCCAATTGCAATTGCCCGCACAGGCGCTAAAGAGCGCGCAACGCAGGGCGGTTAGCTCAGTTGGTAGAGCATCTCGTTTACACCGAGAGGGTCAGCGGTTCGAGCCCGTTACCGCCCACCATTCCTTGAATGTTCCGTGTGCACCTCACACCTGCAAGGGCGTGTGGGGCCCTAATCAGTCCAAGAAGGCAAAGCCGCGCTTTCCCCCATCCGGACCTGGTTGCGCCCCATCCGCTTGGCTTCATAAAGCGCCTCATCCGCCTGCTTGAGCAAGGCGTCGACCGTCGCACCCGGTTCGAACGCGGCAACGCCAATGCTGGCGCTGCACGACAGGCCGGGATGATCGGGAAAGGCCAGCGCGGCGATTTGCACCCGCAGCCGCTCGGCCACCGCAAAACCAACACTCGCTGGCGCATTGGCCACGCACACCGCGAATTCCTCGCCCCCGAGACGCCCGACAATGTCGTGCTTGCGCAGCACAGCATTCACGATCTCCGCCGTCTTGCGCAGGACCAGATCGCCCACATCATGGCCATAGGTGTCGTTGATGCTCTTGAAGTGATCGAGATCGAGCAACAAGATCGAACCGGCATTGGTGTAGCGCCCTGCCCGATCGATCTCGGCTTCGACCCGATCCCGCCACGCCTTGCGCGACAGCAGATTGGTCAGCCCGTCGGTGAAGGCAATCGTGCGTAATTCCAGCTCGCCAACCACCAGATTGGCGAAGTTCTGCAGGATCGCGATCTCGTGCTCGGAGAAGGCTTTCGGCTCCTGATAAATGACGCACAAGGTGCCGACGATATAGCCATCGGGCATCTTGAGCGGGATGCCGAGATAGGCGCGGATATGCGGTTCAAACAGCACCAGCGGGTTGTTGGCGAAGCGCGCGTCCTTGGTGGCGTCTTCGACGATGAACGGCGCCTCGGCCCGGATCGCGTGATCGCAGAAGGCGACATCGCGCGGCGTATGATCTACATTCAGCCCGCGAAACGCCTTGAACCACTGGCGGTCATTATCCACCAGCGTCACCGCGCAAATCGGCGCGTTGAGCGTGGTTTTGACGAGATCGACGATGCGCTCAAAGGGCGGCTCGGCGCGGGAATCCACCACCTTCAGCCGATCGAGCGCACGCTGCCTGCCGGGTTCGTCAAACTTGGCTTTCGCGAAGTGATTCAGGTCACAGACAGCATTCATGATGACAGACTTTCCGTTTCTGTTCTCAACTTGATGGAAAAACTTTCCGATGCCTTTTGAATGATCTGCACCACCTCGTCTTCGTCGCGACCCGCTGCGATGAGCGCGTTCGCCAGACCCAGCAGAGTCTGGTGGTGGCGATCGACGATTTCCCGGATACGAGGCGGCACATTGTGGTGCCGATGATCGCCCACAGCTTGTTCGACGAGTTCGTGCGCAGTGTTCATGGAGAGCGGCTCTCGGTTCACGATGAGCGCGCTCTAACGGGCAAGGGGTTTTTGCCCCGTAAGGCTGTCATGCGTATCGTTACTGACGCGGATAACTTTTGCCAGCGCCCTCAAGGAGGCAAGGCAAGGCGATCAGCCGGCAATGTCCTTGAGCAGGAGATACCAGTGATCGAGCCCGCTGTAGAAAGCATCGACAGATAGCCGTTCATTGAGGCCGTGGGCGAACATGTCCTGCGGGCGGCTCGCCGCGCCGGAGATTGCGACGGTGGCAAGCCCGCGCGCGCGATAATGCATCCCGTCGGTGCCGCCCGATTCCATATAGGGCTGGATCGGCAGGCCGGGATAGCGTGCGTCGATCACCTTGCGCAGCGCCGCCATCACCTCGTCTGGCACGGCGGATTCAGGGCTTTCGGTAACATCGGTAAGCAGCCTGAACTGCACCTTGTCGTTGCCGATCACCTGCTTGAGCGCAGCCTCGGTCGCGGCGGCGCCTTCGCCCGGAAAGATCCGGCAATTGACCGTCGCGGTGGCCGATTGCGGCAGCGCGTTCTCGGCATGGCCGCCGCGCAGCATGGTGGCAACGCAGGTGGTGCCCAGTGTGCCCACGGTTTCCGGGGTGGCGCGCAGCAGCGCAACCGCCGCTTCGTCGGCAGGATTTTCGGCGAAGGCCCGCATCGCCGCCCCGATGTCGCCGGGGGTGGTCTTGCCGAGCTCGGCAAAGAACGCGCGGGTCAGCGGGGTGGCCTGCACCGGAAACCGGAAGGCGGCGATCTTCTGCAAGGCGGCTGACAATTCGTAGATCGCATTGTCGGCGCGTGGGCGTGAGGAATGGCCGCCCGGGTTGGTCACCGTCAGCTCGAAAGTGGCAAAGGTCTTTTCTGCAGCCTGCACTGCCATGGCAAGCGGGGTGTTATCCGGGGCGAGCGTGATCCCGCCCGCATCGGAATTGAGCACATAGGCCGGATCAATGGTCGCGGCAACATAATCAGCCTGCGCGCGGGTCGAGATCATGCCGGTTTCCTCGTCGCCGGAGAACACCAGATAGAGATCGCGCCGGGGCGCCCAGCCCTCTTGCTTCAGGCGGATGAAGGTGTGGGTGAGGCTCGCGATGCCATATTTGTTGTCGGTGGTGCCGCGCCCGAAGAAGAACCCGTCCTTTTCGGTCAGGGTAAAGGGCGGCAGCACCCAGTCCTGCGCCAGCGCATCAACCACATCCATGTGGCCGAGCAGCGCGATCGGCTTGCGCCCGTCGGGCTTGGCGGCGGCAAATCGCACAATCAGACCCTGTACGCGTTCGCCATTGCTGTCGTAGTCGCTGACCATGATGTCGGCATCGGCGAACCCGGCCTGCTTCAGCCGCGCCACCAGGTAGGCGACCATCTCGGGCGTCTTGGCTTGCCCGCGCGCGGTGCGGATCGCGATGATATCGCGGTAGATATCGAAGGCCTGCTGCTGATCCGCGGTCAGCGGCGCGCGCTCGGCCCCGCGGGCGGCGGCGCCTGATGCAAGCACGCCAGCGGCCAGTGCCAGCGCCGTGGCGGTGCGCAGTCCGAAGCGCCGCGCGGTGGTTGCCTTGGTCATCATCATCCCCTTCCCATTGTCTCTTCTGTGCGCGATCATTCGACCGGCGCGAGCAGGCTGGACAGCTCCATCCAGTCATCCTCGCCAATCGGATCGCCCGGCGGCACTGTCACCATGCGTGGCAGGCTGGC